>Ga0209399_10001752_pt1 | contig 11003 bp, 13 predicted proteins | sample OV2TP3_FD_184130 | JGI IMG/M metagenome (GOLD analysis project Ga0209399, IMG submission 184130) | Hot spring microbial communities from Beatty, Nevada to study Microbial Dark Matter (Phase II) - OV2 TP3 (SPAdes) (version 3) | ecosystem: Environmental > Aquatic > Thermal springs > Hot (42-90C) ... | reverse complement strand
TCTGGGCCTGAATGGAAACATCCAGGGACGAAACCGGTTCATCCGCCACGATGAACCTGGGATTCACGGCCAAGGCCCGGGCAATCCCGATCCTTTGCCTCTGTCCCCCGCTGAATTCATGGGGGTAGCGATCGTAGTGCTCCTCTCTCAGACCGACCTGCTTCAAAAGCTCCATGACGCGATCTGTCTTCTGCCTTCCCCTGGCTAGTCTATGGATCTCCAGCCCCTCGCCCACGATTTCCCCTACCCGCATGCGTGGATTAAGGGAGGCATAGGGATCTTGAAAGATGATTTGCATCTGCCGACGCATGTCCCGGAGCTCTCCCTGCGACAGGCCAAGAAGACTCTTCGCTTGAAAGAAGATCTGGCCTTCGGTCGGCTCGACCAGCCTCAGGATGCTCCTGCCCAGAGTAGACTTTCCACAGCCCGACTCCCCCACCAACCCCAGAGTCTCACCTTCCTCGACTGTCAGACTGACACCGTCTACCGCTTTGACTTCTCCCTTGCGCCGAGAGAAAAGCCCCGTACCGACGGGGAAATATTTCTTTAAATCGCGGACTTCGAGCAGACTCATCTTTTCTCCATTTTGGATTTTAGATTTTCGATTTTAGATTGAATCCAAAATCCCAAATCCAAAATCTAAAATTCTTTGAACCCTTCAGCCCTGACACCCTTTAGCCCGGAAAGTAACAGGCTACCCAGTGTCCTTTGTCTTTCTCCACGAGTGACGGCTCGGCCTCGGCACAGATCCCGGAGACCTTAGGGCAGCGATCCCGGAACCGGCAGCCGCTGGGCAGCTCGAGGGGGCTTGGCACAACGCCAGGTATCGCCTCCAGCCTCTTTTTCTTTTTTCCACCGGTTCCGGGAAGGGAATTCAAAAGTCCCACTGTGTAAGGATGAAGGGGGCAATTAAAAATCGCCTTCGCCTTGGCATGCTCTACGATCTTGCCCGCGTACATAATCGCCACCTCATCCGCCTGCTCCGCAACCACCCCTAAGTCGTGCGTGATCAGCAAGAGCGCCATCCCCAGCTTTTCCTGGAGTTCCTTCATCAGCTCGAGGATCTGGGCCTGGATGGTCACGTCCAACGCGGTGGTCGGCTCATCCGCTATCAACAAACTGGGATTGCACGACAGGGCCATCGCGATCATTACCCTTTGCCGCATCCCTCCGCTCAGCTGGTGCGGGTAGTCATCGATCCTTGACTCGGGGTCCGCGATCTTCACCAGCCGGAGCATCTCGATCGTCTTATCCCTCGTCTCTCTTTTGCCCAATCCCTGGTGCAGACGGATGGCCTCTCCGATCTGATTACCAATGGTAAAAACCGGATTCAGCGAGGTCATGGGTTCCTGGAAGATCATGGAGATCTCGTTGCCCCGGATCTTGCGCATCGACTCGCCGTTTAGCCTCAGAAGATCCCGGCCCCGATAGAGAATCTCGCCACCAACAATCCTTCCGGGAGGGGATGGAACCAGACGCATGACCGAGAGCGCGGTAACGCTCTTCCCGCACCCCGACTCCCCCACCAACCCCATGGTCTTCCCCTCTTCAATCTCAAAGCTCACGCCATCCACCGCCCTCACCTCTCCCTCGGGAGTGAAGAACGAGGTGCGCAGATCTTTAACCCTAATCAGCTCGCTCATAACTTTATAGCCCGACAACTTCTGACGGGGTTCATCCGCGCGATCAGATCTTGAGATCTTCAGGCGCGCTGGCGGTCGCCACGTCGAAGGCATTCAAGGTGCACGCGAGCATGGCGTAGTAGCCGACCGTGGCGGTCAATTCTACGAGACCCCGCTCGCCCAGCCGGCCCCGGCTCTGTGCTATAGAGTCGAAGACGGGTTGATGCTCCGGGGCTAGACTTTCTCTGCTTTCGATGAGTGGAATTCGGGCCATGACTCCTCCCTGAATTTTTCAACTGCCCTAATACTTACACCGTTTACCCGAAGCTGCCAAGGAGAAATGACTCTGGATACTTTTATGCTCTTCCCCGGAAATTCTCCTCCCGCTTATCGCCGCGTCCGCAGCATCAGCACGGACTTGAGCGCGTCGGCGGGGGACTTCACCGTCAGACGTTCCAGTTTTCTACCATAGAGATGTCCGAAATGGCGCTTGTCACCGGTTACCAGGCAATCCGCCCCGGCCTGCGCTGCGGCGGCAAAAACGGGAGCATCCTTCTCATGAAGGCCCAGTGACAGCGCCCTATGGATCTGTTCCCTTCGCGCCTCAGGCGCAACTTCCAAGCCGGTTCTCAGCCGATCGAGTTCACCAATCAGCGCCGGATATCTCAGCGCAATGTTCCGTCTCGCCTCCTCCAGGGCGTAAGGCGAGGTCAACAGAACACACCAACCGCTAGCCGCAAGTTGAAACAAGCCACGTCCGTTCCCGTTGGGATTGTGCGCGGCGGAGAAGATGACATTGGCGTCAAGGAACAGCCGCATCTACCCGGCTCGCAGCTTCTTCTTGAGTCTGGTCGCGGTCTTCGCATCCATACGGTCCGCCTCGCCGAACTCTTTGATTCGCTCATCACTGTAGATCTCGATCGGATAGACGCCGGCTGGACGCAGCACAATAGCGCCGTCGCGCGTCGTTTCCACCAGCAGGGGCACATCGCCTTCCAGCCCCAAACGTTTAAGCACCCCCTTCGGTATCGATACCTGCCCTTTCTTGCCAAGCTTGACCATGTCCATAAATGCCTCTCTTCCTCATATCCGGCATGCCGGATACCCGGAATCATGGTATCAGGAACATTGCTAACGTTCAATGAATCGTTTCGACGGCGAGGGTTGATCTACCCTGTTACCGTAGCTCCCTGGCAACCCGGAAGCCACTACCTTACCATACGGCGAGGTTGTGTCTGTGGACCCCTCGCTCTAATCTCGGCCGGCTTTTCCCTTTACAATCCGCATAGCCAGAGCTAAAGTCGGCTCAGCGGTTTAGTCCAACACGTCCCTTCGACCAGGCTCAGGACAGGTTTATCCCCAATGCCACGTGGGGGATTCTGTCGAGACTCATTCCTGCTAGGCATTAGGGATAAAACGCTATACGTTGCCAGCCGTGGTGCATAAACAGGAGGCGTATAAATGAAATGTCTCGGGCAGCATGTTAACGAGTTCAAGCATTTTGATTCTGGGGTTCCAGAGATGTCGACGCATGACTTCGGTATCAAGATTCGCGACGACGCCCCGCCTCCCCCCGGTTCACGTTCAGAGCCGAGACTGTACATCTATGTCAGTGTCAAGGAGTTAAAAAGTCAAAGGGATTTTGGCACAATCCACTATGCGCGCTCGAGAACGTACCTTCGGGACGGCTTTCCTTCCTCGCAACCTGATCAGGAACGTTTGCAGGTCGACGTGATCGGCAGGTTACACTATGATGTGAATGCATTGGTCAACGGGAAACTCAAGAGTTCTGAGGAGGACCCTATTTTCATCAAGCCGAACGTGTGAGAAGCGTTCGCTAGCCAAACCGGAACTTAGAGTTAACATTGGCTTTCTGGGTAAAGCTCAAGCGATGAGGCGTTAGCCATCTTCCAGTGGAAAAAAAAGTTAGGCTTTGCATATATTGCGGACTCCGTGAAGGATCAACCAGAGACCACGTACCTCCCAAGTGCATGTTCCTCTCGCCCATGCCAAATGACATCGAGATGATCACCGTTCCTTGTTGCGAAGAATGTCGAAGGGGCCACCAAGGAGATGACGCTGTTGCCAGAAACTTCTTGATCTCCTCCGCGGGGGGCAGAATCCCAACAAACCTCTGGGAATCAGATTGAAAAAAGGAGAAATCGTTCGCTGGAGCGAGACCGCGCGTTGCTTAAACAAATAACTAAGGCGATTACATTGGCTGATGTCTCTTTGGAAGGAAAGGTTTCCTTGGGTACTGCTCCAGCATTTAACCTCGATCAACCTCCGATGAACCGATTTTTCGACCGTGTTGCTCGTGCGTTGCTTCATAAAGAAACGAGATCAGGTTATGTCACCTGCTCAATTAAGTGGCGACCCATTATAGACTCCAGAGCCAATAACGGTTTTTCAAAATGTGCGACTCACGTGAGATCTATAGGCGGCACTTTTTCGTACGCCGGGTACAAGAAGAGAAACTCGGATGTCTGGTATTGGTTTGTTAATTTTTTTGGCCAGGACTTTCTTGTGAAACAAACTGTTCAGATGAACAAGAAAAAGGCGGCTAACCATCTGGATTGAGACGGATCTTGGGACCCGCTTGTGTGGTCGCTTGCGTTGTCCGATCCGCCTCCCTTCAAACAGATTGCTTAGCAGCAAAGACTGAGGGTAACGTTAGACACATGGGAGGCCATATGGCAACTTGGAAGTCGCTTGTGGCGTTGGTGCTCGCAGCAAGTCCTCTTATGACTCACGCCGCGACAGGAAATCTACCCGTCAACTATGGTTATGGGACACAAACCTGCGGACATTACGTTAGTGCCAGAGAAGGATATCGTAAGGGAAGCGCTGGAGACAGATTTGAAGTGCTGATGTACCTCAGCTGGCTTGACGGCTTTGCTACCGCGGTAAGCGCAAAACAGTTTCAAGATGTGTTGAAAGGAAAGGATTCTTATGCGATAGCCCTGTGGCTTGAGAACTATTGCAAAGAGAACCCTCTAGACAGTTTCTTAATGGCGAGTTCGAAACTACTTACAGCCTTGACAGGAAAGCTACCCTTGCAATAGAAGCGGAGGTCGGAATTTCTAGGCTAACCCTCTGCTTCAGACCGACGCGGAATCCGTGCGGCTGAGCACGGCGTTAGGCACATATGCTTCGCAGGGCGGGCGCGACTTGAAGCCTAGCCTTGAGGTCCGAGATGACAGCCAACGACGCTGCCTGTTTCGTGCATCCCGATAGACGAGCCGCGAGCACGTGCCATTATTGCGAGCGTGGGCTCTGCAAGGAGTGTGCGGGCTTCAATCAGAAAGGCAAGTACTTTTATTGCCGGAATGAAGACGACTGCCTGAGATATCAGACGGGCACTTCGTCCCCGACTACGAGTGTAGCCGAGGATCCAAAAGGTTATTACGCCCGGCTTGGTGTTTCTCCAACCGCATCTGCAGCGGACATTAAGGCGGCATTTCGCCGGCGGGCTTTGGAACTTCACCCAGACCGGAATCCATCTCCGCGTGCAACCCAAGAATTTCAACATCTGAACGAAGCCTATAGTGTCTTGAGTGATCCTGGGGCTCGCGCCGAATATGACACTCTAGGGGTTGAGATGCCGACGGCGCACCAAGAGCCCTCAGAGAGAGAGGTGCCTCCCGAACCAATTGTGTGCTCGTCGTGTGGAAATGTAACTGCTCAGCCGAGATATGCCATCTTCTACGAGGTAAAGAGCTTCATTTTTGTAACAACGCGTACCCCTATTCAGGGGGTATTCTGTAGCGCATGTGCCGAAAGAAAGGCCTTGCGCGCCACCGTCATAACGTGGGTGCTTGGGTGGTGGGGCTTTCCTTGGGGCTTCATCTACTCGCCCCACGCGATTTTTGTTAACTTGCTCGGCGGACAGCGGCCACACAATGTTAATGCTCGTTTAGCTGCATTTCAGGCGTGGGTCTTCGCGGCTCTCGGAAAACTTGATATGGCCCGTGCCATTGCGCGTGACGCTCTCGACCTTGCCCGAAAAATCAGACCCGAGCACGTATCAGCGAGAGGAAGAAAGACTCCGGGCCACGATGTCGACGACGAGGGCGCGCGGCTACGTAAAGAGATTGGGGAATTGCTTTCTAGACTCGGTGCTGGCGGTAAGAGCATCCGTCTCAAAGATTCATGGTCGCTGTTTCGGCGTCCATTTTTCGTTCAAGGCCTAATTGGCCTGACGGTGATTGGGTTAGTTGGGGGCGCCATACTCAATGACAAACCTAGTCCCCCACCACGCGGCCCCAAACCATACATCGCGAACCCCGAACGTGCCTCTGCTCCAACCCCTGTTTACGTCAGGCCAACAACCGCCCCAAATGGCCAGTCTTGGCCCACAGCCGGTGGCTATGTGCCCGGTTACCGACGGCTTCGCAGCGACGGCCTTTCAACCGTAACAGTAGACAACAGCCAGAACAATTCGGATGTATTTGCAAAGTTGGTTTCCTTAGATGGACCGCAGGCGTATCCAGTTCGCACATTTTTTATCCCCGCACACGGAAGCTTCACATTGAATAAAGTAACCGCAGGAAATTACGACGTTCGCTACCGGGATCTCAATACTGGTCGGCTATCGCGTTCCGAATCGTTTAACCTTGAAGAAATTCCAACCGACAACGGTATTCGGTACAGCACTATCACCATGACCTTATACAAGGTGCGCCATGGTAACATGCAGGTCTATGAGCTCTCGGAGGCGGAGTTTTGAGCCTAACAGGCGATGGACCTGACGCCGGGCAGGCTCTCGCGTCCCCCGGCGCAGGTCATCGCCAATCCGTTCAAAAGAGGAGTCTGAAGAAGGAGACACGATGAGGACGATAATCGCCTATGTCTTGGTAGTGCCTCTCGTGCAGTTCTGTTTAACCGCAGGCGTTTGGCTTGGCGGGTTTCCGGTCGCGTTTCTTCTTGCATGGGCACCCATTTCATTGCGAACAACGGTTGCGGGTGTTTGTGGCGGCATTGCTGGTGTCACGTTTGCCGTAGCGTTCGGCTATGGCATCTTCCGTTTCGTGATCGGTCCTGGGTCATTCACAATTGGCGCATTTCTCGCATCGACATTGCCCTTGCTTCTCGCAATCCGAAACGACCTACTCCAATCATGGCGAGTTAAAGCGGCACACGATCAGATGCTCGGAACCACCGCTGAGTCACGCGGCAGACATCTTCGGACGGATGAAGAGAAACGGGACTTTGAACACGCGATGAGGGGATTCGCTAGAGAGACAGGGACTGCACATGGGAGCGGTGTCGTTGGCGAGATAGTTGGGCTCGCACTGGCGGCAGTTTGGTTTTTCTGGCGATAATTCCAACCGCGACATGAGAGCATGGATTGGCACCCATAATTGCCGAACGAAGCACTGCACGGTACGGCGTACCGCCGCCTGTGAGTGCAGTCGTTAGGCACCATATGAAAGGGGAGAATGGCTCGTTGACTGCGCAAGAGATCATCGAATCGATTGAGGAGGTTTTCCAGGTCTGCACGGGCCTTGATCGTAAGGCACTCTGGAATGCTGTTGTACCAACCGACGCCGAACTGGGATGTGAACCTCCCCTTGGCCAGAAAAGCGTGACCTTTATACCGAGCTTCGAATTCTTTGAACTCGAGGCATTCATTGCTCTTATTGATTCGCTAGTAAAAAGTCCATCATTGCCGGAAAAGGACAAGATTCGGCTAATACTTACCGGCTATTGTCGGATTATGGAATCGGATCTTCCGGTCGCAATAGTGTGGAATCTGTTGCGAGCCGCTTCTGGTAATCCAGAGTCGTGGACGTTTACAAGAATTTCAAAAGCAGGTGACACTCTGACCTGCGAGTACCCACGCGAGAAGATCGAGGAAATTTGCCGTTTGTCTAAATGCCTGTGCATGAAGATAGGCGGTGTGCTCGATCAGCTTTGGGATCCCTATCTCCGGAACGCGGTGAGCCATTCACAATATTTTCTGAGGGAAGACAGATTTTTGCCGTCAGGCGGGCTCTCCCCTATCTCGCGAAAGCAGGGAAAGGGCCTGGCAGCAAAGGGGCGCTCCATGACCTTTGATGAGGTAAGGGTTCTCTTTGAACTTGCTCGAACGTTCGTCATCGGCGTGGCCGATAGATGGAGACGGGCGTACAACAGCCTTAACCCGTGAGACACGAATGCCAAAACTTTTTAAGCCTCACGTGCTCTTTCAGACTGATTGGCTAACAGTTATGGTTGCTCCCACATTTCGGTAGATGCGACTGTACGAATTCCTGGCTGGTGCCGCGTCACGACCATACCGCGATTTGGTGCAGCACCATATCCGCCACCAGAGCAAAGCACAGCTGTTGGCTGCGTCCGTTGCTGAAGTCGACCTGCTCCCTCAGGAACTCAAACCACTGGCGGAGCGCTTCGTCGATTTACTGAACGAACGCATACTGAGGGACCGAATCTTTTGGCAGACTGTACTTTGTCAGGACGCTGTTGATGCGATCATCTCCCTAGCGAACGAGCATTTTGGGATCTCGTTGCCCGTATCGGCGGATCCAAAAACCATGTCGGGTGTAGAACAGGAACTTGCTTTCGGTATGTTCCAAATTGCGACTCTGACGTTCGCCTACAATGCTGTGGACCAGAAAGCTCTTAGGGAGTTCATGGGTATAAGGAAAGGGCTCTTCCGGTAAAGCCGGAGCAGTTTAATGGAAAAGGCTGGTGCAATTATTGGCACCTTTGCCTAATCGGGATAGGGAGGACACCTGGCAACGCCCCCCCTCCCACACCACCGTGCATACGGGCCTGCTTGTGCGTGCCGCACGCAGACAGGTCCGTACACGGCGGTTCGGCTGATCAGGCGCTAGAGGTGACCGATTTCACACGAGCGAGCCCTGCCGATAACAGTGGTGCATGGTACACAGATCCACAGACCGGCCGATCCCATCGCGAAGTGGCTTCCCCTGGCCACACGCAAGACCAGGTCGTCGCCAAGGCCCTGCGCCTGCGCAATGCTGACAACCTTGACTGGGTTGATCTGTACCGGCTTTACGAACTGATTGAGAACGACGTGGGTCGTCCCATGCATCAACTCGGTTGGGCTAGCCGGAGCGAGCTTGACCGCTTCGCCCGAACTGCGAACAGCGTAGCCGCGGCGGGCGACAAGGCGAGGCATGGCGTCGAACGAACCCATCCGCCACGTAAGCCAATGACTTTTTCACATGCTCGCGAGCTAATTGATCGGATCATGAAAGCCTGGCTCGGTTGGAAGGTAAGTCATCACGATGAGGGCGCCACCTAACCGCAACGGCTGATGAGAGACAATGCCATATGAACAGGAACACCACGCCAAGACGCGGCAGGCAATGGGCATGGGCTCCGGCCAAGCCAAGGGCCGTGCCCAAGGACATCAAAGACGCGGTGAGTGCAAAGGCGAAACAACTTGTGGAAATGGATCTCAAACCCGCGTACGTCCAGCCGCCACCGAAGAACCCCCGCTGGAACTATATCGTGGATATCTTCACGAAGTGGCGAGGCCGCTATTTCTACCTCATGGCCAGATATGCGTGTCCAGGTCCAAACACGGTCTCGCCATTTTTCGAGACCGGTTTTGCGCGCTTGGAATACTTGAGGAACGGCCATTTCAATGTCGCATACATGCGCCACACTGGCGAATGGTGGCAGGTGCGGACGGACATGGCCCTGGCCAGCGCGTTGCAGGCCATTCGGAGTGAGCCGATTTTCCACCCATGAGGAAGCCGAACAATGCCACAAGACTATCTATTGCACGAGCTTCTGTTTGATCCATTGGGTCACTACCTCCAAGACCTCATGATTGGATCGGCCCGGCACGCGACCCATATGTCCCGCTCCCGGAAAAATCCTGACATCTTTAGGGCTGCCGTGCTCTAAAAGCAGATAGATGTCTTCCACCGGATGTTGATCGTCCTCCTTCCCGTTGACGCAGAGTAGCGGTGCGCTAGGCTGGTCCAGCAGCCCCTGCGTTTTCAACGACAAACTGGGCGCGATTCTTAAAACCTCCTCGAGAGTCTTGACCCCGAAGATATAGGAGCGGGCATCCAGTAAACTTGCCGGGCCCATGAGATACTGAGAGGCTCGCTCGGTCAGGGCCGGACGCAGCCATTCTTCCTGAAAGGTGGTGTGGACTCCGGCGCCCCAGTTGACCGCTCCCCTAAGCCTCTTGACCTCCACGTAGGCGAGCTTAGCCGCCCAGTAGCCGCCGAAGCTCCTTCCCATCACAGCGATGCGCTTTCCATCCACGTCGGTCCTTTTCTCCAAATAGTCTATAGCTGCGGAGAAGGTCCCCTCCGCGCCGGGATCTTGGGGTAGCAACGGATTCTCTCCCGCCCCAGGCATATCAATAACAAAGGTTGCCATACCCGTCCGGTGGAGAGACTCACTCTGTCCCCTAGCATCCTCCTTCCAACCATCCACCCCACCCCAGTGCATCACCACCGGCGGGCGCACTGTTCCGTTTGGAATCTGGAGATAGCCGACGACCTTCTTTCCTTCAAAGGGGATCTCCACGCGTTCCAGCGGCGGATCAAGGTACGGAGCCGCCTTTAGAAAACTCCTGAGCGCTCCCTTGTAACAGTTCATTTTTTCTGGGCTGCTCGGAACAGGATAGCGACCGATCCGATAGTATTCGTACGCAAGGTAATAAGACTCCCCGGCCTGCGGCTGCCCTTGCCTCTCCTGCTCCTCACCCAAGGCCTCATATCTGGCGCCAATCTTTCCCCACTCAACCCCCCAGTGATCCGGATCAAGACTGTTCAGCCGTCCAACCACCTCTTCGACATGCTCTTTCTTTACTCTCTCGAACGGGTTCGTTTTTCCCGTCCTCCGGAGAATCTCGGCTTTGATCTCTTCGAGAGCCAGGGTACGTGTTCCCATCGATCTCTCCATTCTCTCCTATCTCTTCCTCACCGGTAAAGCCAGCACATCACGAAGTGTCCCGGCCGCGGCTCAAATTCCGGCGGCTCCTTTACTTCACACAACCCCTTCATGAACTCAGGACACCGCGGGTGGAACCGGCATCCAGAGGGCGGCTGCAAAAGGCTTGGGGGCTCGCCTGGCGGCACTTCCTTCAAGGTAGACGCGTTTTCGGGATCGGGATCCGAAATCGCCGCGAGCAGCGCCTGAGTGTAGGGATGGAGGGGGTTTTGTAGTAGCTCGTGGACTTCCGCCTTCTCGATGATCTGCCCCGCATACATCACAAAGATGCGCTCGGAGAAGTGCCGGACCGTGGACAAATCGTGGGTGATGTAAAGGACCGCCAGGTTGTGGGCCCGTTGCAGGCCGCGGAGCAACTCCAGGATCTCCACTCGCACCGAGGCGTCGAGCATCGACACCGGTTCGTCGGCAATCAGAAGTTTTGGCCGGAGGATC
>Ga0209399_10001750_pt1 | contig 11013 bp, 13 predicted proteins | sample OV2TP3_FD_184130 | JGI IMG/M metagenome (GOLD analysis project Ga0209399, IMG submission 184130) | Hot spring microbial communities from Beatty, Nevada to study Microbial Dark Matter (Phase II) - OV2 TP3 (SPAdes) (version 3) | ecosystem: Environmental > Aquatic > Thermal springs > Hot (42-90C) ... | reverse complement strand
TCGGAACCGCTTCACTTGCACCAACGTAACCGATAATTCCGCACACGCCTTACATCCCCCTGTGTTTGACACCTGTTTTTGAAGCCTCTATTATATGTCGAGAGTGGGTTAATTCTCCAAAAAGAAAATGATCCGCAAGGAACGCCGCCGTCATTTCTTCATCAATAAACCGCTTCAGTTGCGGTATATGGTAACGATCAGCCTCACTTTGCTTGTTGTCAGCGCAGTCTGTCTTCTCAATCTTTATTTCGGAATCTGGGGAGGGGTGCTCGATGCTTTCTCGAACGTCAAAATCCAAAATGATATGGTCACTGCCTCACGGATTCAAGCTTACGAAGATGCCCGACGGCCCGCTCTTCTTGCTCCGCAGGACGAATCCGTCACCTTTCTTCCTTTTTTTCGTCAGGCCGAGCGGCTCAGCGAGCGCCAGCGGGAGGTATTCAAGGAGCTCTTGGACGAAACGAACCGGGGGTTGGCCGGAAAATTAATCTTTCTTTTTCTTTTAATCGCCTGGAGCTCCATTTTCCTTTCGCACAAAATCGCCGGCCCTCTTTTCCGTTTTCAAAGAATCTTTGAAGATGTAGCTCAAGGAAATTTGACCACCCGTTGCCATCTCAGAAAATTCGATGAGGCCAAATCGGTGGCTCATACCCTCAATCAAACCCTTGAGTCTTTGGATGCCGGAATAACTCGGCTTAAATCAACGGTTCGGGAAGGCAGCGCCGACCCGGGTGCGGCCCTTCGCCGAGTCAAAGAAGAACTCTCTAAATTCAAAACCAGTAGTGACGTTTAAAATTCTTCCCGCGTTTTTCCTTCTGATCTCTATTTCCCTTTCCGCCTTCGCCTGGGCTGCACCGCCTTCTCTCTCCGAAGAGGACCGACTTCTCCTGGAAAAGATCCAACGAGACACGATCCAATACTTCGTCCTTCGCTCCGACAGTTCCACCGGCTTGACTCAAGACTCTTCTCGGCCCGGCTCGCCCGCTTCTATAGCGGCAACCGGTTTTTCTCTTGCCAGCCTCGCCATTGCGGAATCCCGCGGATGGATCTCTTATGCCAAGGCCTACAAGCAAGTCCGCCGCACCCTTGAGACACTCCGTAATCGCGCCCAACATCAGAACGGTTTTTTTTACCATTTCTTGGACACCAAAAGCGGGCGGCGCGTCTGGGGTTCCGAGGCCTCTTCCATCGATACGGCCCTCGTCTTGGCGGGGGCCCTCTTGGCCGGCCAACACTTCAAAGGTACCGACATCCCCCGGATGGCGCAGGAACTCTACGAGCGAGTAGATTGGAAGTGGATGATGAACGGAAGTCAGCTTATATGTCACGGTTGGAAGCCCGAATCCGGTTTCCTGCCTTACTATTGGGACTCTTACAATGAGTTGATCATCCTCCTGGCCCTCGCCATCGGGTCTCCGACCAAACCCATGCCGGCAAAAGATTGGGAGGCGTGGAACCGGTTCGAAGATACCTATAATGGAAAAAGAACCTGCCAATGTTACCATAATGCTCAATACTAAAGCTATTGGACCAAAGATACTCGATATTGCACGTGAGGCAGAAGAATCCTGGGACTCTTACAAGGAAGAATATGCAAAGTGGGGATTAACTACGGAAGAGTTCAAGCAGAGTCTCATGGATGTTGTGCATCACTTCAGCTAAGGGATGCATATGGTCGACTTTCACTATCTTGAAGAGGTTGCCGGAAGGATAAAGACAAACAGGCAGCATCTGTTGAAGGTAGATGAAGAACTATCGAAGGTCAATGTTAGAATGCACGAATTGCCTCGCAAGAGTACCACTGAATCAACATTTGCAAAGATGATAGGTGTAGAATATCATGATGAACTTGCAGACCTTGAAAGGGCTAAAGACAAACTTGAGACCCAGAAGGAGATGCTTGTCAATACCATAAACAATGATATGGCTACATTCATTACAGAGATAACTTCTTCAGACTTGGTAATTCCATTGGAACCAACACCTAAGTTCAACGACGGGAACACGATCTATACCTATAGAAATGGAGCCAAGTTTAACAACATATTTGATATTTTGAGCGAACTGCTTGGACTGAGCGCTCCTCTAGTTATCAAAGACGTGATGCTTTCATCATCCGAAGTGGTAGTTAAAGTAAATGATGGATTCGAAGCAAAGAAGAAATTCATCAGCAGTATGAATGAAGTACAAAAAACATTATCTATAAAGAAAAGATAGTCGTGGAAAAACTCTTAACGTTGTAGATCATTGTAGCTCACTATGTCAAGAGCTAGAAAAGTTCGCAAATCACAACAAACCTTGGTTATAATAGTTGGGGCTGTTATCATTGCAATAGTCATAGGTGTTAGTTTCGTTCTGATGACGCAGGCAACCAACAGCGATAATTACGTAAAGACGATTCAGAGTATATTGGATCAGTCTAGAATATTTACACAAAATTACGAGGATTCCATCGCAAGATGGAAGGAAGGTCAGATAAGCAAGGAAGAGATGCTGCGGATAACCGACAGGCATTTAGAAACTCTTGATGGATTAATTACAAAATTGAAAAACGTAGAACCCCCAGAAAAGTTCCGCATGGCACACGATCTTAGCATCTTATCCTTGAACCATGAACTTCAGAGTGACCAGCATATGCGCAATTACATAGAAACTGGAAACAATGACGAATACGAAATGTCTGTTGAGCTCTTTCAAAAAGCATTTGATTATGAAAAACAGGCATTCGACGAGTTCAGGCGAGCTGGCAAGAGTACTTAACAGTAAGTTGCTTACCAAGCAAGTAATATCTCAATAGCTAACTTTAATCCTTTTATTGCAATTCATTGCATATACTTACGTAATGGTATCATGTGCATACTGCAATAATGTTGAGCCATTGCCCTATCAGTGCAACTTATGCATGAAACACTTTTGTTCCATTCACAAGCTACCGCAGTCACATGAATGTATAAATTACAACAGTTCTTCCAACAATCAAAGTACTCTAAGTGCAATAAAATACGAACTTAGAATCTCCCACGAAGAGTTGCCCTACTTCATAAATGCAAAGACTAATGTGCCATACCTTGTGGGGCGCCAAGGTCACACTATAATAGCAGTTGAATTGAAAAAATTTGGTTGGAGTATAGCATTAAAGAAAAGGGGCAAAGATGTAAAGGATATTGTTGCAAAGAAGAATGATGAAAAATGGCACATAAGGGTCAAGGCTATAGATGCAAAATTATCAGATGTATTGCGCAATCTACCTGTTACTACCGAAGAAATCAATGAACTCACAACAGTTTCTGAAAAAAAGAAGGCTTTGCCTGTAATTGCAATAGTGGCGTCTGACAGCGCTGTGTTGCTGTCAGCAAAAAATTTCAAGGCACTCAGTCCATAACTGCTAAGGTAAAACACTTCAAAAAATATGCATTGATACATATTTCACAAGTATATTGCAAAACTTGATTCACAATGGTAAAATAAGCGATCTGTGTTGCGTACTGCATGGATCCTAGATTGAAGAGTATAATGAATTCTAAGATAGACGATGTGATTCGCAGAGCAAACGAAATTCTTACAATAACAAAGTCACTTGAAAGTTTGATAGATGATGAAGAAGCAACCGCATTTGGAATAGCATTGGGAAGGGTGTACAATGCATTCCATTATCAAACTAGGCGTGTTCTTAAACGCAATGCAACAGAGCAAGAATTCATGGAGTTAGTAGGCATGCTTTCAACAAGGGCAGAGGAGATCAAGAAGGCTCTGCAGGTCTGCAAGCAACACACATAATGATTGGTGCTATTTTCGCTCAGGTAAACAATGAAAACATAATTGTAATTTTATGTAAAAAATGAATAGCTATTTATAAGAAATTGTGAAATCTGTTTTGCATTGGATACTGACGAAACTAATTCTAAGGATAAAAAAACTGATTCTAGACCCGATCTTGCCTTAAACACTGAACAAAAAGCTGAACACAAAGAAAACCTGCAAAAGGGTTCATCGGACAAGTTCATACCAGACGAAATTATGGATGTTTTGCTGGACGAAGTGTCTTCTGTGCGAGTAGTAGACACACAAACTTACGTTGCAGAAACTCAGGCAAGGGTCTGGAAGGCGCTCAAAAGAGGGCTACAGTTCGAGACAACTATGGAAAGATCTGATCGTTTTCTGCGAAAACATGTTAACTCCAAACGAAGACTTGTGGTGCTTTATGCCGATCTAGTAGGTTCGACTATGATGAGCAGAACACTTCCAGTTGATAGGCTTGCAACAATTATACAGACATTTTCTCAAGAAATGTCTTTTGCAATAAACAACTTTGATGGGTATGTGTTGAAGTATGTTGGCGATGCTGTCATAGCTTACTTCCCTGCAGATACGAATTATTACATGGCTTGTGATACAGCTGTTAATTGCACGCTCTCTATGATAACCATTCTTCAGCAGGGAATAAACCCTGTGTTGAACCAGTATGATTATCCGGAATTAAAGGTCAAGATAGGCCTAGATGTGGGCGAGCATTCAGTGATCCAGTATGGGCGCTATGAAAAATCACATGTGGACATTTTAGGCTATAGTATAAGTATGGCGTCAAAAATAACAGCACTAGCTCAACCAAATCAGGTGATCATAAGTCATTCTGTATACAATGGCGTGCACCCAACCTTGAGAAAGAAATTTTCCGAGTTGCAGTTAGATCAGAAGGTATGGAATTACACCGACGAGAGCACAGGCGAGATTTACCGTCTGTACGCATTTAATGGATAAAGATATAAGCAGATTTCGACTTTCTACATAAAATGTCAATTAGGTTACACCCATTATTTTCTGTCTTACTTATTTCTATTATTGTTAGCGTACCGATCTTCGAAGCTTACAGTATTACCCAAACAGTCAAGATAAATGAAATAGAGTTCAACCCTCCAGGACCAGTAGCAAATAATCAGTGGATCGAAATTTTCAATATGGATCAAAATTTATTGAATATAGGTGGTTGGTTGGTGAAGAGCACCAAGCTTGGAAAAACATTTGAGATTCCTGACGGTTTTGTAATACTTCCAAATGATTACCTAGTTATACCTTTTAACAGTGTAATGTTCGATCTAGAAAACGAGTCTGTGGTTTTGCTGACATCAGATGCTGTTGAAGTTGATCGGACTCCTTTACTGTCAGATACAGCAGATGATACTTTGACATGGCAACGCTTTCCTAACGCTATAGACACAGACACTCCTGCAGATTGGGTATTTAGAAATTCCACACATGGTGCTAGCAACGGCTTTCCTGTTGTAAGGCAGAACTTTACAGTTTCATTACCAATATTTGTTGATCAGCAGGGAAACAAGGTTGAGTCATTCACAGCTGGACAGATGGCAGGTGTAAAGTCTGAAATAGTAAATCTGTTTGGTGAAGAGCGTATATTTGCATATATAGTCAAGATAAGTGATGAGGATGGTTTTCCTGTATTCATAAGCTGGGTTGAAGATCTAACTATACTTCCAAAGAGAACAATAAAACCTGCAATATTCTGGTATGCAGAAGAGAGAGGAAACTTTTTTGTTGAAGTGTTTGTTTGGCGAAGTCTTAACATTCCAGAACCGCTGACACCTGTACAGTCAGGTTTACTTAGGATCGCTGGATGAATTTTTCACTTATAGTATAATTTATTTAAGTGTGGTTAGTTCAATCCTTGCGTCGAGTACTAAATGAGTTCCAGCATTTTTCTTAATCCAAAATCGATTGCAGTAATAGGCGCGTCTGAAAAGCCTGGAACGATCGGGAAGGCTATTATATCAAACATAATGAATGGGTACAAAGGCGAGATTTATCCCGTAACACCTTCCCATGAAACTGTATTCGGCAGAAGAGCTTACAAAAGTGTGATTGATGTTCCTAACAATATTGATCTTGCTGTTGTTGTAACCCCAAGCAAGATCGTGCCATCTGTAATAGAAGAATGTGGCAAGAAGAATGTTAGAGGTGCCATAATAATCACAGCAGGTTTCAAGGAGGTTGGCGGGGAAGGAGAATCATTACAAAAGCAGGTCGCAGAAATCAGCAGGAAGTATGGAGTCAGGATCATAGGCCCAAACTGTCTTGGCGTTATGAACTTGGCACCACAAACCATGATGAACTCCACATTTCTGAAGGTAACTCCCAAGACAGGTAACATTGCACTTGTATCACAGAGTGGTGCCATTTGTGCAGCGTTGGTCGAAGATGCAATTGCTCAGGACATAGGGTTTTCTGCAGTGATAAGCATGGGCAACAAAGTGGATATGAATGAGAACGATATCCTCGAGATGCTGATTGAAGATGAGCAGACAAAGGTCATAGTGATGTACCTAGAAGATCTTGCAGATGGAAGACAGTTCATAGAGATCTGCAGGAAGATTACCAAGGAAGTAAAGAACAAGAAGCCAGTGCTTGTGCTCAAGGCAGGGCGTACGCCTGAGGGAGCAAGGGCAGCTATGTCACACACTGGTGCACTTATGGGCTCAGACGAAGTGTATGATGCAATATTCACCCAAGCAGGTGCGATCAGGGTAGATACCATGCAAGAGCTCTTTGACTATGCAACAGCCTTTGCAAAACAACCACTTCCTGGAGATGGTGTTGTTATAGTAACAAACGCTGGTGGCCCTGGGATATTGTCAACAGATGCGCTTTCAAAGTATGAAATTAAGATGGCCAATATAGAAGAAATAAGACCTAAGATCGATGCAGTTATACCATCATACGGTTCTTCGCGCAATCCTGTGGATATAGTTGGAGATGCCGATTATAACAGATTCGACAGGGTTCTTTCAGAAGTGCTTGATAATACAAATACTGGTGCTGCAGTAGTTATGTGTACACCATCTGCAACGCTTGACTATGACGGTCTTGCACGTGTAGTTGTAAAGATGTCAAAGACCAAGGGCAAGACCATACTTGCAAGTTTAATGGGGCTTGCTGAAGGAACTGAGAATAAGAAGATTCTGTCGGAGGGAGGAGTTCCGCATTATGTGTATGCGGAACTTGCTATACGAGCACTGAAAACTATGTATGACTATAGATCTTGGATAAACACACCAAAGAGTTATGTTAGATCATTCAAGGTGGACAGGGAAAGGGCAAGAGAGATCTTTGATGGTGTTAGAAAGCAAAATAGAAGCCATTTGATTGAAGAGGAAGGTTACGAGGTTCTCAAGGCATACGGCTTTCCGGTTCCAACCAGTATCTTGGCTCAAGATGAAAGTGACTGTGTAATGGCAGCGCAACAGATAGGATATCCAGTTGTAATGAAGATTGCTTCGCCAGACATAATTCACAAGTCTGATGCTGGCGGTGTGAAGGTTAATTTGAGGAGCGAAGAAGAGGTTAGAAATGCGTACAGGAGTATAATTTCAAGTGCCACAAAGTACAAGTCTGATGCCAAGATCCTTGGTGTGCTTGTGCAGGAGATGGTAAAAGGAGGAAAGGAGACAATAATTGGCGCAAAGCAGGATCCAAAGTTTGGTCCGCTTGTAATGTTTGGCATGGGCGGCATCTATGTGGAAGTGTTAAAGGATGTTGTATTCAGGCTTGCGCCAATAGATGAGTATGAAGCTAGTCGCATGGTGGAGTCGGTAAGAACCAGCAAAATTTTGCGTGGTGTGCGAGGCGAAAGGCCTTCTGATATCAACGCATTGGTTGAATGCCTTCAGAGGCTTTCACAACTAGTTATTGACTTTCCAGAGATAACAGAGTTTGATATGAATCCACTTCTTGTTTTGGAAGAAGGTAAAGGTTGCAAGTCAGTTGATGTAAGGATAGGACTGGATCATGAAGCTGCAAAATAAATCAGCAGATGCTGGACATTGGCAATGTTCAGGAATACTATTCTAATTAAGACAGATTTTCAGTAGGCTTATATATTATAATTAGCCATAACACATGTAATGCCGATACGGACTGGCGCCGAGTATATCCAAAGCTTGAGAGGGCGCAATCTCAAGGTCTATCTTTTTGGAGAGTTGGTCAAAGAACCTGTAGACCATCCTATGATCAAGCCATCTATAAATGCAGTCGCAGAAACTTACGATCTTGCTAATAGAGAACCTGAACTCGCTACAGCTCATTCATCTCTTACCGGAAAACGGGTTAACAGATTTCTGCATATAACCGAAAGCAGAGATGATTTGGTACTACAAAATAAGATGCAGCGAAAGCTTGGACAATTAACTGGCACATGCTTCCAGCGTTGTGTGGGCATGGATGCTCTCAACGCATTATACTCTATTACTTACGATATAGATCAGAAATACCATACGAATTACCAAAAGCGCTTGATCGACTTCATAAAGTATGTGCAGGAAGAGAACGTTATCATCGGTGGAGCTATGACAGATCCAAAGGGCGATCGTAGCAAGGGACCGTCTGAACAGGAAGACCCTGATGTATTTGTACATATTGTGGAGAAGAGGGAAGACGGTGTTGTGATCAAGGGTGCAAAGGCTCACCAGACCGGTGTCATAAACTCGCACTGGATGATAGTTATGCCTACTCTTAGACTGCAGCCGCAGGACAAAGACTATGCAATTGTATGTGCTGTGCCTGTTGATGCTCCTGGCTTAACCTTCATCTATGGTCGCCAATCCTGCGATTCAAGAAGCATGGAGGGTGGTGATATAGATCAAGGGAATGCAATGTATTCTGGTCAGGAAGCGATGGTTATCATTGACAATGTGTTTGTGCCATGGAAGCATGTCTTCATGTATGGTGAGATAGAGTTTGCAGCACCGCTGATAGAAATATTCACGACTTATCACAGAAGAAGTTATGTCTGTAAGACTGGTGTTGCTGATGTTCTGATAGGCGCTGCAGCCGCGATAGCAGACTACAATGGTGTACCAGATGCATCTCACATCAGAGACAAGCTTGTTGAGATGACGCATCTTAACGAAACAATCTACGGTGCTGGCATAGCATCTTCATTTGAGTCCTATCAGCTTAAAGCTGGCAACTGGCTGAACGATGATATGTTGGCAAATGTGTGCAAGCATCACGTAACTAAGTTGCCATACGAGATCGGTCGCTTGGCACAGGATCTTGGTGGTGGCGCAGTAGTAACACTACCTTCGGAGAAGGACTTCAAGAATCCAGAAACTGGACCATTATTGAAGAAGTACTTGAAGGGTCGTAAGGGTGTTGATCCTGAAAACAGAATACGAATTTTGCGTCTTATAGAGAATATGACCCTAGGCAGGAATGCGGTTGCCTTCTTGACAGAGTCACTGCATGGTGCAGGTTCTCCGCAAGCACAAAGAATACAGATAGCTCGACAGATGCAGCTTGGGTACAAGAAGAAACTTGCCAAAAGACTTGCTGGGGTGAAGGAAGACGAGGAACCTGAAGAACTTCCTTCAGGGCAGCAAGAATACTTCGACAGGATATTTAATTTAAAGAAACACGAGGGACGCAAGGCTTCGCAATAAGTGAAAGAGACAATTATTTTTGTTACTTGCGTTAGACCAATCTATTGCCACACCGCTCGCAGAATTTCGAATCTGGTTTGTTCGCAAATCCACACTTGCCGCACTTCCCAGAAACCGTACTTGTCTCTTTTGCAGTTTCTGATGCCTTTAGCAAAACTACGTCACCTATCCTCGATATCTGTTCCCATGGAACTTCCTTCTCTGTCTGCTCAGTAGTGGAGATTACCATTACTATCTTCGTCTTGTTATCCCTGAGACCTATATCCTTTACAGTTCCAAGCAGGGAAGCATTGCCATCATAAACGCTCATGCCGACCAGTTTTCTTATAGCTACAAAACCTTCCTGCGCATATTGATTAGATGTAGACTCATCTATAGTGGATTGTGCCTCATTCTGCTCTGCAAACTTCTTGTAGTGTGCAATCAAGGAGCCACACTGTTTACAAATATACTCTCCCTGCTCTGATAACGTGTAGCCCTTGGCAACTTCTTGATTCACAGTCTCATACTTTATTTCAGGTGCTCCTTCGTAATCTTTGTTGCAGTTTTTGCAGTAATACTTTACAATTCTATCCTTATCGAGTCTGCCAACGGCACCTAAGAATAGATCAGGCCCTCCAAGTTTTGCTTTTTTTATTTCGTATTCGGTTAAATTGGCAACTATATGTCCGCCAGAACCTTTGAGCGTCTTCTTTTCCAGTTCACTCATATATCTAGTTGGTAAAAAGTTATTTAAAAATTGATCAATGTGACCAATTTGTGCAGAGAAAAATCAACATATATAGGGAACGTGATTATTGTGTGGTGATATAAAATGGCAAACGTACAAGCAACATCTTCAAAGACATGGGGCAAGGACGTATCAGAGTCTCAGTTGCCAGTTCTGGTAGACTTTTGGGCAGAATGGTGTGGTCCGTGCAGGATGGTTTCACCAGTTGTTGAAGATCTAGCAAACGAGTACAATGGAAAGATAAGGTTTCTGAAACTGAATGTGGATGAAAACCAAGACATCGCTGCCAAGTACGAAATATTCAGCATACCAACTCTGCTGATATTCAAAGGCGACAAGATAATCGGGCAGCATGTAGGCGCAACATCGAAGGATGTTTTAAAGAGGTTTATAGAAAAGTCACTGCAGAACGCTTAACAGCATTCCGCTGCAAATTTTTTCGTTGATCTTTCATTATGTGAATTATACACTGGAGAGCTTTTAAATAGTTTATACAGATCAGAAGTTGTATGGGAGATCTTGGCTACGGTACCAGAGGGCCTCTTGTAGGCAAACTTAAACAACTGCTTGCTGATATTCAGACCATTTACGAATCATTTCTCGATGCTCAAACACTTTACCAGCAGGGCAAGCTTGGTGAGAGAGAGTTCTTTGCCAGATCGGGAGAGTTTCTCAAAGCGTTAGCTTCTCTAGGTTTTCTTACGGTCAAGGTTATTCTTGAGCTCGATGCTGCGATAGGTAAGGAGGATACTTCAACAAAGAAACCTGCTGCGTTTACAACACCCTCGCCAACATATACACCAGAGATGATGGGGCAGGCGTCAACACCTATGT
>Ga0209399_10001749_pt1 | contig 11014 bp, 4 predicted proteins | sample OV2TP3_FD_184130 | JGI IMG/M metagenome (GOLD analysis project Ga0209399, IMG submission 184130) | Hot spring microbial communities from Beatty, Nevada to study Microbial Dark Matter (Phase II) - OV2 TP3 (SPAdes) (version 3) | ecosystem: Environmental > Aquatic > Thermal springs > Hot (42-90C) ... | reverse complement strand
GACTCAGGACTCAGGACTCAGGACTCAGGACTCAGGACTCAGGACTCAGGACTCAGGACTCAGGACTCAGGACTCAGGACTGTTTTTTGACTCTGGACTCAGGACTCAGGACTCAGGACTCAGGACTGATTTTACGAGGACCTTCATGCCATTGCACATCACCAATTCGCTGACGAAAAAGAAAGAGCTTTTCGTCCCGCTTCGAGAGGGCCACGTGGGCGTCTACGTCTGCGGCCCGACGGTCTACGGCCACGCCCACATCGGGCACGCCAAGAGCTACATCAGCTTCGACGTGGTGGTCCGCTACCTGCGGCATCTGGGCTATAAGGTGCGCTACGTCCAGAACATCACCGACGTGGGGCACCTCACCGACGACACCGTCGGGATGGCCGACGAGGGGGAGGACAAGGTCCTGAAGCAGGCGCAGATCGAGCAGGTGGAGCCGATGGAGCTGGTCGAGCGCTACACGCGGAGCTACTTCGAGGACATGGACCGGCTCAACGTCCTGCGCCCGGACATCTCCCCGAGGGCGTCGGCCCACATCCCGGAGCAGATCGACCTGATCGAGCGCCTGATCGACAGAGGACTCGCCTACGCCGGGGACGGCAGCGTCTACTTCTCCATCCGGGACTTCAGGGACTATGGCAGGCTGTCCGGCCGCGACTACGAGGAGCAGGAGGCCGGCGCGCGGGTGGCCGTGGACGAGCGAAAACGGGACCCGAGAGACTTCTACCTCTGGAGGCGGGCCGCCCCGGAGCACCTCCTCCGCTGGAAGAGCCCCTGGGGCGTGGGCTACCCCGGCTGGCACATCGAGTGCTCGGCCATGTCCATGCGCTACCTCGGCGAGACCTTCGACATCCACGGCGGGGGACTGGTGAACATGTTCCCCCACCACGAGTGCGAGATCGCCCAGAGCGAGGGGGTCACGGAGAAGCCGTTCGTGCGCGTCTGGATGCACAACAACATGGTGACCGTGAACGGCGTCAAGATGGGCAAGTCTCTCGGCAACTACACGACCATCAAGGACGCCCTGCGGGAGGTGGACCCGCAGACCCTCCGCCTCTTCTACCTGAACAGCCACTACCGGAGCGTACAGGACTTCAGCATGGAGGCCATCGTGGCCACGGGGCGGGGGATGGAGCGGCTGCGGAGGACGATCCAGGCCCTGGACGAGCGATGCCGGACGGCCCCCGACCGGGAGCCGGACCGGGCCTTCAATGAGCGGCTGAAGGAGGCCCGGAGGGCGTTTGCCGGGGCGATGGATGACGACTTCAACACGGCGCAGGCCGTGGGCGTCCTCTTCGACCTGTCGCGGGACGTGAACGCCGCCCTGAGCGCCGAGACACTGGGACGAAAGGACCTCGAAGCGGCCAGGGAGGCCTACGCCGGACTCGGTGAGGAGGTCCTGGGCCTCGACTTCCGGGAGCCGGGAGGGGCCTCAGCCTCGAACGAGGCCGAAGAGTCGCTCCTCGCGCTCCTGCTCGACCTGCGGCAGGAGTTCCGGGCCCAGAAGAACTGGGCCATGGCAGACCGGGTCAGGGACCGCCTCGCCGACCTGGGCTACCTCATCGAGGACGGGCCGCACGGCGCGAGGTGGCGACGCCGGGAAAGTAGCCCTTGACATCGGCCCGGTCAATCTGTAACTTCAAATATCTTAATGACGAGCCGACGTAGCTCAGATGGCAGAGCAGCTGATTTGTAATCAGCGGGTCGTGGGTTCGATTCCCTCCGTCGGCTCCATCTCCCAAAGGCGAAGGGCGAAAGGCGAAAGGCGAAAGAAACTTTTTTCGCCCTTTGTTTTTCGCCTTTCGCCTTTTCGCTTGACATCCGGGGGCATAAGTCCTATATTGACCATAAATTTGTATGATCATCGCATGAACAACAAGTGCAAAATGTCCATAGGGATAAAAAAAATACAGGGTTGTCCTGAGACTTCAAAAACAATCCCTGGTCAGCCGGGTCCCCGCCTGAGGGTCCGGCGGTGAAAGGAGTTCGTGCGTGGAGATCCTCCAGGGCATCCATCGCCTGCAGACGCCGCTGGGGACGCGGAGCCTGTATCAGCACCTGCTCATCGGCGAGCGATGCGTCCTGATCGACACCGGTGTGACCAGGACGCCGGAGGAGGTCCTCATCCCTTATCTGAGGCAGGTGGGCCTCGGCCCGGACCGTATCGACCTGGCCCTCATCTCCCACGCCGACGCCGACCACTTCGGCGGAAATGAGAACCTGAGACAGGTCGCCCCGCGCGCCCTCATCGCCTGCCACGAGCTGGACGTGGCGTGGGTGGAGGACCCGGATCGGCTCGTGGAGGAGCGCTACAACCAGTTTTCGGAGCATCACGGAATGGGCCTCAGGCCGGAGGAGCGGGCCGGCGCGAGGGCGATGATGGGGGGGAAGGTCGGGGTCGACCTCCATCTCCGGGGAGGAGAAAAAATCCGGATGGGAGAGGGATGGCGCGTGGAGGTCCTGCACGTGCCCGGCCACACGCACGGCCACCTGACGGTCTACGACCCCCGGAGCGAGGCGGCGATCATCTGCGACGCGGCGCTCGGCAGCGTCATCCCTGACGCGCGAGGGGACCCGTCCATGCCTCCGACCTACTGCTACCCGGAGACCTACCTCCCCTCCATCCGGAGGATCGCCGCGCTGAGGCCGAAGCGCCTGCTCACGTCCCACTATCCGGCCATGAGCGGGCGTGAAGTCCAGGACTTTCTTCGCGAAAGCGCGGACTTCGTCCGCCGCGTGGAGCGGACGATCCTGGGCGCACTGCGGAAGACCAGGCGCCGGATGACCCTCCGGGAGATCATCGACGCGGTGAGCGGCCCTCTCGGCAAATGGCCGGAGGAGGCCGCCCCGAACCTCGCCTTTCCGCTGTCAGGACATCTCAGTCTGTTGTCGAAGACAAAGCGAATCAAAAAAGCCCGGCGCAAAGGGCTGGTCTGTTGGGAGATGGCATAAACAAAGGAGTTTTACGATGGGTTTAAAGCCGTTGGAGCGGCAGACGCTCCGGGAAAAGGTCGTGGAGGCGATCAAGGCGTTCATCGTGGAGAATGACCTGAAGCCGGGGGATCGGCTGCCCACGGAGCACGAGCTGGCGGAGCGGCTCTCCGTGGGGAGGTCCTCCGTGCGCGAGGCCCTGAAGTCGCTCGAGATGATCGGCGTGGTGGAGTCCCGGCCCAAGATCGGCTGCGTGGTCAAGTCCGTCGACATGAGCCTGCTGTCCGAACACATCTCGTTCGGCGTGCAGGTGAGGCGGGCGACTATGGGGGAGCTGCTGGAGGCGCGGGAGTTCCTGGAGGCCAACATCATCCCGCTCGTGGTCCAGAAGGCCGACCCGGTGATGTTCGAGGAGATGACCGAAGGGCTGAAGATGATGGAGGACGTCGTGGCCGGGAAGGGGGACCGGCGCGAGGCGGACGAGAAGTTCCACATGGCCCTGTTCAGGGGGGCGCACAACTCGGTCCTGCAGAGCTTCAACGAGGTGATCGAGGGGTTCTTCGTGCGGATACGGAAGGAGTTCGCCTCTCGCGTGCCGGGAAACCAGCAGTGGCTGGACGATCATAAGGCGATCTTCGAGGCCCTCAAGAAGCGGGACGCGGTCCTGGCCCAGGCCCTGATGCGGGCCCACCTGAACCGCTACGCGGACTACGGGGTCATCTCAAGGACCTGACCCCTCCCCCGGCTCCTCCTCGAAGGCGGAAGGCGAAAGGCGGAAGGCGAAAAGAACCTTATTTTTCGCCCTTCGCCTTTCGTTTTCGCCCTTTGGGAAGGGAGTTGGGGGGTTAGGTCTGTCCAAAGGCGTTTGCGAAAATGAAAAAGTCGCCAAAGCCGACCTCCCCGTCACCGTCCAGGTCAAATTTCTTGTTCTCTCCTGTGGCCTTTTGACCGAATGCGACGGCGAACGGGAAGAAGTCGTCGAAGCCGATCTCACCGTTGCAGTCGAAGTCGGCTGGAAGACACGTCTGTACGATAAGTGTGCCTTTCTTGATCGCCACCGGAATCGCTCCTCCGTTTTCGTCTTTCAAGCTGGCCTCCAGACTCAGGTCGTACGTCCCGGCCGCCGCGCCTGCCTTTACATCGAAGGTCACCGTCACCAGCGCGCCCTTGCCGGACGCAATCCCCGTCGCCCCGGCCATTGACACCCTTACCTGTCCCGCCGTATTCAGGTTAGGGATTACTGTGATCCCTGCCGAAGTCACCAGGTCTGTGCCCTTGACCTGTTTGGCTGTCATCACCCCTGCGGGATACGTCAGCGTGAAGTTTCCCCCGGCGATCCCTCTGGCGCTGTCCACCTCAATGGAAACGACGACCCCTGCCTGACCCAAACTCACCCCTGCATCCGACACCGAGACTGTGCGCCCTCCCACTGCCCTGACAGTAAGGACGCCTTTCTTGGCCGTGACCGGAATCGTCCTTCCGTTCTCGTCTTTCAAGCTTGCCTCCAGGCCCAGATCGTAGGCGCCGGGGGGCGCACTGGCCTTCACATCAAAGGTCACCGTCAACAGCGCCCCGCTCCCGGACGCGATCCCCGTCGCCCCGGCCATCGAGATGCGCACCTGTCCTGCCACGCCCAGGTTGGGAACCACCGTGATCCCCGCCGAGGTCACCAGGTCTGTGGCCCTGACCTGTTTCGCTGTCAGAATGTCAGCGTTATAGCTCAATGCGAAGTTCCCTCCCGCAATCCCTTTCGCGCTGTCTACCCCGACCGTGACCACCACCCCTGCCTGACCTGGACTGACGATCACGTCCGAGATGGAGATCGTGCGACCCCCTATGGCCTTGACGGTGAGGATACCTTTCCTGACTGTGACCGGGATCGCCCTCCCGTTCTCATCCTTCAGGCTGGCCTCCAACTCTAAATCATACGTCCCGGCCGTCGCGCCTGCCTTCACATCGAAGGTCACCGTCACCAGCGCGCCCTTGCCGGACGCAACCCCTGTCGCCCCGGCCATCGAGACGCGCACCTGTCCTGCCATGCCCAGGTTGGGAACTACCGTGATCCCCGCCGAAGTCACCAAATCCGTCCCCTTCGCCTGCTTCGCCGTCAGCGCGTCCGCAGGATACGTCAGCGTGAAGTTCCCTCCGGCGATCCCCCTGGCGCTGTCCACCTGAACGGACACAATCACCCCGGCCTGACCCGGGTCGACACTCACGTCCGGGACCGAGACCGTCACGGCCTCCGATGCGCCCGACCCCAGGGCGGTCCAGACGGCGAGGAGCGCTGTCGCAAATAGGCTTTTGCGTGTCATCATGACGATCCTTAAGAGGTCACTTCAGCAATAACATCTTCTGCGTCTGTCGGAACGCCCCGGCCTCCAGACGGGCCAGGTAGACCCCCGTCGCCACCGCACGGCCCGCGTCATCCCGACCATCCCAAATCACTGAATATTGTCCGGCGACCTGCCGGCCGGACGCCAGCCTGCGCACCACCTGACCCGCCACGTTGTAGATCGTCAGCCGGACCTCCCCCGCCTCCGCCAGATCGTAGCGAAGCGTTGTGACAGGGTTGAAAGGATTGGGGTACGCCACGCTGAGAGAAGAAGTTACCGGCCTATTCCATACGTCTTCCACAACCCCAAGAGACAGGCCGTCCACCCCGAAGACCTGTCCGGTCAGACGAAGTATCGTGATTCGTCCCCCACCCCAACCCTCCCCGTGGACGGGGAGGGAGTTATCTTCCCCCCGTTCACGGGGGGATAAGAGGGGGGGCCGATCCACGATCCACGATCCACGATCCACGCCCTCCAACAGAACCCGCAATACCGCCGGCTCCGCCGCCTCCGCGCGCGCCACGTGGAGTCGCATGGCGCCTGGACTTCCGGCGCCGGTGGCCATCAGGACCCCTTCAGGCCCCTTCACCTCTGCCGCTCCGTAGACTGTTGCATCGTAGGTCAGCGTCAGCGCCCCGCCATATACGCCTGCGTCCAACACCAGCGGAACCTCTAGAAATGAGGGAGGACGAGGGACGAGGGACGAGTGAACGTTTATCGGCCCTGTTTCCCCAAACCTGACGCCTGGCCGCCAACCTTCAGCCCTCGGTCCTATCCCCACAGGTTTTGGCAGCTTCGGGATCAACCCGGCCCGGAAACGGAGGACGAGAATCACGTCCCCCTCGTCCAGCGTCCCATCCCCGTTCACGTCCCCGATCCGTTGCTGCGCTGCGGTCAGCGTCGTCAGCCCGGCCCGGAAGCGGAGCATCAGGATCGCGTCCCCCTCGTCCACGACCTTATCCCCATTCACGTCGCCCTTCACCTCCGTCGGAGGCGGGACCACAACCCTCGGACGGATCCGGACCTTCGCCACATTCTGCGCCGTCTTCCGGCGCTCGATGCTCGCCAGGATGACCTCCCGTATGCTTACCGTAACGTCCTCTGTCGCTTGTAGCTCCGCCGGCTTCGATCCCTTCAGCTTCTTCACCGTAAACTTCAGGACGCCCAGCAGCCCGCTCCCGCTGACTGCGTTCCCCTTCCGGCCGTCCAGCAGCTTCCCCTCGATCCTCACCTGGTCCCCCTCCACCGTCACCCCGGCCCCCTCCTGCCTCACCACCGCCTTCTTCCGCACCGCCGCCACGCCGTCCCGCAGGCCCTTCAGCAGCAGCCGGTCCCTGGGGGACGTCGAGCCGGCCGGCGGCCTCTGATCGAACCCGACGAACTCCAGCCGCATCGTGTCGAACTGCACCGTGGCCGTGTAGCCCTTCAGGTCCTGCACCCCGTCCGCGTACACGGGGACTGAGGCGGTCGAGTCCGGGTCTATCTCCATCGTGTCGATGCCCACCGTCACCTGCCCCGGCGCCTCCTCCTTCTGAAGGGGCACGTCCTGCGCCGGGATCGTCACCGGCGGGGCGCTCCCGCCCGAAGGGACCTCCACCGGGTCAGGCAGCCCGTCGTTGTCCCGGTCCAGTCCCACGCTCACGGCCTGGTCCCGCCCCGGGACCTCCGCGTACAAAAGGTAACGCTTCCGGAGCCCGGCTACGATAGAAGGCAGCCGCGACAGGGTGAACGCGCCCCCCTTGCCGATGACCTGTTCGGCCACCACCTGCCTCGTGGCCTCGTCCACCGCGAAGACACGCCCTCCCTGCGCATTCAGGGTGTCCGTCCGGCCCCCCTGCTGTGTGGTCGCAGAGGCGGCAAACACCACCGTCCCCTGGACCGACCCCGTGGCCGGGATCGACCCGCCCGTGGAGAACAGGAACTCCCGCGACGACCCCAGCTCCTGCCCCCGCCTTCCCACCGCCGACAGGACCGTCAGCCGGTAGGTCGTGCCCGGCTCTAAAGGCACATCCCGGTAGGTCACGCGCCTCCCCACCACCGAGGCGTCCTGCTGCCAGTTGAACTTCCGTGGCTCCGGCTGCAAATCCACCTCCACCGCCGCGAACCGGCTCCCGAACGCAAACACCTCGTCGCTGAACTCGATCGTGACCGACGTGGACGGACTGACGTTCGTCGCCCCGTCCCTGGGCAGGGCGCTCACCACCGCCAGCGTGTCCAGCGGCACCTCTTTGGCCGACCAGGGGATCTTCGCCGGATTCTCCTCAGCGTTGCTGTACACGTAAATGAACCCCGATGTGGCCCGGTAGGGCCGGGCCGTGTACTCCGCGATGATCACACCCGTCTTATTCGGGTCGATGGGGTTCACCTCGTAGGACTTGACGGCCACCTGCGAGTTGTCCGAAGTCACGTCGAAGAGCCTCAGCGGGACCAGCCCCCGGTCGTTCTGCACGGTGGAGGTGGCCTGCGTCGGCGCGTTGTAGGCCGCCGGCGAGAAGTTAAAGGGGTTGAGGACCTTGATCGGAGGACGGATGTCCTCCGGCCGCTTGACCTCTGCGGTCAGCGCGATGCTCAGCCGGCCCTGGTTCGGGTCCGTGCTCACAATCGTCAGCGTCCCTTCCAGCCTCCCGACGGTCTGCGGCGTCAGCGCCACCGTCACCGTCTGCGACCCGTTGACCGGCACCTCGAACCGCGCCGACGTGACCAGGCGCACCAGCGTCGTGCCCGTCACCTCGATGTTGCTGACCGTCAGCGGACCTCCCCCGCGATTCAGCACCGTGAAGGTCTTCTCCACCGGCGTCGTGGACTGGACCACCGTCCCCCAGGCCAGCACCCGCGTCGTCCCCAGGTCCGTGTCGATCCTGGGCTGCACGCCGGCCTCCACCGTGGCCGTCAGGCTGACCGTGATGGGCGGGATGTTCAATGCCGCGTCGAACCGGAGCGTCAGCCGGCCCTCCGTCCTGCCCACCACCGACGGTGTCAGCCTCACCGTGATCGGGGCAGACTTCCCCGCCTCCACGTCGAACCGGTCCGCGCTGGCCAGCTCGAACCGGGACGTGTTCTGCGACACCATCTCCACGATCACGTTCGTCACCTTCAGCACCCCGCCCCCGCTGTTCTTCACGTCCAGCGTCTTCGAGACCGCCAGCGTGGACTGCGACACGCTCCCGAACGGCAGCTCCCGATCCACCACCGGCGTGGGCGGCGAGACGCCGTTGCCCGTCAGAGCAACAGATGAAGGGCTGCTCGCCGCATTATGGACAATCGACAGCGTCGCGGTCTTCGCACCTGCCGACGACGGCGCGAACGTCACCGTCGCCGTCTGTGCGGCAGCGCCGGGATTTACCGTGAACGAGGTCGGGCTGACCGTGAACTGAGATGCATCCGTCCCGGAGACCGTGATGCCTGTAACGCTCAGCCCTGCGGTGCCGGTGTTGCCGACAGTAAACGTGAGCGCCTTGCTCTGGCCCGCTTGCACATCTCCGAAGGAAAGAGAGGTTGGCGCAAGAGAGATAACCGGTCCTGTTCCCCTCCCGGTCAGAGGGACGAATGTAGGAGAGGGCATATTGGTCGCATTGTGCGAGAAGTTCAAACGCGCTATTTTGTCCCCCGGCGTGGTGGGCGCAAACACGACCGGCACAGACCGCTGTTGCCCAGGTCCTATGGTGAGCGTCTCCGGGCTGACCCGGAACTGCGAGGCATCGTCTCCGCTCAGGTTCATGTTCGTGACGTTCAGGTCTGCGGTCCCGGTATTCCGGATGAAGACCTCCCTGGTGCTGGTCTGCCCTGTCTGCACGTCCCCAAATCCGACGGTAATGGTCTCCAGCGTGAGAACCGGCGCAGTCGGCGCAGCCACCCGTCCCACCCCCGTCAGTGACACGCTTGACGGACTCCCTGCCGCGTTGTGGGCAATAGAGAGCGTGATGGACTTCGACCCCGCAGAGGTCGGAGCAAACGTGACCGTGACGGTCTGCGCAGCCGCTCCCGCGTTGACCGTGAACGTCGTTGGGCTGACTGTGAACATCGTGGTATCCGCCGTCCCGACCCGCGCGATGGAGAAGACCATCAGCGCCGCGTTGCCGGTGTTCCCGACCGTGAACGTCTTCTGGGACGAAGACCCCACCGCCGTGCTGTCCATCGCCAGCGACGTGACCGACAGGCTGATGCCCGGCGCGGGTTGCGCCGTCCCGTTCCCGGTCAGAGAGACCGTGGTCGGACTCCCGGACGCATTGTGCGTGATCGTCAGCGTGCCCGTCTTCGATCCCGCCGCCGTCGGACGGAAGGTCACGGTGACGGCCTGGCTATTTCCCGCGTTGACCGTGAAGGAGGTCTGCGAGACCGTGAATAGTGGCGCATCCGTCCCGGATGCGCTGATGTTTGTCACCTGCAGGTCCGCGTTGCCCGTGTTCGTGATCGTCAGCGTCTGCGTGCCGGAGGCGTTCACCTGCACGTCCCCGAAGGCCAGGCTGTTCGCCGACAGGCTGATGGCCGGCGCGGTCCCTGTGCCACTGACGGAGACGGACGCGGGGCTTCCCGTCGCATTGTGCGTGATCGTCAGCGCCGCCGACTTGGCCCCGGCGGCCGTCGGCGTGAACGTCACCGTGATCGTCTGGCTCTGCCCCGCCGCCACCGTGGCCGAGGTCGGACTGATTGTAAACGCCGCGTCATTGGACGAGATCGCGCTCACCGTGATCGAGGCCGTCGCCTGGTTGTTCGTCAGCGTGAACGTCTGCTGGCCCGACTGTCCCACCCGGACATTCCCGAACGAGAGCGTCGTCGGGTTGACGGTGAGGGGCGGCGCTCCGGTGATCCCGTTCCCGCTCAGTGTGACCGTGTGGGGGCTGCCGCTGGCGTTGTGCGCGATGGACAGCGAGGCGGATTTGGCCCCTGTGGATGTTGGCGCGAAAGTTACCGTGACGGTCTGCGTCGTTGCGCCGGGGTTGACCGTAAAACTCGTCGGGGTGACTGTAAATTGTGGCGCATCCGTCCCGGATGCGCTTATGGAGGAAATGGTCAGGGCTGTATTGCCTGTGTTCCCGACTGTGAAGGTCACCTGCTTGGTCTGCCCTGTCTGCACGTCTCCAAAATTGAGCGTCGTGGCCGAGAGGCTGATGACGGGCTGAATGGTCGCGGACGCCTGGTTGGACTCCCCGCTCTTGTTGCCCGCCGTGTCCACCGCCTTGATCTTGTAGTAGTAGGTCCCCGCGCTCAAACCTGTGTTGGTGAACGTCGTCCCCGGTTTGTCCACCTTGCCGATGGAGTCCGATGCCGCAGGCGTGAAGTTGTTCGTCGTGCTGCGGTAGACGACATAGTAGGACAGGTCGCTCTCCGTGTTGCCCGTCCAGGAGAGGGCGATCTGGTTGGTGCTCGCTGTCGCGCTCAGGCCGGTCGGCGCGGCGGGCGGGGTCACGTCTTTGGCAGTTCCAGAAAGCGCAACGGATGCTGGACTTCCTGCTGCGTTATGCGCAACGGATAGAGTCGCCGACCGGCTCCCCGGCGACCCTGTGGGCGTGAAGGTCACCGTGACCGTCTGCGCCGCGCCTCCGGCGTTGATCGTGAACGACCCCGGACTGACCGAGAACTGCGCCGCGTCCGTCCCGCCCACCGTGATGCCCGTGACGCTCAACGCCCCCGTGCCCGTGTTGGAAACCGTGAACGTCTGCGCAACGGATGAACCGATATTGGCGCTCCCCAATGACAGCGCAACGGATGAGAGGCTGATCGCTGGCGAAAGGGTCGCGGACGCC
>Ga0209399_10001748_pt1 | contig 11021 bp, 19 predicted proteins | sample OV2TP3_FD_184130 | JGI IMG/M metagenome (GOLD analysis project Ga0209399, IMG submission 184130) | Hot spring microbial communities from Beatty, Nevada to study Microbial Dark Matter (Phase II) - OV2 TP3 (SPAdes) (version 3) | ecosystem: Environmental > Aquatic > Thermal springs > Hot (42-90C) ... | reverse complement strand
GTGGAGCAGAACGTGCACCTGGCCCTCGAGGTCTCCGCCCGGGCGTACGTCCTCGAGCGCGGCCGGGTCATCCTCGATGGCGAGGCCCCGCGGCTCCTCGATCACCCGCTCATCCGGGAGGCCTACATCGGCCTGCCCGCCGCGGGCGCGGGGGAGGGAGGAGGAGAGCGACCATGACCGAGCTCGAGCGCCTGCGCCGGCTCATCGCGAGCGACCCCTACGCCTGCTCCCTGGGGATCGAGCTCCTGGAGCTCCGGCCGGGGTACAGCCGGCTGGCGATGGTCCTCCGGGCCGCGATGGTGAACTTCCACGGGGCCCCCCACGGCGGGGCGATCTTCTCGCTGGCCGATGCGGCCTTCGCCGCCGCGGCCAACTCCCACGGCGAGGCCGCCGTCGCGCTGACGATGACCATCCACTACCTGAGCACGGTGCCGCCGGGGACCCGGCTGCTCGCCGAGGGGCGGGAGCTCCGCCGGGGGCGACAGGCGGGGTTCTATCGCATCGAGGTGACGACCGAGGCCGGGGAGCCCGTGGCCGCCTGCCAGGCGGTCGTCCACCGCCGGGGCCGCCCGGTCGGGCCACCGCAGTAATTTGACATAATCCCGCTTCGCTGATCTCCCACCTCTAGACTTCGCCCTTCGATCAGGCCGAGGGGGTAAAACCCCCTCGGACACCCCCAAGGTGGACCCGAAATGAGGCAGTCTGTCCGCTCACCCACGTCCCGAAAACGATACGCCGTGTCACTTCGCGCGTACACCGAGTAGCACCCTCGGGCCCGGCGGCCTCCGCCCCGCTACGCGGGTCCCCTCCAACCCGGCCCTTCGGGCGCAGCTAGAAGGATGGGGGGATGCCCCCCATACCCCCAATCTTCACCTCGGACTCCCCCCCCTCTGAATTGTGAAGGGGGGGGAGAAAAAAAGGGTCAGCCTGCCCATGCGACATAGCACTGGGGAAAGGGGGTGAGGACATGGCATGGGATCGGCTACGCGCGTTGAGCGTAGGTCAGGCCACGCGGTGCGAGGAGGCCACAAAGCCGCGGTGTGAGTGTCGCTGTGGTGGGAAGCTCCACGGCGCGAGGCGGACGCTGAACGTCCGGGAGCTCCCGGACGGCGACCCGCACAAGCCGGCCAAGGAGGAGGAAGGGACGCCAGAGACCACCGCGGAGCTAAACCAACTGCTCCTGTTCTAGCGGCTCAGCCCTGGGGGTAACGGGGAGGGGGTAACGAGCGATGATGACCGACCGCGTCCTTAGCTGGGCGCTCAAGCGGCGCCTGCTGACGCACATCAGCGGGTGCGCGACCTGTCGGGAGGTGCTCACCTGGCCGGATCGGCCGGCCTACGACTGCGACCAGGGCTGGGCCGCGTGGTCCGCCTGGCAGTGGCAGGCCAGCCTGCTCGAAAGGAGCGAGCCATGGACGAACTAGACCGGGACGCGCTACGGCGCGGGCTCCTCGTCCTCTCGGGCGAGGCCACGGAATTGCAGAGGCGACTGGACCTCGCGCTCCGAGCGCTCGAAGATAGCCTCGCCGGGCTCCGGGGGCTCCGCAACCAAATCTACACCCTCGGCGCGGAGGTCACCACCGTCTACGCGGCGGAAAAAAAGCGCTTGACAGCCACAAAACCACGCGCCTAACCTAAAACAACCTGGTTACCCCCAGGAGACCCCCGGCGGGGACGGGAAGGACGACCACCTCGCCGGGGGTTTTTCATTCCCGTTCCCGCGTCAGGGGGGACTCCACACCCGAGGAGAAAGGAGCCTCCCCATGCCGCCTCCCAAGACCCCCCCGATCCAGGACGTGGCGCCCAAGTGGCAGCGCCGCGCCTCCTCCGCCGGCCCGGAGTATGAGACCGGCATCAGGAACCCCAAGGGCGACTGGGCCGCCAGCTCAACCGCCGCCAAGGGCGCCTACCAGCAGGGCGTCACCCAGGCGATTGCCCGGGACGCCTACGCCAAGGGGGTGGCCGCCACCGGCAACGCCGGGTGGCAGGAGAACGCCATCGCCAAGGGGCCGGCCCGCTTCGCCCAGGGCGTCACCGTGGGCGAGCCGCGGTACATGAAGGGCTTCGCGCCGTTCCTGGAAGCGATCGGCCGGGTGGACCTCCCCCCGCGGGGGCCGGCCGGGTCTGAGGCCAACCTGCAGCGGATGACGCCCATCCCGCGGGCGCTCGCCGCGCTCAAGCGCCGGTAGGCGGGGAGGAGGACGACATGGCGACCTTTCTCCGCTCCCGCTTAGTCCAGGACCTCGCCCTCGTCGCCGGGACCAACCCCGACCCCACCGACCTCCCGGTCAACCCCCTGAGTGCGATCCTCTACACGCTGCGGGCGGAGGTGGCCGCGGCCAACACGCTCGCCAGCCTCGCCAACCTCCTCGGGGTGATGACCCGCCTCGAGGTGCTCTTCAAGAGCCAGTCGATCATCAGCGCGAGCCTCGACGACCTCTACGCGCTCGCGTACTACCTCCTCGGGCGGGCGCCCCACCAGGGGCGGAAGTCGGACGCGGCGGCGAACGCGCGGGTCTGGGTGACGGTCCCGATCCTCTTCGGCCGGCGCCCCTACTGGCCCAACGAGGCCTTCCCCGCCGTCCGGCGGGGCGAGCTGCAACTCGCCCACACCATCGCGGCCGCGTTCACCAACATCACCAACGTCACCCTGCAGGTGGAGACGATCGAACTCCTCGAAGCCCAGCCGGAACGCTTCCTCAAGGCCACCACGATCACCAAGACCCCCAACGCCACCGGCGACCATGACGTGGACCTCCCGATCGGCAACCCCCACGTAGGCGCGCTGCTCTTCGGAACCACGGTCCCGGTGGATGCGAGCTTCAACGCGAGCTTCGGCCAGGTGCGCCTCCTCGTGGACAACGTCGAGCAGTACTACGCGCTCACGAACTGGGAGACCCTCAAGACCGGCGAGGTCTTCCGGTGTGACGCCGACTGGCAGGGCTCGGAGGGCTCCGTCAGGACCGGCGCCGCCGCCCCCGGCGCCAACGAGCTGCTCGAAGCCTACCAGTGGCCCACCGCGTTCCTCCGGCGGTATGCCTACCTCGACTTCGACCCGCTGCTCGACGGACAGTACTTCCTACAGACCGAGGGGCGGAGCCGGGTGCATCTCAGGATCAACGCCGACGTGGCGGACGCCATCCGGGTCCTGCCCGTGGAAATGATCCCGGTGGCGGCCGCGGGCGCCTAACCCGTGATCCGCGCCCTCCTGCTCGCCGGCGCCGTGGCCCTCGTCGGCTGCGGCGCCGGCGAGGAGCGCAACCCCCGCACCACGATCACCGGCCCTACCTCAACCGTGTCAGTCGAGTGCCAGGAGCCGACGAACCAGGTCACCATCACAATCGACTGCGGGCCGCGTGGCAGCTTCAACGCGCCGGCGCCGGGACCGTAGCCGTGGCCGTCACCCCCGAGACCCGCGAGCGCATCCGCCGCAACGTCGGCTATCCCCACCGCCCGGTCAGCGTCCACCCCCCGGGGGCGGTGGGGGAAGGAGACCTCTTCGCCCGCGGTCAACTGATCACCGCGGCGGCGCCCACCCTCGAAGCGCCGGCGGGCGCCCCCCCCGCCGTCATCCCGGTCACCCCGGGGCGGAGCTACGTCCTCGGGATGGTGGTCGGCGCCAACAGCCGGCGGGTGCTGGTCTCCCCGTCGATCGGCTTCCCCTACCAGCTCCGCCGCCTGGTCATCGTCGGCGACGTCGCCGTGGGGGAGTCGTTCTCCATGCGCCTCCTCATCTCAGACGACGACGACACCGCCGCCGTCGCCAACCCCACGGGGGAGGACGTGATCCGGGTGAGCGGGGATCTCATCTCCACCGAGGACCCTGGGTTCCGGGGGAGCCTCACCACGGGGCCGCTCCAAATCGAGCCCTGGCACCGGGTGACCCGCACACCGACGCGGCTGAAATTCAAGGTGCACAACAACCAGGCCGCCGCGCGGCGCGTGACCCTGTTCGCCGACTTTGACGACCTTACTGGATCGTAGCGCCCTCGCCACCCGGCCGAGCGCCCTCGTGCTCCTCGGGCGCGCGGACGCGCCAGCCACCTTCGGCGTCGTCGCCGGACCCTTTCCGTTCGCCTTCCTCCTCGACAGCGTGACCCTCATCAGCGGACCAACGATCCCGGCGCGCTTCGGCGTCCAGGTGTTCGCCAGCCGAGACAACGACCTCACGGACCTCACGGCCCTCACCGGGGAGCCGGTCTGGACCTGGACAGGCGAGAACCTCGGGGGAGAGCCGCTCATCCCACACATCGACTACCGCCTCCCGCTCACCATCTACCCAGGGAAGATCGTGGGCGAGCCGGGGCGATTCCTCAAGGCGCGGTTCAGCGTGTCCGTCCTCGGGAACGATTATTTCGCGCTCTGCAACCTGATCCCGCTCTAGGACGCGCCCGATGCCCCAGAGCCGCTACCGGCGAGACGCCCATCTCAAGAGCCCCCACGGCCACGTCACCACCGCCCTCATGCCGCGGGTGAGCGGGGGGGGGAACTCGCGCCAGCGTTCCACCCCGCCGCTCGAACCGGGGCCGACGGTCGAAAGCCTCTACCTCCTGGGAGACGTGGTGGGGGTCGGGGTCCGCGCGAGCCTCGACGGGGTGACCGAGCCCGTCAATCAGGACCAGGTGGGCAACCCCACCTTGCAGGAGCGAGTCATCCGCTCCACCGTCCAGGACTTCCCGGACGGGACATGGCCGGGGCGCCTCGCCAACGACCGCGGAGCGCCCGTGGCGTGTTCCACGCCGCTGGCGGAGACCACCCGAGCGGTCAGGGCGAGCGTCGGGACCTTCAATAACCGGATCGTCCACTATTGGGTCACGGTCCGCGGCACCATCGACGCCGACCGCCTGGCGGCGTCCATCCGGGCGGTGGCGGCCGCCCCGACGGCCGCCACCGCGATCGGCCCCACCCGGGCACAGCGGAGCGCGATCGGCCCGGGGCGGCCCCAAGGCATCTGGTCCCTCCAATGTGTCGAGGGCCGGCTGGCGGGTCACGATGTCAGCCACTTCGATTTTTGGGAGCGGCGGGGGTTCGTCTTCGCGCGCGACTGCCAGCGCACCGAGCTGCGATTTATCCCCGACTAGGCCGCGATGTCTCCCCACGGCTTCCTCGACGCGCTCATGGCCCTGGCCGCGGCCTTCGAGTACCGGGTCACCAGTTACTACCGCGACCCCACGAGCAACAAGCAGCTCGGGGGGGCCGAGCACTCGGCGCACCTCTTCTTCCTGGCCGCGGACGTGGTGCTCCTCGAAGCCCACGACCGGCCGCTCTTCATCGCCGACGCGATCCGCCTGGGCCTCCGGCCGATCGTGGAGAAAGACCATATCCACCTACAACCGCTCGACTGGAAGCGGAGCTAGCCCATGCCCACCCGCCTGATCTTTAAGCTCGTGGTCCTCGGCGCGAAGCTCGCCTGCTGGTGGCTCAGCAAGAACCAGCCGGAGCTCTGCCACTGGATTGACCGCCTCGGCGCCGTCCTGCTGGCGATCAAGGAGGCCAACGGCGGCGGGGCCGCCCCGCCGAGCGAGCCCCCGGCGCCCGCGGAGCCCACCGGTGGCGGTTAGCTACACGCTGCTCCCGCCCACGTGGCGGGGCAACTTCCCCCACATGGCCGAAGGGGACCGGGACATCTGGCTCCGCTGGCTCGACCAGGAGGGGGCCAAGTGGCAGGGCTTCGCCTATGACGTGGCGGTCGGCGGCCAGGAGGCGCCGGCGGAGGTCACCGACCCGAAGATCCGGGCGGCGTGGCGGTTCAACACCGCCAAGCGGATCGACGCCCTGGGCGCGAAGCCCGGACAGCTCTGCATCTTCGAGGTCCGCAGCACCGCCGGGGTCAGCGCGATCGGCGCCCTCCAAGCCTACGAGGCGCTGTTCAAGGAGGAGGACACGAGCGGGCTCCCCGTGAGCAAGTGCCTCGTCACCGACTTCATCGCGCCGGATACCCGGCGCGCGGCGGAAGCCCAGGGGATCACCGTCACCATGCTCCCACCCCCATAGTGTCGGTCCCAGGATCATAGAAGTCGGGTTTTCGGCCGCTACCCTCCTATGGGCGCTTCCAAGATCGCCGGTCCTAGAGGCGCCTAGCGCCTCCCATGCCCGTCCTCGGCACCATCACCCCGATCGAGTTCGCGGAAGAGGAATGGACCCTCCTCAAGCGCGCCTGGTCGGGCCTGAACCCGGACGCCAAGCAGCGGAAGGTCCGGGAGAAGCTCGAACAGCTTCGAGCCGAAGGGAAGCTCCGGCCGTTCCCGGCCCTGCCCGCGTGGCAGGACATCGTGAAGCTCGGGCCGCTCCGCGCCACGACACCAGAGGAAGAGCGGGCGCGGAAGATCAGGGCGGCCATCCGGATTCGCAACTCCCCGACCCCCCAGGAGGTCCGCGCCTTCGGGGCCGTCGTCAACGCGCTCGACGACGCCCAGGACCTGGCGGCGTTCATCTCCCTGGTCGGCCGGCTCATCGTGCGCTTTGCCCCGCGCGCCCTGGTCAGGCTGATCCCGGGCATCGGCGTCATCACGACCGCGGCCGACGTGCTGAATTACATGACCTGGCTCACCCAGGCGCTGGCCGTCGGCGCCGGGTTCCAATTCGGCGGGCTCTCGGGGGCAGCCGCCGCCGCCGCCGGCCCCGCCGTGTTCAAGGCCGCCCTCAAGACCGAGCTGTGGGAGAGCCTCCGGCTCGGGACCCGAAAACGCATCCCCGCGCAGAGCATCAGACACGCCCTCGAACGGTCACGCCTCACACGCAACCTTGAGGTCGTCACGCGGGGCGGGAGGAAGGTCGCCATCCCCAAGGTCCGAATCGGCATTCCGGAACTCCTCACCGCGGTCCAGGCCACGGATACCCTGTGGGGCGTCGGAATCAGCCTCGGCGCGATCATGGGGTGGCTCCAAGACATCGCCTTCGGGCTGCAACGGGCCGCCTTCGGGCCGGGGGCGCTGACCCCCGAGCAGGCCAAGCAACACGCCCCCATCGAGGTGCCGGTCGAGTATGTCCTGCTGCCCCTACGGGCAAGGACCGATAAGCGGCCCTGAATTGACAACTGCGTCCTGGGGCCGGTCGGCCTCCAAGACCCCGAGCGGTGGTTCAACACCTGCGACGTCCTCCACCAGATCGAGCGCGAAACCATCGACCCGAGCCCCCCGGCGCCCTACTGCGTGAAGCTGCGCGTCAGGCAAGAGGCCGCGGGACCACCCCAACCGGAGCGGGTCATCCTCTGGATCACCTTCGACCGCCCGGCGTTCGCCGACCGCCTCCCCGCGCTGATCGGTCCCCTCGCCGGCGGGAGCGTCGAGTGGCTCTTCGAGGACATCAAGAAACCACCCCCGCCCCTCGATGTCCCGCTCCTGCCGGTCACCATCGCCGAGTTCCGCCGGTGGCTCGGGCTCCGCACCCGGCCGCGGATGCGGCTCAGGCGACAGATCGAGCGCGCCTTCGCCGCGGAGCTTCGGCGCGAGTTCATCGCCGAGCTACGCGCCGAGGGCCTCAAGGTGGTCAGCCGCTCGCCAGACCGCATCATCGCGTTCGACGAGCCGGCCGACTGGCCAGAGAGCTTGCAGGAGGCGAGCGAGTACCTCGCGCTGCGCGCCTCCCAGGTCCTCGCCGCGGCGCCATCGTGGATCATCCACCATGAGCTATTCGATCCAGAGGACCACGTCCAGCTCGCCGCGGCGTTCCTGGCCGCGGTCCAGCTCGCCATCGAGCAGGGCGCGGCCGACACCTTCCGCCGCCATGACGGGTGGCTCAACCTCACCAGCCAGCGGGTGCCCTACCGCGAGCAGGACAACAACCGCCTCCTCCTGGACGCGCTGGGGATCCCACGACCGACAACTTTTGAGTCCCCGGTCCCAGGACTGCAAGGCGGCGAGAGCTTGGAGGCCGCGTGGCCCAAGGTCGCCAACGCCGTGCAGGCCAGTACCACGGGATTCTTCGAGGCACTCCCAGAAGGTCCCACGGGACTCCTCATCAGCGCGCTCTACCACCAGGCCATCGAAGAGCTGCTCGGGGCCGTCAGCGGCGAGCCAGAGGCCCTCCGGTACGAGTTCCCCGAGGAGGAGATGATCCTACTCGCCTCGGCCCATCACGACCTCTGGCCGGCCCCCGAGACCCCCACGGGCAAAATCCATGAGTACGTCCTGGCCGGCGCCGACCTCCTAAGACGGCGCGGGGGAGGCCTACCCGCCCCCTCGGCGCTCCGCGCCATCGCGGCCACCGTCGGGGTCCGCCTCGTCGGACCCCGCGGCCTCTAGGCCATCCCGGCGCGCCGAGCCCAGGAGGGGCGGGGGGGGGCCCCAGGGGGGACGCCCCCGGGGGGCGCCCCCCCCCAGGACGAACAAAAAAAGACGCCGGCGCCATGGCAGCGATGGGCAAGCCACGGCGCCGGCCGACGACACCGAGCACCAACCCGCCGCCCGGCTGGCCGGGATCCTCACGCCGACCCCCGGCAACTCCCCGCGAGGGAGAGGCTCACCCCTCTCCCGCTAACCTGGCCCGGGGCGCCGGGCGTCCCCGCGTGGGTCCCACCCCATCCCCCCTATCGGGGGGCTGGGTCCCCCCCACGCCCCGCCTGTCGGCGGGCTCCGGCCTTACGCTGACGCGCGCGGCCTCCGGGGAACGCCCGGCGCCCCGGGCCAGGTTAGCGCCCTGCCCGAGCGGACTCGGCAGGGCTCGCGGGGAGTTGCCGGGGGTCCCCCGATCACCGGCGGGGGGAGCGGCGGGACCAGCGACGAAGATCACGATACAGCGCGCGGGCAATTCGGCCGCGGGGAGAGAGGACTAAGTACAACAGCTCTATTGACAGACTTAACAGACCGCGCAATAATCGTGCCAGCATGGTCATTAAGAAGCTCCTCCGCTTCCGCGACTCGCTCGCCATCATACTCCCGGCCGAGGCCCGGAAGGAACTCCGCGCCGCGGCGGGGACCTATGTGGTGATCCGCGTCGATCACCACGGCAACGTCATCCTCACCAACCTGGAAGACCACTTTGCCCGAGTCACCCGAGATCAGGCCGCTGCCGCTCGACGCGATTGACGAGCCGCCGCGGCCGCTCCGGGAAACGATCGACCGCGCGGCCCTCGGAGAACTCGCGGACGACATCGCCCGGCGCGGGCTCCTGCAACCCATCGGGGTCCGGCCAATCTACGGGACCTCGCGCTATCAGATCATCTACGGCCACCGGCGCTACCTCGCCGTCCAGCTCCTCGGGTGGGCGACCATCCCCGCGCTCATCCGGCAGGGCAGGGGAGACGGCACCGACGAGCAGCTCGCGGAGAACCTCCACCGCGAGGCCCTCACCCCCACCGAGGAAGCCCGCACCCTCGGCAAGCTGCTTGCCGAGGGAAAAACCCTCCCCGACCTACTACACATCACCCGGAAATCGGAGTCGTGGGTCCGGGCGCGGCTCAAGGTCTTGGAGTACCCGGCAGACCTCCAAGCCGCGATTCACGCGCACGGCCTCCCGCTGGCAGTCGCCGGGCTCCTTGAGGCCGTCGATCACGCGGACTACCGGGCGTACCTCACCCGGGAGGTCATCGAGAAGGGCGCCACCACGCGGACGGTGGCCGCCTGGGTGCAGCACTACCAGACGGAGCGCGACTACATCCACCGAAACGAAGCCGTCGTCGCGGACATCGTGACCCGCCGGGACGCCTACCGGGTCCTGGTGCCCTGCGAGTACTGCGGGGAGGAGGAGGTCCTCGACCAGACCCGCCTATGGCGCCTGTGCGGGCGCTGCACGACCGCCCTGGCCGGCGCCAAGGGGGAGATAGCAGCCCCCCAGGAGATCGCGGCGCCTGGGGGCGCGTAGGCCCTGCCCAAAGCTGTCAAGCCCTATTTTTCGGCCCTAACCCAGCGCCAGGACAGGGGAAACGACTTGGCACGAACCTTGCTTCTCGCCGGGGGGGGTGTGCTAGGCTCTTTCCGTCCCCCCCCGGACCCCCCCACGTGAGTCAAACCATAGGCGACATAATCCCGCTTATCGGACATATTCTCAAACCTCCTTCAACCCCCGCCTCAACCGCAGGGATCTAACCCGCCACTACTTCGAGGGACGGCTCTCGAGCCGTGCGAGCCGGGCCCGGACCTCGTCGGCCCGGGCGGATTGCGGGAGATCGCGGAGGAACTGCCGGTAGCTAGCCGAGGCTTCCTCGGGCTGGCCGAGCTGCTCCTGGCTCCGTGCCATCCCCAGCAGGAACTCCCCGGCGACGAACTCCCCGGGGCGTGCGCCCTTCAGGCCTTCCCGGTACGCCTCGAGGGCCCGGGCCCAGTCGCCCTTCGCCTCCCAGGTGTACCCGAGCCCGAGCCGGCTCAGGCCGACGAGGACGCCGCCCCCCCGCCGGGCCACCTCCCCGAAGGCCTCCAGGGCCTCGTCGTAGGCGCCGGTCTGGTAGAGGAGGTTGCCGAGGTAGTACCTGGCCTGGGGGGCGGCGCGATGGCGGGGGTAGGCCGCGAGGAAGGCCCGGAACCCTTGGATCGCCTGGGCCGGGTCGGCCTCGGGCGGCTCGGCCAGCGCCTGGCGGTAGAGCGCGGTAGGGACCGCCAGGGCCTCGAGGCCGGCCGCATGGCGCTGGGTGAGACTATACCAGACCACCCCGCCGAGCGTCAGGCCGAGCAGGATCCCGGCCCCGGCCAGGACCCCCCAGCGCCACGCCGACGGCCGCTCGCCGACCCGCTCCGGCAGCCCCCTCACCGGACCTCCTCGAGGGCGTGGGCCTGCACCCAGCCCTCGAGGCCGGTCGGGGTCTTGACCTTGATCCAGTGCCCCCAGTCCAGCACCCGGCCGAAGGGGAGCTGGAGCCGCCGATCGATGGCATCCAGGTAGGCGACCTGTTCCCCCTGCCGGACCGTGCCGAGGACGTCGGCCCGGGTGAGGGCGTCCCGGTGCACCGAGGCCTCGGGGACCACGACCCGGAGGCGCGGCCCCGGGGCCCGGCTGAGCGTACCATTGTCCCTCGGCGCGGCGGCGAGCCGGGCGGGCGGCGTCGGCGGGGCGACCGGGGCGGCCTGGGTCGGGCCGGCCGGGGCCGC
>Ga0209399_10001746_pt1 | contig 11022 bp, 10 predicted proteins | sample OV2TP3_FD_184130 | JGI IMG/M metagenome (GOLD analysis project Ga0209399, IMG submission 184130) | Hot spring microbial communities from Beatty, Nevada to study Microbial Dark Matter (Phase II) - OV2 TP3 (SPAdes) (version 3) | ecosystem: Environmental > Aquatic > Thermal springs > Hot (42-90C) ... | reverse complement strand
GTCCATTTTGATTTCGTCCGGCCACCGCCGCCGGTATCCCTCTGACTCCCACTTCCGCGTCGCGTCAATTCCCATCTTCGACCCGTAATCCTGCATGCGAGCCGCGTGATCCAGCGTATCCATCGGTCCCATCACGAATTGCACATCCCGTTCGGGATCAATGGCGCACAAAGTTTTCCACACCACCTCGCGGTAGTCGTGCACATTCACGTCGTGGTCCACCACGACGATTACCTTTGTGAACATCGCCTGTCCCAGCGACCAGATGGCGTTCATCACCTTGCGCGCGTGTCCCGGATACGACTTGCGAATCGCCACAATCATCAAATTGTGAAAAATTCCCTCCGCCGGCATGGTCATGTCCACGATTTCCGGGAATTGCATCTTCATCACCGGCAGGAAAACGCGCTCAATCGCCTGCCCGATGTAGAAATCCTCCTGCGGCGGTGGCCCCACAATCGTGGTCAGGTAGATGGGGTCCTTGCGGTGCGTGACGCACGTGATGTGGAAGACCGGATACTCCCCTTCCAGCGAATAAAACCCCGTATGGTCGCCGAATGGCCCCTCCGTACGGAACTCATTCAACTCCACATAGCCTTCCAGCACAATCTCTGCCTGCGCGGGCACTTCCAGGTCCACCGTTTCGCACTGCACCATCTCCACCGGCTCGCGGCGCAGAAATCCCGCAAACATCATCTCGTCCAGATCCGGCGGAATCGGCAGAATTCCCGCCATCGCCGTCACCGGCTCGGCTCCTATCGCCGCCGCCACTTCCATCCGCGCCTGCTTGCCTTCCGCGCGCATACGGCGGAAGTGCTCCGCGCCGTGCTTCTGCGTCTGCCAGTGCATCCCCGTGGACCGTTCGTCGTACACCTGCATGCGATAAACGCCTACGTTGCGCTTGCCCGTCTCCGGATTCTTCGTAATCACCAGCGGCCACGTAATGTACCGCCCGCCATCCTGCGGCCAGCACTTCAGAATCGGAAACTCGTCGAGAGAAAGGTCATCTTTGCGAATCACTTCCTTGCACGGCCCGCTCTTCACCGACTTCGGGAAGAACGCGCCAATCTCCGCCAGCTTCGGCAGCATCTTCAGTTTGTCCAGCATGCCCTGTGGTGACTTCATGTCGAGATACCCGCGGATGCGGTCGGCCACTTCCTCCACCGCGTTCACTTCCAGCGCCAGGTTCATGCGCCGCGCGCTACCCAGCATGTTGATCAGCAGCGGATGCCGCGACCCCTTCGGCTTCTCAAACAGCAGCGCCGGCCCGCCCGCCTTCGTCACGCGGTCGGTAATCTCCGTAATCTCCAGCGCCGGGTCCACTTCGGCGCCGATGCGCACCAGCTCCCCTTCCCTCTCCAGCCGCTTGATAAACTCCCGCAAATCCCGATACGCCACTCGTCCTCCGCCCGACCGTCTCTTGCCTTCCTGCATGTAGGGACGCGCCTTCTTTACACTGAGGCGCCCCAAGGCCCGAAGGGCCGCGCCCGGCCGGGGCCGTCAATCTAGCACGGAATGAGCCATAGGGGCCAAATGCCGCCGCAAGCGGCTGAGCAAGATAGTATGAGACGGCAGGGGCGGCCGGGAAGCTTCCATCCGCCTGCAAAACGTGAAATATTCGCGCCCCAGCAACGTAGGCCATCTTAGAACCGGGGAGAGTGTGACGTGGCCTCAACCAAAAAGACCGCCAGAGCCGCGGGGCTCCTCTACCTGCTCGTCGTCATCACCGCAGCCTTCAGCCTCACTTATGTTCCCAGCCGACTGATTGTGCGCGGCGACACCACGGCAACGGTCAACAACATCCTTGCTTCCCAAACGCTCTACCGCATGGGCATCGCCAGCGATCTGCTCTCCACCACCCTCTTTATCTTCCTGGCTCTGGCTTTGCACCGCCTGCTCAAAGGGGTGAACCAGCGGCAGGCAGCGCTCATGGTCGTCCTGGTTCTGATTCAGGTGCCCATCAAGTTCTTGAACGTGGTAAATGAAATCGCCGCCCTTACTCTTTTGCGCGGCCCGCACTTTTTCTCCGTCTTCGACAAACCCCAGCGCGATGCCCTTGCCATGCTGTTCCTTCATCTGCACGAGCAAGGGATCGTCGTCTCGCAGGCCTTCTGGGGCCTCTGGCTTTTCCCCTTCGGCGCACTGGTCTATCGGTCGGGGTTCCTTCCCCGCGTTCTGGGGCTCTGGCTGACGCTCAATGGCCTCGCCTATTTGATCCTGTGCTTTACGGGCCTGCTGTTTCCGCAGTTCTACGCTCTCGTCTTCAATAGCGCCATGCCCGCTGCCCTCGGCCAGATGGTGATGATGCTGTGGCTGCTGATCATGGGCGCGAAGGATCAGCCATTGGCCGATCCCGCTTCCTGATCGGGTCTTTGCTCAATGTGAAGGATTTGCCTCAGTTGAACGCTTCGTTCGGGCTGGCAGGGGACTAACCACTAACCACTCGCCACTGAAATGGAGCGGGCGATGGGAATCGAACAAAACACCCAAAACACAAAGACCCGCTGAATTGCTGCATTTTCGCACGTTCCACCCTCACTTTCTACGTCCAAAACGGGCCGCTTAATGGACGTTGTGGACGCTCAACGGAGTAGCGTGAGAAACAGCGAAGCGGTGGATCGGATCGCGCGGCGGTGGAAGGCGCTGGAGGCGCAGCGCGAGCGGTTACGGCGGCTGATTCTGCGGCTGGCGCGATCGCCTCGGGCTGAGCGGCGCACGGACAAGACGCGCGTGCTGGCCGGGCAGCAATTCGAGATTCAGATCACGCGCGCGGTGGAGACGCTGGTGGACCAGGCGGTCGCGACGCGCATTTGGCCGACGCTGCCCGCCGGCCTGCGCAGGAAAATCCTCGAGCGTCGCATAACGTTCACGGTGCGGCCGGGCGCGGAGGCGATCGTGCTGCGCAGCGTGCCGGGCTTGCGGAGACGCTGGCTCAGCCTCATGGAGCGGCGCGCGCGCCGGCCCGCGATTCGCGTCGAGAGGAAGGACAGCCGCTGATGAGCGCAGTTGGTGCGTTGGACGAAGACAGCCTGACGGCGATGCGCGAGGCCTGGACGGAAGGCGGGCCTGCTCTCTGGGATGAGTTCGGTTACGAGTTCTGGCTTTTTGCGCGCTGGGCGACGGGGCAACTCTTCACAACCAGCGATGGTGATCTCTTGAAAGTGGCGCCACCGTCGCCCGAACTGATGGCGGTGTGGATGCGGAACTACGAGATTCGTTGTCGGTTCAATTCCTTCGCCGACTTCGAGGACTACGCGCATGGCTGCGCGCGAAAGCTTATCAGCAGCGCGAGTACGACGGAGGTTGCATGAACACCAACGATCAAGGCCAATCGGACCGCGAAGGCGCGCGGGGCGTGCTCGAGCTGCTGGACCGGCCCTGGTGCATCGTGCCGTCAGTGCTGCGCAAGATTGAGACGCTGGCAGCGGCGTATCTGCGCGGTGAGTTGGAGTTGCCGGCTGCGGCGGCGCGATCCGCAGCGCCGCGCACGAAGCGCCGCGAAGCCAACGGCAAAATCGCCGTGCTGCCCATCCAGGGCATCCTGGTCCAGCGCCGGACCTGGCTGTCGTGGCTTTTCGAAGAGACCAGCAGCGAGCAATTCAAAGAGGAATTCAACGCTGCGGTCGCGGATCCGGAGATCAGCGGCATCGTGTTGGATGTGGATAGCCCGGGCGGCGAGGCGCACGCAGGGCAAGAGATGGCTGCCACGGTCAGCGCGGCGCGCGGCCGGAAGCCGATTGTTGCCCTCGGCCGGGCCGTGATGGCCAGCGCAGCGCAGTGGGTCGCTGCGGCAGCGGACCGCGTGCTCCTGGCTTCGCCCATCGTGCTCTCGGGCAGCATCGGGACAGCGTTCGCCCATGTCGATTTTTCGGGGGCGGATGAAAAACGCGGCCTGAAGGTGATTGAGGTCACGGCAGGGAAATTCAAGCGCATCGCGAGCCAGCACCGGCCGCTGACCGCGGAAGGCCACGCGGAGCTGCAACGGATGGTGGACGCCATGAATGATGTATTTGTCGCCGACGTGGCGCGGCTGCGTGGCATCCCGGAGAAAGAGATTCGCGCGCTGGAGGCGCGCGTCCTGATTGGCCAGGAAGCGATCGAGGCTGGTTTGTCGGATGGTTTTTCGAGCATCGAGGAGCAGATCTGCGCGCTGTCCGCACAAGCATCGCTGCCCAGTCCGACGGCGCAGAGTGCGCCGTCGTCGAAGGTCATGGCCGCGCCGCCTCCCGAACCGCGCGCGATCGCTCCGGTGCGCACCGAGGCAGAGGAAGCAGCGGCAACCGTCGAAGCCATGCGCGGCGCCGGCATGTTGCGCACCAGGTATACCCCTGTCGCGGAAGTGTTCTCTCTGGACACGCTGGCGATGCTATCCGCGGCGCGACAGAAGGGTACGGTGATCGACATGCAAAAGGCACTTGAGGAACTTCGCCGGCGGCGTTCACCGGAACCACCCGAAGCGGCGTAAAAGGAGAAACCAAAACATGGACGTGAAAGCGTTGGTAAACCCAAAGACAGTTGCGGAAGCGGAGAAGAACTGGCAGGCGGTGGGGGAAGCTGCGCGCGACGCTGCCGACGAACTCAGAAATCTGGAGAGGTCCCGACCGCATCTGGTGCGCGAGATGGACCAAAGGCGGCTCAAGGAAGCGGATGAACGCATCGCCGACCTGAAACGCAACGTGGAAGTTTTGGGGGAAGCGCGCCGCGTACTCGAGCCGGTGCTCGGCCGGCTGCGCGCGGAGGATCTCAACGAACGGCTGAAAGCCTCACTGGAAACGGATCTGCCGCGGCTCGAAGCCATTTCCGCGGAACTGACCGCCATCGTAGAACGCAGCAAGGCCGCGATGCTGCCGGCGCGCAGCCTTTCAACCGTCCCGCCGCATGCAGATAAGGACCGTTTTCCGCCGGAACGGGTTGGGGCGATGTCGGCACTGGGAGCGACGCTGAGGGATGCGGAGGCACGCCTGCTGGCGGTGCTGGAAGCCTTGCCGGTGTCGCCGGCACGGCAGCAGCTCGTCAATGAGGCGCGCGCGCGCAGCGCAGGCCTATAAGACTCTGCCGGCGTGCGACCAAAAGAGTGTCAGGAGCGCTCTTTACTCCGGGCGCCCGCAGACCGAGCGCGTTGCTGCACCGGGTCGCAACAGCAACGCTGCAAAATCAGGCGCGGCGTGGCGCAGCGGCAGCGCGGATGGCTCATGCCCATCAGGTCGCCGGTTCGACTCCGGCCGCCGCAACCAGTTTCACGCTGCAAACTGAAGCTTCGCCGTCGGCGAGAGCGCAGACAGCGTGAAAGCTGACGGTCCAACTCCCTCAGGGACCGTTGCTGCTGATGGCAGGGGGGGCCTTCTCAGATCACCCCCCTGCCTTTCAAACGGGCACACGCTGGACTCTACGTCCAGCGTTTTTGACCAAAAAACGGAGGTTGAGCAATGCCACTGAACCGAAGCGCGTTCTTCCCGGCAGCGATCGCAGGCGCGGCCGAGCTGGGGAATCTGAAGGACAGGGTGCCGAGCCAGGCCGTGCCCCTGCTGGACGGAAACATCAGCAACTCGGCAACGAGCTTCGACGTGGACGACGGGTCGAAACTCCCTACTGATAACTTTTTCATCTCCATCGAGGACGAGATCATCTTCGTCGGCTCGCGCTCGGGCAACACGCTGTCCAACTGCACGCGCGGCGCCGAGGGCACAGCCAATGTCGCCCACAACGACCAGACCGAGGTCAACGCCTTCATCATCGCGGCGCACCATGGTCAGGCGGCCGCCGAAATAAACGCCGTAGAGTCGGCGCTGGGCGCAGGCCTGGGGAACGTGTTCGGCATCTCCAGCAGCCCAGGCGCGCAGCGTCGCGTGACGATCGGCTGGCCGAATGGAACCGCGAGCTATCAGGTCATGGGTGACAGCGTCGGCGGAGGCGGCGGCACATTTGGTGGAGGTTCACCGGACGGAGTGCAGGGAGTCATGTTGGGCTGCACCACCGGAGCGAGCCAAGGAAACGACAGCGGCTTTTCCTCGAACAGCTTCAACTATCGAGTCTCCGACAACCCCCGCATGCGCGCCGTCGTGCGCCCCGTAAATGCGGTGGCTGACGCCAGAATCTTCATAGGCCTTTCGGACCAATCGCTCGCGACCATGGTGGGCGCTGACGATCCGGTCGGCAACTATGCCGGCTTCCAGTTCTCGACGGACCGCCCCGACACCAACTGGAAGTGCATTTCGAAAGACAACAGCGTGCAGGAGATCAGCGACTCGGGCGTGGCGCCTGGAGCAAACACGCTCGTTGTGCTCGAGGTGGAGATCGTGAGCGGAACCCACGTGAAGTTTTACATCAACGGCGCGCTGGTTGCCACGCACTCGACGCGGCTGCCGGGCTCGACCGTCAACCTGCGTTACATCGTGGGACTTGAAACGCGGACCGGCTCCACCAAGACGTTGAACGTCGGCGTGCTTCGAATCATGAGTGATCGCTAGCGATGATCTTCCGAGGCTCAGACCCGCGAGTCATGGCGATAGAGATTGCAGATTACATCGTCGGCGAGAGCAAGGCCTCCGGCCAAGCAGCTCCACGCTTGTCAATCGATGTTCGCTGCATCGGGTTCACGAAGCGGGAGCTGCGGCAGTGTCTGATCGAGGAATTACGAGCACGCGGGGTGAGGTTCTCCAACGATGCCATGGCCTAACGAACTGTGGGCGAATCAAGCCGCACCAGGCAGCCCTGCGGGCCCGCCCATCACCAGGCTGTACGTTTCCGGCTCGGCCGCGGCCGGCTCGGCCGTCAGTGGCGCCGCCTTCACCTCTACGCAAACCGACCTGCCCGTTTCAGGAAGCAGCGTCTCCACCAGCCAGGCGAACGCGTCGGCGCTGGTGGTGAAGGACCTGCCGGTTTCCTCGAGCGCAGCGGCTAGCTCGTCGGCCTCTGCGTCGATCATCATCGAGACGGTCATTCCACGCCAGGCGGTGAAAGCCTTCCACTTTCAAGTGCCGCTGGGAACACCCGGCACTACTTTTTTCTTGCCGCTGCACTTTCAACCGCGTCTGGTGCTGATTATCACCAACGGACGGCATGAACCCGCAAACACCATCGACAACGACCGCTCCGTGTGGCAGTGCTACGGGGCGGCCACTTCGCCGGGAGAGCGCTTCGCCACGGCCGCGGTGAGCAAGCGCGGGGCCGTGCAGCAGTTCCACGGATACCGGAATGACTGTGTGTTCACCGAGGTTTTGGAAGACGGCACCTGGGGCGGCCGGCTCGACGTGCAGTTGATCCAGAACAACGGGATTCTGTTTACGGTGGACGCGCAGTTCCAAAACAACCACCGCATTTTCGGCATCGCCATCGGCGGCGCCATGCAGGCGAAGATCATGGAGATCGAAGCGCCCTCGGTGAACGGCGTGCAGACCTACACCGGCGTGGGTTTCGACCCGCAACAAGCCTTTGTGTTCAACGGCCGCGTGCTCGCGTCGGGCGTGATTGAGCAGAACGTGTTCGACCACAGCTTTGGGCTAGTGCTCTCTCCGTCGCAACAATGGTGCATCGCAGACAAGGCCATCGCCGGCGGCGCAGGAAACACCGTGCATCAGACGCGGTGCGGGTTGGTCGCAAACTTCTGCGTGGTCGATCACATCACGACGGTGACCGGAATCTTGCAGTGTTTCGCCAACCTCACAGCTTTCATCACGGATGGTTTCCGTTTGAACTGGCAGCTTGGCTCGCCGGCATACCTGAAAAAACACGTCGTGGTGCTCATGGCGGGCAACTACGCGATCGACGCGCGCCTGTTCCAGAGCTTGCAATCCATTGGGCAGCACAACCTGGCCGGGATGCCGGCTAAGCCGAGCCTGACATTGCTCGTCGGCAGCGGCAGTCAACTGCTCACGACCACGCCGACGTCAGGCTTGCCCGCAGACAACCGCTTCGGCGCTGGCGGCTTTAATCCGGTTCCCAACAAGCCGCCGGACCAGTGGGCCATTGCCATTGGAGATCCGGTGGACGGAAACATCCCGTACAGCGGCCACACCTTCGACTCCGTGGCGCTCTGTCTCAACGAAGATACCGGCGCGATCCTTCACCAGCTCGACCTGGTGTCCATCAACGCAGACGGCTACACGCTGGACCAACCCGGCGCGGATTCACAAAGCCGCTGGCTGCTTTCCTGGACCTGGATCGATATCGGCGTGGGCACACCGCCGCCGAGCGGGCTGTGCCTCGAGATCGATCCGGGCGCCATCCTCTTCAGCCCGGATCCGGACTGGGGCGCGGGCATCCGGGAGCGCTTCGCGTGGCTCACCGATGTGCTGCCGGGCTACACCATCGACGAGCAGCGCATCGCGCTGCGCAAGGCGCCGCGGATGGGCCTCGGGTTCCGCGTGCGCGCGGTGGACCGCAGAGAGGCCGGCCTGGTGGAGTCGCTGCTCACCGGATGGCAGGGCAACCGCTACCTGGTCCCGCTATGGCCGGACAAGACACCGCTGCTGGCCAATGCGGCGCAGGGCGCCACGACGTTGACGGCAGACACGGCCACCAGGCGTTTTGCAGCGGGCGGGAGGCTCGTCCTATGGCGTGACCCCTACACCTACGAGATCGCCACCCTCGCAGCCTCTGGAGGCCAAACTATAGGGCTCCAGGCGCCGCTGGCTTCCGCCTGGACCGCCGACGGCCAGACGTGGGTGATCCCCATCCTTGAGGGACGCTTGCCGGACGAACAGGCGGTGCGCCGCCCGGCGGATTTCGCTTCGGAACTGACGCTCGACTTCGAGCTGCTGCCACAGCCGGGACTCGAGCCGCCGGCCTCGAGCTTGCCGCAATACCAGGGACTGGATGTTCTGGATTTTGAAACCAGCCTGATTCCGGAGCACACCTACATCCGCAACCGCTTCCGCCACGAGAGCCCTGCGGGCAGCATCTACACGCTGGACCGCCCGAAGGTGCCGGCAGTGCGCCGCAGCTTCTACTGGCCGATGGATGGGCGCGCCGAGATCGAGCAGTTCCGCCAGTTCATCTACAACCGGCGCGGCAGACTGCATCCGTTTTGGACGCCGACGTTTTATCAGGATTTGATCCTCACCAGCGACGTGGCGGCAATCGATACGGACCTGTTCGTCGAAAAGAGCGGCTATCCGTCCTTGCAGTTCGCGCACCGCAAGCACCTGGCGCTCCTGCGCGGCGACGGCAGCCAGCAGATCCTCTACCGCGGGGTGGTCGCCGCGATCGAAGGGATCAGCTCCGACGTCGTGCAGATCGATACCTCGCCGGCCATGGCGCTGCCGCGCCTGAATACCAAGCTGAGTTTTCTGCTGCATTGCCGGCTCGAGCAGGACGATCCCGAGCTGGTCTGGCACAACACCCAGGCGGCCGAGGCCCAGCTCGAATTCCTGGAATTGATTCCGGAAGCCCCGGCGCCCTGAAGGCTTTACCGAATCGTGGGTCCTTCCATAGGGCCGACGCCTCGCGGGTGACGGTGACGGCGATTTCGGCCTCTCGCTAGATAGTCCCCGCGCCCGTGTATACTTGATTTGTATTCGGGATTTTACCTTGGCGAAACTCTTCACCGTCGAGCATGCCGCGCAGAGCACAGCTCCTCCGCTCACTCGATGGCCCGGCGGTACCGGATTCGCAGAGTGGCAGATCAAGGCGCGCGCGCACGCTGAGGCTGCGGTGTTCTTCGACCTAGTGAGGCGCGGCATTGTGAGCAAGGACCAGGCGAAGGAGGACCTGGGCGTCGAACCGCAGATTCGCGCGTTGCTGGAAGCCTTCGCCCGGCAATCCCCGCCGTACACCGCACGTGCTGTACAACAAGCGCTGCGGTTGCGCGAGCTGGCTCTCGCCGAGTTTGAAAAGCTCGCAGCCCGGTCTACGCCAAACGAGCCGACTGCCCTCCGGCCCGCCGCCTGAACATCAGAAAAAAGACTTGCGCTCCCGGTTGTTTAGAATCACAATTCCCTCGCAAATAAAACAGGCCGGCCAGCAGCCTTCACTGCCGGACGGCCCTAACCGCACAAGGAGGATTAGCGCTCCATGAACGGCTGCAAGCAACCTACTCGCTCTCTCGTTTCTCGGCAAGTCCAGCGCAGACGCATTCTCAAACGAAGGCTGGGCCTGTCCTCAGACCAACTGGCCGACTTTCTGGCCGATACCCTCCGCAGAGCCGTGGAAGTCGGCCATCTGCGCCCACCGCTGCTCCTTATCGCGCTGGGTGCCAACCTACAGCTCATGGCCGTGCGTTACGACCAGATCGGCACGGACTCTGGGGGCGCGGTTCTCTACGAGCGTATGGACCAGGACCTGTTCACCTTTCCGGTTCAAGTCTTCATCACCGATGCTCTCGACCAGACGGTCCACGCCACCCGCGCCACGCTGCACTCGCCGACGTCTTTCCAAACCACCCTCGCGCTGCACTTCGGAGTACGCCATGCATACTGAAACCACGCTGCCGCGCGGCATCTTCGAACGTCCACCAGGAAGCGGCACATTCTGGATCTGCTACAAGGACGCGGCCGGCCGGCGCCATCGCGAGAAGGTGGGCACGGCACAACAGGCGATCGAGGTGCTGCGCTTGCGAGAAATGGATGGCGCGGACCGCCCCGACCTGCCGACACGCTTCGCCACGCCCTGGATGCGGCAGCGTGTGCGGGAAGCTCCCAACGGTTCACGCTGCACGCTGGAGGACCTTATCCGGGCCTTCACCCGTCAGCGACAGCAACGGGTTACGCCGTTGAACTGGAATGCCGAACAATACCGCCTCGAAGTGCTCTCGGAGCTTCTGGGCCCCAAAACGCACATCGCATCCATTGACCCCGGCGCCATCGAAGACGTTCTCCTGCGGCTGCGGGAGAAGCGTGCCGTCTCCAACGCCACGGCCAATCGCTACCGCTCGGCTCTGTCAGCGATGTTTCGCTTTGCCGTGTTGACCGGCCGGCGCATGGCGAACCCTGTGGCCGGCGTGCGGAAGTTCAAGGAGGATCCGCTCGGCCGGCTGCGATATCTATCCAGGGAAGAAGAGGAACGTCTGCGCGCAGTGATCAGAAA
>Ga0209399_10001745_pt1 | contig 11027 bp, 10 predicted proteins | sample OV2TP3_FD_184130 | JGI IMG/M metagenome (GOLD analysis project Ga0209399, IMG submission 184130) | Hot spring microbial communities from Beatty, Nevada to study Microbial Dark Matter (Phase II) - OV2 TP3 (SPAdes) (version 3) | ecosystem: Environmental > Aquatic > Thermal springs > Hot (42-90C) ... | reverse complement strand
GTCCTCCCGATGGACCCGAAGGAAGTCGATCAGGTCGGCGACGAACGGGCGGTCTGTCTCCGGCGTCGCGGTGTGTGGGAATGGGTTTGACATTTGTGGAATAATAGTAAGTCCTCTCAGATATGTCAAGACAATATTGGCTGGACAGGGGGGCGAGTTCCGGGCGGATTGAGGGGTTGCCCGGAGGCGGGGAAGAGGGTATATTGTAAGGGATTCGCGAGGAGGTTTCCATGTCCGTCGAGGCCATCGTCATCCGGGGCGCGCGCACCCACAATTTGAAGGGGATCGACCTGGACCTGCCCCGCAACCGGCTGGTCGTGATCACGGGGCCGTCGGGGTCGGGGAAGTCGTCGCTGGCGTTCGACACGATCTACGCGGAGGGGCAGCGGCGCTATGTGGAGTCCCTGTCGGCCCACGTGCGGCAGGCGCTGGGTCCGATGGAGCGCCCCGACGCGGACCTGATCGAGGGGCTGTCGCCGGCCGTGGCCGTCAGCGGGCGGCCACCGGGCCGGAGTCCGCGCTCGACGGTGGGGACGATCACGGAGGTCTACGACTTCCTGCGGCTGCTGTTCGCGCGGGCGGGGGCGGTCCACTGCCCGTCCTGCGGAAGGCCGATCGTGCGCCACACGGTGTCGGAGATGGTGGACGAGGTCCTGGGGCTTCCGGAGGGGACGAGGGCGATGGTGCTGGCCCCTCTGGCGAAGGGGGGGGAGGCCGGGCAGGTCTTCGAGCGGGCGCGCGCGGCGGGCTACGTGCGCGTCCGCGCCGACGGAGAGGTCCTGTCGCTGGACCGGAGGGGGGCGCTGGAGGGGCGGAGGCCGCGCAGGGTGGAGGTCGTGGTGGACCGGCTCACGGTGAGCGGGGGCGCGGCGCGGCGGCTGGCGGACTCGTTCGAGGCCGCGGCCCGGCTGGGGGACGGCGTCGTGATCGTCTCCGTCGTGGACAGAGAGGAGCGGGTCTTCTCGGCGCGTCTCACCTGCCCCGACTGCGGCGCCGGGTTGGAGGAGGTGGAGCCCCGCCTCTTCTCGTTCAACAGCCCCTCCGGGGCCTGTCCGGCGTGCGACGGCCTGGGCGTTCAGGCGGGGCCGGATGCGGAGGGGGAGGAGGCGACGCAACGGATAGATCATTCGTTGCCGGAGACGCCCTGCGCGGCCTGCGGGGGGGCGCGCCTCCGGGCGGAGGCGCTCTGCGTGCGGGTGGGGGGGAGGCACATCGCGGAGGTGGCGCGGATGCCGGTCCGGGAGGCCGGGGATTTTTTGAAGGGTCTCGATTTCTCCGCACGGACGGGGGCGGTGGCCGGGCCGATCTTAGCTGAGATACGAGATCGGATCGGTTTTCTGGCGCACATCGGGCTGGACTATCTGAGCCTGGACCGGGGCGCGGAGTCCCTGTCCGGGGGGGAACTCCAGCGCATCCGCCTGGCGACGCAGGTGGGGGCGAGGCTGGCGGGCGTGCTCTACGTGCTGGACGAGCCGACGGTGGGGCTGCATCCGCGCGATACCCGGAGGCTGTTGGGGGCGCTGATGGGGCTTCGGGACCGGGGGAACAGCGTCCTGGTCGTGGAGCACGACCGGGAGGTGATCGGGGCCGCGGACCACGTGGTGGACCTGGGGCCGGGGGCGGGCGAGCAGGGGGGGCAGGTGGTGGCCTTCGGGACGCCGGGGGAGGTGGCGGCGTCGGAGCGGTCGCTGACCGGGGCCTATCTGTCGGGGCGGCGGTCGATCCCGGCCCCGAAGGGGAGGCGGAGGGCCGCCGGGTGGGTGGTCGTCCGGGGGGCGCGCGGGCACAATCTGAAGGGGGTCGACGCCCGCATCCCGCTCGGGACGTTCGTCTGCGTGACGGGGGTGTCGGGGTCGGGGAAGAGCAGCCTGATCGACGACACGCTCTGCCGGGGCCTGGCCCGCCGGCTCTACCGGGCCAAGGCGCCGCCCCTGCCCCACGAGGGGATGGAGGGGCTGAACCTGGTCGAACGGCTGGTGCGGGTGGACCAGGCCCCGCTGGGCCGCACGCCCCGGTCGAACCCGGCCACGGCCACCGGGCTGTTCGACCTGATCCGCGACCTGTTCGCGCAGCTCCCGGAGGCGAAGGTGAGGGGCTACCGGGCGGGGCGGTTCAGCTTCAACGTGAAGGGGGGGCGGTGCGAGGTCTGCCAGGGGGACGGCGTGGTGCAGGTGGAGATGCACTTCCTGCCGGATGTGTACGTGACCTGCGAGGGGTGCGGGGGGCGGCGCTACAACCGGGAGACGCTGGAGGTCCGCTACAAGGGGCGCTCCATCGCCGACGCGCTCGACATGACGGCCTCGGAGGCGCTGGCGTTCTTCCAGGCCCTGCCGGCGGCGCGTCGCATCTTAGAGACGCTGTCGGACGTGGGGCTGGGGTATCTCCGCATCGGGCAGCCCGCGCCGGCCCTGTCGGGGGGGGAGGCGCAGCGGGTGAAGCTGGCGGCGGAGCTGGCCAGGGGGGGGACGGGCCGGACGCTCTACGTGCTGGACGAGCCGACGACGGGCCTGCACTTCGAGGACGTGCGGCTGCTGATCGGGGTGCTCGACCGGCTCGTGGAGCGGGGGGACACGGTGCTGGTCGTGGAGCACCACGTGGACGTGATCGCCAGGGCGGACTGGGTGATCGACCTGGGGCCGGAGGGGGGAGAGGGAGGGGGGTTCTTGGTGGCGGAGGGGACGCCGGAGGAGGTGGCGCGGACCCCGGCGTCGCACACGGGACAGTACCTCCGGAAGGCGCTGGGGATGGGCGAGAAAATGTGATTTGTCTTGCGGGGGGTTTCGTTTTATATTACATGCGAAGGTGAATCGTGCAGGGGCGGTTCGCGAACCGCCCCTGCAGCTGATCATCGGACTCATCTGAGAGGATTTTTATGATACGCATCGACCTGGGCGGTCTCTATGAGATGGAACAGGAGGAGGAGGAGTGGCGCAGGCAGAACCGGCGGAAGATCAACTCGTTCATCGCCCTCTGTGAGCGGGTGGAGGCGCTCGTCGTCGAGCAGCGGGACTGGAACCAGCGGGACTATGTCCATTTCGTGGGAATATCGCCCAACGTCGTGGTCACGATCGGGATGTCGGAGAAGTACCTCGCCGTGCAGGCGAGTCAGCTCCGGGAGAAGTTCGCGCCGCACGGGGTGGACTACGTCTCGCTCCCGGACCGGCAGACGGTCACCGTGGAGCAGTCGCCGTCCGAGAAGCTGGACGTGCACGAGGTCGTCACCTGCCCCAAGTGCGGGGAGAAGACGCCCTACGACGGGTATTTCCAGCACTGCGTCCGGTGCGGGGAGAAGCTGGACACGCTCGTCAAGGTCTGTCAGGCGTGCCACAACAACACGGCCTACCACCCGGCCTTCCGGTTCTGCCCGGTCTGCGGGGGGGAGCTCATCCCCAACCTCTACGATGGCCCCCCCCTGACGGACTTCGACCCCAACGGCCTGATCTGGGGCGTGCCCCTCAAGGATGAGTTCATGGACGAGCCGGGGGAGGAGGGGGAGAGTGAGAGGCAGTGATAAGTCCTGAGTGCTGAGTCCTGAGTGCTGAGTGAAACCAAAAACAGGGTTTCTGCCTTTACTCAGGACTCAGCACTCGTTACTCAGCACTTTTTTCACTCGACTTCCGGCCCGATGCGGACGGAGTTCGTCTTGATCAGGCAGGTCACAGTTTCGTCCACCTTTAATCTCAGCTCCTCAATTGCCTCCAGCGTGACCTTCACGGCCAGCCTTTTTCCCACATCCACGTAGACCAGCCCCTTCCCCTCTACCTCAGACACCTCCATCACGCGACCCTGAATGGCGTTCCGCACGCTCAGTCCGGACGGGCGCTCCCGGCAGAGGATGATGTCGTCGGCGCGGATGCCGATGAAGATCCGGGTCCCCACAGAGCGGTCGCAATAGGGGACCTTCAGGTCCTGGCCGCCGGAGCGGACCACGCTGACCCCGCGGGCCGGGTCCCCGGACAGGACCTCCACGGGCAGGACGTTCTCGAACCCGTGGGCCTCGATGAGCGGGAGGACCTCCGGGTGGTGGACGACGCTGAAGAAATCCCCGTGCGCGAGCACCTGTCCGCGTCTCAGGACGATGACCTGTCCGGTCAGCTCCAGGATCTCGGCCACGGAGTGGCTGACGTAGAGGATGGGGATGTTCAGGTCCGAGCGGATGTGGCGCAGGTAGGGGATGATGCGGTCCTTCAGCCCCTGGTCCAGAGAGGTCAGGGGTTCATCCATCAGGAGCAGCCGGGGGGAGGCGAGCAGGGCGCGGCCCAGCGCAACCCGCTGGCGCTCCCCGCCGGAGAGGCGGTCCGGCCTCCGGCCGAGGAGGGGGCCGAGCTGGAGCAGGTCGACGACCCGGTCCACGTTCAGGCGGCGGTCCTGCGGGCGCAGGAGGTCGTGGCCGTAGCGGAGGTTTGCGGCGACGGTCAGGTGAGGAAAGAGGAGGTCGTCCTGAAAGACATATCCGATCCGACGCCGCTCCGGGGGGAGGTCGGTTCCCGCATCGGATGAGAAGAGGACCTCGCCGTCGATGGAGATCTCCCCCCGGTCGGGGCGGAGCAGGCCAGCCAGGAGGTTCAGGAGGGTGCTCTTGCCCGCGCCGGAGGGGCCGAAAATGGCCGTGACCGGGTAGGGACAGGCCACGTCCACGTCGAGGGTGAAGTCGGACAGGCGGCGGGTCAGGCGGATGGAGAACATCGCTTACCTTTTCAGAAACCTGTTGGCGAACCAGAGCGCGGCGATGGAGAGGAGGGTCATCAGGGCCACGAGGGTGTTGGCCAGGGTCGTGTCGCCGCTCTGCACGGCGTCGTATATGGCGATGGAGGCGGTCTGGGTTTTGCCGGGGATGTTGCCCGCCAGCATCAACGTGGCCCCGAACTCGCCCATCGCCCGCGCAAAGGTCATCACCATGCCTGCCACGATCCCCCGCCAGGCCAGGGGCAGGGAGACCGTTCGGAACACCCCCCACCGGCCCTGGCCGAGGGTGCGGGCCACCTGCTCCAGCCGCCGGTCGATCCCCTCGAACGCGGCCCGCGCCGGCATGATGAACAGGGGGATGGAAGAGATGGAGGAGGCCAGCACGGCCCCCTGCCAGGTAAAGACCAGGCTGATTCCCAGAGTACCGGCCAGAAAGTCCCCGAGGGGGGTGTAGCGTCCGAAAGAGGTCAGCAGGTAGTACCCGAGCACCGTGGGGGGCATGACGAGGGGCTGCACGAGAAGGGCCTCAATCAGCGCCTTGCCCCGGAACTGTCGGCGGGCCATGGTCCACGCGATGCCGGTGCCCAGGAGGCTGTTGAGGAGGGTGGCGACGACGGCGACCTTCAGGCTCATGTAGAAGGGGAACCAGTTCATGGTCAGTTTCTTTGCGCGGGAATGAATTCCCGCGCTGCATTTGCGAAGTCCGCTGAAGCGGACTCATGGTTTCTTTCAGCCCGGTTCACCGGGCTTTCTATGTGTAGCGGGGAAATTCATTTCCTCGCTACGGAGCCGGGAGTCCCTATCTTCATGCCATTCTGTCAGAATTCTCCTGGAAGAAGGAACCCGTACTTCTTCATGATGGGACGCCCGTGGGGGCCGTTGAGGTACTCGATGAACTGCCGGGCGAGGCGTTCGTGGCGCGTCGTCCTGATGACGGCGAGGGCCTGGTTCAGGGGGGCGTGCAGGCTGTCCGGGATCAGGGCGCAGGTGATCTCAGGCACGCTGGCGACGGACAGGGCGACGATCCCGGCGTCGGCGTTCCCGGTCTGGATGAACTGCAGGGCCTGGCGGATGTTCTCGCCGTAGACGATCCTGGGACGGAGCGCATCCCACAGGTTCGCGGCCTGCAACGCCTGCTTTGCCGCCAGGCCGTAAGGGGCGTGGTCGGGGTTGGCGATGGCGATCTTCTGAAAGGCGGGGTTCCGGAGGTCGTTTATGGAGCTGGAGAGGACGCCGGTCTTCTTGCTGACGGCGACGACGATCCGGCCCTGGGCGTAGAGCCGTTGCGAGTTTTCGAGGATCAGCCCCTTTGCCCTCAGGTCTTCGATGAATCTGGCGCTGGCGGCGGCGAAGATGTCGAAGGGCGCGCCGTTGGCGATCTGCAAGGCCAGCGTCCCGGTGGAGCCGAAGGAGAAGGTGATCCTGCAACCGGTCGAGTCCTGAAACGGCCGGCTGATCTCCTTGAAGGCAAAGGCGAGGTCCGCCGCCGCCGCGACGGTCAACTCCTCTGGGTCGGCGGCGAGCGCCGGAAGGGTCAGGACGAGCAAAAGGGGGATGGCCCAGGGGATGGCGCAAGGCCAGCCGTGTCGCTTCATTTGGATTCCTCCTCTGTGGTCTCGCAGACACTATATCCCGGCGGGGGCGCTCTGTCAAGGACAAAGTGCGGCCTTTTTTCTTGACACAGGGGGTTTTTGCGGGTATGCTTTGAGGAAAGCGGAGGAGGTGATCTCGTGGACAAACTTCAGAGGTTGAAGCGGGAGCAGGCCGTCCTCACCCGCCAGCTGGAGACGCTCAACGGGCGGCTGCTGGCCGGGGACCGGACGGTGCGGACCCAGGTCACGGCGGTCAACCGGCAGCTCGCCCGGATCGGGGAACAGATCGGGGCGCTGGAAGGACCAGTGAAGCGTGATGAGACCTCACCCACCCCCTGACCCCCTCCCTCTCCGTATACGGAGAGGGAGGGGGTTTCAAGGGCCTTTCCCCTTGGTTGGGGGAGGGTGAGGTCTGACCACTGCCTTTTGGAGGAGAGGCCATGGACCTCAAGATGCGGATTGCGATCGGGCAGTTCAACCAGCTCAGCGACGAGCGGCTCAAGTTTGCCAGACAGATCGGGGTCAGCGGGGTGCTTCTGAACACCCCGGTCCTCCCCGGCGAAAAGCGGTGGGAGTTCATGGACCTGCTGAGGTTGCGGACGCACGTCGAGGACTACGGGCTGCGGCTGGAGGCCCTGGAGAACACGCCGGTGGGCTTCTACGACAGGGCCATGCTGGGCCTGCCGGGGCGGGACGAGCAGATCGAGAACTACCGGGCCACGATTCGGAATATGGGGAAGGCGGGGATCCCGATTCTGGGCTACCACTGGATGCCCAACAGGGTCTGGCGGACCTCGGCCACCACGTCGGGCCGGGGCGGGGCCCAGGTGACCTCCTTTGACATGGACCTCGTGAAGGACGCCCCTCTCACGCACGACCGGGTCTTCACGGAGGAGGAGATGTGGAAGAACTACGAGTATTTCATGAAGGCCGTGCTGCCGGTGGCGGAGGAGGCGGGGGTGAGGCTGGCCCTGCACCCGGACGACCCGCCCGTAGCCTCGCTGGGGGGCGTGGCGCGCCTGTTCCGGGACTTCGAGGGGTTCAGGCGGGGGATGGAGATCGCCCTCAGCCCGAACAGCGGCCTGGACTTCTGCGTTGGGTGCTGGTCGGAGATGGGGCCGGGGGTGATCGAGGCGATTCGCTTCTTCGGGGAGCGGGGGAAGATCTTCTACGTCCATTTCCGGGACGTGCAGGGGACCGTGCCCAGGTTTCAGGAGTGCTTCCTGGGGGAGGGGAACGTGGATGTGGTGGAGGCGATGCTGGTGTTCAAGAAGGTGGGATTCAGGGGGTTCATGATCGACGACCACGTCCCCCGCATGGTGGACGACACGCCGTGGGGACACCGGGGGCGGGCCCTGGCCACGGGGTATATGATGGCGCTGCTGGAGGCGGTGAATAAGTTAGGTTGAAGACCCCTCCCCCGGCCCCTCTCCCGAGGGGGGAGGGGAGGTCCTTGCCCTGGTCTCATCTCCACGGGACCTTGACGCCCAATTCATCAGCCAGTTTCGCCAGGCTGTTGAGGTGGTCCCGGTGGATGGGGATGCCCGTCCGGCTCCAGGCCTCCTTCTTGAGCCACTCGATCTCCCCCGGCAGGTAGATGCGGTCCACGCCCTCCGCCCGCTTCGACTCCCGAACGGTGCGGATCGTCCGGTCCATCTCGGTCACGAATTCGTCGAGGGGGATGAAGCTCTCGATGTGGATCGCGTAGAAGAAGTGGCTCGACCAGGTCTGTCCGGCGAACTCCGGCGTCCCCCGGTGGCAGGTGGAGACCCCAAAGGGGAGGAGGCTGCTCAGGGCGTCCATGATCAGCGTGAGGCCGTAGCCCTTCGCCCCGCCGAAGGGGAGGAGGACGTGGGCCTGCGCCGGGTCGTTCGTCGGACGGCCTTCCTTATCCAGCACCCAGTTGTCGGCGAGGGGTTTGCCATACATCCGCATCGTGCCGACGCGCCCCCAGGCGGACACGCCGCAGGCCATGTCGAGGACGAGCGGGCGCTCCTCCTTCGCGGGGACGGCGTAGGCGAACGGATGGTTGCCGATCACGCGCGAGGCCCCGCCGTAGGGGGCCAGGCCGGGGCTGCTGCTCGACACGCTGAATCCCGCCATGCCGTGCTCCAGGGCCTGCATGGCGTATTTGGCCGCGGCCCCGAAGTGGGTGCTGTTTCGGGCCGTCACGGCGGCGATGCCGGTCTGCCGGGCCTTGGAGATGGCCGTCTGCATGGCGCGCGTGCCGGTCAGGTGGCCCAGGCCCCGGTCCCCGTCGATCAGGGCGAAGGAGGGCCCCTCTCGCACGACCTGGATGTTGGGCCTCGGGTTGGTCTTGCCCTCCTGGATGCGGCGGACGTAGCCCGGCAGGGGCCGGGTGCCGTGGGAGTGGACGCCGCGCAGGTCGGTCTCCGCCTGGAGGCCGGCCGCCAGGTCGGCGTCCTCTTTTGAGACCCCCACCTTTTGATAGAGTTGCGAAGCGACCTCCTGCAGCTGCTCTACGCGAACGAGTTGTTCGTCCGGGCCGGGGGCTGTGCGCACGGTCGGGTCTGGGGCCGTAGGGTCCATGACAATCCTCCAAAAGGGGTTGGGGTTATGGTCTCTCCCTGATCCTGAGGTAGTTCTGATAGCGGCTCCGGGCGATCTGGCCGGACTCGACGGCCTCCTTCACCGCGCAGTCCGGCTCCTGCGCGTGGACGCAGTTGCGGAAGCGACAGGACCCGATGAACGGACGCATCTCCGGGAAGAGATGGTGGAGCTGGTCCGCGTCCACGTTGTAGAGGTTCAGTTCGCGCAGGCCCGGCGTGTCGCCCACCATGCCCCCCTCCTGGAGGGGGAAGAGTTCGGCGTGGCTCGTGGTGTGTCTGCCCCTGCCGGTGGCCCTGCTGACCTCGCCCACCTGGCGGCCCAGGCCGGGCTGCAGGGCATTCAGGAGGGTCGTCTTGCCGGACCCCGAAGGCCCCAGAAACACGGAGACTGCCTCCCGTATGGCCTCGCGGACAGACTCGACGCCTGTGCCGCGCGCTGCGCTGATGGGGAGGGCGCGATAGCCGATCCGCTCATAGAGGGAGGCCGCCGAACGCCAGGCAGCCTCCTCCGCCAGGTCGATCTTGTTCAGGCAGATCAGGGGGGGGATCTCCTCCAGCTCACAGATGGCCAGAAATCGGTCCAGCATCTCCAGCCAGAAGTGGAGGTCGGGCTGCCGGAGGGAGAAGACGAGGACCGCCAAGTCGAGGTTGGCGATCAGGGTGTGTTCGAGGGGCCGGCGGCCCGCCGCCCTCCGGGAGAGCCTGTTGCGGCGGTTCAGGACCTGATAGATCATCCCCCTGTCGGCGCCGGTGTCCTCAAACGCGACGAGGTCGCCCAGGGCCACGGGGCTGACCGAGGGGATGCGCCGCACGGCGATCACGCGCTGCCGCAGGGAGGAGGGGTCGGCGGTCGGGTATTCGAGGGTCTTTCGGAGCTTGCTGGAGATGGCGCAGTCGATCAGGCGGTCTCCGGCGGAGACGATGTAGCGGCCGAGGTGCTCCTGCACGACCCGGCCCTCCTGCAGCGTGGCGTCATCCGGTTTCTTCAGCACAGCTCCTCAAAGGTCACAGGTTAACAATAAACACGGCACGAAAAGAGAATATACCTGCCGCAAGGATTTGTCAAGGTTTTTGTTCTTCAACGTGTCACGGAAAGCGCTCCCATGTCCAGACTCCTCCTGGCCTCCGCGCTGTTGCTGATCTCGCTGTGCGACCGTCCCAAACCGTCCGGCCCCCCGGTCTTCGACGGGGCGCGGGCCTACGACCTGCTCGTCCGGCAGTGCAACCTTGGCCCCCGAAACCCCGGCTCCTCAGGACACCGCGCGGCCCTCGGCTTTCTGACGTCCGAACTGAGGCGGTGGGCGGACAGCGTGGAGACGGACGCCTTCACCTACCGGGACGCGAAGGTGGACACGGTTGTGTCTCTGACGAACATCAAGGGGGTCTTCAACGCGGGGGCGACGGAGCGCATCCTGCTGTGCGCGCACTGGGACACGCGGCCCTACGCGGACCAGGACCCAGACCCGGCGAAGCGGAGTCAACCGATCCTGGGGGCCAACGACGGGGCCTCCGGCGTGGCCGTGCTGCTGGAGGTCGCCCGCGTGCTGCGGCAGATCCCGCCGGTCAAGGGCGTCGACATCGTGTTCTTCGACGGGGAGGACTATGGCCGGGGCATCGGCGGGGACGTGAGCGACTATTTTTTAGGGGCGCGGCGGTTCGCGGCCGTGAACAGGGGGAAATACGCCCCCCGCCTGGGCATCCTGCTGGACATGATCGGGGACCGGGACCTGACGATCTACTACGAGGGGTACTCCAACCGCACCTACCCCGACCACGTGGCCCGCGTCTGGCAGGCGGCCGCGAGCCTCGGGTATAAGCAGTTCGTCCCGCAGGAGAAGTATTTTATCCAGGACGACCACATCCCGCTGATGGAGGCGGGCATCCCCGCCATCGACCTGATCGACTTCGACTATCCGCCCTGGCACACTCTTGCAGACACGCCCGATAAGTGCGGCCCGCAGGGCCTCAAGGCCGTGGGGGATGTGGTTCTGAAGGTCGTGTATGAGCTGTGAGGCGCGAGACGGGAAATTTCTGCTTGCATAACAATAGGACTATTATGTAAGTTTTGGCGTCTATTTTTGTTGGGCGTAACCGGTCGTGCTCGGTGGGTTTTCAGGCTACCAAAGGCAATGGCCATTCAACGATACCGATCGCCTCAGCGTGAGGATATAATCGCTCT
>Ga0209399_10001743_pt1 | contig 11039 bp, 11 predicted proteins | sample OV2TP3_FD_184130 | JGI IMG/M metagenome (GOLD analysis project Ga0209399, IMG submission 184130) | Hot spring microbial communities from Beatty, Nevada to study Microbial Dark Matter (Phase II) - OV2 TP3 (SPAdes) (version 3) | ecosystem: Environmental > Aquatic > Thermal springs > Hot (42-90C) ... | reverse complement strand
TTTGATAAATATAAATCCTGATACGCTAGAATTTGAGCATATGCTTTAGTTCTCTGTCATTGTAAATTGCTGGATGGTTTTTGTCAACAAGTATGCACTCGAACCAGTAGTTCTTACCATCTTTGTATAGATAGTATGAACCTATGACCTGCATGTTTGGATACTTTTCAGCAACTCTTCTTTCCGCAACCTTGCGCATGCTGTCTGACTGTTTTATTCTTACCACACCCAAGTGCTTTTGTCTCCTGCCAGCTCTAGGTCTTTGCTTTCTCATTCCTCCTCTTCCGACCTTGATTCTTACTAAAACGAAGCCTTGCTTTGCCTTGTACCCAAGCCTCTTCGCCCTATCAAGATTGGAAGGTCTCTCTATTCTCAGTATTGTTGGCTGTCTCCTCCATTCTATTGCTTTAGCTTTCAATTCATCAGAATGCGCCTTCCACATCTTCTGCCATGTGCCAGCAATATGGCTATACATGCCCGTAGCCTATTCTCCCCCCTTTAATATTTGTATGATCCTCTCTGCAATTACATTTGCAGCTAATTCTTGCGCTTCATAAGTTTGTGCACCAATATGTGGTGTACAAACAACGTTTGGTAATTGCATAAGTGCATTATTTGTTGGCGGCTCAACTTCAAAAACATCGAGCGCTGCACCTGCTATCCTGCCATCTTTCAATGCTTTGTACAAAGCTTGCTCATCTATCACTGCACCCCTAGATGTATTGATCAGATACGCACTCTTCTTCATAAGACTCAATCTTTGCTCATTTATCATGTGCTTCGTATCTTCAGTTAACGGCACATGCAAAGTAACAAAGTCAGAGCTGCTCAGTAGTGTGTTTAGATCAGTTACTATCAAACCGACCTCCCTTGCAAACTGCTGATCTATAGGTACAATATCATAGCCAATTATGTTCATACTCAAGCCTCTTGCAATCCTACCGATCCTCCTGCCTATTTTGCCCACACCAACTATTCCAAGATATCTTCCTTTCAACTCTATACCAACAAGCTCTTTCTTCAGCCATTTACCGTTCTTTATAGCGGCATCAGCCCTTGGAATGTTCCTAGCAAGTGAAATCATCAGACCAATAACAAGTTCTGCAACAGCAGTCATAGCAGCTATTTCTGCATTGATGACCTGTATGCCTTTAGACTCTGCATGCTTAACATCTATATTGTCCAAACCAACGCCAACCCTGGCAATTATCTTCATCTTTGCGTTGGCATCTATAACCTCGCGAGTAACCTTGGTTCTGCTTCTTACTACCAGAATATCATAATCCTTAACAGTTCTCATCAATTCATCAGGCTCGATCTCTGGTTTGTAGTCCACTTGCAAACCAGACTTCTTCATTATCTCTATGCCCTTCTGATCTATTGCATCGCAAACCAGAACCTTCCCGCTTACCTGCATGACCACGCTTGGTAACATAGACTAAATAAATCATTTTGAAAGACTTTTACGCATCTTGATGATCTTACACTTGTGGAGAACTACATATTGCGTATATCCAAGGACGAGTGGGAGAAGCAGGTATTTGCTATAAAATCATACTACGCTGGTGTAAGAAGAGAGTGGAAACCAAATGCAAAAATACTTTTGGCTAAAAAGACTGATGCTGGAGACGCGTTCATTGGTTATGCAGTGATAAAGAATATTGCAGATCTAGAAGAGATGAGCGAGGAAGAGAAGGATATGTGCATAAACAACAACTGGAGCAAGAAACTTTCTTTTGGCAAGTTGGTTAGATTCCATCCTCCTGTTCTTGTGAAGGATACCGTTGTATCAAAGTGGGGGCAGAAGGGTGCATTGTTGCACGGTGCACCGATATCTGAAACTGATATTGAATCCGTTTTAAAAATAGCGAAGGTTAAAATAGTATCATGAAATTAATGCCCAACGGTTTCATTTTTTCTAAATACTTAAATACTCTTGCTCGTAAATCAAGCGCACAATGAACAAGACTTTAGTGGCTGGAATAGCAGCAGGGATACTCGTTCTTGGACTTATTCTAGCTCCATTATCAGTAGACCAGTTTGCAGATGCAAAGCATATCAAAAGAATAGTGCAGACAAAGTCATTCGAATCGATGCAGGATCCGGGACTGGGTCATGAAACGCATCAGATAGCGATAATCTTGCCTCCACAAGATGGTGTGGTATATACTGGCAGATTCACTTATTCTGCTAGTGCACCAGTAGAGGTTGTCGTGCTGCATGATATAAAGGAAGGAGAGACGCCTGCAAAGATCTACACGATCGATGGACAGAAGAAGTGGGCACTTTCGCTGATAAAGCTAGGCGGTGATGTAGGAACTGCGTCAGGTTCCATGTCATTTGCTGGCGCAGCGTTGGCATTACATACACTTGACGGTACCGAGTTTAAAGCAACAGTAACAATACATGCACAGGCAAGAGCCATGATGGGTGAATTGCCAACAATGATGCCTCCACCACCAATGGAAGAACCAAAGGAGAAACCACCGATGGAGATGCCTCCAATGAAGCCTGAAATTGTTAAGACAATTACTGTTAGTGAATGGCAACCTTGGTTCCAACCTTCTGCATTGCAAGTAGATCCAGGCACTCCAGTAGTTTGGGATGCTGATGAAACAACATCTATACACACAATAACATTCGTTACCAGAGTTACAGACTTGCAGCTGAACATGGATCCAGAATTCACTGCAAAGACAATCGCAATACTTGCTCCTGGTGACAGGTCTACAGTATGGAAGCCTGATGCTGGTGTGTACGTGTATGTATGTGCAATACACCCGTACATGACAGGAGTCGTATCAGCAGGAGTTCCGTACAATGCAATAACTGGTGAGATGGGAACTGGTGAAACCGATCCAACAGTAGCAAAGTTTGCACCATGGTATCCAAGCGTTGCACCATGGCAGGATCAGAGACCGTTCAGAGATGTCCCAGAAACACCTGGTGTTGGTGAGATCTGGGTAGATACCCAGTTTGAAGTTGCAGCAGATCCAAGTTCACCAACTGGTAGGTTCGGAAAATCATGGCCAGGAACAGTAACTATTGTTGATGCAGCAACATGGGAAGTTACAGGCAAGGTAAAATCAGGATTGAACGGTCCTCACAATCTGGAACATTCGCCTGATGGCAAGTATGTAATCCAGACAAACTGGCATGACGACTATCTGACGCTCATCGATGCTGAGACGAAGGAAGTTGTAAAGAACTACATTCAGACAGGATTTGACCCAGCACATGTAGCATGGACTGAAGATAACATGATTATCACTGGCGTAAATGCCGGTGCTGAATTGCAGATCTTTGATGCCGCACAGATAACTGATCCGAACATGGCAGCATCTGACATAAAGCCTATGGAAACAATAAAAGCATCAGTTGCTCTAGCAGGTCCGCATGGTTTCTGGCACAGGGATGGTCTGATATCAGCACCATACCACTTGGCAAACCAGATGGTAGTTATTGGTATGGATGAGCTAAAGGAATTATTCGAACCTATAAAGACTGGCGAACTCGACGATCCAGTTACTGGTGACAAGATAGGTGCCGGCATAAATCTGGCATCATACTTAGGTCCAGAGATCAACGGGCATAGATTCTGGGTAACAACAGAAGTGCTGCTGGAACATGCAAAGTTGCTGCAGGGAAGGCAGATGATATACGACATTGGCAGTGCGGTAGGCGGTCCAACAAATCCAACATTCGTAAAGATCTTGGAAGTTGGTTCTACACCAATACAGTCTCCAGTAAGTCCTGACGGAAGATATGTTGTAACTGCTAACGCAGGAGGAATCGGAGCTCCAGCAAAAATAACAGTGACAGAATTGGACTACAATAACCCAGCAAATTCAAGAGTTGTAGCTGATTTGCCAGGGTATCCAGGTTCACATGGAGTCACATATGGATACAAGCAGGGCGGAGGACTATACGCATATGTGACAAACAAGTTTGCACCAGTACTGCAGGTAGTTGATCTGACAACAAGTCCACCATCACTGGCAGGCGAGGTTGATCTAGGCAACGGTTGGGGCGGAATGGGTGTATTATCAATACCAACTGCCACATACTATCCAACATTGGATGCGCATCCACTTGGGAAGCTGTACAAGTAAAACTTTCCCCTTTTTTGTTTATTAAAAATGCATACTGTCAAGTGACCTTATGTTTATTAACACAGTATATCATAATGGCGCTATGAAATTTAGAGTTGACAAAGATTCTTTAGGAGAGGTAAAGATTCCCTCTGGTGCTTATTACGGCGCATTCACTGCCAGAGCGTTAAAACATTATAAAGCTACTGGCTTGAAGTCGCATAAAAACCTGATCAAGGCATATGTTATGATCAAAAGGTCTGCTGCGCTAGCAAATATGCAACTGAAGAAACTTGATTCAAAGAAAGGAAATGCAATTATCAAGGCATGCGATGAAATTTTAGATGGCTCTTTGATAGATCAGTTTGTTGTTGATGCGATAAACTCTGGTGCTGGAACAGCATTTAATATGAATGTAAATGAGGTGATTGCAAATAGAGCGTTAGAGATACTCGGCAAGAGCAAGGGCGATTACAAATCTATCAATCCAAACGATGATGTGAACATGTCGCAATCAAGCAATGACACATTTCCAACTGCTATGCATCTTGCTATACTCATGGATGTAAATGAGCTTGTGCCAGCAATAAACAAGTTAATTGCGTCTTTGCGAAGGAAAGCGAGGGAGTTCAGCAAGGTAGCAAAGGTAGGCAGAACACACCTGATGGATGCCCTGCCTATCACATTGGGTGCTGAGTTTGACGCATATGCTACTGCCATTGAAAATGCAAAGCATGCTGTTGAAAGCGCTAGAAGTGAACTTGAATATGTAGCACTTGGAGGAACTGCTGTTGGCACTGGAGCTAATGCACCAAAAGGTTACAGAGTGTTGGCAATAAAGAATCTAGCAAAGATATCCAGTCTTAATCTAAAACCTGCAAAGGATATGCGCTATGCACTTCAGAGCAGATTTGGTGTTGCAAATGTATCATCCTCGCTGCGAAACCTTGCATTGGAACTGATACGAATCGCAAATGACATTAGACTGATGTCTTCAGGACCAATTGCAGGACTTGCTGAAATAAATATACCTGCAGTGCATGCGGGTTCTTCAATAATGCCAGGGAAGGTGAACCCATCACTTGCAGAAAGTCTTAACATGGTCTGCTATAATGTTGTTGGCAACGATATCTCTGTTGCACTTGCAGTACAAGCAGGTCAGTTTGAGCTCAATGTTATGCTACCTGTGATGGTTAAGTGTGTTCTTGATTCAATTGATATGTTGAAGAATACACTGCCATTGTTGGCAGAAAATATGATAGATGGGTTAAATGCAAATAAGGAAAAGTTGGAAGCGTATATAGAAAAAAGCCTGGTTCTTGTCACGTTATTGACACCATACATAGGCTACATGCAGGCAGCTGAATTGTACAAGGAGGCTTTGAAGAGCAATGCAAACATAAGAGACCTTGTTGTCAAGAAGGGTCTTATGAGTAAGGAGAAGGTAGACAAAATATTAAGCAAGAAAAATCTTCTAACTATTGAATAGGTGTTGCCATGGCAAAGGTCTGGATAGAATCTTATGGTTGCTCTGCAAGCATGGCAGACTCGGAAATGATCGCTGGTCTGCTCAAGAGCAACGGTCACCAGCTTGTTAGTGATGTAAACAGTGCAGATGTAAATTTGATAGTTACATGCGCAGTTAAAGATGCCACTGCAAATAGAATGGTTTACAGAATAAAGGATTTGACAAGAACAGGCAAGCCATTGGTAGTGGCAGGGTGCCTGGCAAAGGCAGAACCTGATAGAATAGAACGGCTAAACCCGAAGGCCAGTATGTTTGGTCCGCATGCAATTGATAAGGCTGTAGAGGTGGTAAATGCAGCCCTTGATGGCAGTAGGTCTGTTGCTTTGATGGACTCTACCACCCCGAAGGTAAACCTGCCTAAGGTAAGGTTCAATCCTGTAGTGGGTATAGCCGAGATAGCAAGTGGGTGCCTTAGCGAGTGCACCTTCTGCGAAACGAGGCTTGCCAAAGGCAGGTTACGAAGCTACAGAATTGGGGATATCGTGAGACAGGTAAAAGAGGATATCAAGCAGGGCTGCAGGGAGGTATGGCTTACCTCTACAGATAACGGGCCTTATGGCAAGGACTTGGGATGCAACATAGCTGACCTCATCAATGAGGTCTGTAGCATAGATGGCGACTTCATGATACGGGTTGGGATGATGAACCCTATGTATGTTCCATTCATGCTAGAAGATCTGATAGAGGCTTACAGAAACGACAAAGTCTTCAAATTCCTTCACATACCTGTGCAGAGTGGTAGTGATAAGGTGCTGAGATTGATGAAGAGAGGGCATAAAGCATCTGTGTTTGCAGACATCGCAAAAAGGTTCAGAGATGAGTTTGAACACTTCACAATAGCTACCGATGTTATAGTCGGATTTCCAGAGGAAGATGAGGTTGACTTTGAGCAAACATTGAACCTGTTGAAAGAGGTGGAACCTGATATTATTAATATATCAAGGTACAGCGCAAGGCCTGGCACTGAGGCAAGTCTTATGGAGAAAATTAATGTAAAGGTTGTAAAAGAGAGAAGCAGAGCATTGCATCAACTTGCAAACGCAATAGGTTGCAGAAGAAATAAAGCATGGATTAGTTGGAATGGAGAAGTTTTGGTTGATGAGATTAGAGATGATGGCGTGCAAGGAAGAAACTTTGCGTACAAGCCAGTCTTCCTTAAAGAAAAAGTTCCACTTGGTTCAATAGTTAATGTGACTATAAATTCTGTTTTCAATCATTCCTTGCTCGGAAAAATCGAAAAATAGTTTTCAGATCAATTTTGTTAGATCAGTTATGCACTCCATGTAAATCAACAAAGTTTTTTAACATACTTTTACTATGCTAAAGGGGGACGGCTTGGGTGTAGAAATAAAGACTCCTATAGTAATCGTTGGTGTTGGTGGTGCAGGAGCAAAGCTTGCTGCACAGGCAAGAACAAAACTCAATGCAAAGTGTCTTCTCATAAGCAATGACAAGAACGACCTTAACCATTCTGGCTGTGAAAGTTTGCTAATAGATGTTAAACAGCTTTTGAACCCATCTCCGAACAGCATACGGGGTGCCGCTCTCGAATCTCACGATTCCATCATGGATAAATTGAACGGTGGTTCAACTGTAATAGTGATTGGAAATCTGGCTGGGAAGGCTGGTGTGGCACTTGCGCCATTGATTGCCAAGATGGCCAAACAGATGAAGAAGAACGTTATCTCATTTGCTATAATGCCCTTCAAGTTTGAGAAGAATAAGTTGTTTGGCGCAGGTGTAGCGTTGAGAAGGGTCAAGGAATTTTCCGATTGTTTAGTTATAGTGGATAATGATGCCTTGCTCTTCAACAATCCAGACCTAACACCTACTGATTGTTATAGAATAACCAACGATGCTTTGCTTGAAGTAGTAGGTTCTCTTGCAAATGGAATATTGCTGAGTGAAGAGATGAATGTATTATGCACTAGCAAGGACTCTGTAAATGATGCTGAATCTGCATTGAAGGACTCGGTTAGGATGCTTTACAGCGATGTAGACCCTGATAATGTAAGGAGAGCTATGCTTTATGTTATTGGTGGAGATAGGGTGCCTGTAGGCGTTCTTAGCACACTTGTTAACAGCGTTCATAATATACTTGGGGAGAATGGTACAGAAGTAGGCTTATCGTTAGCATCTTCTGGGTCTAACGGTGTGAAGGTGCTACTTATGGCATCGGTTCTTGAACAAACCAGGTTTGATGATTATGATCCCTTGAATATACTTCCGAATGATTCCATCTTGGACTGGGACGAAATCGAATGTGACCTGAAGATAGAAACAAACATACCCAGAATGGATTAAAACGTTTATTCCGATTCTTTGCTTTTAGACTTTCTTCCTTTTGTCTTTTCCGGTTCTTTCTCTTCAGCGACTCCTGTCTCTTCGGCTATGATCTCCGCAAGTTCTTCTTCACTTAAGACAATCTTTTCCTTTTCTTCCTTCTCTGGTTTTAGCTCCTCTTCTTTTTTCACTTCCACAGCAGCTTCAACCTTCTCCAACTCTTCGACTTCAGGAACTTTTGCCTCTGCTTTCTCTGCAGCAACTTCTTGTACGGTTTCTGCAACCATTGTTGGCGCAGTCACTTCAGTTGTTACAGGTTTTTCTTCAACAACCTCTTCTTTCACTTCTTCTGAATATGGCGAAATTGTAACTACACCATCTTCGTCTTTTGTCATCTTCACTCTAACCCTTCTTGGCGGATGCCTTATGCCCTTCAGCCAAATCTGTCTGTTCAACTCTTCATCGATCTTTATTTCTTCTGCCTTCATGTGGCGTGTAGCAAATTCCTTGATCATGTTTATTGCACGTTTTGTTCTTCTATTCTTTGGACTCAGCAATACCTTCGAAAGATTAATCGTATAAACACGGCTTAATTCTTCTTCAGACAAAATTATCACCCAACATTAACGTCAGTTCTCCTCCAATCTCTCTGCTTGGGGTTCCTTCTTACCCTCCTATTGGTTCGCACTATAACCCATGCAGGTGTAGCAGAGTTCTGTTTCATTTTTTTAATCAATCTGTTCTTCCTTCCAGTATGTTTTCTAGCTGCCATAGCAGATAGCATACCATAAAGACCCTTTTTTAAATCATTCCACACTTGTGCAGGATATCATACAGCTGCTTTAGTATGCGAGCAGTTGCTCCCCAGATTATATTACCATTGAATTCAAACTTGTAGAGCTCCCCAAAGTCAGTATGCTCAAGATCAGATGCCATAGTTTTCAACAGATCAAGTAGTGGTAAGTCTAATACAGCATCGATCTCCTTCCTATCTGGCTTCAAATCACCAATGTATTCTAATATTGCAACGTATGGCACTATCGTGAAGTTCGAAGTTAATGTGTGAACGCTGCGCAAGTTGCCAATTACATCTTTCTCATTTATCCTTAGACCTATCTCCTCGAATGTTTCCCGTATTGCCGTTTGCATTAGATCCTTGTCAGAATCCGAAAAAGTGCCACCTGGACAAGATATCTGTCCTGCATGACTCTTCAGCTCGCTACTACGTTTGGTAAGTATTATGTAAGGCTTTCCATCGTGAAAGTTAATTATCACAAGAACCGCTGCAAGCGTCCCCTCTTCGATTTTTAATTCGTTAGCAAGATGTGGTTTTAGCATATTGAGCAACCAAGATGGTTCCATGCAAGAAAATGCTCAATACGTGAATAAATATGCTTACTCTAACGCTTTCACATTTTCTCAGGTCGTTTAATCACATGATTTACGCTGAGTCTTGCAAGCAGCATTGTTACGATCGATACTGCTAGTACAATATATGCAAGTGGAAATTCAGGAATTGTTTGACTTAAAGTCGCGATCCAAATTTGTTTATCTTTTTGGTACACAATTTTATTTCCATCTGGGCTCACATCGATGGCGCTACCATCCTCCAATGATTGTAACAAAACTCCTTTATTCGAACCATCTGGCTCTGCAATCACAATATCAAAATCCTTCACACCGTTGCGTTGAACAAACAATATCTTTGAACCGTCTGGTGACCATACTGGAACCCAGTAATCAGCGACTGAAGAACCTTTGATCAAGATCTCCTGTCTTCCATCCAGTGTTGCCATTATGATGTTCTGTTCATGCGGATAGTTGGTTGAATATGCTGAAACCAGAATGGTTCTGCCATCAGGTCCAATTTCTAATGGAGCTGCTGCATTATCTATTCTTGTTATGAACTTCTTATTACGTCCATCGGAGTTGACAATCCACACATCTGGTCCGAATTGGTAAACGATTGCTTTACCATCTGGAGTCCAGTCAGCACCTATTAGCGCCCAGTAGTCAAACCCAAAAAGTTCATCTGTATGTAAAGTTTCAAGATCGCTAATCAGAAGACTAGACGGACCAGTTCTTTTTTCATCATCAAGGGGTATGACCTTTATCCAAAGGATCTGTCTTCCATCAGGACTTATTCGGAAGTCTTGCACAAAACTGTCTGTCAAATTTAAAAGAATTTTCTCCTCTGATGGTTTTTCCAAGTCGATAAACCAGATGCCATCCTTCTTAATGTAGAACAATTTACTACCATCTGGACTGAACTGCAAGCCCGAACGAAGTTCCTTTTCAGCGATCAGTATTTTTTCATCAATAACTTGTATGCGCTGATTTGATTGGGCGTACACTCTTTCAGAATTTAAGAGAAGAGCAATTGAAAACATCACGAGAGCAATTCCGACTAGATTCTTCAACAAGTATTACTAATATCTCAGAGCTATAAATCTCGTTGCACTAATCTGCATGACACAAACAACCTTTCATTTCTATACGTTAGAAGTATTCTTTTATAGATTAAATATGCCCTTGCATTAGATCGCATACTATGAAGATATCCTATGAGATGAATCCACCAAAGATCATGAGAAATACTTCTTTAGACATGGATTCATTGAAGCAAGATCTGGATAAATTTCGTAATCGAATCTCTAGGTTAACAAGCCTAGTCGATAGCATACACTTGACTGATTCGGTTCTAGGTGTACCAAGAATATCGAGCATAAGTGCAGCACAGGATGTTAGAAAGTTACATAACTCAGTTAAGTTGAGGTGCAGCATTAGAGTTAGAGACAGAAACCTTACTGCTATTACACAACTTGCGTGCGATGCTATAATGGTTGGCGTTGATGGCTTGCTAATAGTTAAGGGAGACAAGCCAGTAAGACCATCGATAGATTCTGGGCTGAAACCAAGCAGTGTTGTAAAAATATTAAATGCCCAGGGTTTTGGTGATAAGATTAAATTGTTTCTATCTATTCCATGTAGCCCTGCTTTGAACGAAATACAGCAGAAGATCGATGCTGAGCCGTATGGTTTTATAACGCAATCAATAAACTCGTTAGATCAGTTGGAAAAAATTGTTGATAACGTAAAGTCGCATGGTATCAAGGTCATGCCATGCATAATGGTAC
>Ga0209399_10001742_pt1 | contig 11041 bp, 10 predicted proteins | sample OV2TP3_FD_184130 | JGI IMG/M metagenome (GOLD analysis project Ga0209399, IMG submission 184130) | Hot spring microbial communities from Beatty, Nevada to study Microbial Dark Matter (Phase II) - OV2 TP3 (SPAdes) (version 3) | ecosystem: Environmental > Aquatic > Thermal springs > Hot (42-90C) ... | reverse complement strand
GCATGGTCGTCCCCGCCATGGTGACCTGGTGCTCTTCCATCGCCTCCAGCAGGGCGGACTGGGTCTTCGGCGTCGCCCGGTTCACTTCATCCGCGAGCAGGAGGTGCGTGAAGACCGGGCCCCTGGCAAACTCGAAGGTCTTGCGTCCGTCGCGCTCGACGACGAGCTGTGTACCCAGGATATCCGCGGGCATGAGGTCCGGGGTGCACTGGATCCGCTTGAACTGGAGGCCCAGTGCCTGGGCAAACGATTTGGCCAGCCGCGTCTTGCCCAAGCCGGGCAGCCCCTCGAAGAGGACGTGCCCGCCGGCGAAAAAGGCGGCGAGGAGACACTCGATGATCTCTTCCTGCCCCACGATGACGCGGCCAAGCTCTTCCTTGAGCGCCAGCGCGGTCTTGCGGAACTCCTCCGTCTGGAGCGTCTCCTGTGATGCGACATCCGCGTGGGCTTGAGATGTCGTCATTGCTCTCGCCGGTGGAGCCGATCAAACACGCTCTGATACTCGCGGGGGACCGTCTGGCGGGCAACCGGAGGCTCCTCGAGCGGCGCCTCGGCCAGCTGCGCCTCTGTCGGCGCGGTCTGGGGGCTTGCACGCGCCGCCTCACCCGACGGCGCTCCGACGCCGCTGCCCGGCCGCTGCGCGCGCGTGGGCGCCTGGTCCGTCCGCAACTGAATCGGCAACGACCCCTGCGGGGCCCCATCGAGCGGCATCGCCGATTCGTAGAGGTTGGGATCGGTGCTCGTTCCCGCGGTCGGGTTGGCGTCATTCGACGTTGCGGCCAACTGCGTCTCCAGCCGCTGAAGCTCGCCCGACACTTCCTTGAGCAACTGCTGGATCTCCGCTTTCAGCGCATCCTCTCCGCCAGACTGCCCTTGTCCGCCTGCGCCAGGCGCTGCCGCACGACCCTGCGAGGCCTGAGATGACGACTGCCCCGCCTCCGGCGGGGCGGAGGATGCCGCGTCGGACGCAGAGGTGGCGCGAGCCGCCTGCTGATGAGCCGCTCCCTTTTGATGAGCGGACTGCGCCGTGCGCCGCGAGGCCTGCTGCGGATCGCCGGCGCCGGCTTGGCTCGAAGGCGACGGCTGCGCGCGAGGCTCGGACCGCGCGCCCTCCTCGGCGGCCTGCGCTCTGGCATCCGCTGCATGCGAGGCGCTCTCGGCGCCGGGCTGCGCGCGCGCGCGGCGTGACTCCTGCCGATCAGAGCCGTGATCCGCCGCTTGGGGTTGTTGGCCGGTTCCGCCCCGCCCCTGCGAGTCGGTTTGCGGAGAGGGGTTCTTGGAGCGGCCATCCTGGCCCGTTTGCCCATCGCTGGACGCTCCGGATGACCCGTCCTGCGAGGCTCCGGTTGACGTTGAGGACTGCGGCGCTCCAGCGCCAGAGGCGGTGGATTGATCCGCGGAATCCCTGTCGCTCGATGAGCCGCCCGGCTGTCGCTCCTCTTCGGAGTCAGGAACCGGCGGGGGCTCCTCATGATGAGGGTCCTGGGAGCCAGACGTGGATGGGCGCTGGGTCAGGACGCCGCGCGAAGCCTCGTGGAGATGGGGCCACAGCAGCAACACCATCAGCGCGACGAGCAGCGTGCCGGCGGAGCGATCAAGCGGCCGAGGGAATCGCACGCGCGCCTCGGAGGCGCGGCGAGCGAGATCTTCCAGCAGAAGCGGGTACAGCGCGGGCTTCTCCTGGGCGCGCGCGAACTCCTCTGCGGTGATGAGCCGTTGCTGCAGCCCCAACGCGCGGTCAAGCTGCGCGATGGCCGTGGCGGCAAACAGCCATCGCCGCCGCAGCCGCCACACGAGGAGGCCGATGGCGAGGAGGGCGAGGGTGACGGGCAGGCCGGCGCTCCAGATCATCGAGCGGTGGAGACGATGGAGCCGCCACGCCAACGCCCCACAGACACCGAGGCTGAGCGCCGCCGTCAGGCCGGTGCGCGCTATGAGGCTGGCGCGATAGCGACGAGTCACGTCGTGGAGAAACTGGGGGAAATCGGTCAACGGCATCCCGCTCACATTCCGCGGTAGGCTAGAAACTAAGGAAGGGGACGCGCCTCGAAATGGCCGGCCACCAGCCGCCCGTCTTGGACGGCTTCATCCACCCACACCCGCCTCGGCTCTCCCAGCGAGGGGATGAGCCCGTCCTCGCTCGCGGCAGCGGCGGTCCGGAGCTGCTCACCGAGCTCCTTGCGCTCATGTCGTTCCGTCGCCTTGTCCACCTGCCCCTGGACGACCATGCCCGCCAGCAGGCCGACGAGCGCGCCCACCGGCCCCCCCACCCCGGGCACGATCGCCATGCCGGCGACCGTGCCGGCCGTCTGTCCCACTTGCGCGGGTGAGATACCGGCGCACCCGCTCGTCAACAGCAGGCTGAGGAGTGTCCCGGTGAAAAGGCGTGTTCGCATCCGCAGAAACTATGCTACTCTAAAAGGCTTTCCTTGACAAGTCTACCCGATCGAGAAACAATAGGGCTGCTGCACACAGAAGTCGTCAGCGAGCACGACACCAGATTCCCGAAATGTCCACGCCGATCGACGTCGTGAACCTCACCAAGCACTACGATACCGTCACGGCGCTGAGTGACGTCTCCTTCAGCGTCCAGGCCGGTGAGATCATGGGCTTCCTCGGCCCCAACGGCGCGGGGAAGACGACGATGCTCCGCCTCCTCACCGGCATGCTGAGCCCGACCGACGGGACGGTCCGCATCGACGGGCTCGATGTCACCGAGCACTCCGTGGAGGTGCGTCGGCGCATCGGCTACCTCCCGGAACACGTGGCCCTCTACCCTGAGCTGCGCGTCCAAGAATACCTCCACTACCGCGCCGCCATCAAAGGGGTGGCGCGGGCTCAGCAGCGGCGGCAGGCGGAGTCGGCCATTGAGCGCTGCGCCCTCACGGATGCCGCGCGCCGGCTCATCGGACGGCTGTCGAAGGGCTATCGCCAGCGGGTGGCGCTCGCCGACTGCCTGCTGGGCTCCCCGAAGATCCTGATCCTCGACGAACCCACCGTCGGACTCGACCCACACCAGATCCGCCAGACCCGCGAGCTGATCATGGCGATGGGCCAAACCGCCACCGTGCTGCTTTCGACCCACATCCTGCCGGAGGTCGAGATGATCTGCCAGCGGGTGGCCATCATCGACAAGGGCCGGATTGTCGTAGTCGACACGCCGGCCCAGCTGCGTCAGCGCCTGCAGGGGATGCAGGTCGTCCGGGTGCAACTGCGGGGGGAGCCGGCGGAGATCGAGCCGGCACTGAAGCAGCTGCCCGGGGTTACCTCGGTCAACGTGCAGGGCCGCCTCGATGGGTTCGTCGCCTTCGACGTGCAGAGCCGCGCGGACGCCGACGTGCGCGAAGCGATCTTCCGGCTCGCGGTGGAGCGCCGGTGGGCCCTGCGGGAGCTGTCGCAGGCCCAGACGTCCCTGGAAGACGTCTTCATCCACCTGACGACGCACGAGCGCGAATGAGTGACCAGTGGCGAGTGGCGAGTGGCGAGTGGTCGAGTCGGCCTCTTACTCATCACTCAGCACTCATCACTCAACACTCACGATGACGGCGCTGTGGGCGTTGACCACGCGGGAGCTGAAGGCGTTCTGGTACTCCCCCATCGCGTACGTCGTTGGGGGGCTCTTCCTCTTCCTGCAAGGCTTCGTCTTCCAAACGCTCCTGCTGGTCTTGAACGACCCGCGGGTGGACCCGTCCCTCACGATGGCGGAGATGTTCTTCGGGGCCACCTTCTACTACTGGTTCGCGGTGCTCATCATGGTCCCGCTGCTGACGATGCGGACGTTCAGCGAGGAGAAGCGCACCGGCACCATCGAGCTGCTCCTCACCGCGCCGGTCACGGACCTCCAGGTGGTCGTCGCCAAGTTCCTCGGCGCGTGGCTGGTCTACCTCCTGCTCTGGGCGCCCACCGCCGTCTTCTTCGTGGTCCTGCGCGCCTTGACGCGCTTCGACTGGGCCCCGGTCTTCACCGGCTACCTCGGCACCGCGTTGCTGGGCGGGGTCCTCGTGGCGGTCGGGCTGCTCGCTTCGAGTCTGACGCGCAACCAGGTGATCGCCGCGGTCCTCACCTTCGTCGCGATCCTGCTCCTCTTCTCCGTCGGCATCCTCGATGTCTTCGTCCGCGATCCCCAGACGAGCGTCATCATCAAGTACCTCTCCCTCATCGAGCACCTCCAGCACTTCTCGAAGGGGCTGCTGGACACGCGTCCGATCTTCTTCTACCTGAGCCTGAGCTTGATCTGCCTGTTCCTCACGGGACGCGTGATCAGCAACCCCCGCTGGCGCTCCTGATGATGGGACAACCAGCGCATTTTCGATTTTCGATTTTGGATTTTCGATTCTCCGTTCACGTACAATCCAAAATCCAAAATCCAAAATCCAAAATTCGTAGGGCTTCTCGATGAAAGCCCAGCGCCGCGTCCTCTCCTCGCTCAACCTGCTCACAACGCTCGTGCTGCTGGGGGTGCTCTTCATCATGGTCAACTTCATCGCGAGCCGCCGTTACGCCCGGTGGGATCTGACGCGGCAGCAGCTCACCGCGTTGTCGGACCAAACGCTCCAGACGCTCAAGAGCCTCAAGGAGCCGGCCTCGGTCGTCATCTTCTACCAGCCGAACCATCGGCTCTACGGATTCGTCAACGATCTCCTCAACGAATACGCGCGCGCGAGCCCGCAGCTCGCCATCGAGCGGGTCGATCCGGAGCAAGACGTCGCGCGCGCCCGTCAGCTCGTGCAGGAATTCCAGATCGACGTCGCCGACCCGGACGCCCTGAACCTCGTTATCGTCAAATCCGGCGCCCGGCACAAGCACCTGTCGGACACCGACCTGGCGGAGTACGACTACGGCGGCATGGCCTACGGGGGACAGCCCCGCGTCAAGGCCTTTACCGGGGAAGAGGCGTTCACCTCGGCCCTCATCAGCGTCACCCAAGCGGAGTCGCCCCTGGCGTGGGTGACCAGCGGCCACGGCGAGAAATCGCTCGATGGAGAGGACCCCTCCGGCCTCTCCGATCTGAAGCGGGCGCTGGAGCAACAGAACGTCTCGGTCCAGACCGTCACCGTGGCGGAGCGCCCCTCGATCGACCCGGAGGTCAAGCTGATCATCATCCCGGGACCGACGCGCCGGTTCCTGGAGTCCGAGGCGGCGCTGTTGGAGGCGTATCTCCAGGGGGGCGGGCGCCTCCTGCTCCTGATCGATCCGCTGGACGACTCCGGGCTTGACGGCCTCCTCGAACGCTGGGGCATCGTCCTGGGGCTCGACATCGTGGTGGATCCGTCGCGACAGCTTCCGTTCGTGTCGGCCGCCAACCTGCTCGTGACGACGTACACCCAGCACCCGATCGTCGAGAAGATGAAGACATTCGTCACGCTCTACCCGCTGGCCCGCTCGGTGCGACCGACCCAGCCGGTCCCCGACGGCCTCTCCGTCCAACCCCTCGCCCTGACGACGGCGGACGGCTGGGGAGAAACGCAGACCGCGACAGAGGCCTTCGAGTTCACGAAAGAGGCCGATCTGCCGGGACCGGTGTCGATCGCCGCCGCCGCCGAACGGGTCCACCCGGCCCAGGAAGGCGCGCCTCCGCTGCGCAGCCGCCTGGTGGTGGTGGGCGACTCGGACTTCGTCATCAACGCCCAGTTGAGCAACGCCGGCAACAAGGACATGGCGCTCGGCGCGATCCGCTGGCTGCTGGAGCAAGAGCACCTGATCGGCATCGGCCCCAAACCGATCGAGTCGATCAAGCTGCAACTGACGGGCGGGCAGCTCTTGGCGCTCTCCTGGTTCAGCTTCCTCGCCCTGCCCGCCGCCCTGGGGCTGCTCGGGGCGGTCGTGTGGTGGCTCCGGCGCACCTAGCGGTCAATAGTCCGTAGTCGATAGGAAGAACCGATGCGCCACTGGAAGACGACGACGGCCCTCCTCATCCTCACCGTGGGGATCGGCACCTACCTCTCGCGCTATGAGATCCGGCGGCCGTCGCCGGAGGAGCGGCAGCGGCTCTCGAAGGAGGTGCTCGACATCGCTCCGGACTCGGTGAGCCAGCTGTTGCTCGATCTGCCCGACGTCAAGCTCACCCTCACCCGCCAAGCGGACTCCTGGCGCGTGAGCCCCGCGAACGTCCGGGCGGATGACGATCTCGTCTATCGACTCCTGGATCAGTTGGCTCCACTGACGGCTGAGCGCATCCTGTCGGGCTCTGCGGAGCGGCCCCTCGAGGCGAGCGCCTTCGGCCTGGACCCGGTCGTCGGACAGCTCACCGTCGTCGCCGATGGGACGCCCGCCACGCTGTTGCTGGGTGAAGCGACGCCCGTCCACAGCAACCGCTACGTCAAGATCGCCACTCGCCCGGAGATCTTCATCGTCTCGGACAGCCTCTTCGAGGCGGCCCAGCATCCCTCCGAGGCGTTCCGCGATCCGCTGCTCATCCGACTCGACAGTTGGTTGGTCGAGCGCCTCACGGCGGTCTCCCCTTCGTCATCGTTCAACCTGACGCGCGACCAGGGCCCCTGGACGCTTGCCCTCAGCCCCGCATCCGCCGAAGGCGGATCTGCCCTGACCGATCGCGCGGATCGAGCCCAGGTCGAGGCGTTCCTGAGCCGTCTGCGGGCGCTGCGCATCACGCGGTTTGTGGACGACGCCCCGCAGGTCGAAGCGCTCTCCACGTGGGGGTTTGATCAGCCGTCTGCAGAGCTGACCATCCGGCTCCGGCAGGAGCCCCCCGCGTCGATCACGCTGTTCTTCGGCCGCCCGCTTCCTGACGACGCGGCGATGGTCTACGCCAAACGCAGCGATGAGCCATCGCTCTATGCCGTGGCGAAGGCCGAGGTGGAGTCGCTGTGGGGCGACCCGTCGTCGCTGCGCGCCGCCTCCTGCTTCGAGTTCTTCACGGGCCAGGCGACGAAGATCGAGGTGATGCGGGAAGGACGTCCCTGGACGATGGAGCGGACCGAGAGCGAATGGCGCGAAGCGGGTTCCGCGACGGCGTTGGACCGTTCGCGGGTCGACGACTGGCTGGGTGAGCTCGCCGGCCTCAAGGTCGCCGGCTTTGTGGATGAGGCATCCTCAGATCCGGCTCGCTATGGCGTGCAGCCGCCTGCGGGATCGATCGCCGTCTGGACGACGCCTGAGCAGCCGCCCCAACGCCTCCTGGTCGGCGCGCCGATCGACGGGTCCACGAATCGCTACGGCCACATCGAAGGGCGCGAGGTGATCGTGCAGCTGCCCCAACAGGTCATGGAGCTCCTCGTCACCCCGGAGCGCTTCCGAGCCGCAGCCGACGCTCCTGCCAGCCCGCCTGGGCTTCCCTCCCCCACTCCCCCCGCCCAGTAGATCCGTTATCGACCCCGCCATATTTCAGACAGAGGCCCTTCTGCGATCCAGCAGAAGGTTGACCATTTCGCCCTTGCGACTTGCAACAGGGGAATTGTATACCTAAGTCAGCAGGTAACAGATAGGGATTGACGAACCGACGACGACTCATGTATCATTAAGGCGTGCCTAGTCCACAGAACCAAAGGCAGCCGTGAGACTTATCCGAATACAATCTTGCACCACTGGCTTTGCACTAGGGTCAGTGGTGAATTTGTCAAAGGCTAGAGAGTGCCACCAGAGCACGGTATTATCAGAACGGTCGATCCCCGAAACCCGACAGGGCCACGAATCTCTGCCGTGATTCCGAATGATCTGATTCGGCGAGCTTACAAGTACGACACGGTTCAATTTGAAAACGTAAGAACGCTCGTACAAGTGCTTGATGACCCCAAGAGGATTTTTACCGGGCTTCGGGAGCTAAACGCCGGCTGGTATTGCTACACGGGGAAACCGAAAACCTGGTACGTTGCAGAAGATCAGGAAGTCCCATTTCCTGCCGACCTTGTGTATATCGTCTGCATGAACGACAGGATGTGGGTATATGAGTGGAGAGCTGAACGAGCTGATACGGAAGACCCGTTAAGCCCCGTGGATTGGAAAAACCGATTTGCTGGACTGGTATGGACAAGCACTTCTTAGAGAACTTCATTCGTCAGATTGATCCTTCAGCAACGAGGGGGTCTCACCAGGCTACAAGGGAACCCTGGTATAACCCTCACGGAGACTGTATCCAGTTCCAAACGGTGAATGAAGCTGTCATTGGAGAGCGAATTGATAACCATCTGACGATCTATCGCTCTGCGGTGAGCAATCAGCCGATTGGATTTCAAATGAAGGATGTTCATAGATTGATTCAGAAATATGGATGTTCGGGAATTGAAGTAAATGCCCAAGTAAAAGGGCAGCGCCTAGTTCGCGTTACTGGTTTGCTACTCTATGCGTACCAAAGCGAACCCCCAACGATTAATCGCACAACCGGCTATTCATCTGCCATCAGTGCACTAACGAGCATACCAGATCGCATTGAGCTACCTTCTCTGATTGCAGCATAGAACAGAGTAAACTAACATAACGCCCATCCCGAAAGGGGTGGGCGTTTTTATTTCCCATCCCAAGAATGGGGCTTGGCATCGTCCCGTCGCCTACACGTTGTGGCAACGCTATCGGGCGGCGCGCTCGTCGATCAACCGACATGCCCGCAGGACACGTTGGATCGCCGTCAGGTGAACCGACATCACCAGGACGAGCAAGGTCCACCAGAACAGGTCGCGTCCGAACGGCCGCCAGGGGATCACGGCGCTCGCCGCCAACCCCCCCAGGAAGACCACCAGGCGCTCGGTGCGCTCCATGAGATCGGGCCACTCGGCATTGGAGACCGCCACCTCCATGGCGGCCCGCGCCTTCGCATAGCTGACGAGCAGCGATCCCGCCAGTACGAGGCTCGACAACAGCCAATAGCCGCTGACCCAGGCGGCGGCGATCAGCGCCATCGCCTCCACGTACCGGTCACCCATCGCGTCGAGGTAGGCCCCCCGCTTCGTCACGCGGCCGCTCGCGCGGGCGACCGCGCCGTCCAGCCCGTCGAGGGAAGCCGCCACCGTCATGGCGAGACAGAACGGCAGCACCGCCCGCGTCCGGACGAACGCCACGCAGGCCACCAGGCCGATGAGCGGCGCCGACAGCGTGAGGGCGGAAGCGGGGATGCCGCTGCGGGCGATCCACGCGGCGACTGGGTGGAGGAGCCGGTTGAACAGGGGCTTGTAGCGCGCGGCGAGCATGTCGTGGATCAGGTGTTCAGATCGCTCTCGTCCAACAGCTCAAGCTCGTCGATCCACTCCTCAGCTCCGCTTGAGGGATCAAGGTCGCCCCGCCAAAGGCGGGGCCATTCCTCAAGTTGTCCCAGCAGCTCCAGCGTCTGGGCGATCCACTGGCTATCGTCAACGGAGGAGGCCTCGGCCACCACGAGCGCGTCGAGCTCCTCCAGCGCTTCACGGAGCGACTCCTCGTCGTCGATGACGAGCGGTTCGGCCGTCGCCTCCCCAAGACTCGCCAAGACGGCGGCGTCACGGACCACGCGTTGAGCCAGCCGGCGCTGGTGGATCGGTCCGACGATGAGCGCCACGCAGGCGGCCGTGGTCGCCAGGGCCAGCGTGAGTCGGGGCCACGCGAGCCATTGACGGATCCACGCGGACTGGGCTGCAACGGACGGCTCAAACGTTCTCACTCTGGCCATCACCTCAGCGGTATAGCGGGCCCGCTCGCCCTCGGACGGCTCGCGGAGCGGATGACGGGTCAGCCACTCCTGCAACCACGTCGTGAAGCTCATGCGTGTTGCTCCTGTATCAGCCACGGCCCCAGCGCCTGCCTGAGACGTTCGGTGGCGCGGAAGAGGTGGGATTTCACCGTCCCGACGCGGCAACGCATGATCGCGGCGGTCTCCTCCAGCGAACAGCCGTGGAGGCGGTGCGACACAAACGCGATGCGCTGTTGCATCGGCAGCCGCGCGATCTCTTGGCTGAGCCGCCGCGCCAGCTCCCGTTGCGCAAGCTGCTCGGCGGGACCGGCACCGGGATCCTCAGGATCCACGAAGAGCGATCCTTCGCTCTCCTCATCGGCGGCAGGTGAGCCGCCGATGCGCGCCGTCGCGAGCGGCTCTCTGGCCCGACGTCGCCAGCGACTGCGGCACTCGTTGATCACGATCCGGAAGAGCCATGTGGAGAAGGCCGCCTCGCCCCGAAACCGGCCCAGGGAGCGGTACGCCTTCAGGAACGCTTCCTGAGAGGTCTCCCTGGCGTCGTCATCGTTTCCCAATAAGCTGAACGCCAGCCGGATCGCTCGGCCCTGGTATCGGTCCACCAACTCCGCGTAGCGGTCCGGCTGCCCATCCAGGACGGCGCGAATGATCCCCGACTCATCCGGCATCTACGACAAGGCTACCGTCGGTGCGCGCCACCCTGCCCTTTGCCGCGGCCGACGCCTTGCCCGTGATCACGGACCCCGTGATCGACATGCGCCTTGTCCCGACGATGCCCCGGGTGACGCGCCGACCACTCAGGGTGGTTCGCCTTGAACCGCTCGACCGCTTCGGGGTGACTCTGCTTGAACTCCTCAAACCGCTGCTGGCGCCACGCCTGCCGCTGCTGCATCAACGCCTCGTAGCGCTCCGGGTTGTGCTCCTTCATGTACGCCAGCTTCTCCTGCACCTTGGCCCGGTGACGCTGCGTCAGCTCTCGAAACCGCTCAGGGTCGCGTTCCCGAAAGGATCTCAGGTACTCGCGCCGCTGCGCCTTGAGACGCTCCTTGGCCCACTGATGCGCTTCGGGGTCGGTCTCCTTCAGGCGCGCCATCCGCTGGCGCAGTTGCGCCTTGCGCTCCTGGACCGCCCGGCGGAATGCTTCCGGATCTTCCTCCTTCAGCCGTCGGAGGCGCTGGGCCTCCTCCACGACTGGAGCCGCCGTCGTCCCCGCCGGCGTGCCCTCAACCACTTCAACCGGGTCGGCCGCTTCTCCTTGCTCGCGCTCGGCCCACGCGATCCCCTGCCACGTCCCGACAGCCCACACCACCACAGCTCCGATCAGGGCTCGTCCGACACCACAGACCGTCTTCATCGCGGCATCCTCCTCTGTTCTCCTACCCTATTAGACGCCGCGTCCGCAAAAAGGGTTACCCGCTGATGCCG
>Ga0209399_10001741_pt1 | contig 11047 bp, 6 predicted proteins | sample OV2TP3_FD_184130 | JGI IMG/M metagenome (GOLD analysis project Ga0209399, IMG submission 184130) | Hot spring microbial communities from Beatty, Nevada to study Microbial Dark Matter (Phase II) - OV2 TP3 (SPAdes) (version 3) | ecosystem: Environmental > Aquatic > Thermal springs > Hot (42-90C) ... | reverse complement strand
CATTAAGGGTTATGCCTTCGACGCCCAGATCGATCCGATTTCCGGTTCGCCGCGTCTGAAAGAAGTGAACACTTACCTCATCAACAACGATCAACAACCCTTTGTGCTGGCCTATCACTTGATGGGCGCCGAAGGAGAGGAAACGGCGATCGAGTACAACCTTTATGACAGGACGTTCACCAATTTGGAGCGCTTCAAAGGGGCGATCCGTGAGCGGCAGAAACTGGCCGGATATGATTATTCTAATCTCCAGAATGCTTGGATGACGTTAACCCTCGCAAATATACGCAGCAATCCGGGTCTCTATCTCTATGATCAAGCCAAGCAAACTTTCCAGTTGAACGGCGAAACCTACCGCATTTTTGAGAACCCTGTTACTCATCAGCTTCTGGTTGTTCGGATCCAATTCCAGCGAGCGGATCCAGGCTTCACGCCCTTCCTGGACGAGGTTCTGCTCCAGATAAATTTCCCCGAGATGCTCGAAGATCACCGGGTCGTCCCCGACCAGCGCAGCAGCCTTCTTGATCTCAACCAACGCTTCGTTCAGCAGCCCCTTCTTGAAGAACACCCAGCCGAGACTGTCCACGTAATAACCGTTGTTGGGCTTCAGAGCCACCGCGCGCTGGATGAGCGACAAGGCTTCATCGATCTTGATGCCGCGCTCGGCATAGCTGTACCCGAGATAGTTCAGGGCATCGGCGTGCTTCGGGTCCAGCCGAAGAGCGGCTTCCATCGCCGTCACCACATCATCGAACCGGTTCAGCTTGTCGTATGCAGTCCCCAAGTTGAAATAGAGGTCAGGGTTCGCCGGGTTGTAGCGGATACCTTCCTCGAATACCTTGGAGGCGCGATCGTACTGCTCGATCTGGAGGTACGTCAGGCCTAACAGCAGATGCGCATCCGCCCGTTTGGGATTCAATCGCGCCGCGTCGGCCAGATGCGGGATCGCCTCGTTGTACCGTTTCAATCGGTACAAAAGGAAGCCGAGATGAACATGTCCGTCCACATAGGCGGGTTGTATCTTGAGGTTCTGCTCGTAGGCCCGGATGGCCTCGTCATAGCGCTTCAGTTCTTCGTACATGAGGCCCAGATAGTCACGGACTCTGAGCTCTCCCGACCTCACCGCCAAAATTTTTGTGAGCTCCTGAACGGACTTCTGGTAGTCCTTCTGCTCTCCATGGATGAGAGCCACCCGTAACTGGGCGTCTAGGTCGTCAGGGTCATCGGCAAGGAGCTTCCCCAGCTCCGCCAAAGCCTCCGCATAAAGTTTGTCACCGATATAGAGGCGCACCAGATTGTGCCGGATTTCCTTGCTGCGCGCGTTGACGTCCTGCAGGTACTTCCGGTAGAGGGCCACGGCTTTGGCGCGATCCTGCTGGGACTCGTACACCGCGGCCAAGGAGATATACGCAGGCTCAAAAGTCGGGCTGACCGTGATGGCCCGCTCAAAATGAGGAATGGCCCGCTCCGACTCGTTCAGCTCGACAGCGATACGTCCCAGATAGTAGTAGGCGGCCGGCGACTCCTTGCTCTTCTCCGCGCCCTGCTGAAACGCCCGCTCAGCTTCCTGCAGCCGTCTCAAGTTGACCAGCAACAATCCCTTGGAGATGTAGGTTCCGCCCGCTGAGGGATCCTGCGCGATGGCGTGGTCATAGAGGTTCAGAGCCTTCTCCGGCTCCCCTGCTCCGGCATAAATATTGGCCAGCAGCACGAGCGTGGAAGGATCAAGTGACTCCGCCTGCCTGAGCTGCTCGGCGAATTGGACGGCGTTGGCCACGTCGCCTCGGGCAAAATAGAGCGCGGCAATCCTGGCCTTGAGAAAGCGGGAGGACGGATCTTCCTGCAGGGCGCTCAGGTAGCGGCGGAGAGCCTGCTCGGTATCCTGACTGAGCTCGGCTTGGTAGCCGAGCATGAAATCATAATAGGCACGGGGATCTTCGGAGGCGGCAGGTTGCCCTGAGGGAGCGGTCGTCCCCGCCGGGGTCGTGGCCTGTGACGTGCTGGTGCAGGACGCCGCCAGGAGAGAGCTCGCCGTGAGAACGACAAGCAGCGCAGTCCCCATCGCCCTGACCGGCTGGAGGATGGCACAGAGTGGCTCGCCCGTGCGAACGGCTCGCAGCATGGTTTCCGTGGCACAACCGTGTTCGTGAAAGATGGCGGCGGTCGGATTATACGCAGCGATGAACGAAGGTGTCAAACAACTTCCCGCTTGTCCAGATTTTCGAAGGAAGCGTATTTCTCATGGAAGAACAGCTCGATGTCCTTTGTCGGGCCATTACGATGTTTCTTGATGAGAATGTCGGCAATGCCCTTCCGTTGCGAGTCGGGATCGTACTGGTCCTCCCGGTAAATGAAGATCACGATGTCGGCGTCCTGCTCGATGGCGCCAGAGTTATGACTGACGATGCCATCTGCTAGCCACGAGGCTGGTCCCGGCACAGTTAAATCAAATACGTCTTCCTCACCGTCTGGCTCGATACTCACAATACGATCCCAGAAAAGATCACTCGCTGCCTGAGCGGCAAGCATTTTATCTTCGAGAATCAATGCGTATTCAGCCAGGACATTCCGGGACGGTGCGAACTTAAAGTGAGAGGTCCCACCGTAAGATGTCCCTCGTAATGCTGCCATCCGGCGTTGTGAAATTCCGCACTCCCGCATAACGCGTTTAACCCGCGCAAAAGCCTCGATCGGAACAGTGTCGACATTAGTATTGTGCACTTTGCCATTGAGCGCAATGGATAGCTTTTCGGCATTTGGTTTTCGTGGCCCGAAGGCGCCAACCCGCTCAAGGAATCGCTGCTGGTCTGCCCCACCAGAAACACTAACGAGGTAGATAGGGTGATAAGCGCCCTGTTGAATTTGATGGATGCGAGCAACGATTCCAAGTCTGAGTAGGAGGGCAGCCACATCACCAGCTAGTCCAAGACTGTTAGTAGTAAAGGATACTGCATGACTTCCTCGCCCTTTAGACCGTGGTGTGATGGTGCCATCCGTAGCCCACAGGTGTTGAAGGAGGAGCCCTATCTGGGTATTGTTCAGGCGGAACGCAGACTCGGGAATCCGCTTTTCGTAAGACCTTTGACCAAAGATACCGAGATTCCGTAGCCACAAGTTCACACCCGAAGGGTGCCAACGATTGCCATTTCCACTAATAAGGAGTTGGTGCCAAGCGCCGCGTCCTTTGTAGCGCGTAACCGTGGCACAGAATTCCTTCGTCGCCGCCTCAGCCACCACCAGACTATTCTCTTCGGAACTCGTTGTATAACGCATGGGCTGTTGACTGAGATAACTCCCGTCGCCAATGAGTTGACCAAGGAGGGCGACACGGAGATCTGGCCAGATCTCCGTGTCTAGCGGGTTAGGAAGCTGTCGAGCTAGGGCAAGCTGATCACCAACCATCATTTCTCTCACACAAGTCCACCCACTCGCACCAAGCAGACGATGATCTGCGGTAGCACGAATGGACCTGCCGCTGGCCAGGCGCACTCTGAGAACAGGCCGAGTGCCCACACGCCAGATTTTGTCGCTACGGATACTTATAATACGTCCCTCCTCAGATACGGCAAGCACGTCCGGGGTACTTCCGACAAGATTCTTGACCGGTTCCCGTCTGCCATCACTCAAGAGCACCAGAGTCTCTCCTGTGACGCACTCCCTCAGGTCCGCCAGCACCGGAATGGGGGGCTTCCGGCTCTCCACCGCCCGACTGAGCTGGGATAGCGCCACTACCGGAATGTCCAGTTCCTTGGCCAGGGCCTTGAGAGAGCGGGAGATATCAGAGATCTCCTGTTGGCGTGATTCGGCATCTGTCCGGCCCTGCATGAGCTGGAGATAGTCCACGATCAGGAGGTCGAGCCCTTTTTCGGCCTTGAGGCGACGGGCTTTGCCTCGCATCTGCTGCACGGTCAGAGCGCCACTGTCATCAATATAGAGCGGGGCTTTGTAGAGTCGGTCTGCAGCAGGAATCAACTCGCCAAAATCTTCTTTGGTCAGTTTTCCATTTCGTAACGCTTGCGAATCGACGCGTGCGACAGAACTTAACATCCGAATTCCCAACTGAACCTTCGACATCTCCAGACTGAAGACGCCGACGACCTTGTTGGTATAAATGGAGGCATGCTCTGCGATGCCGAGGGCCAGACTGGTTTTCCCCATGCTCGGCCGGCCGGCAATGACGATCAGATCCGATGGCTGGAGTCCTCCGGTCAGGTTATCGATCTCAACGAATCCGGTCGACACTCCGGTGATCTTCTCCGTCCGTCGCGCCAGGCGGTCGATGAGATCGAAACTTTCATCCACGACGTGCTTGATCCAGGTGAAGGAACGCCCCAGCTTTCCTTGGGACAGGCTGAAGACGGAGCGCTCTGCAAAATCCAGGAGCTCATCCACCTGGGTATCGCCGTCGTACCCCCGGGAGATCACCTCGGTCGAAGTCTGGATGAGCCCCCGCAGGAGCGCTTTGTCACGGACGATCTTGCAATGGTATTTAATGTTGGCGGCGGTCGGGACGACCTGGACCAACTCGGCCAGGTACGCTGCGCCTCCCACCGACTCCAGTTCCCCTTTGGTCTTAAGCTGTTCGGTGAGGGTGATCTGATCGATCACCTCGCCATGCTCCGATAAGTCGAGCATCGCTTGGTAAATCTTGCGGTGCGCCGTTCGATAAAAATCCTCTGTCGCGAGGAGTTCCATGGCCTTGTTGATGCCGGCATTCTCCAGGAGAATGGCCCCGAGGATGGACTGCTCCGCCTCCAGGTTTTGAGGAGGGAGGCGCGGATCGGAGAGGTCGGTGGGTGTCATCGGTCACGCTCCATGATTCAGGTAGCCGGCAAGCTCCTTGATCTTCACCGTCCTGGAAAAAGAGGAGCCCGGCACGACAACCAGCGCGTCATCGGAAGCCTGTCGCCGGAAGCCCAGCACCACGGCTGCAGAAACGTTCATCCGCGCTCCGTGCTTGCGGGCAAACCCGATCACCTTTGATGGCGCCACCGGTAAGGTTTCCTGGATCACGCGGAGACCGGCACTACGGAGCTGTTGGGCAACCTTGAACAAAGCCTGATGCTGGGCGGGGAACGCCAGCAGCAGGACCTGGGGCGCCCCCGGCGGGAACCCGTTACCGAGCTTCTCAACCGCACGAAACAGACGGTCCACGTCGAAGGCGAACCCTGTGGAAGGAACCTCGCGTCCGAACTGGCCGATTAAATGATTGTACCGGCCTCCCCCGCCTAGCTCGCTCCCGATGCCGTCCACGAACACATCAAAGACGATCCCGTCATAGTAATCGAACCCGCGGAACTCGCCCAGGTCCAACAGCACATGCGATGTGAGCCCGCTCGATGTCAACACGCCATAGGCCTGTTGCAGCCGATCCAGAATGGCCAGCAGTCTCGCATCCCGGCCCGCCAGCGCTCGGCCTCGCTCCAGAACATCTTTCCCACCGAAGAGACCTGGCGCCTTGAGGATCGCTTGAGCCCGCGCCTTCGTGACGCGCTCTTCGCTGAGGATCTCCTCGAGCCAGCTCAGATCCTTACGTGCAGCGGCGTGCTCGGCACGCTTCCGGCCATCACGCGACAATCCCGCTGCGGCCAGCAGCGCTTTGAAGAAAGCCACATGCCCCACCGAGATCTTGAATGTGTGGAGACCAAGCTGCTTCAGGCAATCCGCGGCCAAGGCCACAATTTCCGCATCGGAAGCGACATCATCCAAACCGATCAGCTCGGCGCCGAGCTGGAAAATCTCGCGCTCCCGGCCGGCATGCTCAGGCTCATACCGAAAGACCGTCGTCCGATAGCACAGCCGGAGCGGCAGCGCCGGGCCGGCCATGCCCATGGCCACGATCTTGGCGATCTGCGCCGTGACGTCTGGTCTCAAAAGCAGGATGCGGCCGGTGGAACGGTCCACGAACTTGTAGCATTTCTCCAGCAGCTCGGGCTCGAGACCGGCCGAGAGGACATCAAGATACTCGAATGACGGAGGAATGATCTCCCGATAGCCCCACCGGTCAAGGCAGCTCAGCACGAGCTGTTCGATATGCCGGACGCGCTGGGCGGCATGCGGCAGAAGGGTGGCCATGCCAACCGGGCTCAGCGGGCGGTCTTGTTTCGACATCGATGAAGCCTCGGCTCACGACGGAGTTAACACGGGGCGGGACCTTGGCTCGGGAGGAGGGGTCACAACCCCTTGGTGAGATCCACCAGCTTGACGGACAGAATGTTGTTGCCGCGCTTGATCGTCTGCAACACACCGCTCGGCAGTGGAGCATCAAGTCCGATGATCAACAGGGCTCGGCCGCCTTTTTCCTCTCGCGAGCATTGCATCCGGGCGATGTTGACATTGTGATCCCCCAACACCCCGGTCACAGTCCCGATCACACCGGGCCGGTCCACGTTGAGGATCAAGATCATGTGGCCCTCCGGAACCACCTCCACCTGGAACTTGTCGATCTCGATGATGCGAGGGTCTTTGCGGCTGTATAACGTGCCGGCCATTCGATGCGCCTTTTTGCTCCCCTCGACGTGAATGCGAATGACGCTGGTGAAATCGCCCGCGTCGCTGCTCTTGACCTCCTTGACCTCGATGCCGCGCTCCTTCGCGATGACAGGCGCATTCACATAATTCACCGCGTCTTCCAAAATGGGGGTCAGCAGGCCCTTCAATACGGCAATGGTCAATGGAGCCACGCCGAGCGATGCCACCTCGCCGTTGTACTCCACAGTCACGCTTTCGAGCCCGCCTTCAAAGAGTTGGGCTTGGAAGAGACCGATCTTCTCGGCGAGGTTGAGGTATGGCTGCAGGCGGGGGAGCAGCTCGGGGGGCACGGATGGGATATTCACGGCCCCTCGTGCAATGCCTTTGGTGAAATAATCGACGAGCTGCTCGGCGATTCCGATGGCCACATTTTCCTGTGCCTCCCCAGTGGCCGCTCCGATATGAGGCGTGCAGATGAAATTGTCCAGAGTCAGGAGAGGATGATCCGCCCTGATCGGCTCCTCCTCGAACACATCGAAAGCCGCCGCCGCCACCTTTCCGATCCTCAACGCCTCAAAGAGGTCTCCCTCGTGCACGATCCCGCCGCGGGCACAGTTGACGATCATCACGCCCGACTTCATCTGCGCGATCGCGTTGGCATTGATCAGCGCCTTCGTTTCAGCGGTGAGCGGGGTGTGCACCGAGATGATGTCCGCGCGCCGGAACAGCTCGCCGAGATCCACCAGTTCCACACCCATCTTCCGGGCCCGCTCCTCCGCGAGGTAGGGATCGTATGCGATCACGCTCATGGACACGCCTTGCGCCAGCTTCGCCAGATACCCGCCGATCTGCCCGATGCCGACGACGCCCAGGGTCTTGTTATAAAGCTCCACGCCCATGAAACGATCTTTTTCCCACTTCCCGGCCTTCATGGACGCAGTGGCCTGCGGAATCTGGCGAGTCATCGCGAAGATCATGGCCAAGGTGTGCTCAGCGGTGGTGACGGTGTTGCCACCGGGAGTGTTCATCACCACGATTCCCCGCCGCGTGGCCGCTTGGGTATCCACGTTGTCCAGCCCGGACCCGGCCCTCCCAACCACCTTGAGGCGGTCCGCCGCAGCGATGACGTCAGCAGTTACTTTTGTGGCGGAACGTACGATCAGCCCATCGTACTGTTTGATCTCGCGGAGCAACTCATCCTTGGCGAGCTTGATCTTGACGTCCACCGCAAAGCCGGCGCGCTCCAGAATCTCCACGCCTTGCTTCGAGAGGTCGTCGCTGACCAGGATTTTCATGACACGCGCTCGTTAGGACTTGACCATCAACAATTCCTGGGCCTTGGCGACCCCGCTGCCGAGCCTAACGGGATGTCCCAGGCCTTTGAGGACCATCTCGATCGCCGCCAAGGCGGTGATCACATCGAATGTATCCATGTACCCCATGTGGGAGACACGAAAGATTTTTCCCTTCAGATGGTCCTGTCCGCCCGCAGCAGTGATGCCATACTGCACCCGCAAATTGCGATAGATCGCCTGCCCATCTATCCCGTCCGGGGCCGAGATCGCGGTCAGCGCATCGCTGGGCGACTGCTTTGGAAAGAGCGACAGGCCAGCCGCCTTGACGCCCTCGCGCATGGCCTGGGCCAGCCGGGTCTGGCGACTGAAGATAGCCGGCAGCCCTTCGGCTTTCAGCATCCGCAGGACTTCTTGAAGCCCGAGGATCATGGAGACGGCCGGGGTGTATGACGTCTGATTCTTGATCTGCGCTTCCCGTTCCTTTTTATAGTTGAAGTAAAACGCGCCGTTCTTAGCTTTCTCGGCCATTCCCCATGCTTTCTCGCTCACACTGACGAAGGCCAACCCCGGCGGGAGCATCAACGCCTTTTGGGAGCCGCCGACGACCACATCGAGCCCCCACGCATCGGTCGGAAGATCGAACACCCCCAACGCAGTGATGGCATCCACGACCAGGATCGTGCCTTCGCGGACTCTGACAACCTCGCCGAGGGCCTTCGTATCGTGAGCCACACCCGTGGAGGTTTCACTGGCTTGCACGTAGACCGCTTTAATCGAAGGATCCTTTTTCAAGGCGTCGGCCACCGCCTGCGGATCGACCGCGTGGCCCCACTCAACCTTGAGCTCCACCACCTGCACGCCGAATGCCTTGCAGATCTCGCCCCATCGCTCGCCGAACTTCCCGCCGTTGACCACCAAAGCTTTGTCGCCCGGTGAGAGGAAGTTCGCCACCGCCCCTTCCATGCCGCCAGTCCCCGAGGCGGCCAAAACGAGGACATCATTGCGAGTCTGGTACAGCCACTTCAGGTCCTCCCGGACCTCGCCGAAGAGTTGCGCGAATTCTGGCGCCCGGTGGTGAATCACAGGTCTGGCCATGGCCAGCAAAACTTCCGGTGGGACAGGTGTCGGCCCGGGCGCTAACAGGTACCGTTTTAGCATCGAGTTTTCATGCCTCCACAGAGAGTAGGAATCAAGCGGCGGAAGTGCGGTACGCTAACACACGCCCTAGGGAGTGTCAAGGCGACGATCGGCACCTCGGGGCCATTTTACAAAGGGTTGCGCACCATTTTCCTTGACAAGATTTCACTCGCTGGATACCCTAGGGTACTTTCGTCACAGCGCTGAGGTGAGGATGGGGATGCTTTCGAGGGTCGGCTTCAGGTGGGCGCTTTTGGTGGGTCTGCTGCTGGCCTGGACCGTGTTCGGCTCGCCGATCAGTCCGGTCCATGCCCAGCGTCTGTATCTGGGCCAACCGCTGCTCTCCATCGAAACTCTGGAGGCATCACGAGGCGAAGAAGTGGAAGGGCCTCCGAGCACGCAGGAGCTCCGTCGCGATTGGACCGCGTCCGATCAACCGGCGACAGAAGAACTGCCCTGGCGGTATCGAGAGTTCCTTGCAAGACATTCCCTGCTGGAAGCGCCTGTTGACGCAAGCCTCGACGAAGACCCCACTTATAATGTCCCGATCGTGCGCAATGATTCCGTAGAAGACCATATCCGGTTCTTCCAGATCGCCATCCGGGATAAATTCGACCAGTGGCTCAATCGCTTGAGCAAGTACAAGCCCATCGTCGAGAACATCTTTTCGGAATTCGATCTGCCTTCAGACCTGGTGTTTTTGTCGCTCGTGGAAAGCGGCTTCAACCCGCATGCCTACTCGCGGGCGAGGGCGACCGGGCCTTGGCAGTTCATGAAAAGCACGGCCAAGCTCTACGGGCTGCGCGTTGACGAGTACGTTGATGAGCGCCGGGACCCCATCAAATCCTCGGTTGCCGCCGCGCGTTACCTGCGGGATCTCTACGATCTGTTCGGAACCTGGCCTCTGGCCATGGCCGCCTACAACGCCGGCGAAGGCAAGGTCCTGCGGGCCTTGCAGAAAACCCAGAGCGACAGCTTCTGGGAACTGGCCCGGACCCGACATCTTCGAAAAGAGACCAAAGACTACGTCCCTCGTTTCATGGCAGCGACGATCATCGCCAGGAGCCCGGACCGTTATGGCTTCACCATCGAAGACCCCGACCCACATCAATTTGAGGAAGTGATCGTCCGAAGGCCAGTCCTGCTCCGCGCACTGGCCGCCGCAACCGGGATTTCCTTTCACGAGCTCAAGCGACTCAACCCGGAGCTCCGGCGGGATGTGACCCCCCCGCACGATTTCGAGTATCTCCTCAAGGTACCGGTCGGGACGGCTCCTGCCGTCGAGCGCGCACTGGAACGGCTGCCGGCGTGGAAACAGCCGGTCCCTGGTCACGTGAAGGCCAAAGGACCGGAAAAGAGCCAAGGGCGATGGTACGAAGTCCGGACCGGAGACTCTCTCTGGCTGATCGCGAAACGCTTCAAGCTCTCGGTCCGGGAACTCAAGGCAAGAAATCCGCTGACCGCACGGACGCTCAAGCCCGGCGACCGGCTCCTCATCGGTCCCTGACGATTTCCTCCCCTCCTCCTAGCTGCTCCCGAGGCCTCGTGCGATTCCTCGATGTGCCCTTTATTTCTCCGGGGCAGGTGGTTGAGCGGCAGGCGGCTCCGGACTCTTGGGGTTCTGTTTGACTTCCAGGGCCTTCATCCTGACTGAGGCTTCACCGGCGAACGGAGAATTGGCATAGGTCTTTATGAGGTCCTGGTAACGAGCCAAGGCCCCCTCGGGACGGGACTGGCTTTCTTCCAGTTTCCCCAACTCGAACAGGGCTTGATCCTTGTTCAGGGAGCCCGGCACGTCGAGAGCCGCGGCAAAAGCTTTGGTCGCCCGCTCTCGATCGCCGTTCAGGAGATATGCATATCCCAACCGCTGATAGACCATTCCCAACAGAGGCTTGTTGGTGCCATAAGCCGCCACATGCTTCTTGTAAGCCTCGATCGCACCTGGGATGTCGTTGATCTGGACACGGGCGTTGCCCAGGTAGTACAAGGCCAGAGGCGCCTGCGGGCTTCTGGGGTACCGCTCCACGAGCTGCAGATACAGCACGATGGCTTGCTTGAGGTTCTCATCGGCCCTGGCAGGCTGGTCCGCCGGCCTGTCCAGATACAGCCGCGCGGCCCGCCGCTCCAGCTCCGCAGCCTGCTGT
>Ga0209399_10001735_pt1 | contig 11060 bp, 9 predicted proteins | sample OV2TP3_FD_184130 | JGI IMG/M metagenome (GOLD analysis project Ga0209399, IMG submission 184130) | Hot spring microbial communities from Beatty, Nevada to study Microbial Dark Matter (Phase II) - OV2 TP3 (SPAdes) (version 3) | ecosystem: Environmental > Aquatic > Thermal springs > Hot (42-90C) ... | reverse complement strand
CGCGTTGGCCGAGACGTACTTCTCCACCTCGTACATGGACTGCCCGACGCCGACGGCCGCCGCCTCGTGGAACACCACCTCGATGTTCTCCAGCGCCCGCCGAAGGCACGCGCGGTCGCGGACATCGCCCTCCACGTAGTCGGCCCCGGGGTTCAGGTAGTCGGGGCGCCTCGTGCCATGCACTTGCGGCTCGAAGTTGTCAAGCACGCGGACGGCGTGCCCGTCCCGCACCAAGGTGTCCACCAGATGCGAGCCGATGAAGCCGGCCCCGCCCGTGACCAAGATCCGCATTACCCGATCACGTCCTGCTCGAAATACGGATGGCTGCGCATGACCTCCGGCAAATCCGACACCTCATGATACACGGCTCGGGAAAACTTGGGTGGATCGATGGGATGAATCGCGGTCATGTGCCGCTGCTGGGGCCACGGTAACCACACGCGGGTATACCACCCGTCCAGAATTTCATGCGCGTGGCTGAAGGTCAGCAGCTTCTCCTGCATCCGCGCCGGACTGCGGGCATAGGAAAAATGATAGAACACCACCCGCTCCGGCGGAATGTGATAGACCGTCCCCCAGCTGTTGGTCTTGTTGTTGCCGGTGAACCAACAGGGCCGCGGCAGGGGCAGCCACGATTTGCCCAGCCGGGAGATCCACGTCACCTTGAAGACGCGCCGTGGCATCCAGCCCAACTCCTCCGCCGGAATCCGGTAGCGGAAGCTGCGCCAAAACAGGTGGCATTTGATGATGAACTGCCCCGCCTCGGGATGCGCGGCGACCTCCGTTCGCAACTGCTCCAGATGGTCGCGCCGGTAGACTTCATCCCCGTCGACCAGGAAATAATAGTCATCGCCGTGCCCAAGGCACAGCCGCATCCCCGCGTTGCGGTGCGCCTGCTCGGAATCCCACAGGCCCGTGATGAGCTGGATCTTGGGGTGGGTGGCCGCGAGCCGACGCACGATCGTCTCGGTCTGGTCCGGCTGCTGGAACTGCTCGCGGGCGCGGGCGTTGTAGGCGCAGTAGGGCGCGCACCCCAACAAGACGAAGACGTGATCGACGAAGTCGTAGATCGAGCGGATCGAATACTCGATGTACTCTTCCTCATTATACACACAGTAGATGGCGGCGATCTTCATTGTCCCTGGACCACGTCCCTCATGTGAAGGGACGGCGCGGCCGTCCCCGTCGCGGTCTTCAACGCGCGCACGACCGTTGACACCGCCTCCCGGCCGAGCTCCGGGTACATCGGCAGCGCGAGCGCCTCGCGGGCGGCCCGCTCGGCCCGCGGCAGGTCCCCGCGCTTGGCCGCGCGGCCCTCGTAGAAGGAATCCAGGTGGAGCGGACGCGCGTAGTACACCATGGTCTCGATGCCGCGTGATGCCAGCTCCCTCCGGACGTCGTCCCGCTCGCTCACGCGCACGGCGAAGACGTTGTAGACGTGACGCCGCTCCGGCAGCTCCCGGGGCAGGCCGACGCCCTCCACCCCCTCCTTGGCGAACGCCTCGCGGTACCACCCTGCCCGCTCCCGCCGGGCCTCGTTCCACCCGTCCAGATAGTTCAGCTTGACGAGGAGGATCACCGCCTGCAGCTCATCCAAGCGGCTGTTGCGCCCGAACATCTCGTAGCGCACCTTGTCGCGCGTGCCGCACTGGCGCAGCAGCGACAGCCGCTCGGCGGTCGCAGGGTCGTTCGTGACAACCGCGCCCCCGTCGCCGGCCGCGCCGAGGTTCTTCGTCGGGTAGAAGCTGAAACAGCCGGCCTGGCCGAAGCTCCCCACCGGACGGCCGCGGTAGGCGGCGCCGATGGCCTGCGCGCAGTCCTCGATGACCGCAAGGCCCTGACGCTGGGCCAGCCGGAGCACCCCGTCCATGTCGCAGGGCTGGCCGTAGAGATGGACGGGGATGATGGCTTTCGTCTTGGCGGTCAGGCGGCGGGCGGCGTCGTCCACGTCGATGCCGTAGGAGGGTTCGTCGATGTCCGCCATCACGGGCGTCGCCCCGGCCGCGGTGACGGCCGAGGCCGTGGCCATGAAGGTGAACGCGGGCACGAGCACCTCATCGCCCGGCCCGATCCCGCAGGCGCGCAGGGCAAGCTCCAGCGCGTCGCTCCCGGAGTTCACGCCCACCCCGAAGCGGCACTCACACCGGGCGGCCAGCGCCTCCTCGAAGGCGCGCACGCGCTCCCCGAGGATGTACCGCCCGCTCGCGAGGACCCCGTGCGCTGCCGCGTCCAGCTCCTCCTGCAGCGCAGGGGACGGCGCCAGCTCAAGGAACGGCACCCGGATCATGCTCGGCCGACGGGCGCTGTGCCTGCGAGGACGTCATCGCAGGCCTCCATGACCGCCTCCGCATCAAGCTCGCGCAGGCAGGCGCGCTCGTAGGGGCACGGCGGCAGCCGGAACTGGCGGTAGCAGGGCCGGCACGCCAGGTCCGGCCGATACACGACGCGATGCCGCGGGCCGGGTGGGTAGGGCCCGTAGACGTTTGGGTCGACCGGCCCAAAGATGGAGACGGTCTTCACCCCTTGGGTGACGGCCAGGTGCAGCGGCCCGCCGTCGTTGCAGATGACCAGGTCCAGCCGGCCGAGCAGCCCGACGAACTGGCCCAGTGTGGTCTGGCAGCTCACGTCGAGCGTGGGGTGCCGCATGAGCCGCGCCACCGTCCGGCAGATGGCTCGGTCCGCCGCCTCGCCGAAGAGGAGCACCTGCGCGCCGTGCCGTTCGATCAGCCAATCGCCCACCGCGGCGAACCCCTCGGCGTTCCACCGCCTGAAGGGCGCGCTGATCCCCCAGCTCACGCCGCCCGCGGGGACGATCCCCACGAGGAACCGGCCGCGCCCCAGGCCGCGGGACTGCAGCCACTCCGCGGCCCACCGTTGGTCGTGCTCAGGCGGCTCAAGCTCCAGCGAATCCTCCAGCAGCCGAATCCCCATAAACCGCAGCAGCCGCCGGTGGTAGTCCACCACGTGGACGTCATGGTAGCCGTCGATCCGCAGGGCGTCCGAGAGGAACTGGGCGCGGCGGCGGTAGTTAAACCCGATGCGGCGGGGGACGCCGAAGAGTTGCAGGAGGAAGCTGTAGCGCTCGCCCAGCGAGAGGTCGATCACGAGGTCAAACCGCTCCTGCCGCAGCCGCCGGAACAGCCGGCCCACCTCGCGCAGGCCCTGCCGGGGGGACGCGCGCCAGCGTGCGATCAGCTCGTCTTTCTCGTACACGAACAGCCGGTCGAGGTGCGGATTGTTCCGGAGGATCATTTCGGTCCGCCGGTTGCACAGGTAGTAGAGGCGGCTCGACGGAAAGGCGCGGCGCACCGCCCGCACGAGGGGCGTCGTGAAGAGCACGTCCCCGATCCCGAACGGATTGACGATGAGGATGCGGGCGGGTGCGGCACTCATCCTGCGCCAGGGCCGTCAGCGCTCCAGGACCTCGCGAACCGCGGCGACGACATCATCGACCGTGATGGCCTCCATCGACTCCTTCCAGATCACCGTGTGGCGCTCCCCCCACGGCCCCCAGCGGCGCGGACCGGTGGCCGCGTCCGGCGTGCCGAACAGCGCCACCGTGGGCGTGCCGACCGCCGCGGCCAGGTGCACCGGCCCGCTGTCGTTGGACACGAGCAGCCTTGAGCGCCGCAAGAGCTCGGCCAGCTGCCTGAGCGAGATGCGCCCCACGAGATCAACGACGCGCGGCGTGCTCCCACCACCCGAGGGGGTGGGATGATCGGCCGGCAAGACGTGCGGCGCCAAGGCGCGCTCTTCAGGACCGCCGATGAGCGCCACGGGAAGGCGCTGCGACAACACGCGGACCAGCTCCTGATACCGAGTGATCGGCCACTGCTTCAGGGGGTTGGAGGTCCACGGGTGGACCGCGATGAGCGGGTCGGATCCGTGAATGCCCTGCCGTTCAAGGAGTCGCAGCACCTCGCCTTCCTCGCGCTCGAAGCCGGCGAGCTGCCACGGCGCACTCGGCGGCGCGATGGCTCCACCCACGAGCGCCTTCACCAGGTCAAGATTATACTCGACTTCGTGGCGCTCGCCAAGCGCTTTGCGGTCAGGGATCCGACGGGAAAGGCACCAGCCCCATTTGCGGCCGTAGCCCACCCGGTGCGGAATCTTCGCGAGCCAGACCGCGAGGTGCAGCTCCTTCATCGGGTTGGAGACGACCGCCGCGTCGAACCGGCGGGACCGCAACGTGCGGCCCAGCCGCCAGGCCCGGACCCACCACACGCGGTGCGAGCGCGGATCGTGCGTGAGGACCTCGGTCACGCCGGGGACCCCGGCCAGGAGGGATTGCAGCTGCGGGTGCACGAGCAGGGTCAGCGAGGCGCCGGGGAGTGCGGCGCCGAGCGCCGCCACCGCCGGCAGGGTCAGGAGCGTCTCCCCGAGCCGGTCCGTGCGGAGGAAGAGGATGCGGTGTGCGTCAGTCACGGAGGCGCTCAACCGCGATGAGCAGCCCGGCCAGGAACCAGAACGTCAGGGAGCCCCGGCCGTAGAAGAGCGAGGATTCAAACGCCCCAAGGATGAGGTACCCGATGAGGCCGGCGCCAAGGCCGGCGCTCACGACCGCCTCGAAGGACGCAGCAGTCCGCGCGAGGCGGCGATGGACCGCGAGGAAGAGCCGCCCCACGACCGCGAGGAAGACGGCGAGGCCCGCCAGCCCAAGCTCCGCCGCGATCTGCAGGTACTGGTTGTGCGCATACGGGCCGACCTCGGCGTAGGGGTCGCCGGGGATCCGGTACGAGGCATAGGCCCTGGCGAACGTGTTGGTCCCGATGCCGACCAGGGGGTGGTCCTTCAGCATGTTGAGCGCCGCCTGCCAGTACATCAGCCGCTCCGGCTCCGTCAGTTGATGCAGCAGCGTCGGCAAGGTCGCGGCCCAGGCCTTGATCGCGGGAGGCGTCGTCGCCGCCTGCAGCCCGGCGGCGCACGCCGCCACCACCGCCGGCGCCCAATGGCGAAGCCACCAGGCGAGGAACGGCAGCGCGCACACGAAGCCGACGATCCCGCCGCGCGTCCGGCTGTAGACCAAGGCGATGGTGGCGAGCCCCGCGAGCCCGACCAGCGGCAGCCGCCACCGCCGCTCCCCGCCGAGCCCGCAGGCCAGCGCGAGCGGACAGAAGCTCACCAGGTAAATCGCCAGGCTCGCTGAGTGATCGAACATCGCCGACAGCCTGAAGACCGGCTCGCCCGACGGCATGGTGTAGGTGGAGAGATGGCCGTACACAAGATCCCTCCCGAAGGCCGCCTGCCACAGCCCGTCCCCGACCACCAGCGTGAGGCCCACGAAACAGCCGGCGAGCGTCCGGCGCAACGCCTGGGGGGAATCCACCGCATCGAACACGAGGAGGTAGAACCCGAACTGCTTGAGCAGCTTTCGCCAGCCATCCAGGCTCTCGCCCGCGTCGATCGAGTTCAGGGTGGAGCACACGGCGAGCCCGAACCAGAGGAGCAGCAGCCCGCTGAGCGGATTCTTCAGGAGGGGGCCCCAGCGACGCTCCCGGACGGCCCGCAGGGCCCACGCGACAAGGCCCGTGACCAGCGCGATCTCCGCCGGCGCTTGTCCGAGCGGCAGGACCGCGGCGAACACCGCGACCGCCCACCGCTCGGTGCCGGCAAGCCACCCCCTGCTCATCTTGGCGGTAGGACGCGCCACTTCAGAATGGTCCACACGATTTTCAGTCCGTGCTGCCACCGGATCTTCTTCCCCTCCCGGTAGGCGCGGGGGTGGTAGTGAATCGGCACCTCGACGACCCGCCGGCGCCGGCGGAGGAGCTTGCAGATGAGCTCGTTGTCGAACTCGAAGCCGTCGGCGAGGACCGGCGTCGCCTCGATGACCTCCCGGCTGAAGGCCTTGTAGCACCCCTCGTAGTCGGTGGCGTGAAACCCGTAGAGCAGGTTGGTGAGCCAGATGATGATCCGGTTGCCGATGTAGTGGGAGAAGAACGGATCCCCGTGCGGGGTGAAGAACCGGGGCCGCTCGCGCAGGAAGCGCGAGCCGATGACCGCGTCGGCCTCACCCCGCCGGATCGGCTCGACGAGCGCCGGGTAGTCGGCGGGATCGTACTCGAGGTCCGCATCCTGGATCAGCAGCACCCCTCCGGCCGCCGCCTGAAAGCCAGTGCGCACCGCCGCCCCCTTCCCCCGGTTCGCCGGGTGGGTGAGGACGCGGATGGGCAGCTCCTGCGACAGGCGCGCGAGCACCTCGGCCGTGCCGTCCGTGGAGGCGTCGTCCACGACGATGACTTCCTTGTCCAGCGGGGAGGCCAGCACTCGACGGAGCGTGGGCTCGATGAGCCGGGCCTCGTTATAGACCGGGACGATGATGCTGAGGAGCGGCGGCATGTTCGCTCAACCCCACGGCCATCCCGGCCAGCACCCAGAAGAGCGCCGCCTGCCGCAACGAATAGAAATTCGTGTCCAGCCCTGCCTGCACCGCGAAGGCGACGAGGCCCGCGCCCATGCCCAGCAGCAGGAGCCGGCGCGGCTCGCCCGCCCGGCGGATCCCCCGGACCAGGCAGGTGAAGAGGCTCCCGAGGAGCCACAGGAAGGCGGTCAGGCCCACGACGCCGGTTTCCGCCGCGACCTGGAGGTAACAGTTGTGCGCGTACCGGGGCTGCCGTTCCCCGCCCACCCAATAGGTGAGGTAGTTCGCCATGAAGGTGTTGAGGCCGTGCCCGAGGACAGGGCGATCCCGGATCATCTCGATCGCCGCCTGCCACATGGCCCACCGGTCCATCACGCCGGGGTCCGACCGCGCCATGACCTGGCTGAATCGCCCCTCGCGCTGCAAGGCCGCCCCCCCGAGGACCGACGCGACGATCAGGGCGATGACACCGGCCCGCCGGAAGGCGGGGCTCAGCACGGCTAGCGTGAGGAGCCCGGCGCCGGCCCCGAGCCAGGCGCCGACCGCCCGCGTCTCCACCAGGCACATCGCGATGAGCGCGACCAAGGCTCCCAGCCGCCACCGCACCGGGCCGCGCCGCGTCAGGGCGTACGCGAGCAGGACGAACCCCGCCACCATGAGGTACGTGGCCAGGTCAATAGGGTTCTCATACGGCCCCATCATCCGCTTGTAGTACCACAGAGGATGGAAGGCATACGCCTTGGACTGGAGCACGAATGCCACCTGGATGAGCGCGTACCCGACCACGCCGAAGGCCGACCACGCGACGAACGCCAGGGCCCGCGTGACGACCGTGGGCCGACTGCAGACGTCGGCGACGATGACCATGAACAACAGATATTCAAGCCACTTGGAGACGAGGCCCCGCGCGCTGAGCGCCGGGAACCCGCTCACGGCGATCGATGCCGCGCACGCCGAGAGGAAGGCGCACCCGGCGAGCAGGACCCAGCGCAGGTGCGGGGAGCGCCAGATGGTCGCGGCCCGCGTCGCCGGGTTGAGCCGCTCAAGGCACCAGCCGATCAGGAGGAGGCCGAAGGAGAGCTCCACCGCGGCCTTGGAAAACGGCAGCAACAACAGGAGGGCGTAGAGGCCGCCTTGCTGGAGGGGCCGCGCCGCGGCCCACAGGCGATGCATCAAGCGTTCACGATGCCGGCCGTCACCACCTGCCAGGTCACCCCGAGCGGCTCGCAGCTGCGGCGGACGTCCTCCAGCAGCGCGCCCGGCGGATCGCTGATGGCGATCAGGACCTGGCGGACCTGGTGGGCTCGGAGGACGTCGGGCAGCTTGACGCGTCCCCCAAGCACCTTGCAGCCGTGGATGAGGGCGCCGTGCTTCCGGGCGTCATCGTCCAGAAACCCGACGACCCGGCACCCCGGCCGCGCGCCGTGCCGCAGGGCGCGGCAGACCCGCTCGCCGGTGTCGCCGGCGCCCATGATGAGGACCGGCACCCCCCGCTCGACGGCGGCGCGGATCCACTCATCCAGGAGCCGCTCCACCACCCGCGAGCCGCCGATCGCCATGAAGGTGAGCGCCCAGTCGATGATGAGGACCGCCCGGGAATAGCCCTCGAACCGCCAGAGGTAGAGGAGCGCCAAGAGCGAGCAGAGCGATCCCAGCGTCACCGCCTTGAACACGGTGATGAGATCGGGCAGGCTTAAGTATCGCCACACGCCCCGGTAGAGGCCGCAGGCCGCAAAGGCGCCGATCTTCGCCACGAGGATGACCGGCAGCGACTGCAGGAGGAGGCGCTGCACCTCACCGCTCATCGTCCCCTCGAAGCGCAGCAGGTGTGATCCTACGTACGTCCCGCTCACGATCGCGAAGTCCACCAGGATTTCCAGGAGCCGGCGCTTGTGGAGCAGCATCGTCTCGATCAGGGTGACGGGCCGCGCGAGCGTTGCGAGGCCCGCCGCCGCGTCCGGCTGCTCCAATCGGTACACCCTGACCCGCGAGAGGTACAGCCCAACCAGCACCAGCGTGACCACGACGAAGAGCCAGATGAGGAGGGCCGACGGCGGCCTCAGGAACACCGACGCCACGCCGAGCGCGCCAAGGCCCGCGCTGACGCCGTAGAGCGCGAGCACCGTCCGCCGGACGCTCAGGCCCAGGACCGCGAGCCGGTGGGACACGTGGTCGGTCCCCCCGACGAACGGGGACTGCCGGTGCGCGAGCCGCTGGATGGTGACGAAGCACGTGTCGAAAATCGGGACGGCGAGCACGAGCGACGGGACGGCGAGCACGCTCAGCAGTTGGGTGGAGTGGCGCCAGCTGCCGAGCAGGGCCAGCGCCGCCAGGGTCAGCCCCAGGAAATGGCTGCCTGAGTCGCCCATGAAGATCTTCGCCGGCGGAAAGTTGAAGAGGAGGAACCCCAGGCACACCCCGACGAGGACGCCGCTCAAGGTCACGACGAGCCACTGCTGGGCGAGCACGGCGTGGAAGGCGCAGAAGGCGGCGGCGATGGCGCCGATGCCGGCGGCGAGGCCATCCATGTTGTCCAGCAGGTTGAACGCGTTCATGACGAGGACGAACCACAGGACCGACAGGGGGATGGAGAGCCACGGCCACGGGGCGAGCTCAATGCGGATGCCGCTCAGGACGACGACGCAGCCGATGAGGAGTTGGCCGACCAGCTTGAGGGAGGCGGGGAGACGGCGGATGTCATCGAGGAGGCCAAGGCCGAAGACCAGCGCCGTGCCGAGCAGGAGCCCGCGGACCGGCCCGTCGAGAGGCACCCAGGCCAGGACGGCCGCCACGAACCCTGCGAACATCCCGACGCCGCCCAGGCGCGCGATCATGCGCCGGCCCCAGCGGTCCTCGACGGGTCGCGCGACCCAGCCGAGCCGCACGGCGGCCAGGCGCACGAGGGGCGTGAGCAGCAGCGTCACGGCGAAGGCGGAGAGACCCGCCAACCCGGCCGTGCCGAGCCACGCGACCACCTGGGACGTCATCGGCTCGGAACAATGGGAGCTGCTCCCATTGTTCCGTGGCGCTGGGGCGGGGCGGGCTGCTGGCGCATGCTCTCCACGACACTGCGGATGATCTGGTCAAGCTGCATCGTCGGCTCGAAGCCGATGAGCGCCCGGATCTTGGCAGTGTCCGGAACCCGGCGCGGCATGTCCTCATACCCTTCCTCATAGGCCTCCTCGTACGGGACGTACTGAACCGTCGAGGCGCTGCCGGCGAGCCGGATCACCCGCCGGGCCAGCTCTTCGACCGTCACCTCTTCCTGGCTTCCGAGGTTGAACACCTGGCCCACCGCCCCAGGATGCTCGACGAGCTGGATCAACGCCCTGATGACATCCCGGACGTGGAGGAAGCACCGGGACTGCCGGCCATCCCCGTGCACCTGCAAGGGCGAGCCGGCCAGCGCCTGGCTGACGAACCGCGGGATCACCATCCCGTAGGCCCCGCTCTGCCGCGGCCCGACGGTGTTGAAGAGCCGCACGATGATCGTCGGCACGCCCTTCTCCTTCCAGTAGACGTGCGCCAGGATCTCGTCCACGGCTTTCGAGGTGGAGTAGCTCCAGCGCGTTTTCAGGGCCGAGCCGAGGATCCGGTCGGTGTCTTCGCGCAGGGGCCCAGTCGCATTCTTCCCGTAGATCTCCGACGTGGAAGCGATGAGGACCTTCTTCCGGTAGCGGTGGGCCATCTCGAGGACGACCTCGCTGCCCCGGATGTTCGTCATCATGGACTCAAGCGGCTTCTTGATGATCAGCTCCACCCCCACCGCCGCCGCCAGGTGGAAGCAGACGTCGCAGCGCTCCATCAGCTTGTCCACCAGCATCTCGTTGAGGATCGTCCCGATGACGACCGAGAGCCCCGGCTGCCCGTCGAGATGCGCGAGATTCTCGTAGCGCCCCGTGGAGAGGTTGTCCAGCACCGTCACCTGGTCGCCTCGCTTCAGCAGGGTTTCCGCCAGGTGCGACCCGATGAACCCCGCCCCGCCCGTGATCAATGCCCGCATGGTACGCCCTCCGCCTGGAGCCCCCAGTCGCCGGGCCCCACGAATTCACCGTAGAGCTGCTCGATGTCGCGCACCAGCCGTTCCTCCGTGAACCGCTCGGTCACGAAGGCCCGGCCGGCCTCCCCGAGCGAGCGGCGCAGCGGTTCATCGGCGCCCAGCCGGGCAAGCGCCGCGGCCAAGCCCTCTGGGTCCCCAGGACGGACCAGCACCCCCCGCGGGGCGACCCGGAACGTCCCGGGCGAGATCACCTCGCCGGTCGTGGCGCCGTCCGTCAAGAGATCCCGGACGCCGCCGACGTCGGTGGCGACCACCGCGCGGCCAGCCGCCATCGCCTCGATGAGCGAGACGGGCGTGCCCTCGTTCCACGAGGTCACGCAGGCGACGTCCAGCCGCTCATACACAGCCCGCAGGTCCCGCTGCCACCCCGTGAACGTCACCGTCCGGTCCACCCCCAGCGCCCGCGCCTCCGCTTCGAGCGCTGCGCGCAGCGGCCCATCGCCCACGATGAGCGCCCGGACCGCCGGCGCCGCCTCGCGCGCCACCTGCGCGAGCGCCTGCACGAACATGCTGGGGTTCTTGACCGGCACGAGGCGCCCCACCTGCCCCACGCGCAGCGCCCCGGCGCCGTTCGGCAGCGGCAGGTCCGCGAACGCCGAGAGCGACAGCCCCAGCGGGATGACCCGCCACTGGGACCCG
>Ga0209399_10001734_pt1 | contig 11062 bp, 10 predicted proteins | sample OV2TP3_FD_184130 | JGI IMG/M metagenome (GOLD analysis project Ga0209399, IMG submission 184130) | Hot spring microbial communities from Beatty, Nevada to study Microbial Dark Matter (Phase II) - OV2 TP3 (SPAdes) (version 3) | ecosystem: Environmental > Aquatic > Thermal springs > Hot (42-90C) ... | reverse complement strand
CCGCTCGTAATATATTCGACGCTCTGCACCCGCTCCATCAGAGTCCGCGGTTCAGCAACCTTAATGAGCGATGAAACCGCCATAATGCTCGGATCAGTAAACACACGCACGATTTCCCGAAGCGCTGATGGCGCGACAAATGAATCCGCATCAAGGCAGCCGACGAGATCCGCGGACGCCCCGACATGCTCGATGCCGAGATTGAGAGCCGTGTACTTGCCGCCGTTCTCTTTACTGAGGAGCGCGACCTGCGGATTTCTCCGATAGCGCTCGGCCACGGCGCTCGTTCCATCCGTCGAACCATCGTCAACAATCACGACGGAGAGTTTGTCTCGCGGGTACTCAAGCGCGAGCAATGAATCAACAGTGCGTGCGAGCGTGCGCTCCTCATTCCAGCACGGGACGATGATAGCGACCCGCGGCTCAAGGACAGTCGAGCTGCTCTCCCCTGCCATCGAAAGCCGCGCGCTCGTGAGACGGAGTGCTTCGCGGGCGCTGTGCGCGCGCGTCGCGCGCATTTCAAAAAATGTCACGAGTAAAAACACCTGCGCGTAGAGTGCGGAAAAAAGTAATGTATAGAGGAGTGTTTCAAATGCAAGGTGCATGACCTCAGGCCTACGCGTTACTTTCCTCAACGCAAAGCGCAAAGCGCAAAACGAAAAACGAAAAATAACAGCGCAAAAGTCAAAACATTTTTTTATCTTGAGCGCGATATGACTGTGTCCGCAGAGTGGCGCACAACCATACACGCAGGCACCTTGTAGTTACTTTTAATTTTACGTTGTTGTTTTGCGCTTTTCGCTTTGCGTTTTACGTTTTTATGCTTGAAGCCTGCTGCGCACGGGAACGTTCCATCATTCGCGCAGAGACAGACATCTGTCGCTATTCACCAAGGAGCGCCGCAATGCGCTCCTCGACTGGCGGATGTGTGGAAAAAAGGCGGATGAGAAACGGCGTGCGGCGCTCCGACCCATCGCGCACTCCGCCACGATCGGCGCCAAATGGGTTTTCGAGAAAAAGATGCGCAGTCGCGTTTGTCGCGGTCCGGAGCGGCCTCCCTGCTGCGGCGATTTTGCGGAGCGCATGTGCAAGCCCCTCCGGGTAGCGCGTAAGAAGCGCGCCCGAGCTGTCTGCGAGGAACTCGCGTCTGCGCGAGATCGCAAGGTGTATGAGACTCGCGATAAGCGGTGCCAAGATCGAGAGTGCGAGACTGACGAGAAGCATCAAACCATTCGCGCTGCCACGCCCCTCACGACCTCCCTCTCCCCCACTAAACATCCCGCGAAACCAGAGCGAGCGCATGAAGATGTCCGAGAGCACCGCAACAAAGCCGACGAGGACGACGGCGACGGTTGAGACCAGCATGTCGCGGTTCCCTATGTGCGAGAGCTCGTGCGCGAGCACGCCCTCAAGCTCCGAGCGGTCCAAAATATCGAGCAACCCACTCGTTACGCAGATGACCGCATGTTTCGGGTCGCGTCCGGTCGCAAAGGCGTTCGGCGCCCTGTCGTCAATCAAATAAAATCGCGGCATCGGCAGCCCTGAAGCGATCGAGAGGTTTTCGAGCACGTTGTGCAGCTCGCGGTGCGTCGCAAGGTCAACCGGCACGGCACGGTGGAGTTTCAGTACAATCTTGTCTGAAAACCAGTACGAGAGCACGTTCATAAAGATCGAGAACGCAACCGCGATGTAGAGTATCTCCGGCGCGCCGTATACGCCCGCGAATATCCACCCGAGCGCAATGACCACGCCGAAAAACGCGACCATGAGAAGCCACGTCTTTCTGATATTTTGAGCGCGGTGAGTGTAGAGAGTGGGCATGGTATTAACGAGCAGCAAGCAATAAGCAACAAGCAAAAACGACGTGCTTACTGCTTGCTGCTTGCTGCTAACTGCTTGTTGCTAGAACCTGACCGCCACTGGCTCACGGGCCGCGGCTTCTTCCGAGCCTTCAAGCTCGAAGAACTCCATTTTGCTGAAGCCGAAACTGCCTGCAACGATGCGCTGCGGGAACGTGTCGATCGCGATGTTGAGATCGCGGACGTTACCGTTGTAGAAACGACGCGCGGCCTGAATTTTGTTCTCGGTGTCCGCGAGCTCGCGCTGGAGATCGAGGAAATTCGCGTTTGCCTTAAGGTCGGGATAATTCTCCGAAACCGCGAAGAGGGTCTTCAGAGTGTTCGAGAGCATGTTCTCGGCCTGCGCGTGCTCCCCGGCACTCTTCGCCGAGACCGCGTCCGTACGCGCTTTGGTGACATTCTCAAGCACGTTGCGCTCGTGTGCTGCGTAGCCCTTCACGGTCTCGAGGACGTTCGGGATGAGGTCGTGCCGTCGCTTGAGCTGCACTTCAATGTCCGCCCACGCTTCCTTGGTGCGGTGCACAAGACGCACGAGCGAGTTGTACATAAAAACGACCCAGAACGCCAACACGACGATGACGCCGATGATAATAGATACGGTAGGCATAGGACGATCGTGCTCACGTAGGCTCTAGGCCTGATAGCGCTAGGCTCTACGATGCGAGCAAAAAAGTGAAACTGATAATACCTGTAGTATAGCAGGGCACCACAGCACTGCAACTCGACGAAGACCAGCATGGGAGTACAGACAGTTCACACGAAGAACAACCACTCAAAAATGCGTCCGCTTCCAGTTTTCGTCCTGACTGGTTACAATACTTCTATCTATGGAAACCTACGTTTTCATTGATGCCTCAAACCTCTTCTACGGCGGCGAAAAGAGTCTGGGATGGAAAATTGACTATGAACGGCTCTTGGCGTATCTCAAGGGAAAATACGACACCGCCAAGGTGTTCTATTTCGGCGGCGTTGAGTTACATAACTTCCACTATGACTACCTGCGGGATGACACGGTGCCAATTAATGCCCTGGAGAAACACCTGTCGGGCCTTTTGAAAAATAACACTGAGAGTCTGACAGATGCAGAGGTGGTCTTGATCGGCCGTCACCTGCAACGAACGCGCTTCTATCGGAAATTGGCGGGGTTCGGCTACACGCTCTTTCTCAAACCCGTAAAAAGATACGGGCAGGACGATGGTACGATGCGGCGAAAAGCGAACTGCGACGTAGAAATGACGCTTCGCATGCTGGAAGAACAGGGATCGTTTGATCGTGCGATTGTGCTCTCGGGCGACGGTGACTTTCTACCCGTGCTGAAGCACCTCAAACAAAACGGAAAGGAGATGATCGTACTTGCAAGAGGTCCTCGCACGGCAAAAGAGATACGGCAGTTCGCGGGTAGTAATTTCAGAGACTTCGAATACTTGCGAGAACTCTTGAAGACGAGATAACAACACGAACGGCACCCCTATAGGATGCCGTTCAAGTCTAGTACATACAGTATATGCTGCCTCGTTTGCTTGTCAAGCAAAAGCGGAATAAACAAAGACCCCCACATGGAGTGTAACCATCTGGGGTCTTGTGCGCTCAAGTCAATCCCCCCTGACTGCGCGTCATACCTGTGCAAAAAAGAACTCGAGCTCCTTCTTGTTGTGCAACGTGTCCTGGTATCCCTGCTCAATCGTCGCACGAAGACGCTCCATGCTTGTATCGATCCTCCATATTGGTAACCTCTTCCGTGGCTGTATTACGACGATGTTTCTCTCCTTTTTTAACTCATTGATATCTTCGAGGGCTCGGTTGAACTCTCGCGGCATATTCAAGATCGCCCTCTGCAGCGCCTGATGTTCAGACCGCAAGAGCAGCCAGCGCAGTACCATGCGTGGTACTGCGAGCTTTCTTATTGGCCTCGGCGGTCGAGTCAGAATAAACAAGATATTTTGCTCGTTTATCGCCTGCTCAAGCCCAACGACGCTGCCAATCGTGCCATCATACCAATATTCTCCATTGAGGTACACTTGCTTTCCATAAAAATACGGCACCGCACAACTCGCACGAAGTAACTCATAAAAAAAACACTCGCAGACGTTTTTCGAGAAATACCATGAACTGCCTGTTATCGCATGGGTAACGCCGACATCAAATTTTACAGGGCTGTGCATTAGTGCAGCCACATCAAGCGGGAAGCGCTTACGAATCATCTCGTCAACAAGAAAATCAATGTCCATTACACCACGCCGATGGATGTGCCGAAGCGAGCTTATGAATCGCCCTGACTGTATCAATCCATCCCAAATCGGCTCAATCAAGTGCTCCTGACCGCTGACGACATACGAGAAGTTCATTGCCGCACCCGAACTCGCCACTACTCTGCCGAGCCTTGAGAGGCCGAAGCGCTCTTTTAGTGCCCGTATAACACCTGCTTGATACGACGCGATCATACCACCGCCTTGAGCCACGATGCAAAAAGTTCTGTCCACGTATCCTCCTCGCCCAAACGAGTCGTTTGTCATCGCTCAAAGGTAAACTTCTTGCGTCAATGTAGCGTATTTTGCCATAAAACACAACAAACCCGCGCTGTGAAGCGCGGGTTTGTTGTGTAGGCGTTCCCCTGTTACCAGTTACTAGTTACCAATCCCTCGTCTAGTAATCCATATCCATCCCGCCTCCGCCCATGCCGCCGGGAGCGCCTCCGCCACCCTTCTCCTCCTTCGGCTCCTCGGCAACTGCCACCTCGGTCGTAAGAAGAATGGCCGCGGCAGAGGCCGCGTTCTGGACGCAGCTACGGGCAACTTTCACCGGATCAATAATGCCGGCCGCGAGCATATCAGGGACAATCTCGTCTTTGAGCGCGTCATAGCCGCCGTTTCCGCGCGAGTCTTTGACGGTGTTCACAATGACCGGCGCATCATCCTTGCCGGAGTTGATCGCGATCTGCCGGAGCGGCGACTCAAGCGCCTTCAGCACAATCGCAAACCCTGCCGCAAACTCACTCTCAAACGTGCGGTTTGGCGACTTCACGTTTTTTGCCGCCACTCTCTGCGCGGCCTTAATGAGCGCGGACCCGCCACCGGCGACAATGCCTTCCTCGATCGCGGCCTTGGTTGCGTTTACCGCATCTTCAATTTTAAGCTTCAAATACTTCATCGCGGTCTCGGTCGCGGCGCCAACGCGAATCACCGCGACGCCTCCCGAGAGCTTGCCGATGCGCTCATCGAGCTTTTCAATGTCAAACTTCGAATCGGTCTGCTCTCGCTGGCGCTTCAGCTGCTCGACGCGCGACTCGATGTCCGCGCGCTTGCCTTTGCCGCCGACAATAAGTGTCTTGTCTTTCGTCGCGACGACGCGGTTCGCGCGGCCGAGCATGGAGATCTCAGCATTCTCGAGCTTGATTCCAACCTCCTGGGAGATCACCGAGCCGCCGGTCGTGACCGCGATGTCCGCAAGCATCTCCTTTTTGCGGTCGCCGTAGCCCGGGGCCTTCACTGCGAGCACGCTGAATGCGCCGCGGAGCTTGTTCACCACAAATGTCGCAAGCGCTTCGCCATCAACGTCATCCGCGACGATCACGAGCTCTTTCTTCCCGGTGTGCGCGATCTTCTCAAGCAGGGGCAGGATTTCCTGCACGGTCGAGATTTTCTTATCGCAGAGGAGAATCAGCGGGTCGCGGTACTCAGACTCCATGCGCTCCGCGTTCGTGATCATATAAGGCGAGACATAGCCCTTGTCGAATTCGAGCCCTTCCACGACTTCGCTCTCGATGCCGAACGACTGCGACTCCTCGACGGTTACCACGCCGTCCTTCCCTACCTTGTCAATCGTGCTCGCGATAATCTTGCCGATCTCGACGGATTCGGCAGAGATGCTCGCGACCTGCTGCACTTCCTCCTTACTGTGGATCGGCTTTGCAAGCTCGCGGAGCGCCGTGACCACTTCCTCCGCCGCACGCTCAATGCCGAGGCGGATCCCCATGGCATTCACCCCCATCGCGGTCTGCTTGACGCCCTCGGCAACCATCGCCTGTGTCAAGACCACTGCGGTCGTGGTGCCATCGCCTGCGACGTCATTTGTCTTCGTCGCAACTTCCTTCACGAACTCGGCGCCCATGTTCTCAAACTTGTCCTTAAGAGAAATTTCTTTCGCGATGGTGACGCCATCGTTCGTGATCATCGGCGCGCCGTATGACTTGTCGAGCACCACGTTGCGCCCACGCGGCCCGAGCGTAATACGCACAGAATCCGCAACTTTATCTACACCGCGCCGCAGCGCCTCCCGCGCGCGGTCGCTGAAAATGATTTGTTTTGACATATGTTTACGAGATAACTGCTAACACGCTCGACTCGCTCAAGATATAGTATTCCTCGCCTTCTATCTTGATCTCGTCCGGGCTGTATTTTGAGAATACGACCCTGTCGCCGACCTTGACCCGCATGGGGATGAGCTTTCCCTCATCGCTATAGCGGCCTTCGCCGACCGCGATGATCTTCCCCTGCATCGGCTTCTCTTTATCAACCGTGTCGGGGATAATAATACCCGCAGCGCTCTTTGTCGCCGTCTCCTCTGCGGAGAGGGGCTTCAGGAGCACCCGGTCTCCGAGCGGCTGGATCGAGCGTTTTCCGCCCTCCTTGCCGCCGCCCGCCTTTGCACTGTCTAGCTTTGACATACGCAAAAAATATAAAAACTACTAATAATAAACAGAGGCACTATACACCAGAAGGGGGAAAAATGCAAATGCGACGGCAAAAACGCAACGTATGAGCCGCGCCGGCTTGACGCCGCTGTTTTTTGCCGCTACGAATACGTATGAAAGGTCGAATATTCCAGAACCAACATTTCTATGAAAAAATATGAACGTACTGCTTAAAAAGCGCGCAGTCGCAATCGGTGCATGCATCCTCGCCGCGGGGGCTCTCCTCTCGTATATAGGCGTGCTCTACCCAAGCGAGGAGGCAGAAGCGATGGGGAGTGGGCGGCGCGACTACACTACAGTTCATAACTTCAACGTCGAGATTGACGGCGTTGTCGTCGGCGGCTTCAAGGAGGTGGACGGCCTTGAATCGAAGACCGAGGTCATCGAATACCAGGAAGGAAACGAAGCAAACCAGGGAATCACGCACAAGCGGCCGGGCAAGACGAATTACTCAAACATCATCCTCCGGCGCGGCAATCTCCATACTCCGGAGCTCTGGGAGTGGAGGAAGAAGGTGGTCAAGGGTGTGGCCGAGCGAAAGAGCGGCTCCATCATTATATTGGACGCAAACATGGAGAAGGTTGTCCGGTATAATTTCTTCGAGGCGTGGCCGTGCAGCTGGAAGCTCTCCGCGCTTGACTCTGAGGGCAACGACACACTTCTCGAGGAAATTGAGCTCTGTGTTGAATACTGGGAGAGGCAGTGAGCCCTACGCGCGCCCGACATGGCCCGAACGAGAAAGCCGCCGAAAACGGCGGCTTTTCTACTTTCCACCCTCTACCCTCTCGCCGAGCGACGTGATCTTCACTTCCATAAATGGTTGCCGATGGCCGCGGCGCTTGAAGTAGCGGCTCTTTGCCTTGTACTTCACCACGTCAACCTTCTTGGCGCGGCCGATTTTCTCGATCGTGCCGTGCACCGCTGCCCCCTCGATAAACGGCGTACCGATCGTGGTGTCGGAGCCGTCCTCGACGAGAAGCACTGAGTCGAAGATAACATTATCGCCCTCCTTGAGCTCGCCAGGCAGCTTTTCAATCTTGACCCTGTCGCCCACGGCGACTGGATACTGCTTACCCCCGGTTTGTATCACTGCGAACTCCATAATGGGGTCATGGTACAGCACCGAGGGGCAAAAATCAAACCCCCTGCCGATTCCCGTAATCGACAGAGGGTTAGTATTCTCGGCGCCCAATAGAGCCGATGCGGCCGCCACTCGTCACTCTTCCTGCGCACGCAGGTGAAAAAACTCTTGAGCGAGCGGCGCATGTGGCGCGGCGAGCCTCTCGAGCTTCTCCATGGCCAGTTTTTCAAGTTGTCGCACCCGCTCTCGCGAAAGGTCGAGTAGGTTCGCGATCTTCTGGAGCGTATGCGGCTCGTAGTCTTCGAGCCCGAAACGCCGTACGAGTATGAACCGTTCTCGATCGCTCAAGCTCGCGAGTAAAGACGCGATCAGCGCGTCAACCGAACGCCTGATCTCGCGCGCTTTCGCCGGTATGACGCGTAGGTCAGGGAGTGCGTCGAAAAGCGTCACGTTTTCTTTGCCTGCTGCTTTGAGCGGGCGGTTGAGCGAAATCGGATAGACACAGCCTCGGATTGCCTCGAGCTTCGATTGAATCTGCCCGCGAGGCCAGCCGAGCTTTGCGGCAAGCTCCTCAATGGTCGGTATTCTGCCGAGATCCGACGTGAGCTCGTCCAGCGTCTCGCGGAAGCGGCCGAGGCCTTCCTCGACGTGATTCGGGAACCGCACAATGCGCTTTTGCTCGGTCAAAGAACGTGTTATAGCCTGCCGTGTCCACCATGTTGCATAGGTACAAAATTTCAAATTGCGCCTATAATCAAACTTTCGCACCGTACGCATGAGACCCATGTTGGCCTCTTGAATAAGATCGAGAAACGGCACGCCGCGACCGCGATAGCGGTTTGCGATTTCGATCGCAAGCCGCGTGTTCGAACAGACGATACGGTCGGTTACGGCCTTGATCCGCGCTTCGGTGCGTATAAGCGCCGTATATGACACCCATACTGTCCGGTCATCAGGTCTCTCTATATTCTGTATAGCGAGATAGCGAGACTCAAGAGCGCTTCGAAGCGTGTTATAGACTGATCCTTGCAGACGAAGTTCTTTGGCGAACTTCCTGTCTATCTCGCGCATGAGCGTACGCCGCTCGAGGCGCACCCGTCGCGCGCTCTCGCTCGAGCGAGAGCGCGCACGTTGCCGATTCAGACCCTCAAGGCGAGCAAAAAGCCCTCCGACCTCCTCTGCCGTAGCGCAAAACGCCTCCGCTGATGCGCCCGCCACTCCGTCGTCATGCTCCACAACCTCCGCAAAAGAGAGTGTGGCTCCTGCCAGAGCCGTACGCAATTCTGCCAAAGCCGTAGGCGTCGTCGGAGAGAGGTGGAGGATACGACAGGCGCGCACATCAAGCATTTCGAGCCGGCGGAAGAGCCGCTGCTCCTCGGCTCGAGTGAGGAGCGGAAATTGACGGACATCACGAAAATACCGGGCAACGAGGTTTGGCGTATTGTCGTCCTCGACAACCACGGCGTTGCCGGGAGCGTTTGCCGCTCGCTCTGCGAGAGCGGCTGTAGAACCATCGTCGCTGTCTACACCGCCTGCAATGTCATGCTCATCAATCGAGAACGGTTCTCCGACCTCAAAAACGCGCATGGCGTACTCCTTTTCATTTCTCGAAAAATTTTCTTGTCAAAAATCTCGGCGGAATCGGCGGAAAATGCTCCAGTCCCTCTTTCTCCTGCGTACCACACAAATGGGACACGTACAACCCGCCTGCTAATCCAACAGGCGGGTATGAGAGGGTTTCAGAGATATACATGCGGACCGAGCTGCTCTCGCCAATCGTGCGCCACCACGCATACACTGCTCCCTTTCGGTTCTTCATCGTACGTCGGACGCACGGCCATCCCGAGCCGCTCGAATGAAAAGCTGAACAGTACCATATCGGGGTTGCCAGCAGCAGATGCTTCAAGATCAATCTGGACAAAAAAATAATCCTCCTCCTCACGCTCTGCCTCCGGCACCATACGGGTAATATCTCTCACCCGCCCCAAGCGGGGCTCGGTTGTCCAAAACTGAACGACGTGAAGCGCCGCCGTCCCATCTTCCCAGCCGAGATACAGCGCGTCATGGGTGCGGCTATCGCACATGTAACTCCAAGTGACGACGCACAGCGGGAACATGTCGCCAAAGAGAAACACAAATTCGCTTAGACGGCCGCCGGGCCTCGATCGGCTCGCAAGCGTCCGCACTCGCTTCATAATCTTTCGCTGAAACAGCGTTTTCACAGCCATCGAACAACTCCTTCTCTACCGTAGGTGCGGTATTGCCGAGACACTGGAGAAACACGCGAGTTTTGATGTGCACGCTCTTTTATATCCTGCGCCTATCCTACCAGAGCGTGAGAGCGGACGCGAGCACACTACGCCTCCTCCTCCGGCCATTCAAGCGAGAGGGGCGAGAGTCCGACTTGCTCGCCGCTGATGCGCAGAATGTCTTTGTCGATCTTGCCGAGCTCCTTGCCTGCGGCATTGTAGTGGTTCACCGTCGTACGCAAGGAGTTTCCGAGCCGGAGGTAGAAATCCTCGTAGCCCTTGAGGTGCCGCCCAAGCTCACCGACCCTCTTCCTAATGAGCTCGGTATTTTGCTCGATCTCAACCTGCCGGAGGCCGTGGAGGATAACCTGCAGAAACGCGTAAAAAGAATTCGGCGAGACGATGTTGACGTGTTTGCGCGCCGCGTACTGGATGAGCTCCTCGGTATTGACCTTGACCGCGCCGACCTGATTGATGATGAGGTCATAAAAAATCGCCTCGGAGGGGATAAACATGAGCGCGAAGTCCATGGTGCCGAGCGAGGGATCAATGTACTTCGCCGTCTCGTCAATGCGGTTCTTGAGGTCCTGCTTGAACTGCCGCTCGAGCCGCCCTCGCTCCTGCTCATCGCGCTCACTCGCAAGGCGGTTATAGTTTTCAAGCGAAAATTTGGAGTCTATCGGGATGATTTTCCCCTGCACGAAGATTGCCGCATCTACGATGAGCTCGCGTCCCTCAGAGTCCGCGCCCAGCCGATGCTGCATCGCGTAGACCGAGGGGGGCAGCACATTTTTGAGCACCGTCTCGAGATAATACTCGCCGAGCACCCCGCGACGCTTCGGGTTCTGCAGAACGTCTTGAAGGGACTGGAGCTGCTCGGCGAACGATACCACCTGCGTATTGGTCGCATTCAGCTTGGTGAGCCCTTCCGTCACCTGAGCGATAATCTTCGCCGATTCGCTGAATTGCGCGCGCACCGCCTCGTGCACCTCACGGCTCGAGTTCTGCATGAAGCGCGAGGCATCGGAAAGGCGGGCATCGAGCGTGCGCGCAAGCTCGCTCACCTGCTGCTGGAGAAGCGTAAGCCCCTGTTGTCCACCATCACGCGCGCGCTCCTCGCGCTCCCGCCGCAGAGCTCGCGCGTAGAGCCACGCAATAACTCCCCCTCCAAGAGACATGAGGG
>Ga0209399_10001729_pt1 | contig 11095 bp, 9 predicted proteins | sample OV2TP3_FD_184130 | JGI IMG/M metagenome (GOLD analysis project Ga0209399, IMG submission 184130) | Hot spring microbial communities from Beatty, Nevada to study Microbial Dark Matter (Phase II) - OV2 TP3 (SPAdes) (version 3) | ecosystem: Environmental > Aquatic > Thermal springs > Hot (42-90C) ... | reverse complement strand
GCTGTTCGTGGCGTTCGCCTCGCCGGCAGCGGCGGTATGGTTCTCGGCGGGCTGCGGCTTTGCCGGGACACTGCTCTTTCTGCGCTCCCCGGCGCTGCGCACCTGGCGCGTCGAAAGCCGCAGCGCGCACAGCCTGCGCGGGCCGCTCGCCGATCCGCGCTTCCTGCTCCTCGTCGCCATCGTGCTTTGCTTCGCCACTGCGCTCGGCTTCCTGGAAATCGGCATCACCGCGTACGCCATCGAACGCGCCGAAGCCGCCTTTGCCGGCGTGCTGCTCGGATTGATGAGCGCCGGGAGCGCGCTCGGCGGCCTCGCCTACGGCAGCCGCGCCTGGCACTTCCCGCTCGCGCACCAGTTCGCGGCGGCGCTTGCCGCGACCGCTGCCGGCCTGGCGGTGCTCGCGCTGCCCTGGCAAGCGTCGGCCCTGGTGGCGTGGTGCGTGATCGCGGGAATTGCAATTGCGCCTGCCCTCATCATCCAGTCGATGCTGGTGACGAAGAGCGCGCCGGCGGAACATTCGACCGAAGCGTTCACCTGGACGACAAGCGCGCTGCTTGCAGGAATTGGTATCGGGCTGGCCGCCGGAGGGGTGCTGCTCGAGCGGTTTGCGCCGTGGAGCGCGCTTGCCGCCGGGGCCGTGGCGTCGCTTGCCGCCGCGGCCGGCGCGCGTTTCCTGCTAGGCCGCTAGCTTCTCGTGCATGCGGCCGCGGCGCGTCTCGAGCGCGGCCGGAAGCCTCGCGCCGAGCTTGGCGAAGAGCTCGTCGTGCGAGCGCAATTCGTCGCGCCATGCGGCGGCATTGATCTGCGTCAGCTCGGCGAAGCGCGACGCAGTCAGCTTTTCCAGCCCCGCCCAGTTGAGGTCCTGGTAGCGCGGCATGACGCCAAGCGCGGTTTCGGCACCCTGCGCGCGCCCTTGGCAGCGCTCGACGATCCAGGCGAGCACGCGCATGTTCTCGCTGAATCCGGGCCAGAGGAATTTGCCGCTCGCGTCGCGCCTGAACCAGTTGACGCGGAAGATCTTCGGCGGCTGCTTGACGGCGCGGCCCATTCGCAGCCAGTGCGCGAAGTAGTCGCCCATGTTGTAGCCGCAGAAAGCGAGCATCGCCATCGGGTCGCGGCGCACGACGCCCACCTTGCCGGTAATCGCCGCGGTGGTCTCGGAGCCGAGGGTCGCCGCCATGTAGACACCCTCTTCCCAGCTCGGCGCCTCGACCACCAGCGGCACCGTGCTCGAGCGCCGGCCGCCGAAGACGAACGCGGAGATCGGCACGCCCGCCGGGTCCTCCCAGGCGGGGTCCATCGCGGGGCACTGCGCCGACGGCACCGTGAAGCGCGCGTTGGCGTGCGCGGCGAGACGGCCTTTCTTGCCGTCTTCCGGAGTCCATTCCCGGCCCTGCCAGTCGGTCAGCCGCGCCGGCGGCGTTTCAGTCATGCCCTCCCACCACACGTCGCCTTCGGGCGTCATGGCGACATTGGTGAAGATCACGTTCGCCCGCAGCGTCTTCATCGCGTTGGGGTTGGTCTGCTCCGAGGTGCCCGGCGCCACGCCGAACAGGCCGTATTCCGGGTTGATCGCGTGCAGGCGCCCGTCGGCGCCGGGCTTGATCCAGGCGATGTCCTCGCCGATGGTGGTGACCTTCCAGCCGGCGAATCCGGCGGGCGGGATGAGCATCGCCAGGTTGGTCTTGCCGCAGGCCGAGGGAAACGCCGCGGCGAGGTAGGACTTTTCACCTGCGGGCGATTGCACTCCGAGGATCAGCATGTGCTCGGCGAGCCAGCCCTCGTCGCGCGCCATGACCGAGGCGATGCGCAGGGCGAGGCATTTTTTCCCGAGGAGCGCATTGCCGCCGTAGCCCGAGCCGTAAGACCAGATCTCGCGCGTCTCGGGGAAATGCACGATCCACTTTTCCCTCTCGTTGCACGGCCAGGCGAGGTCCTTCTGTCCCGGGGCGAGCGGCGCGCCGACCGAATGCACGCCGGGAACGAAAGCGCCGTCTTCGCCCAGCCACTCGGCCACCGCGCGCCCCATGCGCGTCATGATGCGCATGTTGACCGCGACGTAAGCGGAGTCGGAGATCTCGACGCCGACCTGCGCGATCGGCGAGCCGATCGGACCCATCGAGAACGGCATCACGTACATCGTGCGGCCGCGCATGCAGCCGTCGAACAGCCGCTTCAGCGTGGCGCGCATCTCGCGCGGATCGATCCAGTTGTTGGTCGGGCCGGCGTCCTCCTTCTTCGCGCTGCAGATGAAGGTGCGGTCTTCCATGCGCGCCACGTCGCTCGGGTGCGAGCGCGCGAGATACGAGTTCGGCCGCAGCCCCTCGTTCAGCCGGGTGAAGGTCCCGCTGGCGACCAGCCCGGCGCATAGCCGGTCGTATTCGGCGTCGGAGCCCTCGCACCAGGCGATGCGCTCGGGCTTCGCCAGCCGCGCCACATCGCAGACCCACTGCCGCAGCGCGTGATGCCGCACCCACCCCGGGGCGTTCGACTGGTCGATGGGCGTGCTGCCGGGAGCATTCATCGTTGGTTCACTCGAGGGGAAGGCCGGGAATTTTAGCACCGGCCAACGCTTCACCGCCCCCGGGCCGCTTGGCCTAACGCGGCAGGAAGCAAGTATAAACAACAGCTTACTTCGATCGAAACCGCGCCCACAAGGCGCGTGCGAAACGAAAGGTCGGGCCGGTGGTGGTGATCAGCACGAGCACGCGCGTGACGTGCGCAGCAGTCACGAGCGGCACGCCGAGCTGCAGGACCTTGGCGGTGATGCACATCTCGGCGATGCCGCCGGGGGCGGTGGCGAGCACCAGGCTCGCCACCGGCAGGCCCGAACCCCAGGCGAGCAATGCGGCGAGGCCCGCGGCGAGCGACATCGCGACGGCAATGCTCGCCAGCACCGCGGCGACGTAGCGCGGCGTCGACCCGAGCGAGCGGCGCTCGAACCGCGAGCCGAGCGCGCAACCGAGCAGCAGCTGCGCCGTATTCGACATCGCCGCCGGCAGCGACGAGAAGTGCACCTCGCTTGCCGTCAGCGCGATCACCGCGGCAAGCGGGCCGAACATGAAAGCGTTGGGCATGCCCGTGGCGTTGACCACAAGCGCGGCGAGCGCCGCGATACCGAGCAGCACAGCGAGCTTGCCCCAGTCGAGGGCCAGCGCTGCGGGCTGGTAAAGATCGGCGCCGTGAGCTCCGGAATACGTGAGCGCGAACGGCACCACCACGACGACGGCGAGTATGCGCAGCGATTGGGCGAGCGCCACGCGGTCGGGACGGGCGCCGAAGCGCTCCCCCAGGATCGTCATTTCGGCCGCTCCGCCGGCGATGCTGGCAAAAAACGCGGTGGTGCGGTCCACCGCAGCAATCGCGCTCAGGATCCAGCCGCCGAGCGCGCCGAGCAGGATCGCAAATACCGCGGCGAGGACCAGAAGCTGCCAGTACGAGGCGACCTCGCGCGCGACCGCCGGCGTGAAGTACACCCCGAGCGCGGTGCCGATCACGATCTGCCCGAGCTCGCGTCCGCCGCGCAGCGCACGAAACCCGGCACCGGCGAAGTTGCACACGGCCATTGCCGCAAGCGGACCGATCATCCAGGGAAGCGGCAGCTTGAGCCACGAGAATGCCGCCCCGGCGGCGGCGCAAAGGCAAAGCGCGAGCGCTGGATTGATCCAGCGGTCGCGCGCCGGCCTCATTTACCGATGCAAAAGCGCGCGAAGATCTCGCCGAGCAAATCATCGGCGCCGAATTCCCCGGTGATCGCGCCAAGCGCGGCGTGGGCGAGGCGCAGCTCCTCGGCGAAGAACTCCCAGCGGCGCGTTTCGCGGGCGGCCGCCTCCAGGTGACCCCGGGCGCGCTCGAGCGCCCGAAGGTGGCGCTCGCGGGCGAGGAACACCGGCTCGCCGCTCGAAGACCAGCCGGCGGCATCGAGAATCGCCTTGCGCAGCGCCTCCAGGCCTTCGCCGGTCTTGGCCGACACGGCCACGACTCCAGCGGGAGCCGCAAAACCCCGAGCGAGGTCGATCTTGTTGTAGACATCGATGCGCGCGGCGCTGGCCGGCACAGTCTGCAGCTCGTCCCTGCCCTGGGTCGCGTCGAATACCGCGATCACGACATCCGCGCGCTCGAGCTCGCGCTGGGCGCGCTCGACACCGAGGCGCTCGACCAGGTCCGAGGACACCCGCAGCCCGGCGGTGTCGACCAGCACCAGCGGCACGCCCTCGATCTGAATCGGCTCGCGCAGCGCGTCCCGCGTCGTGCCGGCGACCGGCGTCACGATCGCGCGCTCTTCGCCCGCGAGCCGGTTGAGCAGGCTCGACTTGCCGACATTCGGCCGGCCGGCGAGCACGACATGGATGCCGCTGCGCAGCAGGCTGCCCTGGCGGCTCTTGGCGAGGACATCGTCGAGCGCGCGCCGCACCGCGTCCAAACGCGCCGCGGCATCCTCGCGATGCAGCGCGTCGAGCTCCTCCTCCGGGAAATCGAGCATCGCTTCGGTGAGCGCGCGCAGCTCGACCAGTCGAGACTGCATTGCGCTGACCGCCGCCGAGAACTCGCCGGAGAGCGAGCGCAGCGCCGAGCGCGCCGCTTCGCGGCTCGCCGCGTCGATCAGGTCGGCGACCGCCTCGGCCTGAGCGAGGTCGAGCTTTCCCTCGAGGAAAGCGCGGCGGGTGAACTCGCCCGGCTCCGCCAGGCGAGCCCCGGCATCCAGGCAGGCGGCGAGAAGCGCCTGCATCACGACCGGCCCGCCGTGCCCCTGCAGCTCGAGCACCGGCTCTCCGGTATACGAATGCGGCGCCGGGAAATAAAGCGCGATGCCCTCGTCGACCGGCTCGCCGCGGGCGTCGCGAAACACCGCATGCGTGGCGTGTCGCGGCCCGGGCACCGCTCCCAGCAGTTTTCCGGAAATTTCAGGAACTGCAGCACCCGACACGCGAACCACGCCTATTCCGCCGCGGCCCGCCGGCGTGGCGATCGCTGCGATGGTGTCCCGCGTCACTTCATCGCTTGGCATGGGCAGGCTTGTCGCGGTCGAACATGCGCTGGATCTGCCATTGCTGGGCGATGGAAAGGATGTTGTTGACCAGCCAGTAGAGCACCAGCCCGGCCGGGAAGAAAAAGAAGAAGATGCTGAAGACGTACGGCATCACCTGCATCACCTTCGCCTGCACCGGATCGGGCGGCGTCGGGTTCATCCGGGTCTGCAGCACCATCGTCGCGGCCATGAGGATCGGCAGCACGTAGTACGGATCGAGCGCGGACAGGTCCTTGATCCAGAGGATGAAGGGCGCATGGCGGAGCTCGATCGCGGCGAGCAGCACCCAGTAGAGCGCGATGAACACCGGGATCTGCACCAGGATCGGGAAGCAGCCACCGAGCGGGTTGATCTTCTCGGTCTTGTAGAGCTCCATCATCGCCTGGTTCATCTTCTGCCGGTCGTGCGCGTACATCTCGCGGATCTTGGTGAGCCGCGGCGTGACGAGCTTCATTTTCGCCATCGACTTGTAGCTCGCCGCCGACAGCGGGAAGAACAGGATCTTGATGAGCACCGTCAGGAGGATGATGGCGACGCCCCAGTTGCCCGACAGGGCGTGGAATTTCTCGAGCAGCCAGAACAGCGGCCAGGCGATGATCGCGAGCCAGCCGTAGTCCACCACCAGGTCAAGACCCGGCGCCGCCGCCTGCAGCCGGCGCTGCTCCTGCGGCCCGACGTACAGCGGAACGCGCACCGCGGCCGTGGCGCCCGGCGCCACGGTCACCGGCACCATCACCCGGCCGGCGTAGCTGCCGTCCTGGCGCCTTTCCGTGACGTAGTCGCGCGGCACGCCTGGCGGCGGCAGCCAGGCCGAGACGAAGTAGTGCTGCACGAAGGCGAGCCAGCCGTTGGTCGCCTGCTTGACATGCTCGGCCTTTCCCTTGTCCAGGTCCGAAGGATGGACTTTCTCGAACTTGCGCTCGTCGGTGTAGACGGCGAAGCCGATGAAGCTCTGGGCGCCGAAAGTCTCCGCGACCGTATTCGTATTCGTCTCGGGCTTGCCGTCGTGGGTGAGCTGGAAGTACGAGTAACTGGCGAGCGGCGCGCTCGCCGGATTGCGCACTTCGAGCGCGACGTCGATGACGTAGCTGTTGCGCTTGAAGCTGTAGGTCTTGTTCACCTCGAGTCCGTCCTTGCCGGTCGCGGAAAGCCGCAGCTCGACCGCGTCCTTTCCCGGTGGAAGCGAGCGCTCGCCCGGCTGCAACCGCCAAGGCGTGCGGTGATTCGGTCCGCCCTCGCCGGCGAGGCCGCTTTGCGCCTCGTACTGGTGCCCGGGGCCCAGCAGCGCCAGGTTTCTCGAAAGATCGCTGGAATCCTTGTGCCGCAGCAGCTCGACCCGCTTCAGCGTTGCGCCGAGGGTATCGATCTCGGCCACGATGAGGTCGGTGCTCACCCGCACGATCTCGCCCTTTGCCGGGGCTCGCGCCTCGGGGACGACGGCCGAGGGCTTGCCGGCGGGCGGCTGCACTGGCGCGGGCACTGCCTGCTGCGCCTCCGGCGCGGCTGGCGGCGGCTTGGGGCGCTTTTCCTTCTGCCATGCTTCCCACAGCATGAGGAGCGAGAAGCTGAAAATCACCAGGAGGATAAGTCTTTGGGTATCCATCGCTTACGGAACCGGATCGTGGCCGCCGGCGGACCAGGGGCCGCAGCGGCAGAGGCGCCGCGCAGCGAGCCAGCCGCCGCGCCACAGGCCGTGCCGGGTCAACGCCTCTTCGGCGTAGTGCGAGCAGCTCGGGTAGAAGCGGCAAGAGGCCGGCAGCAAGGGGCTCAGGCACCAGCGGTAGGCTTGGAGCGCGAAGCGCAGCGCGCGCACGATCATGGGTTGAGCCTGCCGAAAATGTCGCGCAGCCGCAGGATCATTTGCGCCGAGGGCTTTACGCCGTAAGGCGGCCGGACCAGCACGTCGACGGGACCGAGCCTCTCCTGCTCAAGCCGAAACGCCTCCCGGATGCAGCGCTTGATGCGGTTGCGCACGGTCGCGCGCGCCGCGTGCTTGCGGGAAATCAGCATGCCGAGCCGCGCTGCACCGCTGTCGCGCCGCGCCACATAAAGGATATAGCCATCCGCGCTGCACCGCGCGCCGTGCCGCAGCAGGCTCTCGAACTCGGCTTTTTGCCTCAGCCGGCGCGCCGCATCGAGCCCGAAGCGCTTGCTTGCCGCGGCTACAGCCCGAGGCGGCGCCGGCCGCGGGCGCGCCGGTTGCGCAGCACCTTGCGTCCGCCGGCGGTACGGCTGCGCACGAGAAAACCATGGCGCCGCGCGCGCCGTGTCTTGGAGGGCTGGTAAGTCCGCTTCGTGGCCATCTCTGCCGGTCCGAAAAAGGGCGGTATTAGAGCGCGCGCCTCGACGCATTGTCAATTCGTCTGTGGATAAGGCATGGCTAAGAAGGTAAAATTTCGACTCGCTTTAGGCCCAACGAAAAGATGCAAAACCTCTGGGATGCCTGCCTGCGGCGGCTCGAGCAGGAGCTCCCCGCGCAACAATTCAACACGTGGATCCGGCCGCTTGCGCCCGAGGCGGGCGAGGGCGCCGATACCCTGGTCCTCGCGGCGCCCAACCGGTTCGTGCTCGAGCTCGTCCGCGAGCGCTTCGCGACGCGCATCGAGCGTCTCGCCGCCGAAGCGAGCGGCCGGGAGCTCGGCCTGCGCCTGGTTCTCGCCCGGGCCCAGGAAGCGCCCGCCGCGCGCGCCCCGCAAGCGGCGAACCGCCCCGCCGAAACCCCCTCCGTTCTGGAGCGCGCGCGCCTCAATCCGGCGTTCTCCTTCGACAGCTTCGTCACCGGCAAGGCAAACCAGCTGGCGCGCGCCGCCGCGCTGCAGGTGGCCGAGAATCCGGGCGTCTCCTATAACCCGCTGTTCGTCTACGGCGGGGTTGGCCTGGGGAAGACGCACCTCGTGCAGGCGATCGGCAATCAGCTCGCCGACCAGCGGCCGCAGGCGCGCATCCGCTATATCCACGCCGAGCAGTACGTGACCGACGTGGTGCGCGCCTACCAGCAGAAGTCGTTCGACGAGTTCAAGCGCTATTACCACTCCCTGGATCTCCTCCTGATCGACGATATCCAGTTCTTCTCCAACAAGGGCCGCACCCAGGAGGAGTTCTTCTACGCCTTCAACGCGCTGGTCGAGGCGCACAAGCAGATCGTCATCACCTGCGACACCTATCCGAAGGAGATCGCGGGCATGGAGGAGCGCCTGATCTCGCGCTTCGGCTGGGGCCTCACCGTGGCGATCGAGCCGCCCGAGCTCGAGATGCGCGTGGCGATCGTGCTCAAGAAGGCCGAGGCCGAGTCGGTGGCGCTCTCGGAGGACATCGCGTTCTTCATTGCCAAGCACCTGCGCTCCAACGTGCGCGAGCTCGAAGGCGCGCTCAAGAAGGTGCTCGCCTTCGCGCGGTTTTCCGGGCGCGAGCTTTCGCTCGAGCTCGCGAAGGAGGCGCTGCAGGACATCCTCAACGTCGCCAGCCGCCAGGTGAGCGTCGAGGGCATCCAGAAGACCGTCGCCGAGTACTTCAAGATCAAGATTTCCGACATGCATTCCAAGAAGCGCAGCCGCAACGTCGCGCGGCCGCGCCAGGTGGCGATGGCGCTCGCCAAGGACCTGACGCAGATGAGCCTGCCCGAGATCGGCGAGGCGTTCGGCAACCGTGACCACACCACCGTGCTGCACGCCTGCCGCACCATTGCCAGTCTGCGCAAGCACGATAGCGCGCTCAATCGGGACTATGTGGTGCTCGAGCAGGTCCTCAAGGGCTGAGGGCAAGCTGTGAGCACGCTGTGGGCACTTTGTGAGTAACGGGCGCGATGGCCGTAGGGGGGCAAACGATCCACACTCGAGCGCGACCCGTCCACAGGTTTCCAGGACCACCCGGCCGGCAGCAATCCGAAGCCAAGCAAGGAGTTGCGCTGTTATCCCGCCGTCGGTGCTCCTCTATTAGCTACTACTAGGGTAAATAACAATGCTTCTAGCAAAAGCAAAACGGGACGAGCTTCTCGGGCCGCTGTCCGCGGTGAGCGGCATCATCGAGCGGCGCCACACCCTGCCGATCCTGTCGAACGTGCTGATCGAGCGCAGCGGCGAAGCGCTCGGCTTCCTTGCCACCGACATCGAGATTCAGATCGCGGCACGCAGCAGCGTCGACGCCCCCGCCGAGGCGCACGCGCTCACCGTCGGCGCGCGCAAGCTGCTCGACATCCTACGTGCCCTGCCCGAGGCGGCGGAGGTGACGCTCACGCAGCAGGACAAGCGGCTGCTCGTCAAGGCCGGCAAGAGTCGCTTCACGCTGCAGACGCTCGCCGCGGAGGATTTTCCGCGGCTCGCCAGGCCGGCGGGCGATTCGGCCAGGTTCGAGCTCGAGCAAAGGGATCTGCGCCGGCTGCTCGCCCTCGTGCAGTACGCCATGGCGCAGCAGGACATCCGCTATTACCTGAACGGCCTCCTGATGGTGGTCGAGGAAGGCAGCCTCAAGCTCGTCGCCACCGACGGCCACCGGCTCGCTTACGCCGCGCTCAAGCTCGGCGCGCAGCTGCCGCGCCAGGAGGTGATCGTGCCGCGCAAGACCGTGCTCGAGCTCGGCAAGCTCCTCGCCGACAGCGACGACGCGGTGAAGATCGAGCTCTCCGCCACCCAGGCGGCGTTCAGCTTCGGGGCCGTGGACCTGGTATCGAAGCTGATCGACGGCAAGTTCCCCGATTACACGCGCGTCATCCCGGCGAGCCACAAGAACCGGCTGCAGGCCGAGCGCGAGCCCCTGCGCCAGGCGCTGCTGCGCGCGGCGATCCTTTCCAACGAGAAGTTCCGCGGCGTGCGCTGGGTGCTCGGCGACGGCAGCCTGAAGATCGTGTCGTCGAACGCCGAGCAGGAGGAGGCGCACGAGGAGCTCGAGGTGAAGTATGCGGGCGACGCGCTCGACATCGGTTTCAACGTCAATTACCTGCTCGACGTGCTGAACAACGTCTCGGGCGACGCCATCGAGTGCGCGTTCGGCGATGCCGCCTCGAGCGCGCTCATCACCTATGCGTCGGAAAAGGACTTCAAGTACGTCGTGATGCCGATGAGGATCTAGTGGGAGAACCGGAAAGACAGCTTCCCGACGCGAACGACTACGGCTCGGATGCCATCAAGGTCCTGAAAGGCCTGGAGGCGGTGCGCAAGCGCCCGGGAATGTACATCGGCGACACCTCCGACGGCACCGGGCTGCATCACATGGTATTCGAGGTGGTCGACAACGCGGTCGACGAGGCGCTCGCCGGGTTCTGCGACGAGATCGTGCTCACGATCCACACCGACAACTCGATCTCGGTGCTCGACAACGGCCGCGGCATTCCTACCGGCATCAAGGAAGACGACGCGCTCAAGCGCTCGGCCGCGGAGATCGTCATGACCGAGCTGCACGCCGGCGGCAAGTTCGACTCGAACTCCTACAAGGTCTCGGGCGGGCTGCACGGCGTCGGCGTCTCGGTGGTCAACGCGCTCTCGGAGTGGCTGCGCCTCACCGTGTGGCGCGACGGCGCCGTGCACCAGATGGAGTTCCGCGACGGCGTGGCGCTCGCGCCGCTACAGCTCGCCGGGCGCACCGAGCGGCGCGGCACCGAGGTGCACTTTCTCGCCTCCAAGGCGGTATTCGGCACCGTCGACTACCACTACGACATCCTCGCACGCCGGCTGCGCGAGCTCTCCTTCCTCAACAACGGCGTCAAGATCGTGCTCATCGACCAGCGTGCGGGCAAGGAGGAGAACTTCGCCTTTGCCGGCGGCGTGAAGGGGTTCGTCGAGTACATGAACCGCGCGAAGAACGTCCTGCACCCCAATGTGTTCCTCGGCCACGGCGTGAAGGACGGCATCACGGTCGAGGTGGCGATGCAGTGGAACGACTCCTATCAGGAAAACGCGCTGTGCTTCACCAACAACATCCCGCAGAAGGACGGCGGCACGCACCTCACCGGGCTGCGCGCGGCGATGACCCGCGTGCTGAACAAGTACATCGAGGAAAACGAGATCGCGAAGAAGGCTAAGGTCGAGACCACGGGCGACGACATGCGCGAGGGGCTCGCCTGCGTGCTCTCGG
>Ga0209399_10001728_pt1 | contig 11102 bp, 14 predicted proteins | sample OV2TP3_FD_184130 | JGI IMG/M metagenome (GOLD analysis project Ga0209399, IMG submission 184130) | Hot spring microbial communities from Beatty, Nevada to study Microbial Dark Matter (Phase II) - OV2 TP3 (SPAdes) (version 3) | ecosystem: Environmental > Aquatic > Thermal springs > Hot (42-90C) ... | reverse complement strand
AGAGGATGCCGATCAGCAGCGCCTGGATGATGAAGCCCCAGGAGAAGGCCCCGCCCATCATGGTGTTGCCCATGAGCGGGCTTGCCGAGTAGACCTCGCGGCCGAGGTAGTAGCCGGCGAACGGGAGCGGGATGAGCGCGGCCAGGCCGACGAAGTTCCCGACGTAGCCCATCCAGTCGTAGTGGGCGCGGTCGGCTTCGCTCCGCGCGGAGAGGAAGCGGATCGCCGCGTAGGCCGCGACGATGAAGCCCCCGAAGGCGATGTTGGCGACGAAGCGGTGGATGGCGAGCGGAACCCATAGCGGGCTCGCCACCGCCTGCCAGGTCGTGCCCACGAACCGGAGCGACTCCCGGTCGATGCCCGCTGGCGCCATCATGTAGGCGGCCCAGGCGTTGGCGAGGAGCATGAGCGCGGTGCCCCAGACGTTCAGGAGGATGCCGAGCAGGACGTGGACGCCCTTGAGGCCGCCCCGCAGGCGGTCCCAGCTCCCGACGTAGAGGTAGAGCGTGAAGCCCTCGGCGAAGAAGAGCAGCGCGTACACGTAGAAGGTCGTGTGGAAGATCCCCGTCAGGAAGGCCATGACTTTCGGATAGAGCCCGATCAGCGCGAAGACCAGCAGGCCGCCGAAGGCCGCGGTGGTCGAGAACGCCGCCGAGAGCAGCCCGGTGAACTCGCGGGCCAGCCGGTCCCAGCGCGCGTCGCCCGTGCGCCAGCCGACGATCTCCACGATGGAGGCGAAGATCGGCACGCCGAGCACGAAGGCGCCGAACATCAGGTGGACCTGGGCGACGATCCAGATCACGAGGCGCCCGTTCGCCCGGAAGAATGTCCGATAGTCGGGCTGGGACGCCGTGGTCCCCGTCGCGATCTCGGCGGCCCCGCCGGAACCGGAGAGCGCGACGGCGAGCGCCAGGCCGAGGGCGAGGAGCGGGAGGGCGCGCCGGAGGCTCACGGTGATCTTCAATACTACGGCGCCGTCAGGTTGACCACCAGGAACGCCGAACGCTACTATCCGCGACATGCCTGGCCGCCTCGACGCGAAGACGCTCGCGCGTCTCGTCCGGGAGGGCGCGATCGACACCGTGCTCGCCGTGTTCCCCGACACCTTCGGGCGGCTCATGGGCAAGCGCGTGGTCGGCCGGTACTTCGTCGAGCACGCCCTCGAGGAGGGGGTCCACGCGTGCATCTACCTCTTCACCGTCGACATGGAGATGGAGCCCCAGCCCGGCTTCACGCTCACCTCCTGGGAGCGAGGATACGGCGACATGCGGATGGTCCCGGACCTCGGGACGCTGCGGCTGGTCCCGTGGCTGCCGAAGACGGCGCTCGTCGTCTGTGACGTCTACACGGAGGAAGGCGAGCCGATCGAGGAGGCCCCGCGCTGGGTGCTCAAGCGCCAGATCGCCCGGGCGGCCGCGCGCGGCTACACCGTGAAGACGGCGGCCGAGCTGGAGCTCTACTGCTTCAAGGAGTCGTTCGAGGAGGCCCGCGCCAAGCGGTATCACGACCTGACGCCCGTCTCCGGCTATCTCGAGGACTATCACATCCTCCAGACGACGAAGGAGGAGGGCCTGATCCGGGCGATCCGCAACGGCATGGAAGGGGCGGACGTCCCGGTGGAGACCTCCAAGGGCGAGTGGGGCCGCGGCCAGGAGGAGATCAACCTCCGCTACGCCGAGGCCCTCGAGATGGCCGACCGCGCGGCACTCTACAAGCACGGGGCCAAGGAGATCGCGCACCTCCAGGGGTGCTCTGTCACCTTCATGGCCAAGTACGACGCGCGGGCCGCCGGGTCGTCGTTCCACCTCCACTCCTCGCTCTGGGACCGACGCGGGATCCGCCCGCTCTTTGCCGGCCCGCGGCGCGCCGGCCGCGCGGGCACCCCGCTCTTCGGCCGGTGGCTCGCCGGCCAGCTCGCGATGGCGCGCGAGCTGGCGTATTTCTACGCGCCTGGCGTGAACTCGTACAAGCGCTACCAGGCCGGCTCGTTCGCCCCCACTCGCATCGTCGCCGGCTGGGACAACCGGACGTGCGGCTTTCGGATCTGTGGCGAGGGGCCGGGCTTCCGCGTCGAGAACCGAATCCCGGGCGCCGACGCCAACCCGTACCTGGCGTTCGCGGCCACCATCGCCGCCGGACTCCACGGCATCGCGAGCCGCCTCCGGCCCCCGAAGCTCTACGAGGGGAACGCCTACGAGGACGCCGCCCTCCCGGAGGTGCCGAAGACGCTCCGCGACGCGATCGGTGAGCTCGAGCGCTCCCGGGCCACCCGGGCGGCTTTCGGCGAGCGTGTGGTGGAGCACTACCTCCACACGGCCCGGCTCGAGCAGCGGGCCTTCGACGCCGCCGTGACCGACTGGGAGCTCCAGCGCAACTTCGAGCGGATATGAACCGGCTCAAGGACAAGGTCGCGCTCATCACGGGCGGCGGCATGGGGATCGGGCGCGAGGCCGCGATCCTCTTCGCCGAGGAGGGGGCGCGCGTCGTGGTCGCCGACATCGACCCCCGGGCGGCGTCGGAGACCGTCGACCGGGTCGCGTCCGCCGGCGGCGCGGCGCACGCCGTGGTCGGGGACGTCGCCATCGAGGCCGACGTCGAGCGCATGATCGCCGAAGGCGTCGGCCGGTTCGGCGCCCTGCACGTCCTCTACAACAACGCCGGGGTGCTCTGGAAGGACCGTGACCGGTCGGTGCTCGAGACGGACGAGCGCTGGTGGGACCGGGTCATCGCGATCAACCTCAAGTCGGTCTTCTGGGTGACGAAGCACGGCATCCCCCATCTTCGCCGGGCGGGCGGGGGATCCATCGTGATCATGGGCTCCGTCTCGGCGCTCGTCGGCTTCACCAGGGCCCAGGACGCCTACACCGCCGCCAAGGGCGGGCTCATCTCGCTCACCAAGTCGCTCGCCGTCCAGTTCGCCGGGGAGGGGATCCGCTGCAACGTGATCCATCCCGGGATCGTCGATACGCCGCTGCAGGCGCCCTACCTCACCGAGGAGCTCAGGCGCGAGTTCCGGACCGGCATCCCGCTCGGCCGGATCGCCCGGCCCCGCGAGATCGCCTACGCCGCGCTCTTCCTCGCGAGCGACGAGTCGTCCTTCGTCACCGGCGCCGAGCTGGTCGTCGACGGCGGGTTCACGGCCGGCTGACGGCGCCGAAGCTCGCCGTGACCCACCGCATCGTGGTCGCCCTGACGGCGGGCCTTCTGCTCATCCTGCTCGCGGCCTTCGTCTTCTGGCCGCTGGCCCGGATCCTCCTGACGAGCGTCACGGCGCGGGACGGAGCCCTGACGGTCTCCCACTACGGGGAGCTCTTCACCACGTGGCGAGACCTCGGGCTCCTCCTCCGGAGCCTCGCGCTCGCCGCCACCACGACCGCGATCACCGTGGGCCTGGCCGTCCTGCTCGCGTTCGCCGTGCTGCGCACGGCGATGCCGGGCAGGCCTCTCGTCTCGGGCATCACCCTCCTGACGCTCATCGCTCCCCCCTTCCTCGCCTCCCTCGCGCTCGTCCTCTGGCTCGGCCAGAAGGGCCTCGTCACGCGCTGGCTCGGCCTCGAGGCCTCGATCGAGGGCTTCTCGGGTCTCGTCGTCGCCCAGGTCCTGACGTTCCTGCCCCACGCGTATCTTCTCATCGCGAGCGTCCTGGCGACGGTCGACGGCGCCCTCGAGGACGCCGCGGAGAACCTGGGCGCCGGGGAGGTCACGATCCTCGGGCGCGTGACCCTGGCCCTGGCGCGCCCGGGCCTCGTGTCCGCGGCGCTGGCCGTCTTCGTCCTGTCGCTGGTGGATTTCGCGAACCCGATCGTGATCGGGGGACGGTACGGCGTCCTGGCGACTGAGGTCTATTCGCGGGCCATGTGGGGGAACACCGTCGCCTCGGCGGCCACGCTGGGCGTGGCGCTGCTCGGCCTGTGTCTTGTCGCCTACCTGCTCAACGCCTACTGGACAGGCGCGAGGGCCTCGATCGCCGTGCCGGTGCCCGTGCGCGCCCCGCGGCCGACGGCGCGACCGGTGGGGTGGGGCCTCGCTGTCGTCGCCTGGACCGTCGCGCTCGCCTTCCTGGTCGTCTACGGCACGATCCTCCTCGGGTCGGTCGTGACGGCCTGGGGAACTGACTGGTCGCCGTCCGCCACCCACTACGTCGGCGACGGGGCGGCAGCGCGCGCCCGATCGGTCGGGCAGAGCCTCAGGGTGGCCGGGCTGGCGGCGGTCTTCGGCACGATGGTTTCGCTCGTGGGCGCTTATCTGATCGAGCGCATGAGGCCACCCGGCGCACGGGCCCTGGCGGGCTTCTGCGGTCTCCCCGCCGCGCTTCCGGGAACAGTCGTCGGCCTCGGGTACCTCCTCGCCTTCCACGGGCCGCCGGTCAGCCTGACAGGCACGATCTGGGCCGCGACGGCGAGCGTCGTCTTCTGGAAGCTCCCGGTCGCGGTCCTGGCCGCGACCGCGGCGCTCCGCCGCGTGAACCCGGGGACCGAGGAGACCGCGGTGAGCCTCGGGGCGGGGACGGCCGCCACCCTCCTCCGGGTGACGCTGCCCCTCCTGGCCGGCACCGCCCTCGTCGTTGGCGGCTACTTCTTCATCGAGGGTGTGATCACGGTGAGCCCGATGGTCTTCCTGATCTATCCCGGATTCACCGTGGGCTCGGTCGAGGTCTTGCTTCAGATCGATGGAGGCCGGGTAGGCGCCGCCTGCGCGGAGACGACGCTCCTGATCGCGATCGTCTGGGCCGTGGTCCTGGTCCTCCTCCGGGTCATCGGTCGCGAGCGCGTCGCCCTCCTCGAGGGGCTGACCATGAAACCGGGATTCATCGGGAGAGGGAGATCATGACGCTCGAAGGCCGAATCGCCTTGATCACGGGCGCCGCCCGGGGCATCGGGCTCGCCATCGCCGAGCGGCTCTCCGCCGACGGCGCGCGCGTCGCCCTCGTCGATCGCGACCGGACGGCGCTCCTGGGCGCGGGGACACGGATCGGCGACGCCGCCTTCCCGATCGTCGCCGACGTGACCCTTCCGGACGACGTCGAGCGCGCGGTCGAGAGCGCCCACGCCCGCTGGGGGCGCCTCGACATCGTCGTCAACAACGCCGGCATCACGGGCCGGTCGGTGCCCCTCTGGGAGCTCTCCGACGACGACTGGCATCAGGTGATCGCCTGCGACCTCACGAGCGTGTTCCTGGTCAGTCGCGCCGCCGTGCGGCGAATGCTCGCGGCCGGCGGCGGCAGGATCATCAACATCGCCTCCATCGCCGGCAAGGAGGGCAACCCGACCCTCGTGCCGTACTCGACGGCGAAGGCCGGCGTCATCGGTCTGACGAAGGCGCTGGCGAAGGAGGTCGCCACGCGCGGCATCCTCGTCAACGCGGTCGCCCCCGCGGTCATCGGCACGGACCTCTTGAAGCAGATGTCGAAGGAGACCGTCGACTCCCTGATCGCGAAGATCCCCATGGGGCGGATCGGCGCGCCGGCCGAGGTGGCGGCGCTGGTCGCCTGGCTCGCCTCGGACGAGTGCTCGTTCTCGACGGGAGCCGTCTATGACCTGTCCGGAGGTCGCGCGACCTACTGAGATCGGGCAAATTGCCTCCTCGGGCTCGTTTCTGCCCGGCCTGAGAGCCTGTCGTCGGTCGCGTCGACGCGCGCCGGCGTGTAGACAAGTCTTCCCAGGGATGGAAGGAAATTCGTGGCCGCGGAGCGGGTCCGCGGCGAGAGCGCTCAGGCCGACCGCTGCCGGCGACGCGTGCGCGTCGTCGTGGCGAAGGTCCGGTTGGGCAGGGCCCGCGTCACGATCGTATGCTGTCGGCACGCATGGCAGACCCAGCTGCCGCGGAGAATCGCCGGCGAGGCGGCCACTTCTGCGGCGATCGCGCCGGCCTGTTGGCGCGAGATCCCCAGGCGGCCCGCGAGACACGCGTCACAGAAGTCGACGTTCTCGTGGAAGATGAGGAAGCCCACGACGAGAGTTTCCAGATCGAGGTCGGACGCGCGCGCCAGCGGTTCCACGAGAGCCCTCACTGTTCAAGCAAGGCGGATGCCTATCCGCATCCTCGTGGCAGCCCGCTTGCACCTTGGCGCCCGCACGCGCATTCCTCGCTGACGATTGTTATGCCTGAGGCGACGCCGTTCGGAGTCCTCGCGGGCGTGCACGTCCTCCTCGTGGAGGACGAGCCCGACTCGCGGGAGCTCCTCAAGGCGGCCATGGAGTACGCGGGCGCGCTCGTCACCGAGGCGAGCTCGGCCCGGGCCGCGGTGAACGTCCTCCGGAGCATCACGCCCGACGTCCTGGTGAGCGACATCGTCATGGCTCACGAGGACGGGTTCTGGCTGCTCCGCGAGGTCCGAGCGCTCGAGCGCGGAGCGAGGATCCCTGCCGTCGCCGTCACGGCGCTGGGCGGGGCCGCGGACCGCCGGCGCATCGTCGAGGCGGGCTTTCAGGCCCAGCTCACGAAGCCCGTCGATCCGTGGGAGCTTTGCGCGATCGTCGCCGGCCTGGCGAGACGGGCCGGGCCGTAGCGGACGCGGAGCCCGTGGGCGCCCGCCCGGCTGGGCGCCCGCTCGTCACCGTCGTCACGGCCCGCCGCAGCTCCTGGGCGTGGACGGGCTTGACGAGGTAGGCCTGGAATCCCTCGGCGAGGGCCCGCGCGCGGTCGCTGGCGGCGCTCGACTCGCTCACCGCGATGGCCGGCACGCCGCCGGCCCGCTGGGGCGCCAGCGCCCGGATCGCACGAATGAGCCAGAACGCGTGGTCGTCGAGCACGTGGACGGGGCCAGGCCGCACCTTTCTCGGGCCACCCTCAGGGGTTGCGGCCTGGCGCTCCGATACGTGCAGGTTCTCGATGACCACGTTCGGTCGGACGCGCTCCATCGCCTTGAGCGCGCTGCGGGCCGAGCTCCGCGCGGTGACGAGCGCGCCGCTGTATTCGAGCATCCGTCGGAAGACGTCGAGCCCTTCCGCCTCGTCATCGACGACGAGCACGTGCACGCCCCGGAGCGACGTCGGCACGCGGGCGCTCATGACGAGACCCTGGGCTGCAAGGGGACTGCCAGGGAATCGGAAGGCGCTATCGGTGATTCGACCTCAGATTTGTTCGAGGGTTAGCGTGCGGACGGTAACGATCTTCACACATCGAGCCAGCGCGGCCAGATGAACGAACGTCGTACGGCCGTCGGCGCGCTGACGGTGTCCGTCGACCCGCGTCAGCGGGAGCCCGCGCACGAGGTACGGAGCCCAGGCCCTCCCGACCTCCGGCCGCGCTCGTGTGGTATGGTAGGGGCGCGATGTCACCGGAACGCCATGTCGACGCCCTCATGAAGAAGCTCGTGCAGGCGATCGAGGTCTCGCTGTCGGCGACCGAGGCCGCGCGGGAGGCCGTGCAGGAGATCCTGAAGCGCGGGGCCGACACGGCGATCTTCTTCGCCGGCGCGAAGTCCGGGACCGATCCCTCCGACGAGCTCACCCCGCAAGACAAGGAGTTCCTCCGCGCGGTCTCGATCAAGCCCGACCGCTGACCGCGCGATGCGGCTGGTCTCTCTCCTGCTGTGGGCCCTCGCGATCGTCCTGGTGCTGCTGCCGATCCTGAGGCGGCTGTCGCGCCCGCGGCGCCGGGTGCCCGCCGTGCACGACGAGCTCGTCAAGGACCCCGTCTGCCAGACGTACGTCGTGCGCTCGCGCGCGGTGACCCGCACGGCCGCGGGGCAGCCCCTCTACTTCTGCAGCGCGGAGTGCGCGCGACGGTATCTCGGGTAGCGCGTGGCCGCGCACCCCGATCCCTACCGGAACGTCGACGCCCAGCCCGATCCCGCTCGCTTCATCGAGGCGTTGGAGGCGCGCGGCCGGACGCCGAGCCAGGCCGCGCTGCGGCGGCGGTTCTTGACATTCGTTCCCGTGCGGCGCGGGGACGCCGTGCTCGAGGTGGGCTGTGGCACCGGCGTCGTCGTGCGCGACCTGGCCGAGCGGGTCGGTCCGCGTGGTCGTGTGGTCGGGATCGACCCGAGCCGGCGGCTCGTCGTCGCGGCGCGCGCCCTGTGCCGAAGCCACCCCGCCTCGGCCCGCATCGCCGTGCGCCTTGCCCGCGGGGAGCGGCTCCCGTTCGGTGACGACCGGTTCGCGGCGGCGCTCGCCATCACCGTGCTGCTCCACGTCCGCGATCCCCTGCGTGTCCTTCGCGAGATGGTCCGCGTCACCCGGCCCGGGGGTCGGGTCGGGGTCCAGGACCAGGACTTCGGGACGGTCGCGGTGACCCACCCCGACCGTGAGCTGACCGCGCGGATCTTCGCGGGCGTCGAGAACCGGATCTACGCGGAGCCCCACAGCGGTCGTCGCCTTCCGGGGCTGCTCCGGGCCGCAGGCCTCGAGCGGGTCCGGCTCCGCACCGACGTCTACCAGGACACGACGCTCGAGCCCTACACCAAGAGCTTCCTCGAGCGCCGCGCCGAGAACGCCGTGCGGTTCGGGATCGTGGACGCCCGGACGGCCCAGCGCTGGCTCGATGGCTTCACGCGGCTCGTGGCCGAGGGCGCCTTCGTCCTGACCATGAACTTCTACGGCGCGGTCGCGGTGAAGCCCGGGACCTCCGCGCGGGTCACGGGGCCGGGCGCGTGAGCCGACGCCTCCTCGCGGCCGCGGCGCTCGCCGTCTGGATCGGCGCGGGCCCGGCGGCCCTCGTCCAGGCGTCGGGGCCGGGGCGCTTCGACGGCACGGCCGCCCTCCGTCATGTCGAGCGCCTCGTCGCCCTCGGGCCCCGGCCCGCGGGATCCGCCGCCGGGGCGCGGGCACGCGCCTACATCGTCGACGAGCTCAAGCGCTCCGGGATCAGGACGGAGGTCCGCGCGTTCGACGCCGACACGCCCCACGGTCGCCTCAGGATGGCCAATATCGTCGCCGTGATCCCGGGGCGCCGCGCCGACGTCGTGCTCGTGGGCGGGCACTACGATACGAAGTGGTTCCGGGAGTTCCGCTTCGTGGGCGCGAACGACGGCGGGTCCAGCGCGGCCCTCCTCATCGAGCTGGCCCGGAGCCTCGTCGCGGCGAAGCGCGAGTACACCTACTGGGTCGTGTGGTTCGACGGCGAGGAGGCGCGAGGCGCGTGGACGGAGCGGGACAGCCTCTACGGCTCCCGGCACCTGGCGGCGGAGCTCCAGCGCACGGGCCGTCTGCCCCGGGCCGTGATCGTGGCCGACATGATCGGCGACCGAGACCTCGGCATCCGGCGGGAGGCCTTCTCGACCCCCTGGCTCACCGAGCTGATCTGGGCCAGCGCGGCGCGCCTCGGGTACGGCGCGCATTTTCTCCCCGACCCCATGCCCGTCGAGGACGACCACGCGCCGTTCCTCCGCGCCGGCGTGCCGGCGACCCTCCTCATCGACTTCGACTACCCGCCGTGGCACACGCCCCACGACACGCTCGACAAGGTCTCGGCCCAGAGCCTCGCCATCGTCGGCCAGGTCCTGCTCGACGCGCTACCGGCCATCGAGGACCGGCTCAGGCGCTCGCCCGGAGGTCGTCCATGACCACCCTCATCGACAACGCCGTCAAGCGGCGCATCAAGGCGGGCGAGCCGACCGCCGGCGCCTGGCTCCACCTCTGCAGCCCGATCGCCGCCGAGATCATGGCCGAGGCGGGCTTCGACTGGCTCCTGATCGATATGGAGCACGGTCACGGCGACTACCAGACCCTGCTCGCCCAGCTCCAGGCCATGCGGGGAAGCCCGGTGACGCCGATCGTGCGGGTCGAGTGGAACGACCCGGCGGTGCTCAAGCGGGTGCTCGACCTCGGCGCGCACGGGGTCATGATTCCCTGGGTCTCGGGCCGCGAGGCCTGCGCGGCGGCGGTGCGCGCGTGCAAGTATCCGCCCGACGGGATGCGGGGGATGGCGGGCAGCCACCGCGCGGCCGGCTTCGGCACCCACGCGACCGAGTACTGGAACCGCGCGAACGCGGAGACCCTCGTGATGATCCAGGTCGAGACCGTGGAGACGCTCCGGGACATCGACGCGGTGCTCGCGGTCCCGGGCGTCGACGTCGCCTTCATCGGCCCCGTGGATCTCTCGGCCGCGCTGGGCCACGTCGGGGATCCCGCGCACCCCGAGGTGCAGGCGGCGATCGCGCGCGTCGAGGAGGCCGCGAAGCGCGCCGGCGTCGCGCTCGGCACCATCTCGCGGAGCTGGGAGGAGGCCCGCGCGCTCTACGCGCGCGGCTATCTCGTGGTGACCCTCGCATCCGACGCCGGCTTGCTCGCCCGCGAGGCGGGTGGACTGGCCGCGCGGTTCCGCGCGGAGCGCGCGGGTTCCCGCGGAGTATAATTCCGCCATGCCACGCATACGCGAGATCGAAGACCCTGGCGACGATCCCATCCTGAACGAGGCCTGGAAGCGCGAGCTCGACACATTCGGATTCGTCCTGAACACCACGAAGATCCAGGCGCACTGCCCGCCCATCATGAAGGCGGCCAAGCAGCTGGGAGCGTCGATCGAGAAGTCCGGCCTCTTGCCCGCCGACCTGCTGCCGCTCGTCTACCTCCGGGTCGCGCTGATCAACGGGTGTCCGTTCTGAATCGACGTCAATGCATCCCGTGGGATGCAGGCGGGCGCCTCGGAGGAGAAGATCCGGAAGGTCCCGGAGGCCGCCACGAGCGACCTCTTTTCCGAGCGCGAGCGGGTGGCCCTGGAGTACGCCGAAGCGATGACCGTCACGGGTCAGAAGGTGAGCGAACCGCTCTTTGCGCGGCTCCGCCGGTCGTTTTCCGAGTCCGAGATCGTCGAGCTGACCGCCGCGGTGGCGCTCGAGAACTTCCGCAGCAAGTTCAACGTGGCGCTCGGGATCGAGGCGCAGGGGTTTTGTCCCGTCCGGCATTGATCCCCGCTTGACCCTTCGCGGCCCGCACGTTCTCACGGCGGCGATGTTCCTCGGCACCTTCTCGTGGTCGTTCGTCTACGTGAGCCTCCCGTTCCACATCGAGCGCCTGAGCCCCTTCGACGCGGCGACGACCCTCCGCTGGACGGGCTGGATCCTCGGGATCTCGCCCCTCGTCACCGTCGTGACCTCGCCCTTCTGGGGGCGGCAGGCCGAGCGCGGCAATCCCAAGCGGCTCTATGTCCGCGCCCAGTTC
>Ga0209399_10001726_pt1 | contig 11105 bp, 9 predicted proteins | sample OV2TP3_FD_184130 | JGI IMG/M metagenome (GOLD analysis project Ga0209399, IMG submission 184130) | Hot spring microbial communities from Beatty, Nevada to study Microbial Dark Matter (Phase II) - OV2 TP3 (SPAdes) (version 3) | ecosystem: Environmental > Aquatic > Thermal springs > Hot (42-90C) ... | reverse complement strand
GAGGTCTTCCTCCCGCCGATCGCCCTCCGCCAGCTCGCCGGCGTCCCCCTCGACGGCGCCGGGCCCGGGAGCGAGCTCGCGCTGGTGATCTACTATCACGCGACCCGCGACCAGCCGCGGCCGATCCTGATCGGCTTCACGTCGGATCTCGACAAGGAGTTCTTCGAGAAGCTCATCACGGTGAAGGACATCGGGCCCATGGTGGCCGCGCGCGCGCTGGCGGCGCCGGTGGCGGAGCTGGCGTCGGCGATCGCCCGGCAGGACGAGAAATATCTCAGGTCGCTGCCGGGCATCGGGCCCCAGAAGGCCAAGAACATCGTCGCGCAGCTCCAGAGCAAAGTGGCGAAGTTCGCCCTGGCGCGCGAGGACCGCGCCGAGCCCGAGCCCGCGCCGGAGCCTCGGGAGGCCGTCGGCGAAGGCCTGCGAGAGCTCGTGTGGGAGGTGCTGGTCAAGCAGCTCGGCCACCGGCCGTCCGAGGCCTCGCAGCTCATCACCGACGCGCTCCGGCGCCGTCCGGACATCGCGACGCCCGAGGAGCTGTTCGACGAGATCTATCGCGGTGCCCACGCCGGGGCGAAGACGTGAGCGCGGCGGCCGAGGAGGGGCGGATCCTCAGCCGGGTGGCGGTCCCGGAGGAGGCGCAGTTCGAGCGCCAGCTCCGGCCGCGCTCGTTCGACGAGTACGTCGGGCAGGAGCAGGCGGTCGCGAGCCTCCGCGTGTCGGTCGAGGCGGCGAAGCTCCGCCGGGAGTGCGTCGACCACGTGCTCCTCTATGGCCCGCCCGGGCTCGGGAAGACGACCCTCGCGGGCATCATCGCCAACGAGATGGGGACGAACCTCGTGACGACCGCGGGCCCCGCCATCGAGCGCGGGGCGGACCTCATGGGGATCCTCACCAACCTCGGCGAGCACGACGTCCTCTTCATCGACGAGGTCCATCGCTTGCCCCGTCCGGTCGAGGAGCTGCTCTACCCGGCGATGGAAGACTTCTCCGTGAACTTCGTCATCGACAAGGGGCTCCACGCGCGGACGCTCAAGTACGCGCTCCGCCCGTTCACCCTCGTCGCCGCCACGACGCGGCCGGGCATGCTCTCGGCGCCGCTCCGCGAGCGGTTCGGGATCTTCCACCACCTGGACTTCTATTCGGAATCCGAGTTGACCCGCATTGTCACGCGCTCAGCGTCGATCCTCGACACCCGCGTCGACGCGCTCGGGGCGGCCGAGCTCGCGCGCCGCTCCCGCGGCACGCCGCGCATCGTGAACCGCCTCCTGCGCCGGGTGCGCGACTACGCCCAGGTCAAGGGCGACGGTGTCATCGCGGAGGCGATCGCGCGCGACGCGCTGGACCGCGAGGGCGTCGACACCCGGGGCCTCGATCGCCTCGACCGCCGCTTCCTCACCGCCATCGTCGACCACTACGGCGGCGGTCCGGTGGGGATCGAGGCCGTCGCGGCGACGATCAACGACGAGGCGGAGACGCTTGCCGAGATGGTCGAGCCCTATCTCCTCAAGATCGGGTTCGTCGTGCGGACACCGAACGGCCGACGCGTGACGCGCGAGGCGTACGCGCATCTCGGCAAGCAGCCTCCCGCCTCCCCCTCCGGCCAGACGGGGCTGTTTGAATGAAGCCACGCGTGTCTGGGGCAGGCCACCTGCGATCCGAACCGGTCTCGCGGACCCCGCTATAGTGAGCGATCTCGGGCGCCTGCTGATCATCTTCGGGCTCTTGATCGCCGGCGTCGGCCTCGTCCTCGTCCTGGGCGCGCGCCTGCCGTGGGTCGGACGACTCCCCGGCGACATCCACATCCAGCGCGGCAACTGGACGTTCTATTTCCCGCTGGCCACGTCCCTCGTGCTGAGCGTGGTCCTCACGCTGCTCCTCTACCTCATCGGGCGGCGATGAGGGTTGGCGTCGCGGGGACTGTTGTAGCGGGGACCGCGAGGCCGGCTTCGACCGCGGGTGGCCTGAGACAGATGCGGCCTGGCTCCGTGCGCATCACCCTGTTGCTCATCGCGCTCATGGCCGGCGCAGCGCCGGCCGCGGCGAGCACGATCCGCGTCGCGATCGTCGAGCAGACGCGCACCGTCGAGCTGCGCGGCGCCGGCATCGAGATCACGGTCCTCGGCCCCTGCTGCGCCGTGCGGGGTTGGCGGGCGGACACGGTGCGGGCGAGGGCCAACGGCGCGGCCATCGAGATCGACGGCCGCCACGCCGTCGGGTTCAGGCTCAAGGGCGAGCGCTCCATCCGGGTGAACGGGCGCGAGTACCCGCCGCTCGTCGACCTCGTGCGAAACGGCAGCGGCATGGCCGTCGTCAACGAGGTGCCGCTCGAGGAGTATCTGGTCGGCGTGCTGCGCGCCGAGACCGGCGACCGCTGGCCGCTCGAGGCCCTCCGCGCCCAGGCCATCGTGGCGCGGACGTACGCCGCCTACCAGCGCATGCTGAACGCCGCGAAGCCGTACCACATCGTCGCCTCGACCGCCCACCAGCAGTACGCAGGACGCGTCGCCGCGTCGTCCCCCGCCTGGGGCGCGGTGCGCGAGACGGCGGGCCAAATACTGACGTGGGAAGGCGATCTGTTCCCGGCGTTCTACCACACCGACAGCGGCGGCTACACCGAGGACCCGCGCACGGTCTTCGCCGCGCGCAACATGCCGGGGCTCAAGGCGGTCCGCTGTGAGTTCTCGGCCGGCGCGCCCCACTTCTTCTGGAACCTCGACCTCCGCCTCTCCGACCTCACGGAAATCCTGAAACGCAACGAGATCGCGGTCGGTTCGATCGTCGCGATCGAGGTGACGGACCGGACGCCGTCGCTGCGCGCGGCCCTCGTCACCGTGCACGGCACCCGCGGCAGCGCGCGCCTCCGGGGCAACGACTTCCGGCGGATGATCGGCTACGACACGCTCAAGAGCACGCTCTTCGCGGTCGCCGTGGACGGCCAGACAGCGCGCTTCTCGGGCCGGGGCTACGGCCATGGCGTCGGCATGTGCCAGTGGGGCTCCAAGGGGATGGCCGAGCAGGGCTACACGGCGCGCCAGATCCTCGAGTTCTACTACCCCGGCGCCATGCTGGGGCCCCTCGACGGGCGCTGAGGTCGACCTCCCGGCCCGACATCGAGAAGGTCCACCTCCTCCAGCGACCCGGGCGAGGTCATCCCCGCCTCGGGGCGCGCGGCACATTCAGGACGAAGCCCCGCGCGATGAGGTAGACGACGACGGGAAGCAGCAGGTGCCACAGAAAGTGCGTGCCGAGTGGAAGCGTGGGGCAGATCGCGTTGTCGATCGTGCGGAAGAAAACCGCGAGCAAGAACACGCCCGCCGCCGTGAGCAAGTCAAAGCGCTCATGTCTCTGGGTGCGATGGTGATAGACCCCGAGCGCCCAGACGAACACGAAGGCCGGAGCGTATATCAACGAGCCATTGAGGATGTGTGGAAACTGCCGGCCGACGTACGCCGCGACGAAAAATAGAGCCAAGAGCCCTCCCGCGAGTCCAGACCGGAGCCGCATGATGTCGCGGCTGTAGAGCCACAAATAGCAGAGCTGGAAGAGCAAGATCGGCACCACATCGAGAACCCTCGCCCACGGCGTGGCGAAGGTGTGGAACAAGCCGCTTCCGATGCCGATCGTGACGATCAGTACGGTCAGGACGAGGACGCCACCGGATGGGACCCGCGAGCGGCGGGCCAGCCGCCAGACCGCCCATGCCGCCAGGAAGAACGCGACATTCGTCGAGGCGTTCACGGGCTCGGCCCAGAGGCCCGGGCCGACGCGCTCGCAGTAGAGGTCAATCATTGCTCGGAGGAGCGGCCATGCTGATCCGCTTGCGCGCCGGCGTGATAGTACACTGACGGGTCGTGGAGCTGTCTGAGTTCGATTACGAGCTACCGGCGGACTGCATCGCGCAGGCGCCGGCCGCCGCGCGCGACGCCTCGCGCCTCCTGCTGATCGACCGCGCGCGCGGGGCGTTGGCCGACCACGTCTTCGCCGAGCTTCCCGATCTCCTCCGTCCCGGCGACTGCCTCGTCGTGAACGACTCGCGCGTGATCCCCGCGCGAGTCCTGGCGCGTGACGTCGCCGGACGTCCCGTGGAGGTCCTCTTCGTCGAGGCTGAGGGGGAGCGCCGCTGGCGGGCCCTCGTCCGCCCCGGTCGGCGCTGCCGTCCGGGGGCCGAGATGATCGTCGGCGACGACGGGACCGGGCGCCTGCGTGTCGTCGGTGTGGGTGACGATGGATCGCGCGTGCTCGAACGGGTGGACGGGAGCATCGCGGATCTCCTCGAGCGGTACGGCCTGCCGCCGCTCCCGCCCTACATCGCGCGGCACGCGGCACCGGCGCCCGAGGACCGGGACCGCTACCAGACCGTGTATGCGAAGCCGCCCGGCTCCGTCGCGGCGCCGACCGCGGGGCTCCACTTCACGGAGGCCGTGCTCGAGCGCGTCCGCGCACGGGGGATCGAGGTCCACGGGCTGACGCTCCACGTGGGCCCGGCGACGTTTCGTCCGATCCGGACGAACGTGGTCGAGCGTCACCGGCTCGCCGCGGAGCGGGTCCGCGTTCCGGAGGCCGTCGCGCGCGCGGTGAACCAGGCGCGTCACGAGGGTCGTCGCGTGGTCGCCGTCGGAACGACGACGACACGGGCGCTCGAGGGCGCGGCCCTCCGCGGTGGCGAGGTCGAGCCGCTCGATGGCCCCGTGGATCTCTACATCACCCCGGGCCACCGGTTTCGGGTGGTCGACGCCCTCCTCACGAACTTCCACCTCCCTCGCTCCTCGCTCCTCGTGCTGGTCTCGGCATTCGCGGGACGCGAGCTGATCGTGAAGGCCTATCAGCACGCGATCCGGAGCGAGTATCGGTTCTACTCGTACGGCGACGCCACGCTGATCGAATGAAGCCCAGGGCATCTCTCTCAGGCCACCCACGGTTCTATCCGACCACGGGGCACCCGTTACAATGACGTTCGAGCTCCTCGCCACCGACGGCGCCGCGCGCCGCGGCCGCCTCACCACCGGCCACGGAGTCGTCGACACCCCGGTGTTCATGCCGGTGGGGACGCGGGCGGCGGTCAAGAGCCTCTCGCCCGACGACCTTCGCGACGCCGGCTCCCAGATCGTCCTCGCCAACACGTACCACCTGTTGCTGCGGCCGGGGCACGAGCTGATCCAGGAGCTCGGCGGGCTCCACCGCTTCATGGCCTGGGACCGCGCCATCCTCACCGACTCGGGCGGGTTCCAGGTGTGGAGCCTCTCGAAGCTCCGGAAGGTGAGCGAGGAGGGCGTGGAGTTCCGGTCACCGATCGACGGGGCCATGCACTTCCTCTCGCCCGAGCTCTCCGTCGCGATCCAGCACGCGCTCGGCGCCGACATCGTTCACCCGCTGGACGAGTGTCTGGCCTATCCGGCCACGCGGGAGGCCACCGAGCGGTCGCTCGAGCTGACGCTCCGGTGGGCTCAGCGCTCGCGGGCGGAGCACCGGCGCGGACCGGCCGCGCAAGCCCTGTTCGGGATCGTGCAGGGCGGGAGCCACGCGGACCTCCGGATCCGCGCGGCCCACGAGACGGTCGCGCTCGGCTTCGACGGGTACGCGATCGGGGGGATGGCGGTGGGCGAGCCGAAGCCCGCGATGTACGACCTGACGGAGCGGGTCGCGGAAATCCTGCCGGCGGACCGCCCGCGGTACCTGATGGGGGTCGGGAAGCCGGACGACCTGGTGGAGGCGGTGGCCCGGGGCGTGGACATGTTCGATTGCGTGCTGCCGACCCGGAACGCGCGCAACGGCCAGTGCTTCACGCCCGACGGGCCGCTCGTCATCAAGCACGCGCGCTATGCCCGGGAGGCCGCGCCCATCGAGGACGGCTGCCCCTGTTACGCGTGCCGTCGCTTCTCGCGCGCCTACCTCCGGCACCTCTTCATGGCCGGCGAGCTCCTCGTGTACCGCCTCCTCTCCCTCCACAACGTCACCTTCTTCCTCCGGCTGATGGCGGACATGCGCGAGGCCGTCGCCTCAGGCGCGTTCGGGCCATTCAGGACTCGGTTTTCCGCGCGTTATGCAGTATCATCCGTGGACGTCTCGCTCGATCCGATCTCCGAGGTTGACTGACATTTCCAGAGGGAGGCCCGAGCTTCCATGAACATCGCCCACGTGGCCGATCTCGCGTTCGCCAGCTTCGCGCCCCCGGGCGGGCCCGGCGGGTCGAGCGCCGTGATGACCCAGCTCCTCTTCTTCGCGGCGATCTTCGCGATCTTCTATTTCCTGCTGATCCGCCCCCAGCAGAAGCAAAAGCGCGACCGCGAGCGGATGCTGTCCGCCGTGAAGCGCGGCGATCGGGTCGTGACGACGAGCGGGCTCCATGGCACCGTCACGAACCTCGGGGAGCACACGGTGGTGCTCCGCGTGGCCGACCAGGTGAAGCTCGAGTTCGATCGCGGCTCCATCGGGCGCGTCGTCGAGCCGACGGGCGAGAAGGATGCCTAGGAATCTCTGGCCCCGGATCGTACTGGTGGCGCTCGTCGTCCTCGGCTCGGTCTGGTATCTCTACCCCCCGAAGCAGACGATCAATCTCGGTCTCGATCTGCAGGGTGGCATCCACCTCGTCCTCGGCGTCGAGACGAGCAAGGCGCTCGCCGCGCAGATCGATCGCGTCGCCGAGGACCTCAAGGCCGCGTTCGACCGCAAGGGCATCGCCGTGAAACGCGTCGCCCGTGAAGGCGCGGCGGTGGTCGTCGACATCGCCTCACCCCAGGTGTGGACCGACGCGCTGACGGCCACCAACGACTTCACGGCGGGCGGGGGGTTCGAGCGGCGCGAGGAAGACCAGGCGGCCGGCCGCTTCAAGCTCGTCATGAGCGAGCGGTACGCGGCGAAGGTGAAGGAGGACGCGGCGGCGCAGGTCCTGGAGCGGCTTCGCAACCGCATCGACCAGTTCGGGGTGCGCGAGCCCACGATCGCGCGGCAGGGACCGGACCGCGTGCTGGTCCAGCTGCCGGGAGTGCAGGATGTCGCCCGCGCGAAGGCGCTGATCGGCCAGACGGGGCTCCTCGAGTTCAAGCTGGTCGAGCGGTTCGTCGACGAGACGGCCCGCGCCGAGGAGATCGAGCGGGAGCTTCCGCCCGACCAGCAGCTCCTGCCGAGGCGGATCGTGGACAAGGAGACGAAGACGGAGCGGCGGGTGCCCTACGTCGTCGTCAGGCGCGCCGCGCTGCTCACCGGCGAGGGCCTCTCGGAGGCCCGGGTGGAGGCCGATCCGAACTCGCTCGGCAACTGGCAGGTCGGGGTGACGTTCAACTCGTCGGGGACCCAGCGCTTCGGCGAGATCACCGAGCGAAACGTCGGACGGCACCTGGCCATCGTCCTCGACGGTGTCGTCACCTCCGCGCCCCGCATCAACGAGCGTATTCCCGGGGGCCGCGCCGTGATCACGGGGCAGTTCACGGTCGAGCAGGCCCAGGATCTCAAGATCGTCTTGAACGAGGGGGCCCTGCCCGCCTCGGTCGAGAACCTCGAGGAGCGCACGGTCGGGCCCTCGCTCGGCGCCGACTCGATCCGGCAGGGCGTGATCGCGATCCTGGCGTCGGGCGCGATCGTCTTCGTCTTCATGCTCGTCTACTATCGCCTGTCCGGGCTGATCGCCGACGTCGCCCTGGGGCTCAACCTCCTGATTCTCCTGGCGTGCATGGCCGCGTTCGGCGCCACGCTGACGCTGCCCGGCATCGCCGGGATCGCGCTCACCATCGGCATGGCCGTGGACACGAACATCCTGATCTTCGAGCGCATCCGCGAAGAGCTCCGGCTGGGGAAGACACCACGCGGAGCCGTCGAGGCCGGCTTCACTCGCGCGTTCCGGACGATCATCGATACCCACGTGACCGTCCTCGTCACGGCGGCGATCCTCTACAACTTCGGCACCGGTCCCGTGAAGGGCTTCGCGGTCTCGCTCTTCGTGGGGCTTGCCGCGAGCCTGTTCACGGCCGTCTTCTTCACACGCCTCCTCTTCGACCTGATTTACATGGGACGCCAGAAGGTCTCGGCGATCTCCATATGATCCAGCTCTTCCGGGACCCCACCTACGACTTCATCGGCAAGCGTCGCTGGGCGTACGTCCTCTCGGCGCTCGTCATCGCGGTTGGCGTGGTCTCCCTCGTGAGCAAGGGGGGCCTGCGCTACGACATCGACTTCGCCGGTGGGACGTTGATCCAGGTGCGCTTCGCCGAGCGCCCGCAGATCGGCGCCATCCGCGCCAGCCTGACTCGCATCCAGCTCGGGGACAGCGTCATCCAGGAGTTCGGCGACCCGAGAGAGTTCATCCTTCGATTGCCGCTGACGAAACTACCCTCGGAAGAAATCATCAAGCGGGTGCAGGGGGCGCTCGGCGCGGAAGCGTCGCTCGGCAAGTTCGAGATCCGACGCGTGGAGTTCGTGGGGCCCCAGGTCGGCCGCGAGCTGCAGCTCCAGGCCATCTACGCCGTGGTGGCGGGGCTGGTCGGGATCCTGCTCTACGTCGCCATTCGCTTCGATCTCAAGGGCGGGGTGGCCGCGATCGTCGCGGTGTTCCACGACGTCCTGGTCTCGGTCGGCATGCTCTCGCTCACCGACCGGGAGTTCTCCCTCCCGGTGCTGGCGGCCCTGCTCACGATCATCGGCTATTCGGTGAACGACACGATCGTGGCGTACGACCGCCTCCGCGAGAACCGGGGCCGCACCGGGGCGTTCCGGGGGATCGGCTTCGCCGCCATGATGAACATCGCCGTGAACCAGACGCTGTCGCGGACGGTGTTGACCGCGCTGACCACGTTCTTCGCGACCGCCATCCTCTTGTTCTTCGGCGGCAAGGTCCTGGAGGACTTCGCCTTCGCGCTTTTCGTCGGCGTGATCACGGGCACCTACTCGACGATCTACATCGCCGGTGCCCTGGTCGTGGAGTGGACGGCCTACGTCGAGGGCCGGCTGCGCCGTGGTAAAAAGGCCGTGGCGAAGGCATGATTTGCGTGTAAGCTTATATGTTTAAGCAGAGGATTTTTCGGCGTGACGCAATTACAAACATTGATCGAGGAGATCCCGAAGTATCAGCCGGGCGCGGACCTCGACCTGGTCCAGCGCGCCTATCGCTTCTCTGAGGCGTCGCACCGCGGCCAGCACCGCGCCTCCGGCGAGCCGTACCTCTCGCATCCCGTCGAAGTCGCCAACCTCCTCGTCAACTTCAAGATGGACGTGACCACGGTCACGGCCGGGCTCCTGCACGACGTTCTCGAGGATACGCAGGCGACCAAGGCCGATCTGGAGCGGGAGTTCGGCGCCGAGATCGCGGACCTGGTCGACGGCGTCACCAAGATCGGCAAGCTCGCGTTCTCCTCGCGCGAGGAGCGCCAGGCCGAGAACTTCCGCAAGATGATCGTCGCGATGGCGCGCGACCTCCGCGTGCTCATGATCAAGCTCGCCGACCGGCTGCACAACATGCGCACCCTCGACTACCTGGGGCCCGAGAAAAGCCGGAAGATCGCGCAGGAGACCCTCGACATCTACGCGCCGCTCGCCCACCGGCTCGGCATGGCCAACGTCAAGGCGGAGCTCGAGGACCTGGCGCTGCGCGCGCTCCAGCCCGAGGCGTACGTCGATCTCCAGCGTCGCGTCGCCAAGCGGCGCCTGGAGCGCGAGGCCGAGATCAACCAGGTCATCAGGATCATCGAGCGCAAGCTGTCCGAGGTCGGCATCGAGTCGCAGATCCGGGGGCGGCCCAAGCACTTCTACTCGATCTGGAAGAAGATGCACGATCAGGGGCGGGAGTTCGACGAGATCTACGATTTGACCGCGGTGCGCGTCATCACGAATTCGGTTCGGGACTGTTATGGGGCGCTGGGCGTCATCCATTCCCTCTGGAAGCCCGTCCCCGGCCGCTTCAAGGACTTCATCGCGATGCCGAAGGTCAACATGTACCAGTCGCTCCACACGACCGTCATCGGTCCCAAGGGCGATCCGGTCGAGATCCAGATCCGGACGTTGGAGATGCACCGGATCGCCGAGGAGGGCATCGCGGCGCACTGGCTCTACAAGGAGAAGAAGGCCGGCAAGGACAAGGTCGACGAGTCGCTCCTGTGGCTCCGGCAGCTCATCGAGACCCAACAGGACATGAAGGACCCCCGGGAGTTCCTGGACACCGTGCGGGTCGACCTGTTCCCCGACGAGGTGTACGTCTTCACCCCCAAGGGCGACGTGAAATCGCTGCCGGAGGGGGCGACGCCGATCGACTTCGCCTATGCTGTCCACACGAAAGTGGGGGAGCACTGCGTCGGGGCCAAGGTAAACGGCAAGCTCGTTCCGCTGCGCTACACCCTGAAGCAGGGCGACATCGTCGAGATCGTCACGTCTCCGAACCAGCACCCCAGCCGCGACTGGCTCGGGATCGTCAAGTCCACGCGGGCGCGCTCGAAGATCAACCAGTGGCTCAAGGTCGAGGAGCGGGCCCGCTCCATCGAGCTCGGCCGCGAGCTGTTCGAGCGCGAGGCCAAGAAGTATCGGCTCAACCCGGCGGCGCTCCTGACCGGGGACGAGCTGCCGAAGGTGGCCTCCGACCTCGGCTTCGGCACGAGCGACGATCTCCTGGCGGCGCTCGGCTACGGCAAGAGCTCCGTCCATCAGCTCCTGAACAAACTGGCGCCGACCGCGGTGCTCGAGGCGCCGGAGAAGCCGCGGTCGCCCACGGCGCGGCCGAAGCCGGAGCAGGGCGTCCGCATCCGGGGCGTCGACGACCTGCTGGTGCGGTTCGCGAAGTGCTGCAACCCGCTGCCGGGCGACCAGATCGTCGGCTTCATTACCCGCGGGCGGGGCCTGACGGTCCACACGCGGGACTGTCTGACGGTGGCCAAGAGCGTTCTGGATCGCGAGCGGTTGATCAACGTGGAGTGGGACGTCGAGGAGCCGGCCAAGCGCCCGGTGCGCATCGCCGTCTACATCGGCAACGACCGGCCGGGCCTCCTGTCCGAGATCACGGGCGCGATCTCCTCGCGGAACGGGAACATCACGAAGGCCGAGGTGACGGTGACGGACGATCGGCGGGGCATCAACAACTTCGTGATCGAAGTGGCCGACCTCCTGCAGCTGCAGAACATCATGGG
>Ga0209399_10001724_pt1 | contig 11113 bp, 9 predicted proteins | sample OV2TP3_FD_184130 | JGI IMG/M metagenome (GOLD analysis project Ga0209399, IMG submission 184130) | Hot spring microbial communities from Beatty, Nevada to study Microbial Dark Matter (Phase II) - OV2 TP3 (SPAdes) (version 3) | ecosystem: Environmental > Aquatic > Thermal springs > Hot (42-90C) ... | reverse complement strand
TTGACCTCAGGTCCGAGCGCTGCAAGATCGAAATGGTCGTGTTCTTCATCGGTATCGTGCATGCCATTCCCTCGCCATGCGCCCTTCTCTCACTCCTTCATCTCGCTACAGGTTATGACACCCTGAATGTCCTTACCATACTCCGTCCTACGTGGCCTGTCCAGCGCCGGCACGCGCTGCGCCCTCTACGGGTGCGCCCTGGCCCAGCGCGCCCTGGCCCGCTGGGATACCTAACGCCGCCGCAGGGGCTGTACATGCTACTTGATGAGCTACCCCGAGCGTAGTATGCTCGCAGTGTATCCCGGGACCACGCCGTGGCTCCCGGCGGGCTGTGTTTGCAGTGCACAGGCGTACCCGTCAGCAGTGAGGAGGACAGTATGGCATCGCTCAGCCGGCAGCTCGCGCAGTGGGTCGTGGGTCTGCGCTATGAAGATCTCCCTCCCGAGGTGGTCGATCGCGCCAAGGGAGTCACGCTCCACAGCCTCGCGTCCGTGCTCCTCGGGGCGCAGTCCCCGAGCGGTCAGCAGGCCGTGCAGCTCATCACAGACGAAGAAGCCGGGGTGCGCCACGGCGCCAGCATCATGGTGCACGGCACTAAGGTGACGAAGGGCGGTGCCGCCTTTGCCAACTCGGAGATGGTCATGGCGGGCGGCAAGCTGGACTCCTTCCGTATGCTCACCCACCCCGGCACGAGCATCGTCCCGGGCGCCTTCGTCGCGGCGGAGACCGCGGGCGTTTCCGGCAGGGAATTCATTACCGGCCTCGTGGCCGGCTACGAGGTCATGGAGCGCCTGGCGGCCGACTTCATTCCCACAGTGATGGCGCGCGGCTTCCACGCCGGTCCGGTGTTCGGCATCTTTGGCCCCGCGGTGGCCGCCGCGAAGATCATGCGCTGCACCGAGGACCAGGTGAACAGCACCATCGCGCTCTGCGCCAGCCTGGCGAGCAGCAACCTCGAAGGGCCCCGGAGCGGCGGGCGCGCCCTGCGCGAGGGCGCCGCGGTGCGCAACGCCATGCTGGCGGTGGCGCTGGCGAAGCAGGGGCATGTGGGCGGCGAGACGGTCCTGGAAGGCGACGCGGGCTTCTATCATGCCTATGCAGGCAGTAACAAGGGCCAGCTTACCTACAGCTTTGTGGGCGACACCCACACCAGCCTGGACAAGATCACCGCCGGTCTGGGGCAGGACTGGATGTTCCTCGAGACGCTCTACCGCATCTACTCCACGGCCGGCTACAACATCGCCCACGTGGACGTCACGGCGAAGCTCTGCGAAGAGCACAACATCCGCTCTGCGGACGTGGAGCGCGTCGAGGCCGTGGTCAACTGGCTCGAGACGCAGTATCCCAGCCCGGCGTTTCCGAGCCGGCGGGAAGACCGGGAGGCGCGGCCAGGAGGCACGGCGTACTACACGGCGTACGGCGTCGTCAAGCGCGGCTTCCCCGTGCTGCGGGGCCAGCGGGGCGATCCGACTGGCGGGGACGACCCACCCGAGGTGCTGGACCTGATGCAGCGGGTGACGATTATCCCATCGCACCAGATGACGCTCTTCGGCCCCCGGTTCACCATCTACACCAGGGACGGCAAGCACTACACCAGGCAATCCACCGGGCGGGAGTTCATGTGGGACTTCGAGGAAGAGGCGCGGCGGATTCGCGACGTCATCCCCGGCCTCCCGATCCCGGCGGCGCAGTTCGAAGCGATCATCGCGACCTGCCGCGACCTGGACCGACACGACCGGGCCGACCGGCTCATGCAGCTGACGCTCAAGCAGGCGTAAGACGCGCACGGCCCCGCGGCGAGCAGCCTGGTGAGGCCTTCAGGGAAGTATGGTGTTGGCGACGGTCTTGCCCCTCCGCGAGTTTGACACGCAGTTGGCGCTTGATCCTCTGACCTACCACCAACAGAGAAACCATGCGGCGTATCTTTCACATCGCAAGCGCCGCATTGCACTAGCTACCCGGCAGGAGTGAACCCTCGTTGTAGTATTAGGAGCCGTTAAAAAATAACTTCCCGTTGTGGCGCTGTTCCTGGGAGCGCGGGCCTCTGGCCCGCTCCGGAAGCAGGCGAGACGCCTGCACTCCCAGGGAAAAGCCATGCCACAGCGGGCAATAATTGTTTTACAGGCCCTTACCGTTCAGGAGCCTTGCCACGTAATATTTTTTGGGATAGCGCCCCCCCACGAGCTTCTTCCCCTTATATCGTTCCAGGGCCCGCGCCAACCGGTCGCCCGCGGCGTCGATGGCCGCGTACAAATCATCGTCCACCTCCTCGATGCGCAGGAGGTTCCTGCGGGGAAGCGACAGCAGCACCTCGCACCGCTTGCCGGGCCCCCCCTTCGGTCCAAAGAGATCGGAGAGTTCCACCTCCAGCATGACCGACGGATCATCCAACCACCTGGCCGCTGGTCGCTCGATCTTTGCCCCGACATAGGCTTTCAAGGGCTCGCTCAGCGTCAGATGTCTTCCCTTGATAATCGCTCTCATGCCATTCCTCCTTCCCAGTGATATTTTCTCCGCTCCCTACCCTGCCTGATAAGCAAGTTCGATGCCACGCTGCTCACCAGTTTTGAGCCCGTTTGCCCTGCAAATCGTCCGGGGGCACATGCGGAACGGTGATGTGAAGATGGGCACGCAACTTGCCTTGGTCGGCCATCAGAAGCGAAACATCTGCTCACGGGAGGCGGATCGATGAAATGGTGGCTAGGAGTTTTGGGAGCCTGTATCCTGATTACGGTGAATAACCTGCTGCTGCGGAGCATCGGGTTTCGCCCCAAGGTCATCTTTGTATTGGTGCCGCTGCTCATGGGCGCGCAGATCGGCTACAGCTATGCCTATGCGAACGCACCCAAATTTCTGTATGCGTGGTTTCTCGGAACTGCCGCGATGGCGATCCTGGGGCTTGGAGCCAGCTATATGGTGGACCGGGGGTTCTCTCTGCAGGATGTCGTGGGCGTGATCTGCATTGTCGCAGGGGCCTATCTGCTGGTCCGCTGAGCGCCGCCAGACACCCATGGGGATGCCTGAAGCATAGGAATAGCAGGCGTCTTGCCGCCAGCAGTGTAGGTACGGCGGGCAGGTTCAGACGGGAAGCGGGGCGAGCACTCCTGCCGTGAGGGTGGCCTTCGTATCAGACGCGGCACCCTGTTCGCCTGGCTATGGGAGGTCCCCTGACGGGAGGATAGCAGGAGATGTGGCCACAGGCCAAACGATCGAGGACCGACGCCTCTCGAGCATCAGCGTCCCATACAGCGCCTCAGGCTGCCTCCACGGACGGGGGCCGGGCCACGGCCGAGACGCCGGGACTGCAGCCGCCCCACCCCACCCGCTCGCCTGTGCGGCGGCAATGGCTGCTAGGGCTCGGGATTCTTCTGGCAGCGCTCGTCGCCGTCGCCCTGGTGCGCTGGCGAGCGCTGGGTCCGCCGGAGGTCACGCTCATCCAGGCGACGGCCACCCCGATTACCGAGACCATCGCCAGCAGTGGCCGCGTGCGCGGGGTGATCGAAACCGTGGTGGGCGCCCAGGCGGCGGGGATCGTCGAGACGCTGTTGGTGGACGAGGGAGATCGTGTCACGGCGGGACAGCCGCTCGCGATGCTGAAGCGCGACGTGGCGGAGGCGCGCCTGGCGCAGGCAGAGCAGGCACTCAACACCGCCCGTGCCCAACTGGCCCAGGTCGAACGCGGCCCCTTGCGCTCTGAGGTGGAGGCCGCGGCTGCGCAAGTCCGACAGGCACAGGCCCAAGTGACGCAACAGCGAGCCGCCGTGCAGCAAGCACAGCAAGCCGTGGAGCAGGCTCGCGCCCAGCTCCTTCAACTGCAGGCGGAAATGGATCTGGCGGCCACCCAGCTGGAGCGCCACGCAGCCCTCTTCGAGCGCAACTACATCTCCCGTGTCGAATACGATCAGGCGCAGACGCAATACCGGGTGGCAGAGCAGCGTGTCGCGGCGGCCCAACAGGCTGTCGAAGCGGCACAGGCCAATGTCCAGGCGGCGCAAGCCGGGGTGCAGGCAGCACAGGCTAATGTCCGGGCGCTGGAGGCCCGTTTGCGGACGGTACAGACCGGCGCGACTCCTGAGGAGATCGCCGTGGCACGCCAGCGAGTGGCGGAGGCGGCGCAAGCCTTGCACGTGGCCCGCCGACAGGTGGAGGAGGCGGTCGTGACGGCACCCTTCGCCGGCATCGTGACCGCGATCCACGCCGAGCCCGGCCAGGCGGTGGGAACACAGGGAGTGGTGCGACTGGTCAGTGTGACGTTGGAAATCCGCCTCGATGTGGATGAGAGCAACTTAGCCGACCTGGCCGTGGGGCAAGAGGCCCTGATCTCTTCCAGCGTGTTTCCTGGGCAGACCTTCCCCGGCAGAGTCGCAGAGATCGGCGCCGCCGTGGACCAGACGCGCGGGACGATCACGGTGCGGGTGACGCCGCTGCAACCTCCAGACTGGTTGCGCCCTGGACAAACGGTGAACGTCAATATCGTCACCCGCCGCGCCGTGTCTCGCCTGCTCGTTCCCGCCTCGGCGGTGAGCCGGTCCAGCGACCAGACGGTTGTCTACGTCGTCGAGAACGGCCGCGCCCTGGAGAAAGTGGTCCTGACCCGTCCACCCACGGCCCAGGGGGTCCCGATCCTGGCGGGCCTGGGTGCTGAAGACCGTATCATCGCCGATCCCAGGGGCATTACGGCGGGTGCGCGGGTGCGGGTCCGCGAATGAACGAAAGGGAACGTCGCATGCCTGAGTCCCTCTGGCTGAGCCTCCTTCCCCGTCGCCTGCGCTTTGAGAGCCAGTTGGCGGCACGCCACCTGCGCTCCGGCGGCAGGCAAACGCTGCTGACGATCAGCGCCGTGGCCGCGGGGGTCATCATCGTCGTGTTCGTCACCGCGTTGATCTTCGGGTTGCAACGACGCTGGACAGGCATCCTCACCGACGTCCTGCCGCACGTGACCATACGCGTGGTCGATCCCAAACCGACGCCGCTCGCCGCCGTGCCAGGTGCCCCTGCTGGAGCCGTGTCCAGCCGCATCGAACAGCGTGCGCCCCAGGAGAAAAACATCGAGAACTGGGCGCAGGTGGTGGAGGTCGTGCGCGCCCTGGCGAACGTCCGCATGGTGGTGCCGGTGGTGCGAGGGCAGGCCTTTGCCTCCAAGGGAGGCAATCCGTATGGCGTGAGCGTGATCGGCGCCGATCCCGACATGCAAGATCAGGTGACACCCGTGACCAAGAACCTCATCGCGGGCCATTATCGCGGCCTGGGCAGCGAAGAGATCGTCATCGACTACGAGCTCGCCAGAGATTTAAACGTGAGCACCGGCGACCGCATCCGCCTGACATCGAGCACCGGAGCGGTCGAGGCGTTCACGATCGCTGGGATTTATAGCCAGGGGCAAGGCCGCGGCAGCGCCTATATCACCCTGCGCACGGCGCAGAGCCTCTACAGCCTGGGCACCGCCGTCAACGCGATTCTCGTGAAGGTGGTGGACATTTTCCGGGCCGATGACGTGGCAGCGCGCATTCAAACGCTCTTACCCTATGAGGCGCGGAGCTGGATCCAGGAGTTTCCCCAGTTCCTCTCCACCTTGCGCATGCAGACGGCGTCGGCATACCTCGTTTCCGCGTTCAGCTTGATCGCCTCTGCCTTTGCCATCGCCTCGATCCTGATCGTGTCGGTGCTGCAAAAATCCAGGCAAATCGGCATTCTCAAGAGCATGGGTGCGCGCCGCCGGCAGATCCTCAGGGCCTTTGTCATCGAAGGGCTGGGCATTGCCCTGATGGGTAGCTTAGCGGGGGCGGCGATCGGCCTGTCGATCGTGTACCTGCTCAGCTTGATCGAGCAGCCGGTCACACGGGTGGGGCGGGCCCCTGAGCAGCTCTTTCCAGTGGCCATTCTGCCGTTCTATATCGCCCTGGCGATGCTCGCGGCGACGGCGGCAACCGTGCTGGCGGCCTTGCTGCCGGCGCGGCGCGCCGCCCGCTTGAACCCGGTTGATGTCATTCGGTGAGGGATGCGATGCGGACGCCTCACGATCTTGTCGGTGCCGGCACCCCGTTCGCGACACTCCAGGCCCCGCCAGTGGTCATAGAGACACGGGGGTTGCGAAAAACCTACGTGGGCAAAGTGGCCGTCCCGGTCTTACTTGGCATCGACCTGCGCATTCGGGCCGGCGAATTTGTCGCCATCATGGGCCAGTCCGGCAGCGGGAAATCGACCCTGCTCAACATCCTCGGCGCGCTCGACGTCCCGACGAGCGGCACGGTGCTGATCAACGGCGTGGACATCGGCACACTGGACGACGACGCCCTGGCGGCCTTGCGCAACGAGGGGATGGGGTTCATCTTCCAATTTCACCATCTGCTCGACGAATACACCTGCCTGGAGAATGCTCTCCTGCCGCTCATGATCCGCTATGGCAGCGTCGCTGAGGCGGCGCGCGCCCGCGTCGTCCGCCTCCTCGAGCGCGTTGGTCTGGGGCACCGCTTGGGTCATCATCCGGATGAGTTGAGCGCCGGCGAGAACCAACGCTGTGCCATCGTGCGTGCCCTGGCCAACGAGCCGCGGATCGTCCTGGCTGACGAGCCGACCGGCAACCTCGATCGCCGCTCCGGCCAGGAGGTCTTCGCATTGATGCGCGAGATGAGCCGCGAGATCGGCGTGGCGTTCGTCATGGTGACGCACGACGACCGGCTGGCCCAGGCGGCGGATCGCATTTTGCTGATCGAAGACGGCCGGTTGCGCGAGCTCCCTCAGGGATCTCGCCGTGTTCGAGAGCAGGGCATGCCGTAAGGCATGCCATTTCGCACGTCTCTCTCCTATCGCTCCCTTCTCCAATCGAACCACACCCCATGGGTATACCGTCCCACAACTTGCCCATCGCCTTGCGGCAGTGGGCATGGCGCCCAACTTGCCCAACATCGCCAGCAGGGTGCTGTCGCATTCACGGCCGACCGCAGCGGGAGATAGTCCCGTGACACACCAGTAATCGGAATGGCGATGCGGAAGATGTGAGTGTTGGTGCGGAGGACATGACTATTGTCCCGTTTCAGGACGCATTGCGGTCGAGCCCTTGCCTGAGCGGGTGTCTCGTGTCTGTCGCGATGTAAGACATTGTCCGGTTTTCAGGCACACTGCGAGTCAACGTCTTCCGCTCGTGGCGGCTGATCATCACCGCTATCGCCTGCCAGCCTGAGATGCGTTCCCTGGCTTGTGGGGAATGGAAAGCCCCTGTGGTGAAGGGCACCGTCGTTACGCTGTGGCCCGAGCGACGGCTCTCCGGCACATTCTTTGCTCTAGTTGGTTAGCGCTACCGGACGCTGGGCGCAGGGGAGCAATCCGCGCCTTCCGCTTCTCCCACAGGGCTCAGCGCCTGGCGGCTTGACAGATGTTGGCCATGATGCCCACGGTTATTCCTGGAGGGAGTGCTGTCCGATGACCATCACCAGGTTACACGTGCCCGGCCCCAAAGCGCAGGCGATTCTCGCCCGCGATACCGCGACCATCTCCCCCTCCTATCCCCGTGCCTACCCCTTCGTGATGGACCACGGCCGCGGTGCCGAGGTGTGGGATGTGGACGGCAACCGCTACATCGATTGGGCCGCAGGCATTGCCGTCTGCGCGACCGGCCATGCCCACCCCGAGGTGGTCCGTGCGATTCAGGCCCAGGCGGAGAAGTTCCTCCACATCTCCGCAGACTTCTACCACCCCGTCTGGGTGGAGCTGGCCGAGAAGCTGGACGCCCTCGCGCCCTTCCAAGAACAGGCCCTCTGCTTCATGACCAACTCGGGAACCGAAGCCGTCGAGGCTGCGATTAAGCTGGCGCGCTACCATACCCGACGACCGTGTTTTATCGGTTTCTACGGCGCGTTCCACGGACGCAGCATGGGGGCCCTCGCCTTTACCGCCAGCAAAAGCACGCAGCGCGCCGGGTTCTTTCCCATGCTGAGCGGGGTCACCCACATCCCCTATCCCGATCCGTATCGGCCGGTGCTCACCACGACGGGCGACCGCGACATCGGCGAGGCGGTGATCGACTTCCTCGAGCACACCGTGTTTGCCCAGGCCGTGCCGCCGGAAGATGTCGCCGCCATCCTCGTCGAGCCGATCCAGGGGGAGGGAGGCTATATCGTGCCCCCCGACAGCTTTTTCCCCCATTTGCGCGAGGTGTGTGATCGACATCGCATCTTGTTGATCGTGGACGAGGTGCAGTCGGGCATGGGACGCACGGGCAAGATGTGGGCGATTCAGCACTGGGGAGTGGAGCCAGACATCGTCTGCATCGCCAAGGGTATCGCCTCCGGCATGCCGCTGGGGGCGATGGTCGCCCGCAAGTCCGTGATGACCTGGCCGCCAGGCACCCACGGCAACACCTATGGGGGCAATCCCCTCGCGTGTGCGGCGGCCCTGGCCACGATCCGCCTGGTCGAGAACGGCCTCATGCACAACGCCGCCCGGCAGGGCGAGGTTATCCTGAAGGCCTTGCAGGAGATGCTGCCCCGTCATCCGAGCATCGGCCATGTGCGCGGCAAGGGGTTGATGCTAGGGGTGGAGTTCGTGCAGGACAGGGCCACCCAGGCACCGGCGAAAGACCTACGGGATGCCGTGGTATACAAGGCCTTCGAGCGCGGCCTGCTGCTATTGGGCTGTGGCCGATCGGTCGTGCGTATCGCGCCGCCGTTGCACATCGAAGGATCGCTGGTTGAGGAAGGGTTGGAGATCTTCGAGGATGCGTTGACCGAAGCGGAGGAGACCCTCCCTCCAGCGCAGCCGCAGAGAGGCGTCGGGAGGAGGTGACCATGTTGCAACAGGTGATTGCGATGGCCGCAGGCAGGGGAGAGGCAGACGTGCTGTTCACGAACGCCCACCTCCTCAACCTCTTTTCGGGCGAGGTCGAGGACACCCATGTGGCGGTGGGCCGGGGGGTGATCGTCGGGATTGGACCGATGTATCAACGCGCCAGGGAGGTCTACGATCTGCGCGGGAAATATCTCTTGCCTGGCTTCATCGACGGCCATGTCCACCTCGAAAGCTCCCTCCTGTCTCCGGCCCGATACGCAGAGGCGGTGGTGCCCCATGGGACCACCACCGTGGTCGCTGACCCGCATGAGATCGCCAATGTGGCGGGGATCGCAGGAGTCGCCTACATGCTGAAGGCGACCGAGCGACTGCCGCTAGAGGTGTTCTTCATGGTCCCGTCCTGCGTGCCAGCGACCTCGTTGGAGACAGCTGGGGCAGAACTGGGACCTGGGCTCGTGGCCACCCTGCTCCGGCAGCGCCGCGTGCTGGGCCTGGCGGAAGTGATGAACTATCCGGGCGTCATCAGCGGCGAGGGGGCGCTCCTCCAGAAAATCCTGGCGGCCAAACGAGCACGGAAGCTGATCGACGGCCACGCCCCCGGGCTCAGCGGACAAGCCCTCAGGGCGTACCTGAGTGCCGGCATCGGCTCGGACCACGAATGTACTATGCTGGAAGAGGCCCGCGAGAAGCTGAGCCTCGGCATGCGGCTCATGCTGCGTGAGGGCTCTGCGAGCAAGAACCTCGAGGCCTTGCACCCCCTGGTGACGCCGCTGACCGCCCGGCGCTGTCTGCTGGTCAGCGACGATCGCGATGTGTGGGACCTGACTCAGGAGGGCCACATGGATGCCATTCTGCGCAAGGCCGTGGCGCTGGGGGTCCCCCCTCTCCTGGCCGTGCAGATGGCGACGCTCAACCCGGCGGAATATTTTGGTTTGCGCCGGCATGGGGCTGTAGCACCGGGCTATGCAGCTGATCTGGTGGTGGTGAACGACCTCAAAGAGTTCGCGGTAGATTTGGTTTTCAAACGCGGCCGTTTGGTCGCGGAGGGGGGACATCTGGCGGCCCCCCTCTCGGAGGAGGTGTCTGAGGATCTCCGCCATACGGTCAAGCTCTCCTCCCTCTCCCAAGAGGCCCTCCGGATTCCGGCAAAATCGGGGAAGGTCCGGGTCATCGGCCTCGTCCCGGGGCAACTGCTGACCCAGCAACGGATCCTGCAACCCACAGTCCGCGGGGGCTGCGTCATGGCTGAGCCCGCGCGAGACTTGCTCAAGCTGGCCGTGGTGGAGCGTCATCGCGGGACAGGGAATGTGGGCCTCGGCCTGGTCACCGGGTTTGGCTTGCGGACGGGGGCCCTCGCCTCGTCCGTGGCCCACGACTCCCACAATCTGATCGCGGTCGGCGTGGAGGACTCCGATATCCTGTGCGCGTTACAGGAGGTCCATCGGATGGGTGGAGGGCTGGCCGTCTGTGAAGGAGGACGCGTGCGCAGCTCTCTGGCGCTGCCCCTCGCGGGATTGATGACCGATGCGCCGCTGCAGCGGGTTATCGCAGACGTCCATGCGTTACATCAGAGCGCCCGGGCGCTTGGGACCCCGCTTGCGTGTCCTTTGATGGCGCTCTCCTTTCTTGCCCTCCCGGTCATCCCGGAGCTGCGCCTGACAGACCGAGGCCTGGTCGATGTCGAGCGCTCGTGCGTGGTCCCGCTCTACGTGACCTGGGTGATACGATAGATGTCCGGCAGGTGGCGGTACTGCTCGGCATAATCGATCCCGTAGCCGACGACAAAGCCCTCCACCCCCGTGAAGCCCACGTAATCGGGGCTGAGAGGATGCAGCGTCCGAGTCTCCTTGTGGAGGAAGACGCACACCTTCAAGGAGGCGGGCTGACGGGCGCGCAGCTGCTGCACCAGGGAATGGAGCGTCAGCCCCGTATCCAGCATGTCCTCGACGATCAGGACATCCCGCCCCGCAATGTCGTGTTCCAGGTCCTGGATCAAGCGCACATGCCCTGTGGAGGTGGTGCCCTTGCCATAGCTAGCCAGGCGGACGAACTCAACCTCGACCGGGACCTGCAGCTGGCGCATGAGATCGGCAAGAAAAACGAAGGCTCCCTTCAGGACGCCGACCAACACGAGCCCTCTCCCAGCATAGTCGCGGCTGATCTGCGCCGCCAGCTCCCGCACCCGGGCCGCGATGGCTTCGCGTGAGAAGAGCAGGGTCAATTGCGTGTCTGTCTGGACACACGGCTTCCCCGTCATCCTTCTTCTCCCCCTCCGTCGTACCTGATCTGGACAATTCTAATCGGCCCCTGAATTTACAGGGCTTTGCGG
>Ga0209399_10001723_pt1 | contig 11114 bp, 10 predicted proteins | sample OV2TP3_FD_184130 | JGI IMG/M metagenome (GOLD analysis project Ga0209399, IMG submission 184130) | Hot spring microbial communities from Beatty, Nevada to study Microbial Dark Matter (Phase II) - OV2 TP3 (SPAdes) (version 3) | ecosystem: Environmental > Aquatic > Thermal springs > Hot (42-90C) ... | reverse complement strand
CAGACTAACGACGGACTCGCCCGTACCAAGGCGCAGCGACGTTGCCCGAGTCGCGGCTAGCACGATGATAGCCGATTTTCATGATGCATGGGTGGGCCAGCGGCCCATGGGGACTAACGTTACATGATCACCGTGATCCAAGGTCCACCAAAACACGCGGGCCGGATCCCGTCGATCCGGCCCGCCATCTCCCCGGGGTCTGGTCGCCGGTGGGGCTAGGTAGATTCAAGCCGTACCCCTGCGATCATCTCGAAGTGACGGCGATTGTTCGTCAGCACGGTGAGGTCGTGCCGACGCGCCGTAGAACCGATCAGTAGGTCGAAATCGCCTACGCCCTTGCCGCCGACGCGCAGCCGACCACGCTCCTGACCAAACAGCCTGCAGATCTCTTCGTCAATGCCGATGAGGACCACTCGGCGGAGAAAGTTGTTCAGCCCCTCCTCGCTCGCTCGGGGATCCCGGGATGAGAAGACACCTTCGTACAGTTCCGCCAGCGAGATCACTGAGAGCCCAAGACCCTCTGGCTTCAGCTCTTCCAGTCGCCCCACAACACCTGCATCGCCTCGGAGGTACTGAACCGCCCAATCGGTATCAACCAGATACCCGACCCTCATAGCCGAGGTTCGGGCCGCGTCGATACCAGGCGATCCGCATAGATATTCCGGATGAGAGTATCCGCGTCGACGAGGTCCTTCCAACTGCCCGCCGCCCTCCGGAATGCCTCATCGTCGTCCCCCGAAGGCACGTCAAGAATCGTCACGGTCACCTCCTTACCTTCAGGGAGGTCGAGCTTCTCCAGCGGCTCGATGACTCCGCGATGAAACCGCGCGCGGATCGTCCCGCCCATGACGTCTCTCCTTTCTCTCTTCCCTGTAGAACCCCTGATGGTGAGGTCAGTATATGGGGCCATGACGTTTTTGTCAATAGCGTCAGACCGTTACGGTCAACACACCGCGCCGCGGCATGGATCCCCACCACTCGTTTCCCTGGATCAGTAAGTTCCAAGGACTGCTCTTCTCCATCACCCGCTGATGAAGTGATCGTCGACCGCGAGCCCGAATCCACCCGGAGTTCTTCGTGCAATCGCTTTGGGACGCCTGTTTCTGTCTCTTTGTTTTAGGCGCTTCTAGCCTACCTCGCAGCCTGACGCGCTTACACGGATTATTCCTCACCTGCGTACCAGTTCGGCAGAGTTGGAATCGGGGAGCCCCGGTGACCGGGGGCTCCCCGATTCGCTTCGTTCGGAGGGTAGCCGACGCCAGGCTCAGGCGCCGGCGAAGATGTGCTTCTTGATGGTGGCGTGGACGCCCCAGTTGCCGTCGACGACCTGGGTGATGCCGAAGTCCACGGCGACCGACATCAGGGAGATCGCCTCGTTCTCGCCCAGGCCCTTCGTCGTCATGAGGAAGTGGCGCATCTTCCTGAAGGCGTCTCTCATCGCGAGGTCGACCGAGGATTTCTTGTAGATTTCGCTCTGGGCGTTGGGGCCCAGGTCGGCGAGGTAGTTGGGATAGGTGAACCCGTGCAGCACCCATTCATCCTGCGTTTCCAGGAGCGGATAGTTGAGCCCGGCTAGCGCCGTACCGGCCAGCGTGTCCTTCTTGCGGACGATGAGCTGGAAGGTCCCGGTGAGCGAACACTCGATGGCCGTACCCGCGAGCTCGGAGTCGCCCTGGGCCGCGTGGGAGTCGCCGGCGGACAGGAGCGCGCCTCTGACCGCCACCGGATAGTACATCGTGGCGCCCTTGCCGATCCGCCAGTCGTCGATGTTGCCGCCGACGTAGTTGGGCGGGATGGAATCCACGATGTCCGCCTCGCCGGGGGCCAGGCCGATCACGCCGAAATGGGGACGGATGGGCACGCGGACATTCTTCAGTATGCCGTGGTTCTCCTTCACGGTCCGGTGGTCAACCGGCACGCCGGGGTAGTCGATGATCTTGTGCACCACGCCGAAGGGATCCGTCTGCGGGGTCCACTGGAAGTTGTAGACCGCCTGGGCCCAGTTCTGCTCGCCCGACGCATCGAGCTCGTAGATCGTGATCACCTCGCGCGGCTTCGGCTCCGTCAAGAGATCCTTATAGTGGAACCCCCACCACGCGGCTGCGTTGCTGCCGAAGCTCTTGCCCTTGTACTTGGGGTTGGCGCACGGGCGCGGGCGGACGTCGATGATGCGGACCTCAAGGATGTCGCCGGGCTCCGCCCCGCGGACGTAGACGGGGCCGGTGCAGATGTGCACGCCGAGGCCCTCCCCCGCGCCCCGGCCGAACAGCGTCGGCTTCATCGGCCCCGCACCTCGGCGATCGACGCCCTTGCGCTGGCTGTCCCAGTAGAAAACGCTCTCGGCGCCTGGATCGCCCGTGATCATCCGCTCGGCGTCATCGTTGGCGTGGTGCGTGAGGACCTCGATGGTGACGAAGTCGCCGGAGTTGACCTCGACGAGGGGCGTGAGCGACTTACTGAAGTATCCCCAGTGCACCGTTTTCTCGGTGGCCGGCACGTAATAGTGATTCGTGGTGCCGGGAACCATCCCTGGTTGCGCCTGGGCCGGAGGTACCCCGACCGTCCCCAGCGCCGCCATCCCGCCGATCGCCAGCGCACCTTTGAGGAAGTCCCGGCGTCCTTCGCTTACGCCCGTGTCCGCATCGTGGTCGCCAGCGCTCGCCGCTTCGCGCCCGTGTTCGAAGTCCGTCGACATGGTCGATTCCCTCCATAGAAGTTACGGTGAGGTGCTCCCGGTGCCCGGCAGGGCCCGACACCTGCGGGAACCAGCTTACTTGACGCGGCCAGCCCCTACTCGAATATTCCTCGGGGCACGGTCATCGAAACCACCCAATTCGGGATATCGACCACTTCGCTGATCTTCAGATCGCCCGCGACACTGCAGATGGTGTAGGCCTCGTGGAGGCTCAGGCCCTGCTCTCGCACCAGCCAGTCGATCATGTCTCTCACGGCCTTCTTCGCGTTCTCCATCAGATCCGGGCCGACCCCGGTGGTATGGTAGAAGCCCTTCGCAAGCATTTCCTTTGTCAACGCAAAATCGGTCGGGTCAGCCAGCGGGACAATCGCCCGCGGCGACTCGATGATCGTGTCCTTGATGACTCTGAAGCTGCACGTCACCGCCATGAGAGTCTCGATGGCGGTCACACAGACTTCCCCGTCTCCTTGCGCCATGTGACCATCGCCAACCGAGAACTTCGCACCGTCCACCAGGACAGGATACTGAAGCCGAGTCCCTTTGATGAACTGCTTGATGTCCGTGTTGCCGCCCATCCCACCGTTCACGTTGGGCGGGATTGTACGATACATGCCCTTTCTGAGCGGCGCCACCCCGTACACGCCCATGAACGGTGCAATGGGGATCTTTGCCCTCTTTCCGGTGTCCTTCCCCACGAAGGTCGCAAAGCCCGCGCTCTGTCCTTTGTTGAAGGTAAAAATCTGGACGAAGGGGGCGCCGCTGTTGAACGGCTGACTCTCTGGAATAGCGCCCGGCACCTTTCCAGGACTGGGGTCACTGAGCTCAGAGGCTTCGGTGAACTGATTGAAAGGCGCCAGGATATCGGGTCGTAAGCTCCCGAACAGCCCCAGGGCCGGGCTGATGACGACGTAGCCGAAGTCGACGAGCGGAGCGACGTCGAGGATTTCAACTTCCAGGATGTCCCCGGGCTTTGCGTCTTCGATCTCGAGGGGCCCGGTGAGAGGATGCACCTTCCCGAGATCGAGCGTCAGAACGCCGTCGGGCCGCAGCGTCTGTGCTGCCACCCCGATATCCAGAGCATCTCGGCACAAGAATTGTACCGCTTGACCTTGGCGTACCTTTGCCACAGCCGGAATATCCTGGTTCCATCGGTTATGCAGAACCTTTGAAAACCCGTCGATGGTCGTGAGGCCGCTCGCCGGAGGGTTGCCAGCTTGGGCCACTGGTATGACCACGTCCGGTTTGCCGACGCCCGGAGCGGCGACGCCATCGCTGGCCGCCGCAAGCTTTGAGCCGACACCAGCGATCGCCGCGGCTGCGGCTGTGCCCAGGGAGAATTGTCCTATGAACGTTCGCCTTGACATGGGGCTATCCGAGTGAAGGAAACACACGGCGCGCCCTCCTTGGTCTCGTCTTCAGAGCAGTTCCCAAGATCGGGGAGAGCACACGGAGCGGCTTCAATGGGCGACCTCGGAGCTCTCCGCGTCTCGTGTTGAGGTAACCGAAATTCCCGATGCGGACCCCCTTCCACCCCCTCTCGTGGCGTTGAATGAGCGAGGAATTTTCCCGATGAGCTGAAGTTCCTGAACCGTTAGCCGGTAAATAGCCTTTCTACAAAGCCGATCTGGTAGATCAGGAACACCCCGAATCCGACGCTAGCGGCGCCGGTCCCCAAGGCCAGCGCCCGGCTGAGTCGGACAAACCTCCCAGCGCTTAAAGCGAACGGAAACGTCATCACCGCCGTGATCGCCATCATGCCGAGGATCGTCCCCGCCCCGAAGACCAGGAGATAGGCCGCCGCCCAGTACGGGTTCCTGATCGTGCTCAGGACCAGGAGGGCCACGGCGGCGCTCCCCGCCAGCCCATGCACGAGCCCGATCCCCACCGACCAAAGCCCCTGCCTCACCCCGACGACCTGGAGTGCGGCCAGGAGACTCTTCGACGGGTGAACGTGCGCGTGGACGTGAGTGGTTCCGCCATGGACGTGGGCGTGGCGGTGAAATGCCGGCCGCCCGTCGTGGTCATGAGGGGAATGCAGATGCTCAGGATGAACGTGCTCGCTTCCCCTGAAGGTCCGGTAGAGCCGCACCGAGCCCAGCAGGACCAGCATGGCCGCGACGGTCAGCTCCAGCGAGAGCCCCGCAGTCGGGGTGATCGTCAGGTTCAGGAGGATGATCGACCCGCCGACTCCGACGATCGTCGCGGTGTGGCCCACGCCCCACAGGGCCCCGATCAGGGCGCCAGAGAGAAAGCGGTGGCGCTGGGCCACGATGGTGGCAACCGCCACCACGTGATCGGGATCCGTGGCGTGCTGGATCCCGAGGAGGACCCCCAGGAAAATTACCGAGAAGGCGGCGTCCATTCGGAAATATCTATGCTGTCTTCGGTTGAAACGCCGCCTACGCGAACCAGAACGCGTCTGTGTGAACGATCGGGCGGAGCGCCTCGCCCGTCAGCGGCCCCTCGTAGCAGCGCCCCAGGAGCGACCAGAGGCTCTTCGTTTCCCTGTCCCTGAAGCCCGTGTCGGTTGCCTCGAAGGTCAGCGCCCTGCCGTCCACCATGGGGCTGAAGACCGCTGTCGCGCCGATCTCCTTCGACTGAGCGATGAAGGAGTGATCCAGCGCCGAGAGGGTACCCTGCCGGTAGAACACAACCATCGGCTGAATCAGGAGCATCGTGCCTCCCCGGAGGGCCGGACGGTTAAGGATTTAGACCGCGAGGGGATTCTAGGTGGTGGAAAGAGAAACTGTCAAGTGCTTTTTACTGATTGTAAAGACACTCGCATCCTCAGAGACCTCAAACGCCTCAGGTCCGTATCCAAAAGTCGTCGTGGAGATGCACAGGACGAGAGGCGACCGATGGGTCGAGCGGGAGGCCCCACCCGCCTCCGACAAACAGCCCTGGATCGCTCGGATCTAAGGTCGAGCGCACGATAAGCAGCAGTACAGAGTGCTTCATCACTTATGGGAGAACGCGACCAATTGCTAGGGCAACAATACTCGCGATCTTGTGTTCTACCGATCCTGGAAGGTCAGGGTCAGCCAGATTCCAGATATCTTTGATAAATGAGTCCCATTGGTCGTGGCAGGATCGCTTGGCTACATCTTGATCTCGCCAGCACGAGGCCCGAGTAGTGACGATCCACTCGGCGATGTGTGAAAGCAAAACCTGCGGCATGGCAACACTCTCGGCCTGCCGAGACGGCCTCGCCCCAAAATAGATGGGGCGGATGGTGATATTCTGGTGTTCAGCAACTCGACGCTGACGAAGATCCTTCGCGACATCGCTAATAACGGCTTCGCGCTCCCAAAAGCCAAGCCAACGAACGAGATACGCGAGCCTTGCAAGCTGCAAGGCATCATCAGTGTCCGGAAGCCACACGTCGCTTAATGCTGTACCACGGCCACCTTTTACGTCAGCAATTACTACATTGGTCGCTCCTGGCTTCTCCAGGCAAACCAGGTCGGGATCGCGAGGGAACTGAAAGTCAGCGACCTCGCGAGAGTAGGGGAAGCGGACGCCCACCACATCGAACTCCGCCCCCTGGGGCACGACGCCGGCTGTTGGCTCATGTACTACAAGGTTCTGAACAGTCAGGTAGCCGTTGAAGCGCAGGTACCATCGAACCAATGTCTCGCTAGGATTAGACATATTGGAACACCCTCAGGTGCCACCTGTTCGAGGATTCCGAGCCAAAAAGTCTCAGGGACCAGATAATGGCGCTGGCGGAAAATCGGCTTCCGGCCAGCCTGCTTTCGAGTAATCTACGTACTGCCCCCGGTATCCGACCAACTCAAGGACAATCCGGTTCATCAAATTGAACACGCGGTAGAGCCGATTCAGCTGCAACTGTAGCTCGGACCGTTCAGGTATGCGTCCGCCTAAACCTCCGTGGGCCGCTGGATGACGAGTCTTCTCCCAGGCATCGATATCCTCGGCGCTCACGCCGAGTCGCGCGTTTCTTTGCCATTCCCAAAGAATATCCACCGGCCTCCTGTGATGGAGCGCCGCAATGAATCCCTGCAGGCGTGCAACGAACCGCTCACTTAGACTGTCCTTGGTTTTCCCCAGCCACGCTTCCAGGGCTGCCCGATCATTGTCAGTGTAACCCGAATCCGTCCCCTTAGAGTTTTGTGATGCGATGCGAAGTAGCGCCTCCACGCAAATGCCGACAACCGCGAGCTGGGTGGGGAACGCATTGTCCGCTGTATCCCAACACAAATAAAGATGCCGCGCCACCTGCTCCCCGCGCTCGGTTATGAAGAAGTCAATCGCGCGCCCGAGCAGGGCTTCGACGTGGTCTCGATACGCGGTTCCAGAGCCGAGAGGTGGCGGCAGGGACTTCCTTGTTGGCTCACGCTCGACGCCGAATAGGTGCCGTGTCTCACGCTCCGGAACCAGATTCTCGAGGCCGCGGATTACAAGGCGTCGCCCGAGGACGAATCCAAACGCTCTTGCGACAGCCCACAGAATCTCAATGCTGTCCTCGCGAGGCGGCACTTGCTCGATTACTATCTGAACCTCAAACCACTGATCGGAGCGCCTTCGCGCCGCAACCAGTCCAAAGCTGGTACTTGCCTGCAGCCAGTCTAACTTCCACGACCGACGGCCGAAATATTCGTTTCGGACTTCGATTTCCGTCCCACGAATCCAGTCCTTGGGAGGAGGCCCCAAGAGGCCACGAAGCACGCGCTTACGTCGTTCACTCCCATGCGGCGCTGGTCGGCTAAGCGATAGACCCCCAGTAGTGAAGTCCCAAATGACGTGCGGAGAACCCGCATGGAGACTATACCCGTCCCCCGGTACCGGTATCGTTGATGTGTCCCACCCGTCCTGAGTTCGACCTGTAACTGTAACAAGCGCCTCTCGGGGTAGGAGCTGGCCGGGGGCGATGCCAGACTGACCGTATTCTTCAATCAGCGTCGCCGCTCCATCAGTCTCTGCGAAAACGCGAACATCGGAACCCCCTTGCCACACAAGGCGTGCGCTCCCGCGAAACTCAACGGACGCGCCCCGGATCAGCTTCGCTGTGGGCAGCACAACCTCAAGCGTTCCGCCCAGCAGAGTGGCTATCCAATCACTTATTAATAGTGCAGAATTCACAGGCGATCCTCTGTTTATTCAGGAACCCGTCTCTCCCGTTCTGACCAGAACAATCCCGAAATTGTGATTTACCCTTGATTCACCCTAGGTTTAGACGAATTAGGCCGAGGCCCGACGTCACCATCCACGCGCCATCCGGCAATTTGCTAAGGTGCCAGGGCTTGTGAAGCTTCGAGCGCACAAGGCAGGGAGATCCTTCCTGGCGACCCTCGGGGCTGAGAGGGAGTTGCCAGATTTCTCCGAACGGCATATCTGCATCGACCGTGATAAGCGCGCGTCGCCCATTCTCGTCGTAGGCGATTCCTCCGACTGCACGCACGGGCTGAAGAAGGATCTCGACCTGGCCCGAGCCAAGTTGCCAGAGCAAGATCCGTCCCTCACGCTCAATGCCGCCCTCGACGAGCAGCACGCCAGCGGCGCTCAGGGGTGCGCACGCGGAGAGATTGACGAAGTTGCGGTCGGTCGCACACTCGACGGTCCAGGAGTCGCGCCGCACAACGCTGGCATGGCGAGATTCGACGATCACGAGGCGCTCGGCGTCCAGAATCGCGACGGCGGTCGGCCAGCTGAGAAAGCCTTGATCCAGTAGCGCGCCGCGCAGATCCTCACCGGCGTCGAAACCGGTCGGACCCTTACGAAGGAGTTCGCGGAAGATTTGGACGATCGCACGAGGTCCAGTCGATAAGTCTGGCGAGCGTTTGAGCAGGATGCGCCGGCTTGAGCCCGTGCGTAAGTCAATCCGCCGAAGGGTACCCAGACCTTGGAGCCGTGCAAAGATACCTTCGACGACAAACGCGTCGGTTTCGCGGACGGCAAGGCCACCTGGCGCGGTCAGTCTCGGGCCGACGGGTTCGGCGTGCCAGTCTTCTACCAGTCGGTAGATACGGCTGTCTGGTGCCCGTGACACGAAGTACACGTTTTCCGCCGAACCAGCAATCCCGGGGCCGCAGTGGACCACGGGAGTAGCCGGATGTCGGCCCCATGGTGCAAACACGGTGCCTATCGTTTCGGGTACACACTTGGGCTCGTCCAGGTAACTGTGGAGTCGCTTGAGGGCGGCAATCGCAGGTCCAGCGGCTCCTTCGATGTTGACGAGGGCCTTCAAGATCGAGCGCGCATCGGTCATAGCCTCCCATGCGCGTTCCGACTGATCGGTGAGAGGTTCGCAAACATGAAACACGCTTCCGATCGCTTCAGCGTTGCCGATGCGGCGCATGGCCACGGCGAGCACACGTGCAAGCGAAAGTCGGCCCGCCGCCAGGGCCTTGACCCTGGTAGCGAGTCGCACTTTGAGAGAGTCGCCGAACCCGAGCGGTAGGATGTCCACCCGCTCGGCCTCCCGCCCGTCGTCGCGGGCAATTTGATTGAGGGCGCCGAGCGGCGAGGGACCAACGAGCAGGATTCGCAGTCCTGGATTCGCTCCCAGGCCCTCGAGGATCGCGTTCTGGATATGGACGTCCCCGAGCTGGCAACCGACGACGATGAGAAGATCGAGCATACAGAGGCGCTCACGAAACCAAGCCAAAAGGTCTAACAATGGCAAGGCCGAGAACAGTTTGACCCGCGACGGAAAGACGAGGGCCACATCGGGAACGGGGCTTCGCAAGGGGATGACTCCCGGGGGTGAGACGTAGGGGCGGCGGGAGCGAATGACGCCCTTGCCGAGCTCCTCGGTCCAGTCAACAGAACCGTGAAGCTTTATGAGCTGTACCGCTGCCGTACTATTGCGAAACAATTGCGGGTTTAGACGACGGTCAGGACCAAACCCGTCGCAGATAGGAATCCGGCGGCGTTCGCACCAAGTTTCGACAACGCGATCGTTATTCATCGAAAAGATTTCGAGCGGCCGGTGAGCTCGGAACCACTCCTCGAGAGGGTCTAGGTAGTCGACCGTCGATATGCCCGTCAGGCGACGCCAGATTCTCTTGCGCACCTCGTGAGCTAGGAAGGCATAATCGCGAGGACCTACATCGCCGCGGACGAGCCGCGCGGCAGCCAGGCTATCGGCGGCCGTCAGGACGTCCTCTACGTTCGCGGGCACGAGGTCTAGGGGCGGGCGGCCGGTTGCAGCGAGCTCGTCAAAGAGACTTCTCAACTGGAGTGGGAGGGTTTGACAAACTTCTTCCGTCAACTGAGCAAGCGTGGGAAGGCCTGCTTCAACCGAGGCTCCGGCACCGAAAAGAAAGGCGAGCCTACACCGTTTCAATGGAGGACGTCCAGTGAGCGCGCGGTCGACTGTAGACTTGTTCTTTAAGCAAGGACTCTCCGACCTCCGTAGCCGACTAAAACGGTGGCTCCAGGTAGCGGCTTGCCCGCTATTCCGGTTGAACTCCGGCCGGACGAAGACGTTCTTGCGTTGAAGGTCCCGACGCCAACTTCATGACCTTGTGTTCCCCAGATCCCTTACTTCTCGGAACCGATGTTACCGTCAGCGGCCTGGTGCGCTCGCCAGATCCCCGGTGCAGAGTATCTCGAACGGCCGGGGAAGCGCCCCCGCGACCCGCGCCGCACCGGGGAGCTGAACACCGGCAAACCCGCAAACGGCTAGGGCCGCTTCGTTCAGGAAGAAGCTCTCCGCCTTTCCAGGACCGGGGCGATGCACAACCACCCAGGCCCGATCGAGGCTCTCAGCGAGGACCCCCAGAACTGAGCTCTGATCTAGGGCCTCCAGGTGGCGCCGGCGGCGGACCTGATCGAACGCCTCCCGGATTCGCTCGCCCCAGTTATCGTCGGCTCGGGCGGGGAAGCTGAACACTGGCTCTGTCACCACTGGGGACTGCTCCCCTCAGCTTTCGGCATCACCCGCATGATTGGCAGCGAGTTGTCCGGCATACCCACGGTCTCCCTTCTCAGAGCGGCCATACTCCAGAGATCACCGTGATCCAAGTATCTCGGCTACGTATAGCACCCAGGTATTACGCGTTCGTCTGCAGTCTCCGCGCGGTCACGCTTTTCGGTCGCTCCCTGTCTTGGGTTTCGTTCGGGCAAGTATTTCGAAGTCTTGCTGAGTAATCCTCCGCGTCGCTTGAACGAACCAGGCCCACGGCCTTGCTGGATCTCGCCCCTTGAAGGCATCAAGCTTGGCCCGCAGGGGTGCATCGAGGGATCTAGGGATCCCGAGACCTGGCTTCACCGCGTGGTTGCCTCGTGCTCTCCCCGCTGACCAGCGCCGGGGGGCAGCCCGTGGTCGAAGCAATAGTAGAGGGTCTGATACCCCAGCCGGAAGGCGACGACGTCCTGGCCCACCGCCTCGGGGCTCTCCCGCTCCACGAGGACCCGCGCCATGAAGGCCGCGATGGTCTCCATCTCCGCCTCC
>Ga0209399_10001721_pt1 | contig 11121 bp, 12 predicted proteins | sample OV2TP3_FD_184130 | JGI IMG/M metagenome (GOLD analysis project Ga0209399, IMG submission 184130) | Hot spring microbial communities from Beatty, Nevada to study Microbial Dark Matter (Phase II) - OV2 TP3 (SPAdes) (version 3) | ecosystem: Environmental > Aquatic > Thermal springs > Hot (42-90C) ... | reverse complement strand
CCGCCTTACTTCATGCCAGCAAAACGCCGATTATTGCGCCTATCGCAATGCCGCCAGCTACATCTTTAAGATAATGGCACTTTAGGTATATTCTGGAATAGCCAACAAAAACAACAAGCGCTGCGCCAATGAAGAGCAACAAAATGTCATGGTAGAAAAAATTAATCATTATCGCTAATACAGTAATTCTGGCGCTGTGAATGCTTGGGAAGCTTGAAGCGTCATATCTTTCAAAAATCCCCTTATTCGGTCTGGGTATTGGCCTGTTTTTCGGATATGCAAGCTTGATGATCCCGCACACTGCCTCTGTAAAAAACAAGGCTAATATTAACATTTTTGCAAATGAAGGATATATCCTAATAATCAGCAGTAGAACAATAATGTAAAAAACAGGAGTTCCAAACAATGTTACTGAAGAAAAAAAATGGTCAAGAATGTATTTTCTGAACTTCATAACAGGCTCAAATTGAAATGGACAATATAAATTTAACTGAATTCACCCCACCGCTTGCGGAGGTTTGGCACAAAAATAATAAAATCTAAACAATAAGATTAAAAAACAAAAAGTATATAAATAGTATTACATTTATATTACTAAAATGGCGCTTACAGAAACTATTCCAATAAAATTCCCTGAGCTGGATGTCAGGATGATGGACAAGTTAGTGCAGAGGGGTATGTATATTTCCCGAAGCGATCTTGTAAGGGAAGCGGCAAGGGAAAAGATAAAGAACAGCATGCAGGTAAAGACCTATGGCGATGTTTTGGTAAAGAAAATGAAGGAAGAAGGAGACTTTAACAAGATAGAATGGATAACCCTAGTAAATATCCACATTAACCCGGAATTTGATGAAAATTCAATGAGCAAGACAGAAAAAAAAGCTGTGAGAAAATTGTTTAGAGACCCCATGGGGCTGTTAAAGAGACAGGATAAAAGATTAATAGTCACAAGGAATGGCGAGTCAATAGTTAGAGGGTATATTAAAGCATTACTGCATTCTAAAATGGTATAAAAATGCATGAATTTACAGAATATGATATGGATGTATTTTGTAAAATTGCTAAGACTATAGTTAAGAAAGGTCATCTGACCTTTAAAGCTTTGTTAAGATTTATTGGCTCCGAAAATCACAAAAAAGATTTGATAATATTAAAATTGTTTGTTCAGTTAGAACTATTAAAGAAACATAGAGCAGATACTTATGAATTAACATCAAAAGGGAGATTATTTGCAATTGACAAGTGCGAATGGTTTAAGCAAAGATACGCATAATAATCCTAGTAACGATCTTCTCCTTTTATCCCTAATGACATTGGGACTTGGCAGAGATGACGGCAAAACTCAGGAAATTGTTTCAATCCATCCAATAAAATGCCTTCACCCGTTTATGTTGATTGGAACAAGACTTAGAAAGCTCAATGGGAAATGGCTGGAAGTAAAAAGTAAACATTTGCAGACTGAGATTAAGCGGAAGTTTGAACAACAAACAAAGCAATATATCATCATAAGGAAGCGAGAGTAAGGAAATTCTTTAGTAAAAACAAATACATCATAAAGGTTAGACTATCTATCTATAATGCGTTAAGTTTTTATAACATTACTCTATATGTATCTGTATTATGATATCTATTAATAGGAAGAAATTTTTTAATCTATTTTGGATTTTGTTTTTTTTAATGTTTTTTGGGATACCTCTCAAGAAATTTCAATTATTTTCCATAAGTAGCCAAATAGGCAGTGGAAGGATTCCATTGCTCTACGATTTTATTGAAAAAGAGGGGGCTCCTCTTGTTTTCTGGCTGGTTTTTTATTTTAAAAAAGTACTAACAGGAGATTATAATATTATAACTTTATTTTTATCCATTACCTTATTTTTACTTTCCATTTTAGCTTTATTTACCCTCTCTTTTATGTTTATACAAATTTTTAACAAGTTAAGTTATAGTAGAATTATTCTCTTTCAAAAAATTGATTCTTTCTTTGAAACGATGATAAACATAAAAACAATTTATATTTTAATATTCTTATTTTTAATTTCGTTCATATTGCGGTTGAATTATCTCGATCCGGGATTGCTACACCACGACTCAGTGCAGTATGCCATAGCAACTGAAAAAACATTGGAAAATGGAAAGTTGGAACCAGTCGTAGGGGAAAGGTATGGGCTGGTTATAATTAATGTGGTGGGTTATTTTATTCCCTACTTTATTTTTGGGATAAAATCATCTGAATTTGTAATCAATATCATAACTGTCCTTTTTGCCTCGTTTAGTGTAGTTGTTTTGTACTTATTTACGCAAGAATTTCTCAATAATCGGCACATCTCGATTTCTGCTGCTTTGCTATTTTCGTTAAATCCGATATTTCTTTCAGTTACAACTTACACAAAGGACCATTCTCACTCTATTTTCTTTATTATTTTAGCGGCTTATTCTTTGCTTAAACTGATAAAAACGAATTCATCGTTATTTAAAATACTCTTTGGTTTATCAATGGGAATTTTATTATTTGTCAGGCCTTCAGACATTATTGTCATTATACCCCTCTTCGGCGTTTACCTGCTCCCTAATAAATTTATTGAAGAAGATAACAGTATCAAATTAAATAAGAGATTCGGAGTGCGAAACTTGCTTTTGGTGTTGATTCCCTTTCTAATTTTTTTATCTGTTTATTTATCATTGTATATTAATAATTTTTTTGAATTGGGACATTCAAACAGATTTTTAAATCCCTTTCCAGATTTATTTGACATATTTTTAATTACTGCTATTGCTTCAACTTCACTTGGATCATTTTTAATGGTGTATGGTTTATTTTATATTTTGAATAGGAAAAAATATTCGGCGATATTATTTTTGATATGGTTTCTGTCTATTTTGATTTTTTATTCTTCTTTCTATTCAACAAAATTAAGGTTTCTTGTCACATTAGTTATTCCTAGTTCCATCCTGATGGCCTACGGTTTAAATGTAATTAAACAAAAATTTCGTTTACTCTCACCGTTATTCTTGATTCTGGTTTTAGTTATTATGTTTATATTTGTAAAACCAGCTTTAGCTTTTAGGCATAATTACTCATCTGGTAAAGAGGTTGTAAAATATGTTGAAAATTTAACTGAGAACAATTCTCTAGTATTTGATTGGGGAGATGACGTAATATTCTATGATTATTATGTCAAACGTAATGTGAATAGTTGTCCCTACATAAGCAAAGAAGAAGAGTTTAAAGCTAAGATAGAATTGATAAATGAAGCATTAGAAAGTAACAAATCAGTATATATTAGTGATAAGTGTTTTCTTTACGGGAAAAAGGAGGAATTAGAAAAGACTGTAAGGGCTTTAAATGAAAATTATGATTTTAAATTAGTAGGAAAAGTATATTCAGAAAATTATGAAGATATTATAGTACTTAGAGGTCAAGAATTTGGGATTTATCAACTAAGAAAGAAATTGAACAAAAATTGATTGTTAGTCTTCTAATTATTAAACTCTTCAATATTTTAGCAATCGAATTTATATTGGTTATCTTTCAGAAAATTTCTTCGTGATATTCTTCCCAAGCCATTGCTCTAGCTTCTCTCTCGTTTTTTCCATCATTCACTAATTCTTCCATTCTTTCAGCAATTCTTTCATACAATGCTATAAAACTCATTCTTTCACCCCCATTTGACTTGGGAATTATTAAACTCATTTAACATTTAGTATTGACTTTTAGGGTTAATTTATATATTTTGTGCATTTTTAGGCACTGCCTGATAGGGCTTTTTGCAAAGGCTCACTACGTTCGGGGTAGCGTCAGTTCGCACTTTATGTTTTTAGTTAAGGTTGACATCCCCGTAAGGGACTTCCCCCTGTCAACGTAATGTCTAAATAACAAGTGCTCACAAAATAGACGCTACCCTTCCCTTTGCAAAAAGCCCGTGAATAATTCCCGCCGTGCTTATATGGGCTGTTAGCAGTTACTCTAAAAATAAAACTATTTATATTGGATTGTCATCCTATCTCATTATGGCAGAAGCTAAAGTTGCAGTGTCATTCTATAAATATGTAAAAATAGAGGATGTATTAAGGCTGCAGAAGAGCCAGCTTGAATTATGCAAATCACTGCAATTAAAAGGCAGAATACTAATTGGAGAGGAAGGTATTAATGGATCAGTTTGCGGAGCAGAAGAAAGCACAGAGAGGTACAAGCAAAAGATGAAGAATAGCCCATTATTCTCCGATATAGAATTCAAGGAGCAGGCGACAGAAAAGCCAGCGTTCAGGAAATTATTTGTAAGAGTAAGAAAGGAAATAGTGCATTCTGGATTGGATGTCGATTTAAAAAATACAGCAGATTTCATAAGCCCAAAAGAGCTAAAAGCGCGGCTTGACAGAAACGAAGAGCTTGCCCTTGTTGATGTAAGAAATGCTTATGAGACAAGAATCGGAAGGTTCAGGAATGCGCGAGTATTAAGCATAAGGAATTTTAGGGATTTTCCAAATGCCGTTAATGAAATTAAGGACTTAAAAGATAAAAATATAGTGGCTTATTGTACTGGAGGCATCAGATGCGAGAAGGCATCAGCATTCCTAAAGAAAAATGGCTTTAAGAATGTCCTGCAATTAAAAGGCGGGATTTTAAGGTTTGGAAAAGAATTCCCAGACACATATTGGGAAGGCAAGTGCTTTGTTTTTGATGATAGGCTGGCAATACAAATAAATCAAAAAAATTCAGAGCCATTAACTGAATGTATATGGTGCTGCAAGAAATGTGATGACTGCCTTAATTGCCATAACATAGAATGCGACAAGCTGTTTATTTGCTGCGAAGAATGCAGAGAAGAATACAGCAAAAGCTGCTCAGAGGAGTGCAGCAAGGCATCAAAAAGGAGAAAGGAGCGCTTAATAACTTAATAATTCCTATATGATATGCCAATAAAATGAGAATACTGGCTTTTACGGACATTCATGGCTCTTTGCAGGCGCTGAACAGGGTAAAGCAGAAGGTAAAATCCCAAAATCCCGATTTATTAGTTTGTGCAGGAGACATATCGCTTTTTGAGCGCGGGATAACCGCTTTAATGAAAAATTTAGACAAATTAGGCAAAAAAATTATGATGATTCATGGAAATCATGAATCGGCTGTGACTTTAAATAATCTCTCAAAATTATTCAAAAATATTATTTTTATTCATAAAACATATTTTACAGAAAATGATTTATTGTTTTTGGGCTACGGCGGCGGAGGATTTTCAATTGCTGACAGAGCGTTTGACAGGACAGCAATTACAAGGTTCAAAAACATAATAAAAAACAACAAAAGCAAAAAAATAATTTTAGTAACGCATGCCCCTCCTTATAAAACAAGGCTTGACAGTTTAGTAGGGGGGCACTGCGGCAACAAGTCAATAAGGCATTTTGTTGAAAAGAATAAAGTTAATTTGCTAATTTGCGGCCATCTGCATGAGAACTTTGGCAAGGAAGATAATATAGGAAGAACAAAAATAATTAATCCTGGGCCTTATGGAATAATGATTAAGATTTGACTATATGTTCGTATAACGTACAGAGCGAAGCGAGAAAAAGTTTGCCTTGCGAGTGTTAGGCGACCGATAGGCGAGTGAGCGTTAGCGAACATCGAGTTTTTTACCGCCGAAAATTTATTGTTATCGTACTTTTTTATTATATATTAAATATAAAATACTGTGAAGCAGACTATCGTTTCGTAATCGGGGGCTATAGTTTTTGGCTATTACTTTAGGGTTCGGGGGCGAAGAATAGCTTATTTATACCACCATTCTAGGAGGAAACTAAAACCAAAAGATTTAAATATATAAATGTATACCATACGCAACATGGGTGATACAAATGAGTAACATTAAAGGACAAAATAATATGAAAAGAATACATCTTTCTTTAACAAAAAATCAATACGAATTACTTAATATGCTTAGAGGAGAGATGGGAAACTCAGATTCAGAAGTTGTTAGGAATATCTTAATTGCATGGTTAACAGAAAAATCTTTCATATCGTCAAAAATCAAAAAACGATTAAAATTTGATTAAGTAAATGTGATTGTTATGAATAACGAAAATATCATTTCAAAAATTAAAGTGATTAAGAATTCTGAATATGAAAAATTAGTAAATTTTAATGGTAACTTATTGATACCTATTCATCGCTGGTTTAATATTAAAGAAGGATATTCAAAAGCACTAATCAAAAACTTGATAAGAAGGTTTAATATACAACAATCAGATTTGATTATGGATCCTTTTACCGGAAGTGGGACTACTTTATTGGCTGCTAAAGAAAAGGGGATTAATGGAATTGGTTTTGAAATTAACCCATTTTTAGCTTTCTTGACTAAATTAAAATTAACCGATTTCACACAAGAAGAAAGAAAAGAGTTATTGGAAGAGTTAAAAAAAATAAAAAAAATTAACTTTAAACCTTCTATCTCTCCACCTAAATTAAGTATTTCAAATAAATTATTTGGTAATAGATTAAATGAAATAATGATGTTAAAGGAGTATATTTTGTCTATCTCAAATATTAAAAAAAGAGATTTTTTATTTTTGGCTCTTTTGACTATTTTAGAAGATGTTAGTATTGCTAAAAAAGATGGAAATGGCCTAAAATATCCAAAAAATAAGATGCCTAAAGAAGTATTACCAACTTTTATATCCAAATTATATACAATGATTCAAGATTTGCAATTTTCAGATTGTTCTTATGTGGAAAATTATTTATTTAGTGAGGATGTAAGAAATTTATACGATTTAATTAATAATAAGAAGAATTTAGTAACAACAGATTTGATAAACAATGTCAACATAGATTATATTAAAAATTTTAATGATAAAATATCACTTATAGTTTTCTCTCCACCATATATGAACTGTTTTGATTATACAGAAGTCTATAAAATGGAACTTTGGTTTGGAGACTTTATTAAAGATTATGATGAACTAAAGATTTTAAGAAATAGGAGTTTAGTTTCTCATTTAAATACTAGATTGGAAAAGAGAAGATTATTAAATGATAGATATATTAACTTTTTTACCTCAAGAATAAACAAACAAAAATTATGGAATAGAAAAATTCCTCTTATGATTGAAGGATATTTTGAGGACATGTGGATTACTCTAAAGGGGTTATATAAATTATTAAAGCCAGGTCACTATTGTGTTATTGTTGTTGGGAATTCAGCTTACGGAAATATAGCAATTCCAACTGATTTAATATTAGGTAATCTAGGGCTTAAAGTTGGATTCACCGAATGTAAAATTGAAGTTGCCCGACATTTAGGTACCAGTTCGCAACAATATAAGAAAGTAAAAAACATAAATTTTTTAAGAGAAAGCCTAGTTATACTTAAAAAATAGGTGGGTAATATGTTAAAGACAAATGAAATCTATTGTATGGATTGCTTAGAAGGATTAAAACTTTTACCAAATAATTTTGTTGATCTCATTATAACTTCACCACCTTATAATTTAGGAAATAATCATCATACTGGTACAAAAAGACATAAGGCATATGACGATGATTTGCCTGAAGAAGAGTACCAGAAATGGCAAATTGAAGTATTAAATGAATGTCATAGAGTCTTAAAAAAAGATGGTTCGATGTTATATAACCATAAAAATAGAATCAAGAATGGAATTCAAATAACACCCTATGAATGGATATTAAAAACAAAATTTATAGTTAAGCAAGAAATAATCTGGGTAAATAGGAGTCAAAATTTTGATAATATTAGATTTTATCCTTTTACAGAAAGAGTCTATTGGTTAGCGAAAGATAAGAATACTAAGCTATCTAATGTTCTTAGACATCCTGATATTTTTAATTGGTTAGAATGGAAACCTGTTGGTACTAATGGGTCTCATACAAGAGCATTCCCTTTAAGAATGATTAAAGATTTATTAAAAGTGTTTCCAAATGCTAAATTGGTTCTTGACCCTTTTATTGGAAGTGGCACTGTAGCTTTAGCATGCAAACTGTTAGGTAGAGATTTTATTGGTTTTGAAGTAAACCCCGATTATATCGAAATTGCTAAGAAAAATTTGGAATTAAATCAAGAAAAGAAATATTCAACCCTAAAAGGATTTTATTAAATCTTCTAATTTTTTAAGATCTTTGATAGATATTATCTTATTTCTTTGATTGTAGAGAATAATATCTTTAAACAATAAAAGATGCCCAGAAAGATATTTAAACTGATTTCCTGCTGTAGTTTTCATTAACAAATCTGGGTCTGAAAAATTTAAGTTATATTTTTTATTTAATGCTTTTAACAACAATTTTCTATTTTTTTCATTTGCAATTACTAAATTATATTTGTACTTCTTTAATTCTTCGATCCTATTTATTGTTTCTTTAACTTCGTTAGGGGAGTTATCTTTTATGACATACAAGCCATATAAAAACTGCAAGAAGTTGATTTCCTTCACACTCAATAATACCTTTAACGAAGTTATATAGGGATAAAAATTAATATCGTCTTTACTTAACATGGCCTTTTTGAAGACTTCCTCAAAAGTAATCTTTTTGTTGTAGAACTGTTTGCCTATGAATGATAATCTACAATTTTTTCCCTCTTGTGATAATAATCCTAATCTTATAGTATGCGAAAAATTATTATGGTCAATAATTAACTCATCTTTAGTCAGAATTTGATTTTCATGCTTGAATTTATTAATCGTTTTAAGTACCATATCTTTATATCCGGGTGGTTGATAGTCTCCAACAGTTTTAAATTTTCGTTGATAACCACTTTTTAATTCAAATTTACCATACTTCTTTTTTAAAAACTCGTAAACTATGGTACTTGCGTTTCTTTCAGCAATTTTTAGATGTATACTGTTTGAAAATTTTTCAAAATCTATCTTCTTGGATAAGGACAATACTATTGGGTTTATACCTCCAGACGAGAAATCCTTGATGTGCCCTCCTTCTGCCATATGCAGATTAATCTTATCAATATAGTCAGCTAGTCTATTGTCGTGGTCTCTGAGTGCTTGAATAACATAAAATAAATATTCAAATTCTTCCTCTTCAAACAATTCATCTTCAGATTTGAATTTAGGGATTATCATAGGAATCACAATATAAGCTATCTCTTTATTTTTATCTGGCTTTCTTAACGCCCTTCCAACAGCTTGGACTATATCTACTAAAGAATTTTTAGGATTAACAAAATATACCGCATCAACGATTGGTACATCAACACCTTCAGTTAAACATCTTGCATTGCTTACAATGGCTATATTTGCTACTTTGAAAAAATCAAATATTTTTGTTCTTTCGCCTGTAGACATTGAGCCATCTATATGTTCTACAAATATATCATTAGAGTTTTTTAAAGTAGACTTAAGCAATTCATTTAAAGTTATTGTGGATGAATCATCAGAAACAAATCTCTTAGAATTTTTTATAGATGAGTGAAATGCTATAGCCTTCTTTATATTATATTGTTTAATACATTTAGTTAGTAATATTTGTTTGAATAAATTTTTAGCGGTAGTGTGCTTTTCTACTCCATCGTTCTTAATTTTTATAAATCTATTATTTTCAATTAACGAATAACCCTCTTTCTCAGTTATGGCTGCAATTACAATTCGATAGTCGGAAATTATATTCGTTATTATAGCATCTCCAAAAGTTAATCTTTCAAATACAATGCCATATTTTTCAATATCATCCATTGAAAATACAACTTCATTTAATTCTTCTAATTTTTTCTTGATCCTTGGTGTAACCATTTTTTCTGTTGCCGTCATGAATAATCTCCTTTTACTTCTAATTTTATGATTATCTAAAGCAATACCAAAAAGAGAATCTTTAATTCCAACAGTTCTGTGAGCTTCATCGCAGATGATAATATCAAAACTAAAATCTTTTTTAGACCTTACTCCCTCAGATAAAACAGCTAAAGATTGATAAGTACTAAATACAATTTTAGGTATTTTACCACCATTTGATATAAATTTAAATATATCTTTAGGAGCAGTTGTTACTGGAACACCAATTTCTTCTATAGGAATATCTTCATCATCAACTTCCAAGTCTTGAGATACTGTATTATCAGAACAAACACATAGATAATTGAACCCTGTTTTTGTTTGTTTTGACCAGCTCTCTAATGTTTGTTTTATTAAAGCTAGGCTAGGCACAACAAAAAGTATATTTTTATATCCCAATTTTTCAATTACCCATAAAGCTGTTAGTGTTTTTCCCGTACCACAAGCTGAAATATATTTACCCCTATCACTTGATTTAAAGCCTTGAATAATGTTATTTATAGCTCTTTCTTGATGGGCTAAAGGAACTAATTTTTTTATTATTAATTTTTTGAGATTACATAGGTTATATAACTCTTCAAAAAAGGAACTATTTAGAACCTCTAGGGTATTTACTAATATCTCAATTATATTTGGATGTTTTCTCACAACACTTGGGATTTCATAAGAATTAGATATTATATATTTATAATCAGACTTAAAAGATTCACTCAAAAAAGTTGACAATTCACTGTAAGTAGGAGTACCTCTATCATTTCTGAATTTTACTTGGAAAGAAGCAATTTTATTATCTGTAAAGACTAGTATCCCGTCAACTCCGTAATCTTTCTTCTCGAGTCTTAATATTTTTTTTGTAGGATAAGGTATTTCATTGAATAAATAAACTTCTTTTAATTGGTATAATTGTTTATTCAGTAAAAAATATGCTTTAACAAATTGCTCAAAAATGTCCCCTTTTTCCTTAGGGCCTTGTATTTTACAAATCTCTTTCTCTAATTGCTCAAAACTTTTATATTTATTTGCTGTTAATAATTTATGAAATTTCATCTTTTTTCTTTCTCTTTATTTTAAGCTTGGATACGCAAGATTTGCACATATTGTATCTATAATACCATCTAGCAGTATTAGTTACCTGTCTTTTACATCTTCTGCAATACTTCATTAGTTAGTGAAAAATAGATACCTATTTAAATATTGTCAAGGTATCAAGGTATTAGATATTTAGACGTAGTAGACTTAATAAAATGATATTAACTAGCAGTTACCCTGAGTACGTGGATAAAATAAAAAAAGGAATAAAAAAATATGAATTTAGGAAAAGTTTTTCTA
>Ga0209399_10001719_pt1 | contig 11124 bp, 14 predicted proteins | sample OV2TP3_FD_184130 | JGI IMG/M metagenome (GOLD analysis project Ga0209399, IMG submission 184130) | Hot spring microbial communities from Beatty, Nevada to study Microbial Dark Matter (Phase II) - OV2 TP3 (SPAdes) (version 3) | ecosystem: Environmental > Aquatic > Thermal springs > Hot (42-90C) ... | reverse complement strand
ATACCTCCCCCTGTCAGCCCCGGCGAGGGGGAAGGTCAGGAAGGGGGAGGGGAATAGATGTCGGCTCGGTGTACCAATCTCTTGTGGACCGATTTAGTACAGTTCGGCGGAAAAGTCTGTCCTGTTTGTCATGCTGAGAACTCCATACCGCGGCGCGGCAGGTCCGAGGGCATGAACTTGACATACATTGGTGAAGTTCATGAGCAGCGCAGCGAAGCATCTCAGGAGACCCTTCGTTTTGCTCAGGGTGACAATAGGCAAGAAACTTGCGCCGAGCTGTACTAGCCAAATTCGGAACCTGTACAAAGTACCTCGAGGAGGCGTTATAAAAAAGAAACCTCCAGCACCTGATTCCTAGGGAATGAGGCGAGAGAGACGGAAAGGAGAGACTGATGCAAGGCAACCGAGATGGCCTCGGTGAGGGCTGTCCTTAAGGACGGGCCAGCGCATCCATGGTTCCTGCTTACCTATCTAATCTAATAAAGCAGTTGAAGAACTACATGTTCATCGATACAGTGGAGTCCAGCGGAAGAACGAGGCACGTGTGTGGCGATGGTGTTGACCAGACCAGCCCCCTCATGCACGGAGGGGCGCGCTGCCCGAAGGGAGCCACCGCTGAACTGCCAAAGAGCCCTGGTGCTCAGGTCGTGACTGGCCGTAGGTGGCCCAGAGTGTACGTCGCAGCGAGGATCAAGGGCATCGCCCGGCGGAGCAAAGGGGCGAGGGTGCGGATGGCCCCCAAGCAGCGAAAGGCCTGCAGCCCCTGCAGCTTCGGGAGACGCCCGTGGTCGCTGACCGCCTGGGCGTCACGGTTCGTTCGCTCGCTCGCGGTGCGAGCGGCAGAGAGCGTGTGCCAGGCTGCGGTCCCGCGCGGGAGCGGACCACGCAAGCGGGGGGACGCATGGAAGGACAGCTTGTGGGGAGAGCCCCGGCCCTTGTGGTAGTCCTCGAGCCCCAACCGGTGCAGCCCCGCAGGAATCGGCCGGTAAGCCTGTGTTCCACACATGACACTTCGAGCGCCTGTGGTGCCGCCGAATACCCCCCTGCAGCTGAGCGGCAAGCCGTTAGGCGCGCACTCTGAGAGGAATGACGATAAGGAGAGGCTCAGATGAGTTTTGAGATGCTTGAAGCGACCATCAACGGCATCCACGCTGCCTACAAGTCGGGGCAGCTCACCTGTCGCCAGCTGGTGCAGCGGTATCTCGACCGCATCGACGCATACGATAAAAAGGGTCCGGCCATTAACGCGATCATCACGCTGAATGCCGAGGCGCTTACAGAGGCGGACCGGCTGGACGCCGCGTTCAAGGCTTCCGGTTTTGTCGGCCCGCTGCATGGCATTCCGATCATCGTGAAAGATCAGGCCGACGCCAAAGGCATGCCGACGACCCTGGGCTCGGTGTTGTTCAGAGACTACTATCCCGATCGCGATTGTTTCGTCGTCGAGCAATTGAAAAAAGCGGGTGCGATCATCCTCGCCAAGGCCACGCTGGGCGAATTGGGCGGCGGCGACACGCATGGCTCGTTATTTGGATCGACACGGAACCCCTACGGATTGGATCGAACGGTCGGCGGCTCCTCAGGAGGCTCGGCGGCCTCTGTGGCGGCAAACTTCTGCACCGTGGCAGTGGGACAGGAGGGCCTGGCGTCGATCCGCAGGCCGTCCGCCTGGAATTCCGTCACAGGCATGCGGCCCACCGCGGGCCTTGTCAGTCGCGGCGGCGTGTACGCCGGCTGGCCCTCGATCAACGGTTCGCTCGGACCGATGGCCCGCACGGTCGCCGATTTGGCCAAAGTCCTGGACAGCATGGTCGGTTATGACCCGGAAGATCCGCTCACGGCGAGAGGCGTCGGTCATGTGCCGGACAGCTTCACACAATTCCTCGACAGCAACGGCTTGCAGGGAGCGCGTCTGGGCATCCTGCGTGAGTCCATGGGGCTCGGGTCCGAGCCCGGCTCGGAAGACTTCAAAAAAATCGACGACGTGTTCGAGCAAGCGGTCTCCGAGCTCAGGGCCGCCGGCGCCGAGGTGGTGGATCCCATCGTCATCCCCCATCTGCATGAATTGCTCGCGAAGCGCGCGGGCAGCTTCAGCGACGAAGAGGAATCGTTCACGCGGTACCTCACTCGGAGCGCCCATCCCCCGTATCAGTCTCGTGCGGAAGCGGCAGCGACGCCGAGCTTCGCAAAAGTCCTTCGCAGATCACAAGACCGTTGGAGGCGATCCCCCGACAACAACGCGCACTACGAGTATCTCAAGGCGCGCGAGGCGTTAATGACGAACGTGCTCAAGGTCATGGCCGACCACACACTCGACGCCATCGTGCACAAAACCGTCGAGCACCAGCCGACGCTGATCACAGACGGCATCAACCCACCCTTCGTCGATCAGAAGGGCGCGCCGCATCTCAACACGTTTTTAGTGTTCGTGCCGAGCATCGCCGTACCGGCTGGCTTCACCCGCGACCACCTGCCCGCCGGGATCACGTTCTTGGGACGGCCCTACGATGACGGCAACATGATCAAATTCGCCTACGCCTACGAGCAGGCGACCCACCATCGCCGGCCGCCGGCCAGCACGACACCGCTGTGAGGCATGGGGCAAAGGGGAGGAGCAGGTTCCTCCCCTTCGCAAGGGGGAGTCAGAGCAACCGCTTCTCCCCCTTCGCAAGGGGGAGTCAGAGGGGGTGAAGCATTGCGGCCGACGTGTATTACGGGGTATGCAACAACGCCAATTTGCCCTGCGTCTGGCGGTTCTCCAGGCGATGATGCGCCTCCGGGGCGCGCTCCCATGGGTAGGTTTCGGTGATATAGGGATCGACCTGCTTGTTGGCGATCAGGGGCACGAGATTCGCCACGCCCCGGTTCCAGACCTCGGGCTGTGCCCAGGCCGTGAAGACCCCGAAATTGGACCACTGCAGGCTCTTCGGTTGCAGGTCATCCGCAGCCAGCTGCGGTGCGCCTGACGCGCGCCCGAAGCTCACCAGCTTCCCGAAGACGCGCAATGCTTTGATATCATCCTTGCAGGTCGCAGCCCCCACGCCATCGATCACGGCATCGACCCCGCGTCCACCCGTCAGGGTCCGCACCGCGTCGGCAAAATTCTCGCGCTGGTAGTTGATCACATGATCGGCCCCGAACCGTTTGGCGGTGTCGATCTTATCATCGCTGCCCACCGTGCCAAAAACCGTCACGCCGGAGCGCTTGGCGATCTGGACCAACATCAGCCCGACGCCACCCGCGGCCGCGTGCACCAGAATCGTATCCCCAGGTTGGACCCTGGCAGCGGTATGCAGCAGATGCCAGGCGGTGAAGCCCGTCATGGGAAATGTGCCGCCTACTTCGTCGCTGATGCTGTCCGGCAGCGGGACGACCTGGGGCGCCGACACCACCAACAAATCGCCATAACCCCCGCCCTGGCAGATGGTGGCCACCCGCTCTCCTATTTGTAAATGCGTCACACCGGCCCCCAGGGACTCGACCACGCCCGCGGCTTCGATGCCGGTGACCACCGGTTCCGGCACCCGACTCCCCTCGTTTCGGCCATAGCGTCGGATGCCGATATCCCGAAAATTCACGCCGCTCACGGACACGCGGATCCGCACCTGCCCAGGCCCTGGGACGGGATCAGGGACTTCCATCACCCGCAAGACTTCCGGGTCTCCTGTCTGCGTAAAGGCAACAGCTCGCATGTGTCATTCCTCCCTACGACATTTCGCAGCCTCAGTCCATTCCATTGCGTTGCCCAGTCGAAAGCCAAGCCCCGACCAGGGTCAGGCCGAGGCCGCACGCCCGCACGCGGACCAGCGCTTCACCGGGGCCTGGCTCAGGCATCGGCACCTCTTCGAGCATGAGCGGCCCATCTAACTCCTTCATCACCAGTGCCTGCATGACACTTCCTCCTCTTGCGGTTCTCTTCGAAGGCGCGTGCGATGCTGGCCGGCCCGGCCCTAACCCTGCTGCCGCTCCTGCACGAGCATGGCCTCCGCCCAGCCTGCCAGCTTCGGTAAGGCCGCCTCGATCTCGCGCTGATCCAGCGTCGAAGCCAGATCAGCGGCGCCCGCCCGGATCAGCATCACCGGCAGGCGTTTGTGCAGGCGCTCGAGCGTCCACTGCAGAGGATCGCCGTCAGCCGCGGGATCGAACGGGACGTATTGGTCATTGGCGGACCAGGCGTAGTGATAATGCGGGGCGCGCTCAAAGCAGTCGAAGCGAAGGACTTCCTCGTCCCGGAGCACTGCCTCCCGCGCTCCATCGCGATCGCGATAGACGTGAATACAGAGGCCCCTGTCGTTTTGGAGGCGTCGATATTCGATCCCAAACAACAACCCTCCTGCCGGAATGAAGACGGTTTTGGCCGGGTCGGCATAATTGCGCACTGGTTCCATGCTGGCATTCCCCCTCTGGAGCTGGTATCAGCAGACGTCGCATGCCTGACGTCCCTCTCGGCGTGATTCGGCCCCCAGGTGTACCGGAACTCATGCCCCCTGTCAAGGCAGATCTGGTCTGAAGATGCGCGTCACGGTTTTGCACTCGCCTTCGACCTCGCGCTTCCATCCCCCCGACGAGCGGGAAGCCGCTACCCATCCCTTCCCCCCTGGAGGGGAATGCTCCTATCACTCCCTTCCCCCCCTGGAGGGGGAAGGTGGGGATGGGGGGGGAAAGCTGCCGGCGGCATACCGGTGCGCAGGCCAGTATGGCCGGCCCGAAGGCGTTTGACAGGAGGGTGCCCAGCCGCTATGCTGCAGCCACGTTCACACTCCACGAGCACAGACGGAGGAACGCGGCCGCGCCGCCCGCTGACGAGCCGCATCGAGCCGTCACGTGCCCCCAGCTTCTGGCACGACAGAAAGGAGAGCAGCCATGCCGGTCATGTTCGAAAAGCGTGGTCAGGTGGGTATCGTCACCCTGAGCCGGCCCGAGGCCCGGAACGCCTGGGGTCAGGACTTCGCAGAGGGAATCGCCCAGCACTTCGCCGCCATGGAGGCAGATGATGACATTCGCTGCGCGGTGCTCACCGGGGACGACCACGGGGGGGCCTTCTCGGCCGGGGCCAATCTGAAAAATCCGCAGACGCATACCTTGAACTCCTCGGCCGAGTTCATCAAAAGCCTTCCGAAGCGGAGAGACCGCCAATTTGAGGTGCTGTCCAACTTCCCGAAGCCGCTCGTTGGCGCTGTCAACGGCTACGCCATCGGCGTGGGCTGCATCGTGACCTTCTGCTGTGACGTGCTGGTGGCGTCGGAGCGCGCAGAATGGCGGCTGCCGCAGGTAGCCCTGGGGATCTTGCCGGCCTATGGTGGGGCGGTTCGGCTCGCCCGCTGGGTAGGGAAGGGACACGCTATGCGGCTGGCCTTGGGGTTCCCGCTGAAGGCGGAGGAGGCGTATCGGATCGGCCTGGCGCAATGGCTGGTCCCCCACGGGGATCTCCTGGCCAAGACGATGGAGATAGCCGAGCACCTGGCCTCCTTACCGCCGCTGGCCGCCCAACTGGCCAAGGAGTCGCTGAACCACGGCTTGGACATCCCCAACCTCTCCGATGCCTCCCTGGTGGACCTGTATCGCTTCATGGCCCTGGAGGGGACGGAGGACAAAACCGAAGGGCATCAGGCGTGGCGCGAGAAGCGTAAGCCGGTCTTTCGCGGACGGTAACGCGTGGCGAGGCTGAGCAACCACTCATGTGCCTGTTCTGTCAAAGGGTGAGCCACGACCGCCCTTCAGCAACCGTAACATGCCAGGCATGGTGGTTGCGCGAAGGTTGCGTGTGGTCGTGTCGTCATCTTTACGCATCATTAGATTGTTGTCGTGCATTGCACAGAACGGAAGGAGGAGCGGCATGGCCAAGTTCAAGATCGTGACACCAGTAGGGGCCAGTTTTTCCGTGCCAGGTACAGGCTACAAGCTCGAAATGGAAGGCTTGGCCCCCATCGAGGCGGAGATCGTCGAGATCGCGGCCGGGACCGACGATGAATTTGTCAGCGCCGCGCGCGGCGCCGATGCGCTGTACGCCAAGGGACGCCTCATCACCAGGCGCATCATCGACGGCCTCGAGCGGTGCAAAGTGATCGCGCTCGGCACTGTAGGAGTCGATTCCGTCGATGTCGCGGCGGCCACGGCCCGCGGGATCCCGGTCACCAACGTGCCGGACACCTTCATCGAAGAAGTTGCGGACCATACCATGATGCTGATCCTGGCCACCTATCGCCGAGTGGTCCTCATGGACAGGCTGGTCAGAGAGGGGCGCTGGGTGGAGGGCCGACCGTTGTTGTCCGAGTTCCCGCGACTCATGGGTCAGACGTTGGGCTTCGTCGCCTTCGGGCATGTGGCCAGGGCCGTGGCCGTCCGGGCACGCGCCTTCGGGATTCACATGCTGGCCTATGACCCCTACGTCGAAGAGTTGACTGTCAGCCAGTACGGCGTGGAACCCGTGGACCTGACCGAGCTGCTGCAACGCTCCGACATCGTCTCGATGCATGCTCCGGCAACCCCCGATGCCCACCATCTGCTGACGGAACATCACTTTCGGCAGATGAAACCGGAGGCGCTCTTTATCAGCACCGGCCGCGGCCCGACGGTGGATGAGCAGGCCCTCATCAGGGCGTTGCAGGAAGGCTGGATCGCTGCTGCCGGGTTGGACGTCCTCGAGCAGGAACCTCCCGCCTCGACCAACGCGCTCTTAAAGATGGACAACGTCATCCTGACGCCTCACGTGGCGTCAGCCTCCGCCCGGTTTGATCCTGTGCGGAAGCGTCGGGTGGGGCAGGAAATCGCGCTGGTGTTAAGCGGCCGCTGGCCCAGAAGTTGTGTGAACCCTTCGGTCCTAGAGAAGAGTGGACTGATGCGCTGGCAGCCCTATTCCATGGAGCGAGGTCCAGGGGCTTAGGCCAACACGGCCCCTGCCTGTGGGAGCCCGAAGCTCATCTCCACGGTAGTGGGCTTCGGCCTGCTCAGCCTCTGGCGGCTCTCCGTCCCTGCAGACGTAAGGGCCTAGGCTTCGGGCGTGGAAGAGGCGGCATCTGGCCCTACTTCCGGGAGGTGGTCACCGCCGACATGTAGCTGCCAAGGACGCCACTGGCCACGGCGTTGCTCAGAATGCAACCCCAGTGGAGGGGGTTGGTGCGCGCGCGCAGATCATGCTGAATTTCGCCAGGGATGCTCTGCTTGTAGGAAGGACGCGCGGCGAACGTGTGCCGGAATGGGAATTGCTGATCTCCAGCATGTCGTTTTGTCAGCCTCCCTCAGCCATGTTATAGTGCTGTCGTGCACATGGTCATGACTTGCCCCGCGCATGCAGTGGAGCGTGGATTGAAACGGGAGGGCTGGAGCATGCTAAAACGCGAAGAAAACGAGCTGATCACTGGTGTTGCTCCTGGCACGCCGATGGGCCATACCATACGCAGGTATTGGATGCCAGCGTTGCTGGCGTGGGAGCTGACGGAACCCGATTGCCCGCCCGTGCGCGTCAGGCTGCTGGGCGAAGACCTGGTGGCCTTTCGGGACACGCAGGGCTGTATCGGCCTCCTCGAGGAGTACTGCCCGCATCGGCGGGTATCGCTGTTTTTGGGCCGCAATGAGGAGTGTGGCCTGCGCTGCGTTTACCACGGGTGGAAGTTCGACGTGGACGGTCGCTGTGTGGACATGATGAACGAGCCGGCAGAACTGCATTTTAAGAATAAGGTGTATGCCACGGCCTATCCCACGGTAGAAGTCGGCGGCATTATCTGGGCGTACATGGGACCACCGGAGCTGCAACCGCCACTGCCCAAGTTCGCCTGGACCCAGGTGCCTGAGACGCATCGCCACGTCACCAAGGTGATTCAAGAGTGCAACTGGCTCCAGGGCCTGGAAGGAGGCATTGATACGTCTCATGCCCAAATCCTCCACCGCGACTTCACGGCGACCATTGGCCCCACCACCCGAGGGGCGAGAGGTGGGGCACCGACGGTGGAAGTTGACATGACCAACTATGGCTACCGCTACGCGGGCATTTACCCCCGTCCTGGTGAGGTCTCCTTCATCCGCGCCTATCACTTCATCATGCCGTTCCATCAGCTCCGTCCCTCGACAACGGACCGGGGGAACCCCTCGGTGGCCGGCCACATCTGGGTGCCGATGGATGACGACAACACCATGGTGTACAACTGGGAGTACAGCACGACGGATGAGCCATTGAACGAGGAAGACCGGCTCGAACGTCGTCTGGGCAATGGCCCGCTCGACGTCGACCAGACGACCTTTCGCTCGAAGCGCAATCGGGAAAACAACTACCTGCTGGACCGCCAGGCGCAGAAAACGAAGAGTTTTACTGGCATTGCGGGCGTGAACACGCAGGACCGGGCCGTACAGGAAAGCATGGGACGTATTGTGGACCGCTCGAGAGAGTATCTCGGGCCGGCAGATAAAGCGATTATCCAGGCGCGCCGACTGCTCTTGCAAGCCGTCAAGATGGTGCAGGATGGCGGCACGCCCCCTGGCATCGATCCGACGTATTACGCAGTGCAGGCCGCCGAAGGCGTGCTACCGCGTGATGCCAATTGGCGTGCTGTCTTCACACCCGAGACAGCGGCCGTCGAGATCCTGGAGACGGTGTAACCCGATGGTTTTTTTCCGGCGTCGGCCAGCCCCCGGGGTCGGAGGCCGGCGCCGATCCCGTAGCACGGCACGCCCAGCCGGCGCACTGCAGCAGCCAGGGCGTCGAAGAGGGGTGCTTAGACCCTGACTTCCCCTCTGAACGCCGACATGGTACGCGTAATGGGTGAGCTGGCGGTTGATCGCTTCGATCACCGAGAGGGACGTTCCGCGGATGCGCACGGTGCGGGCCATGTCCTCCGGGGTGAGGCGCGCGAGCGCGTCGAAGAGACACTGCCAGCCCGCTTGCCAGCGTTCGATCAGCGCTCGGTGGGTATCCCTCTCGTCAAGGGTGAATTCGCTGTCGCGATGGCGGTCGGGGGTTTCCTCGGCCGAGGTGGGAAAGGTTACCCACCGCGCGCGCATGCTGCCGGCCATATGCTTCAAGAGCACGCCGATGCTGTTCGCCTCTTCGTCAAGGGCGGTGAAGAGGTCGGCGTCGGTGATCTGAGCCATCGCCCCCTCAGCAAGGGCTTTCAGCGTGCGAAACTGGCGGACAGCATCGTTCAAGTAGAGCCGTGTGAAAGCATCGTGCATTGCGAACCTCCAGTGGATCTCATTGGAATATGCTGGCTGATCCATCGAGAGGCCTCACGCCTCCGGCTTCAGCGGCGGGGGCGAAACTGCCCCTGACATGCGCCTGGGCCGCTGCAGCCTGCACCAGCGCTGTCCCCCCCGTCCGCCTCGATCGTCTTGATCAAATCGACCCGCTTCATGACACAACCAACTCGTCCACCTTGCGGATGCCTGGCAACTCACCGCTGGTCAGGTCATGATACAGATCCTTGAGGTGCTCTTTCAGGTCATCCAGGGTTTCGCCCTGTGTCCAATAATCGGGGTAATCTTGGAGGTAGCCAATCCAAGCACTGTCTTCTTGCCAGTAGACAAATTTGACCGTTCGCATCGTAGGCATCCTCCATTCAAACTGATACCCGGAGTTTACTGGATTAGGGAGCATCTCCGCAAGCTATCAACCCCTGCCGCTTAGACATAATGACTTCCAATTCATGGCCCGCAATCCGATAGTACACAGCATACGGGAACCGACGGGTCAATGCCCGCCGGACATCGTGATACACCGCCGTGTACATCTCCGGCGTGCGGCCTATGCGCTCAAGCACCTCCTCCACGCACAGCAGGAACGCCGCCCCGAGCCCTTCGCGCTGCCGCTCATACCAGGCGCGGGCCCTGACCAAGTCGGCTTCCGCTTCCGGGCGGATGATCATGGCACAGCTTCCTACGGTTTCTGCAGGCGCCTCTTCACGTCCTCCCAGCTCGATCCGGCATGCGGATCGGCGTGGCAGGCGGCCAGTCGGCGGTCGAGTTCATCCTTATGAGACTGCGGGACTTCGAGGGCGTCAGCTTCCGCAGCAATGCTGTCCCAGATCTCTTCCACGAGCAGGATGCGCTCGGCGAGGCTGAGCCGATCAATGCCCAGCGATTTGGTAGTTGCATGCATCTGGAACCCTCCTTATGCGAGATGTGCCGGTCACCATGAGTGTATCCCAATTACCTGCGAAGGGAAAGAAATCTGGCGTCTAACGCCCGCAGTAAGCGGCGGGGGCGACACCACCCCTGACCTCCGATATGCTGACAAACTACAAAGCGCCGCGGTCCCCCCCGTCCGGGTCATCCCTACCTCGCTCGATGGCGTGCTCACGGCCGCTCCAGCGCGACTCCTCCCGATCACGGGCCTATCACCGTCCCCACGTCAGCATATCCGCAGGCTTTCCCCGCGGCGTTGGCTGCTTGGGGAATCCTCCCACCCTGTCGTATCCGGTTGACACCTGCGCCCCCGCGCGGCTCAGTTCCTGCTGGGTTCTTCCGCCCTGCCATGGGCAGGGCGGACGAGCAGTCATGACTGGCCCTGCGTGCGCTCGTGAGCGCGACACGGGGTTACGCCGTTCCGTCGCTCCGTGTGCCGCTGCACGTAGGACCCCACGCTTCGCCGGGTTTCTGGGGAGTGTCGCTGAGTCACCTGCAGACACGCTCAGCCCCTATCCGTGCCTGTTGGCCGTAGCCAATCATCCGCGCAGGTTACCCCACCCTCACGACGATTCAACCCTGGGTTCAACCAAGGCTTATCCCTCTTCAGCTGGGCTCGCTGGGATTCCCAGTCGGATTCCGGGTTACCACCTTCTCTTCCCGCTTTTGGGATTGAGGGTCAGTCGCTACCCACGGGAATATGCAGTCAGCCCGACACCGGGGCGGCAGGAATTACACCTGCACGGAGATCCAGGTATCAAAGATCCCTGGATCTTCGCTCCCTAGCCCCTACCGTCGTGAGACGATAGTTTCAGGGAAACGGATCGCACCTGCAGTGCGTTGTTAGCGCCCACAACCCCTTGCGGTGCTGTTACTTATGGAAGAAACTTGCTCTCAGGTTTCGAGAGCAGTTTCTTGAGAGACCGTCCCGCCGCCTGATGTGGGCTCCGACCTGGCCGAAAGCCATACGAGCCGTCCAGAAAGTCCTGCGCGTAGATCGCTTCCAGCAGC
>Ga0209399_10001714_pt1 | contig 11142 bp, 9 predicted proteins | sample OV2TP3_FD_184130 | JGI IMG/M metagenome (GOLD analysis project Ga0209399, IMG submission 184130) | Hot spring microbial communities from Beatty, Nevada to study Microbial Dark Matter (Phase II) - OV2 TP3 (SPAdes) (version 3) | ecosystem: Environmental > Aquatic > Thermal springs > Hot (42-90C) ... | reverse complement strand
AAATATAGTCTGGATGGTATTTTGAAATTATCGGGAATACCGCCCTGGCAGATACTGAAGATCGTTGATCATGAAAATGCAACCGTTGCTGAAATCAAGACATTCATTATCACGTCCCTTTTAGAGAGCGGTGTTTTAACAACAGGCAGTCATAACATGATGTATGCACATAATGAAGAAGACCTTAAGATTGTTATAAATGCATACTCATCTACCTTGTTAGGATTATCAAAGGAACTTGAACAAAAAGGACTGGCAGAACGCCTGGGAGTAGAACTCATTAAACCGGTTTTTGCTGTCAGGTAATCGGATACTGCGGTTTGCAGTATGATTGCAGTATTAATAAGAGCAGACGCATCAGAGGCAATCGGAGCAGGGCATATTGTTCGATCAATGGCCCTGGCAGAAAAACTCAAACAGAATGGTTGTGAATGCATATTTGCCACGCGTACACCGACAATCAAAGTTATGCCCAGCCTGGTAAATTCATTTCCCGTGATAGAGATTAACGGAGCTTTGACAACTGAAACCTCACAATTAATTAATGCCTGTCCACAGGGGGTAGACTGGCTGGTAGTTGACCATTATGAATGGGATATGTCCCTGGAAAATAAGTGTCGTCCATGGGCAGAAAAGATCATGGTCATTGATGATCTGGCTAACAGGAAGCATGATGTAGATTTACTGCTTGACCAGACACTTTCCAAAATGAAAAGCGATTATGAAAACCTGGTTCCGGAAAATTGCAAAATGTTTCTTGGTCCTGAATATGCTTTGTTAAGAGAGCAATTCGCCGAACGCCGCACCTTATCTTTAAATAAACGATTATCTGATGACTATAAACTCGATAGAGTGCTTGTCAGTATCGGTATGACAGATCCACAGAATATCACCGGTATAGCTATGGAGGGTATTCGTCAGTCAGGATTGAAATTATCAGTTGATGTTATTCTTGGCAAACATGCGGGCAATATGGATTTGATAATGAAAACAGCAGATGCTATGGACTGTGATATCAATATATATAACCAGATTTTAGAAATGGCAAAAATCATGGAAAGAGCTGATCTTGCTATCGGTGCAGCAGGGTCTACTTCCTGGGAACGGTGTTGTCTGGGAGTGCCTTCATTCCTTGTAACTATAGCAGATAACCAGAACCGGATTGCAGATGCCCTTGAAAAAAACCATGCAGCAATAATTCTGGGCAATCAACATAATATAAAACCCGAATTATTTTCAAAAAAATTAATTGAACTTTCCAGTAATCCGGATCAACTGAAAAGTATGGCTGTAGCAGCTTCAACAATATGCGATGGGCTTGGCGCAAATCGGGTTGCCGAGAATGTACTGACCATAAATTGATATGCAAGACTGGTGGAAAAAACCCCGGGAAGTTTCTGTAGTTATCGATAATGATGAATGGATGCTGACATATTGTAAGAAGCTTGTTGATGATATTAATAACCAGGGTGATAACGCATATTTGTGCAGGTCCTATGAAGCGGTAAAAAAGAATGGTGTTTCTTTCTTTTTGAGTTGTCATGGAATTGCTTCAGCTGAAATACTGGCGCGTAATCACAGGAATCTGGTTATTCATGCCAGTAAATTACCCGAAGGCAGGGGCTGGTCACCATTGACATGGCAGATACTACAAGGTGAAAACCGGATCCCGGTATGTTTTCTGGAAGCAGAAGAAAAAGTGGATTCAGGTAATATTATTTACATAGATTATCTTGAATTCGAAGGCCACGAACTGATAAATGAAATGCGTGAAGCCCTGGCAACATTAAGTTGTAATCTTTGCTTCAGGTTTCTTGATGAAGAATATCCGCCTGCAGGAGTAGAGCAGCAGGGTAATTCCACTTATTTCCCAAAGAGAAAACCTGAAGACAGCCAACTTGATGTCAATAAAACCATTGCAGAACAAATCAACCTTCTTCGTGTTGCCGATAATGAACACTATCCTGCATTTTTTGAATGGCAGGACCATTTCTATCGTATACGGATAGAAAAAATGCAGTCCAAGAAATGATTAAAGAAATTCAGTTGATTGTCATCACGAAATGAGATTGCTGTGATTGCCACGCCCCTGCGGGGCTCGCAATGACGACCCTGATGTCATTGCGAAGCCAAAGGCTGAAGCAATTCCCTTCCTGGTCATTGCGAGCGCAGCGAAGCAATCTGGTGTTGAGTGTATGAGATTGCCGCGTCGGACTTTGTCCTCCTCACAATGGCAGAATTTCCTGATTACCAAATAATGAAAAACACCATAACAATTAATAACATTAAAATCGGGCCAGGCCAGCCACCCTATATCGTAGCTGAATTATCAGCAAACCATCTTGGTGATATTAATCGGGCTAGGGAAATCATTAAGCAAGCAAAATCATCCGGCGCAAATGCTGTAAAACTGCAAACATACACGGCAGATACACTCACAATCGATCATGATGGGCCAGGGTTTAAGATTGAAGGTGGTTTATGGCAGGGCAGAACGCTTTATGATCTCTACCAGAAGGCCCATACTCCATGGGAATGGCATCAGGAATTGTTCGATTTAGGCAAGGAACTCGGCATTACAATCTTCAGTTCCCCATTTGATAATACTGCAGTCGAATTCCTTGAAACGCTGAATTGTCCCGCATACAAGATTGCGTCTTTCGAAATACTGGACCTGGAATTGATTAAATGTGCTGCACAAACCGGAAAACCGCTGATAATTTCTACGGGACTAGCCAACGAGGAAGAAATATCGGATGCAGTGAAAACCGCGAAATATTCTGGTTGCAGTGAATTGATTCTGTTGCATTGTATCAGCGCTTATCCCACTCCGCCTGATGAATATAATCTGCTGACCATGGTCGATCTCCATAAAAAACATAATCTCGTTGTTGGAATTTCAGATCATACCCTTGGCGTTGCAGTTGCAATTGCTGGCGTTGGTCTTGGCGCTTCCATGGTTGAAAAACATATCACCTTGTGGAGAGATGAAGGTGGGCCTGATGCTCCTTTTTCCCTTGAGCCTGAAGAACTGAAAATTCTCACACAACAATGCCGGACTGCATGGGAAGCTCTGGGTGAAATCAATTATAAAAACAAACAGAGTGAATCAGGGAATATAATCTTTCGCCGCTCCTTGTATGTAGTAAAAGATATTAATGCCGGTGAAGAATTTACCAGGGAGAACATCAGGTCTATAAGGCCCGGTTTTGGACTGGCACCCAAATATTTACCGGAAATCCTTAGACGCAAAGCAGCAGGGAAGATATCACGTGGTACCCCGCTGGACTGGTCGATGATTGCACCATAAAAGAATAATAACCCTCCCCCTTGACGGGGTAGGACAAGGGTGGGGGTGAACAATACAACAATTCCCCTCACCCTATCCCTCTCCCACAAGGAGAGAGGTTGTAGAAAGATTTAATAAAAAACCGAGACCACTATGAAATTCTGTCAACGTTGTGTTTCACCGGATACCAATCCATTCATTGATATTGATGCATCAGGGGTATGCAGTGCATGTCTGTCTTTCGGAGAGAGGCAGGAGGTTGACTGGAATGAACGCAAGACCAACTTTGAAGCTGTGGTTGCCCATGCCAAAAAACACAGTAAGGGCTATGATTGCCTGATACCAGTCAGTGGTGGCAAAGACAGTTACTGGCAGGTGATTACCTGTCTTGAGTATGGTCTCAATCCACTGACCGTCACCTGGCGGGATCCCATGCGACTCGAGATTGGCCAGAAGAACCTGGATAACCTGATCAAGATCGGTGTTGACCATATTGACTATTCGATCAACCCGAAAGTAGAGAAAAAGTTTCTATACCTTTCATATAAAAAATATGGAGTGCCTGGATTACCCAAACACATGGCCCTGTACAACCTGCCGCTCAGGCTGGCAGTCCAATTTGATATCCCGTTGATGGTCTGGGGTGAGAATGCAGCCATTGAATATGGAGAACTGAAAGACCATAGCAAAGGATTTGACGTTGATTATGACTGGCTGATGAATAAACGTGGTGTAACCCAGGGAACCACAGCAGAAGACTGGATTGGTGAGGATTTTACCCGCGGCAACATGGCAGCCTATTTTGGTCCAACACGCGAACAAATGGAACGGAGTCAGTTACATGCCGTGTACCTGGGTCATTATTTTCCATGGGACCAGGTGAGTAATTATGAAGCAGCTTGCCGGCATGGTTTTACTGCGCCGGATTCCGGTCCCGGTTATTATGCCTTTGATGATGTCGACTCCGGTTTCATCTCCATTCATCATTATTTGAAATGGTACAAGTTTGGTTATACACGTATGTTCGATAATCTTTCGCATGACATCCGTCGTGGCCGGCTTTCCAGGGACAAAGCACTGGCGATCATCCGCGAACGCGTTCCCGAAACGCCGCATGATGATATAAAGTCTTTCTGTGAGTTTTTGGGCATATCTGTAGAACATTTTTATGAGATTGCAGAGAAGTTCAGAGATCCGGATATCTGGACAAAAAAAGATGGATGCTGGGTCATAGAAGATTTCATCATAAATGACTGGGGAAGCTGGGAAGAACACCAAAGATGATAAAAAATAAACGCGACGAATCATACCAAAAGCATCCGGAACTGAATCCTTATGTCTCACACCAGCGATATGAACAACCGAAAGAAGATTTCAAAACCATCGGCCGAAAGCTGGAAAAGCTGGTTGATACGAAAAAGACACTCAGGGTTGCTGATGTGGCTTGTGGCAATGGCGAACTGCTTTATTACCTGCACAAGCTCTACCCGAACTGGGAACTGTTCGGGTTTGATCACACCGCCGAATTTATCCGGACAGCGCAAGGCTTTTCCAGATTGCAGGGGGTAAAATTCACACAATGTGATTTTGCTGATATCGAAGGCACTTACGATGTTGTGCTCTCAACATGTTTCCTGTCACTTTTTCAGGACATTACTGAACCATTGAATCGCTTGCTTGCCCTTTGTAATGATGGTGGCCACATATTAGCGACTGGTTTATTTAATCCCTATGATATTGAAGTGCGAGTGGAGTTTTGTGATAACTCCAGACCTGAAACAAAAGGGGAATGGAGAACAGACTTCAATCGTCATTCCCAACAATCCATCCGGCGCATGCTGGGAGGGCGCGTTGATAAAGTTGAATTTGAAGAATGCCCGTATGATATTGAGTTGGCACCGGATCCTGAACATGTCATCCGGGTTTGGTCATTACGTGAACAAACAGGCAGAACATTATTGATTAATGGCGCCTGGCAGATTGCCAACCAGACCTTACTTGTTATCAGGAAATAAAACTATGATATTTAAAAGGAGCTTACAGCATCTTTCTTGTTTTAGTAAGCCAAATAGATTTCGCGCTTTTAAAACATATAATGAGCTATTCAGAACATCTTTTTTAAATAAAAAAAATGAAATAAACAGAATAATATCCAGTAAAAATACAAGGTATTTAAGGAACAGAAAAAAATATTTTTCAGTTTTACGAACTCCCGCAGTTATTAATGCTATTGATATCCTGGCTCCGGAATTATTTGAATCTAAAGATAAAAAGATTCTTGATCTTGGTTGTGGGTATGGAGATTATGTTGCTTTGTTTAATGGGATGGGTCATACATCTATCGGCACCATCACTGAAAAAAATGCAGATGATTTTATATTTATTATGAAAGAACTAAACATACCTCATGCCATACATGATGCCACATCTTCACCATTACCATTTCCAGATGATAGTTTTGATATAGTGTGGTCAGTAAATGTTTTACCTCTTAAAGTATTTCAAGGACACATAGATTATGTTTTAAGTGAAATGCATCGTGTCCTTAAACCTGGAGGTCGCGTTGCAATACGTGTAATCACCAAGTATTTACCATTATATGGATATAATGCACCCAGGGATATGATGCCAAATAATTGTCAACTCCTTCTTGAGTCAGGACCATTTGTTTCATGGCGTAAATGCCAATAGATTTACCAATAAACTTGAAGCAACATACTATAGATTGCCACGGTCGTTTGCGGCTCTCTCGCAATGACAGAAAGCTATATTAATATCCCCTCTCCCCTTGCGGGAGAGGGTTGGGGTGAGGGGTAAAAATCCATGTCACAAACAAAACACGTTGAAAATCTCATCATTGGTGCAGGTCTGGTCGGATCAATAACCGCCTGGATTCTGGCACAACACGGCAAAACAGGAGTCCTGCTGGAACGAAATGCAGATCCCGGCGGTGTCAATGGCAGCTTTGCCGATCCGGATGGCAACTGGTTCGATCACGGTCGCCACGTAATCAATGCCGATCGTTCAGATTTCACAACCAGGTTTTTTCGTCAGGTGCTCGGTCAAGATGGTGTGAGGGAATTCGATCTGCAACGCGGGATCATCGTAAAAGGCCATTTAATTCCTTACGCGGCACCGCCTGAATTGTGGCCCGATGAAATAAAAAACCGGCTGGAACAGAATTCAGGGAAACCAGGTATACATCTTGGCTCAACACGTGCTGAATTTGCCCAGGCCTATGGTTCATGGTTTGCCGATCTGGTGTTCGATGAAATGATGCGAGCTTACCCGATTCTCATGTGGAAACATGAACATGGAATCTCTGAAGAAAAACTTCTGGACTGGTTATTTCCCTGGTTTTTCCCACGCACAAACATGGAACAACATCCCGAAACGGTGAGTGAACTGGGCGTCTACAGTGATGAAAGCCGGCTATATCATTATGAAAGCCGGCACGCGGATCCACCCGCTGAACCTGTCCTTTACCCTGCAGGTAAAGGCGGATATGCAGCATGGATCCATGCCATGCTGGACGGTGCAGCAGAATCAATCAAGGTACATACCGGACTATCAGACATTCAGATTGATATCGATCCGGAAAGCCTCGAAGTGCACTCAGTAACCGCCGGGGGACAAAAATATACCGCCGATACTGTGTTCTGGTGTGCCCCCTTACCAGTACTCTGCAAGACTGTGGGCTGGACGTTGCCCAAAGGAGAACCGCAGTGGGAGCTGATGGGCAGTTTTACTTTTAATGAACCTGTCAATAACGAATATCATGAAATACTGTTCGCCGATCCTGCACACAAAATCCGGCGCATAAATTTTCCCGGCCTGTTTGAGGGTAATGAGCAATCAAAAACATTGCAGGTGGAATATACGACATTGGGTGAAGAACTTAAACACAATCCGGAAGAATGGCGTAAAGACTGGCTGAACAGTTTGCATCAGCTCGGATTTATCAAGTCAGACTCCGAACCAAAATATTTTGATTTCAAAAAGGTTTCCCGCGGCATCGTCAGCACAGAAGACTTAAGCAGTTTCCTGGCAGACTGCGAACAACGCATCAGGAAAGCAAATGGCAACCTGGTTGCACCGCATATGGCCGTGGCTTCAGACAACAATTCACGGCTTGTGCCTAAAGTATATAAATGTATTACAAAATACCTCACCAGCAATTGAACGTGATGAACAACCAGGCAGAACTGGTTAATTCTAAAGTGGGTACCGAAGCAATCCCGCCACAGCGGAATATTATTGTTTTCGATCTGGCTTCTCGCAAATATGTGGAAATAATGATGAGGTTGGCAAAGTATAAGAATTGGAAGCCGGTTCACTGGTTTGGCTCTTTGCCTGATGATAGTAATAAAATTTGTGGGCAATATCCCCAAGTTAAATATTATAGTAAAAGCGATGTTGTCCGCTTACGATTACCAGACACTGTCCCGTATATTAAGTGGCCACGTCGCGATATTGATGTGATCAAGAAATTGGCAGTTTATGATCCGGTTTTGTATCCGGTATTTCTGCGGGAAGCGCAAAGACCTTATGGAATGGATCAGATAGCCGAGTATCATGAGGTGATTACAACCTGGTTCTATTTCTTTGAACATGCAAATCCGGATTTAGTTGTCTTTGGCCAGATGCCAGCCCATATTTACGATTATCTTCCTTACCTGCTGTGTCAGGAACGTGGTATACCAACACTATTATTGCTTAAACATCATCATGTTCCGGGTGTAATAATGCCAACAAACAGTTACGAAGAACCTCCTCCACGGATTGCAGCGCGATATAAACAATTGATTGATACAAATTCATATCTTGATATTAAACTCATTGGTGAATGGCAGCAGTATCTGGACAAGATGAGTGGGACATATGAAAAGGCAATGTATAAGGATTTTAACAGGCGTTATTTGCTTGATCACAAAAAGGATCGCATAAAGTTACGTGACACTATTTACAGAAAGTTATTCGATGTAATTACAGGAAAACGTAGTATTTTTTATGCACGTGCGCTAGCCCGTGAAGTATTAACCCTTCACAGACGATGGCTGCTTCGTTGGTCATATGAAAGTAAAACAATCCAACCGGATTACAATACACCATATATATTCGTACCACTCCACGTTCAGCCCGAACGCACCAGCGTCCCACAAGGTGATATCTTCGGCCATCAGTTATTAATGATCGAAATACTCTCTAGATCATTACCTGAAGGCTGGTTGCTATATGTAAAGGAACATCCGGTGCAACTTTATGATAGGCCAGTATTCAAATTCTTCCGCACGCCTGTGTTTTATAAAGAAATACTGCGCTTCAAGAACGTACGATTAGTACCATCTCGTATTACTGCCCGTAAATTAATCGATCACGCACGAGCAGTAGCCGCAGTAACCAGCACGACATGCTGGGAGGCGCTATTTCGTGGCAAGCCTGCATTGATATTTGGCCACGTCTGGTTCAAATTCTGTGAAGGAGTATTCCATACACCCACCGATGATAAATGCAGGGAGGCAATGGATAAAATCAGTAAAGGTTATTCCATTGATCCGGATAAGCTGAAGGCCTGTCTTTATGCCATCCAGGAAGAAGGCGTTGCAAGACCAAAATTGAACGTGGACAAAAATAACCCAGAAACACGCAAGCAACTTTTTGATACTTGGTCAAAGTTAGTATCAGATCAATTAAGTCCTGATGGCATTGTAATCACTAAAGATACTGTAGATACCCAAAAATCTGAAGATAAACAGTTTATTCCACTGCATTCGTTATCTTCTTAACTAAGGAAGCTCTGAATAAGTCATTAATGTCATTTCGACCGCAGGGAGAAATCTTGCAGTTAATTGTTTTTATATGACATTTCTAACGGAAGATTTCTTGCTTCGCTCGAAATGACTACTTAATCAGAGATTCCCTAAATATGTTAGATATATTTAAAAAACTCAATGCCTTATTAAGTTCCCGCGAACGTACTAGAGCAAAGCTGGTTTTTGTTCTCATGCTGGTCATGGCGTTTATGGAAACCTTGGGAGTAGCCTCGATAATGCCCTTTGTTGCAGTGTTAGCAAATCCACAGATTGTTGAAACGAATTATTATATTTCTAAAATATACAACACTCTCGGTTTCTCAAGCGTAGATAGTTTTTTGTTTTTATTAGGTATTCTTGTTTTTGTATTGTTTGTTTCGAGTTTGTTATTCAAAGCCTTGACCACCTATGCGATTACCCGTTTTTCTAATATGAGATTGCATTCTATGGCATGCCGATTGTTGAGTGCCTACCTACGTCAGCCGTATGAGTTTTTCTTGGGTCGTAATACATCAGATATGGGCAAATCAATCCTATCTGAAGTGAGTCAGGTTATTAATGGTGTGATATTACCAAGTATGAAAGTGATATCAGGTAGTATTGTGGCAATATCGCTTCTTGGCCTACTCCTTATTGTTGAACCACTACTCTCTCTTGGAGTAGCTATATTACTTGGGGGATCATATGCATTTATTTATATTTTCTCTCGTAAGTTATTAAAACGGATTGGTGAAGACAGGCTCCTAGCTAATAAACAAAGATTTATTTTCTTAAGTGAAGTACTGAACGGTATAAAAGAATTAAAATTGTTAGGAAGAGAAGGTGCTTACATGGAACGTTTCAAAGATCCTTCAGAACGACATGCGCGTCATCAGGCCACTAAAAATGTAATTATTGCTTTACCAAGATATGCAATTCAGGCAGTAGCTTTTGGGGGTATCTTATTGATTGTGCTTTATTTGATTGGACAGCACGAAAGCCTGGATTCTGCACTACCCTATATTGCACTATATGCCATGGCCGGTAATCGGTTGTTACCTGCCTTTCAGGAAATCTTTGGTAATTTTTCTCATATTCGTTTTTCGTTACCTGTGTTGGAATCACTATATGCTGATTTGACTTTAAAAGAAAAACGTGGGGAACCAAGCAAAATCAAAACTTCTGTCCCATTATATATGAAAGATAATATTCGCCTGGATAATGTTAGTTACTGTTATCCTGATTCTGGATCCTTTGCGATCAAAAGTCTTAGTTTGACAATTCCTGCTGGTAGCAGTGTAGGTTTTGCGGGAAGCACAGGGGCCGGTAAAAGCACTACAGTGGATTTGATACTGGGGTTATTGTCACCATCCACTGGGCAGATTCTAGTTGACGGCCAGCCTTTAAATTCGAGGAATCTCCGCGCATGGCAGGATAATATCGGATATGTACCACAATCTATTTATCTGGCTGATGATACAGTGGCTGGGAATATTGCTTTTGGAGTATCAACAGATCAAATCGATCATGAAGCTTTGGAACGCGCCGCCCGGACAGCACATATCCACGATTTTATCGTTAATGAATTACCACATGGCTATGACACGCATGCAGGGGAGCGGGGCATCCGACTATCAGGTGGGCAGCGTCAACGACTCGCTATTGCCCGCGCGCTTTATCATAATCCGGATGTTGTTGTCTTCGATGAGGCAACCAGTGCGTTGGATAATACTACCGAGGCTGCGGTTATGGAGGCAATAGAAGATCTCCATGGCAGTAAAACAGTGATATTAATCGCGCATAGGTTAACAACTGTTCAGAACTGTGATTTTATTTTTTATCTGGATAAAGGCAACTTATTGGCCAGTGGGTCTTTTGGAGATTTACTGAAAAATAACGAGCAGTTCAGGCAAATGGTGCAGCTTGGGACTGATAAACGGACTGCCAGCATTGCATAACCATATATTTCGGGTCTTCGCGTATTTGTGTGGGTGGTTTTTCTTCATTTTAGAGGATTGGCAACGTGCAAGTCAGGATTTTTAGTCGTAAATACTCTTCATC
>Ga0209399_10001713_pt1 | contig 11145 bp, 8 predicted proteins | sample OV2TP3_FD_184130 | JGI IMG/M metagenome (GOLD analysis project Ga0209399, IMG submission 184130) | Hot spring microbial communities from Beatty, Nevada to study Microbial Dark Matter (Phase II) - OV2 TP3 (SPAdes) (version 3) | ecosystem: Environmental > Aquatic > Thermal springs > Hot (42-90C) ... | reverse complement strand
TGTTGTACGACGAGAGTCATTTTGTGAAGCTTGACGACGTCGCAGCCAAAAATCAAAAATTGCAGCAGAATGGAATTTCCGAAGAAGTCTATTGTTATTGTAGCAGAAGACGGGAATTTGACAAAAAAATTTGGCTTGCTATGCTTGCAGTACTTAACCTTGGTGAAGGCCTACCGTATGGTAGTGAAGGGTCTCGCAAGAGATTAGCCAAGGGACTCATAAAATCCTTTCACTTTGGTGGGGGGATTTTATGTTGTCACCTCAACAAGATAGCCCGTGCGGAGCGCCCGTTCAAAAAGGATTTTGCTTTCAACCGTATCTAATAATGCGCTTCGGATACACCCCGCCCACATATCAGCAAAACGTATCAATATCTCGCCTTGGTCTGTTTTGCCACGCACCATACGGAGCGATATACCGTTGGCGCGGAGCGCGTTCGTAAGCGCGACCGCGACTGTTTTATTTGCTCCATCAACGTGAACGATGGCGATATATTTTCCGTGCGCGATCCGTTTTATCGAGCGTTCTATCACTGATGCAACGGGATAGAAATACGGCACTGGTTTCGGATAGCGCCCAATGAAAACGTGGCCGTAAGCGATCTGTCGGTCAAGGACCAATGAGAGATATTTCATTCGCCTGTCGTGTTTTGATTTGTTCCATTTCAGTGCGTTCGTTTTTGCTTCGGCTTCCACAGCAACAAGTTGTCTTCGTAGCAGCTCCTGGTCGGCGACGCTCACGGACGCGACCACAATAAAATACTTCGATGTATCATCTTGCCACGATTCATCAACGTACACGTATATTTTCTGTAGTTTTTGCATGATGCCATCCTATCAAAAATCTCTTTACTTATCATTAGACTTCTTTTGAAAAAAGTCTAATGACGACGAGCGGGGGCCGCACGGCGAGTATCCGATGGAAATTGAGGGCGAAGTCGATAAGGTACGCATTAAAGATGGTGTAATTTACTGTTGCAATTTCGAATAGGGCAGTAGGGCAGTGCTTCAATTCTGAGGACAAGAGGATGCGGCGACGCATCCTCTTTGAATTTGTATTGCCGATGACAATGTCTCGATACTATGCTTCGATAGAACGATGCCACATTATATTATTTGTTCTAGCGGCTTCGTGTGGCCGCCCCGGCGCGCTGTGAATCACGAAATTGCCGACGGCAGACATCCGATGTCCTCGAGTGCACAACGACTGACCACCCTTGGTTGAATATGGCGCACCATTGCCTCATTCCTCAGTGTGAAACGGGGGACATCGGATGTCTTGCAATTTCGTAATTCACAGCGCCTACATTTTTTATGGAAATTAGAAACATTGCAATTATCGCGCACGTTGACCACGGCAAGACGACGCTCACCGACGCGCTCCTCCGGGAGGCCGGGGTTGCGAAGGAGGGCAGCACGATGGATTCAAACGCGCTCGAGCTCGAGCGCGGGATCACCATTTACGCCAAAAATGCCGCCCTTGAATATAAAGGAACAAAAATCAACATCGTGGACACGCCCGGGCACGCGGACTTCGGCTCGGAGGTTGAGCGAGTACTCCGCTCGATCGACTCGGTGCTGCTTCTCGTTGACGCCCAGGAGGGGCCGATGCCGCAGACGCGATTTGTTTTGAAAAAGTCACTTGAGCTTGGACTCCGGCCGATCGTCGTTATCAATAAAATAGACAAGCCTGCGGCCGACCCGCGCCGCACGGAGGAGGCGGTGCTGGAGCTCTTTCTTGCGCTCGGCGCGACGGACGAGCAAGCGGACTTCCCGATCGTATATACGATTGGGCGCGAGGGCGTCGCGAAAAGAGAGCTTGAGGATGAAGCGCACGATCTCTCGCCGCTCCTCAATACGATTCTCTCGCATGTGAGGGCGACACCGGATGCTGCGGCCGAGAAGCCGCTCCGGCTGCAGCCGTTTAATCTTGCCTATGACAATTTTCTCGGGCGCCTCGCTGTCGCGCGCATCCATGAGGGAAGCGTTGCCGCGGGCGCCTCGGTCTTTATTAAAAAGCCGAGTGGCGAAACGCGTCCGGGAAAAATCAAAAAAGTTTTTACCTTTAGGGGTCTTCAGCGGGTGGAAGTGCCGGAGGCGTATGCGGGGGACATTGTGCTTATCGCGGGCATCTCGGACATTGACATCGGGGAAACCGTCGCCGGGGAGGCGGATGCGGAGCCCTTGCCGCGCATTGCGGTGGACGAGCCAACGATCGCGCTCGATTTTTTCGTCAACAACTCGCCGTTTGCCGGACGGGAAGGGAAGTATGTGACTTCGCGCCAGCTCCGTGAGCGTCTTTCCCGTGAGCTTGAAGTGAACGTAGGGCTCAAGGTGGAGTTCGGTACGGGAGAAACCTATCGCGTGTCCGGCCGCGGGGAGCTCCACATCGCGATACTCCTTGAGAACATGCGGCGCGAGGGCTACGAGCTTCAAGTGTCCCAGCCGCAGGCTATCACGCGCGAAGAGCATGGAGTCAGGATGGAGCCGTTCGAGGAGGTCGTGATTGACACGCCGCAGCAGTTCCACGGAGTGATTATCGAGCGGCTCGGTATGCGCGGATTTCTGATGCAGAATGCCGTGCTTCACAATGAGACGCTCCGGCTTTTTTTCGAGGGGCCGACGAGGGGACTCCTCGGCTACCGAAGCCAGTTTGTGATTGATACCAAAGGCACCGGCATACTCTCCGCCCGTTTTCTCACATTCCGTCCGTATGTGGGCGAGATTCGTGTTGGACGGAGGGGGTCCATGGTCTCCATGGCGAGCGGCAAGGCTCTCGGGTTCTCCCTATGGAATCTTCAAGATCGCGGGACGCTCTATATTTCTCCAGCGACCGAGGTGTACGTAGGCATGGTGGTCGGCAACAGCGCAAAAGGCGAGGAGATGTATGTGAATCCAACCAAAGGAAAGGAGCTCACCAACATGCGCGCCTCGGGCTCGGACGAGGCGATCGTGCTCACGAGCCCCTACGAGCTCACCGTCGAACGTGCGCTTGAAGTGATGGGGGAGGACGAATATCTCGAGATCACGCCGAAGAGCGTGCGCCTGCGCAAGCGCGAGCTCACCAAGTCGGCGCGGGCAATGGTTGCGGGTACACGATGACCTGCAATAATCGCAATTATACTCAGGTGTTTAATCGCCTGCCTTGTCCGACATCGGATGTTTCCTCACAGATGCTTATCGAAATATTAAACAATGTGGCGGTCTCGATGGACAACATCCCAGAAATTCCCCAAACTCCGCTCACCGCTCAGGTTTGGGGAATTGCTGTGCTCGCCCCCAGCTTCATAGCGGGTAGGCTACTTTCTATCCACACTCCTCTAACAGCGCAGGCGCACTATCTGCTAGAATGAAAGAATGTTGAGAAAAGTACTTGTGCGCCCGAGCTTTCTTCCTTATGTCGTTTTTATTGCGGCCGGGAGTGCGCTTTTTCTGACGAGCCCGTTCGCGCATAGTGAGGAGCCGCCGCTCACTGCCATCGTCGCGACGAGAGCTCTCGAGGATAGCGAGGCCGTGCCGGGGGACCTCGTGGTATTTGACGCGGTACTCGGGGCGTTTCGGCGTACTCTCTCCGGGGACAGCGGCGAGTTTGGTGTGGTAGCGGCGGATGCGCATCTTCTGTTTCGCACGAGCGCAACGGCAACGCCGATCGTGCAGCACGGCACAACACTGCTCAATGTCTCAACGCTTGCTGGCGCGATCGCGCTCGGCGACGCGCTCACACTCTCACCGATCCCGGGTAAGGCCATGCGCGTCGCGGTTGACGATACGAGGGCGCTTCGCCTTGCAGTTGCCCGCGAGCCGTTTGCTCCGACACTCCCCAATGCAGTTGGAGGAGGAGAAGAGTCATCTGTTGCCATCGGCGCCATCATCGTTGCACTCGCGGATCAGGGCGTAGACGCGGGTGCTGCGGCGGAGAAAGGAGAAGGAGTGAGCGGCGAGCCGGAGCCGTTTTTCTCCGTGGAGCCGCTCCGCTTCGCCACGCTCGTGCGCTTCATCACTGCCGCCCTGGTGACTGCTGCGACGGTTCTTTTTGCCTACCGGATGTACGAAAAAAACTTGCTCGCCGGTATCACATCGATCGGCCGCAACCCGCTTGCGAAGACATCGATTCAGGTGATGATGGGGGCTAACATCGCCCTAGTCACATTCGTCGCTGCGGCGGGGCTCGCGGTGAGCATCTTAATTATCGTGCTTTGAGAGTAGGGACGGCATGTCTGCGTTTTCTCCTGTCCGGCAAGATGACGTTAAAAACACAGCGTAAAACGTAAAGCGAAAAGCGCAAAATAACAACGCAAAACAACACAGTAAAATTCTAATTTCCAACCCACAAGCTCCAAACAAATTCCAATGATTCAAGTTCCAATTTCTAAACACGCACGTTTGTGATTTGGAGTTTATTTGGAAATTGGTTATTGTTCGCCCGCCGAAGTCTTATTAGCACCAATTTTGTCCGATCGGACAAAATTGGTGCTGAAGCGAAGGCGGGGAAATTAGAAACTTTTTTTGTTTTTTGCATTGTTGTTTTTCGCTTTTCATTTTTCGCTTTGAGTTTTTGAATTATGCCCACGATTTTGAATGTCCAAACTATTTTTATCGCCGTAGTTGCGCTTCTCATCGGAGCGTGTGTGCTTGCGTTTCGTATCGCAACGCGCCGGAGCGCCCGGGCGAAAGCGCTCGAGCATGACGCCGAGCAGGACTACCGTGCTCGCATGGAGCGCGCGGAGAGCCGATCAAATCGCATCATCCACCGTGCGCTCAAGCAGGCGCGACGCCTCTTCGTGACGAGCGAACTCGCGAGCATCAAAGAGCACACTCGGGAGAGCCTTGAACACCAGAAACTTCACGCTCTCTCGCGCGAGAAGCTGGGAGAGCTCACGGAGCGCGTGGCGGCTGAGTTCAGGGCGGATGTTGCGGTGGCGCGGAAATCGCATGAGCAAGCGCTCGCGGGCGTCAGAGAGGAGATCGAAAAAATTCTCGAGACAAGCCGCACGTCGCTTACTGATGCGGTACGCTCGCACGAGCAGTTTCTTGGAGAGATCGAGAGGGATCTTACCGCTCGGCGCGACGCGGCCAAGAGCGTCCGCAATGCAGCGCTTGAGAAGTACGCCGCTCTCGCCGAGGAGGAGCTTCGCGACCTGGGACGGAGCGCCGCAGCGCTTATCCGGGACCGCGTCGAGCTCGAGATTCGTGAGATTCGTTCCGCCCTCGCGGGGTATATCGAGGCGCGGCAGCGGCTCGTTGACGAGCACATCGTCGAGCTTGTCGAGCGCACGGCGGCCATCGCGCTCACCGAGTCGCTCTCGCTCGCCGAGCACTCGCGGCTCGTCTATCGCGCACTCGAGGAGGCGAGAAGGGAGGGGTTCTTTGAAAGTAAAAAGGAAAAGTGAAAAAGGAAAAGGTAATTTTTTGGAAGATAGATTTGAATTTCGGGGAATATGTGGGTATAATGGGGTTCTATGGCGGAGGAGACACAGGGCGCCGTGGCCAGGCGATTAGGCATTGTCCCGCGCAACATCAGCGATGAGATGCGGGAGTCGTATCTCGACTACGCGATGTCGGTGATAACCGCGCGCGCGCTTCCCGATGTGCGCGACGGGCTCAAGCCCGTGCACCGCCGTATCCTCTATACAATGCAGCAGATGGGGCTTCACGCAGGGGCGAAATTTCGCAAGTCGGCGGCAGTAATCGGGGCGGTCATGGGGCAGTACCACCCGCATGGCGACGCGTCCATTTACGACGCGCTCGTCAAGATGGCCCAGGACTTCTCGATGCGCTACCCCCTCGTGATGGGGCAGGGAAATTTTGGCTGCTTTACAGGCGACACGAAGCTCGCGCTTGCCGATGGGCGTGAGCTCTCTTTTTTTGATCTGGTAGCAGAGGACGCGGCGGGGAAGAAAAATTATACCTATACTTATAACGAGCAATCTGGACGGGGACGGATTGAAATCGTGCCCCTCGAATATCCTCGGATAACGCGGGAAAATGTCGAACTCGTTCGCGTTACTCTTGATAACGTGGAGAGTGTGCGCTGCACTCCCGACCACCGATTTATGCTCCGCGATGGATCGTACCGCGAAGCGCAGGCCCTCAAGCCCGGCGACTCACTGATGCCGCTCTACATGGATTTCGTTTTTTCTTCCGCAGTACGAGCGGGGATTCCTTCTCCAATCGTGTTGCAGCCTGATAGCCATACGTATAACCACTCGGTCGTACTCGTCGAATGGCTCTCCGAACGGGAGGATGTATTCGATGTGACTGTTGACGGCACGCACAACTTTGCGCTCGCGGCTGGCGTTTTCGTCCACAATTCAATCGACGGCGACCCTGCGGCTGCGATGAGATATTCCGAGGCGAAGATGTCGCGGCTCTCTGCGGAGCTCTTGCGCGACCTTGAGAAAGAGACCACTGACTGGCGGCCGAACTACGACGCGACACGCCGCGAGCCCGTGGTGCTGCCCGCTGCGGTGCCGAACCTCCTCCTCAATGGCACGCTCGGCATTGCGGTCGGCATGGCGACCAATATCCCGCCGCACAATCTCGGCGAGGTGGCCGCAGCACTCACGCACCTTATCGATAATCCTGATGCGACGAGCGAGGATATGCTTGAGTATATTAAGGGTCCGGATTTTCCGACGGGCGCGGTGCTCTATGGCGTGCGTGATCTTCACCACGCGTACGCGACTGGCCGCGGCGGTGTGGTGGTGCGCGGTGAGGCGGAGATAACCGAGGGGAAAGATGGCACGACGCAGATAATAATCACCTCAATCCCGTATCGCACAAACAAGGCCGACCTCATGGAGAGCATCGCGGCTCTGGTGCGCGATAAAAAACTCGAGGGAATCAAAGAGCTCCGCGACGAGTCCGCAAAAGACATCCGCGTCGTCGTCGGGCTCAAAAACACGGCGCAGCCCAAGCAGGTCCTCAATTTCATCTACAAGCATACGGGGCTCGAGGATACGTTCCACTTCAACATGGTGGCGCTTGACGAAGGCGTTCCCCGCACGTTCTCGCTCAAGGGTATGCTCGAGAAGTTTATCGAGCATCGTATTGACGTGGTGGAGCGTCGGAGCCGCTTTGACCTTGCGCGCTCTGAGGAGCGTGAGCATATCCTGCTCGGCCTCAAAAAGGCGCTCGATCAGATAGACAAAATCATCAAGACGATCCGCGCCTCGCTCGATGTCGCTACGGCGCACGCGGCTCTGGTGCGTGAGTTTCGTTTTTCTGATAAACAGGCGACCGCGATCCTCGAGATGCGGCTCCAAAAGCTCGCAGGGCTCGAGCGTAAAAAAGTAGAAGAAGAGCTTCTTGTGGTGCAGAAGTTGATTGCTGATCTCCGCTCACTCCTCGCGAGCCCGAAGAGGATCCGCGGCGTGATTAAAACCGAGCTTAGCGAGGTGGCGGGGAAGTACGGCGACGAGCGGCGAACACGGATAGTCCGGCACGGCGTCAAGGAAATGACCGACGAGGATCTGATTCCGGACGAAGAATCGGTGCTCGTCCTCACGCAAGGGGGCTACGTCAAGCGCACGAATCCGTCTGAGTACCGCAGGCAGCGGCGCGGCGGTGTCGGCGTCATTGACATCAATACCAAAGAGGAGGATTTCGTGACGACCCTGCTCACGGCAAGCACTCTCTCTGACATCCTCTTTTTCACCAATCGCGGCAAGGTCTATCAAACGAAGATGTATGACGTGCCGGAGGGCAGGCGCGCGACGCGCGGCAAGTCCATCATGAACTTCCTACCGCTCGGCCAAGGTGAGGAGGTCAGCTCCGTGCTTGCGATGCCTTCAGAGAGGCGGGTGGAGGAGGCGCTCTCGGTGATGCTGGTGACGCGGCAGGGTAGAGTGAAGAGAGTCGCGGCGAAGAATTTTCACGAGGTGCGAAAGAGCGGATTGATCGCGATTACTATCCCCACGGACGACCAGCTCGTCTCGACCTTTTTTGTCGGCCGCGGAGACGACGCGATCATCGCGACTGCCGCAGGGCAGGCGATTCGGTTTAAGAGCGCGAGCGTGCGCGAGATGGGACGTGTCGCCTCCGGCGTGCGCGGCATGCGCCTCGGCAAGAATGACAGCGTCGTCGGCGCGGATGCTCTCAGGGCCGGAGGGGCGGCACCTACTCTCCTTGTGGTGAGCGAGAAGGGTTACGGGAAGCGCACCGCACTCAAGGAGTACAAGACTCAGGGCCGCGGCGGTGGGGGCATCAAGACGCTCAAAGTGAGCGCGAAGACGGGGCCTCTTATCCGCGCGGGGGTTGTCGAGGACGGCGAGGCGGAAGTCGTCGCGATTTCAAAACGCGGGCAGGTGATCCGCCTTGCGCTCCGCGAGATTCCACTCCTCGGCCGCGCGACGCAGGGCGTGCGAATTATGAAATTGCGGGAGGGGGATGCAATCGCGTCGACGGTGTGCCTGTAAACGACCCTGCCCTTCGGGCAGGGTCGTTTACGATATGCGGCCGTCTTCCTCGAGCCGTCCTCTAAACTATTTGCGAGGCAGTCGTATAGAAAAAGACGTTCCGTGGTCATGCTCCACACTGCTCTCCAAAGTGATGGTACCGCGGTGCGCTTCAATGATACTTTTAGAGATAAATAATCCGATACCGAGCCCGTCGGGGTGGACTGCGACGGCCCTGCTGCCGCGGAAAAATTTTGTGAATACTCTCGGGATGTCTTCAGGGTCTATGCCAACACCACTGTCGCGTACGACTATATGGAGTGTCTCGCCGTCCGCTCTGACGTCGATCGTTACGCTTCCGCCATCCGGCGTATATTCAATTGCATTCGTCAGCAGGTTGCTGACGACCAGATCAAGCTTTTGAGGATCTCCCCTTGTCATGAGCGATGGCGCATCGTGGTTGAACGCGACAGTGACGCGCTTCAAATCGGCCATTTTTGCATGCACGGTGATGGCGTTATTGATGAGCGATATCAGATCGAGCTGCCCAAATTTGTAGGACAGCCCAGTTTCTTCGATACGCGCTGCGTTAAGCAGATCGTGCACCGTTTCAGTCATCTTACGACTTTGCTCGTATGTTTTTGTGAGGAAGTCAGGATCGGTACTGCCTTTCTCACGCATGAGTTTTTCGAGCGCCCAATTTATTGCAGAGAGCGGGGTTCGCAGCTGGTGCGCCGCAACGGAAACGAATTCGGATTTCAAACGGTCAACCTGTTTCAGACGCGTTACCTCGCCGCTCAAATTATTTAACCCGCGGATCATGCGATTAAAATCATCCGCGAGGTCTCCGATCTCATCACGTTGCGCGATGTCTATGTATGCACCGATCTCGCCTTGGCTGATTGGCCGCGTCGCCCTCCGTAGCTTTTTAATGGGCGTGAGCAGGAATGTGCGAAACAAGGAAGTAAGAATCGCCGCAAGCGCTATGATGCCCGCACTGAGAGAGAGCGCCAGGAGAGCCGCGGTGCGGGCCAAGACGCTCTTGAAGCCGGAAGCGTCGTAGTCTAACTCCACCACGCCGAGCACGTTAGCTCCACTGTCTTTAATCGGGAGGTATACCTTGAACACTTCAAGTTTATTTTTTGGATTCAAGGAGGCGAACGTCGTAAGCGTTTCCCCCCTATACGCCTTTTTTACATTCTGTTCGTTCGGGAAACTTAAACCAAAAATTGTCTTGTCGTCAGAGGTTACGGCGGTGAAATACGTGTCCCAAATGGTAACGCTTATCAACGCGCCAAGTTTAATGGCTTGCGCGAATTCCCGTAAGATGTTTTTAGAGGCTTCAATTTTTTCTAAGAAAAGGGCAGAAGGCTGCATGCGGACTCCTTTCCGCACGAAAAAATCCTCCGGCCGTACATGTACTTCCATTTTCTCCCGCACTAAGGGGACGACGTTCTCCCGCAAAGTTTGAAAGTAGAAATTCGTTACTAGTAAACGCGTTAAAGCAAAAAGGCCGATGTTTATGACAATCAGGCTGCATAGTGCCGGAACTAAAAATTTTTTATTTAAAGTCCAGCGTACCATACACATACGATTGAGGACTTACGTACCCTACCCTCTAAACGCGTACGTCCTGCAATTGTTTACCAGACCGGATGCAAATCAACCCAGTCTTCAGTATCTGGAGTCAGGTTTATCAGTTGTTTGGTCTGGAGGTCATACAGATATACGTCGCCGTTCTTTTCAAAGTCGGTGGAACCTTCGAACACCAGAGCGTTGTCATCGTGCGACCATTCGGCGCAATCATTGAGCACGTTGTCTTGACTGACTAGGAACGTTTCTCTCGGGTTTTTTCCAGATCCTGCAGATATGCCTTGGGCGAAAAGACGTCCGGCTTCAAACGCCGCGGCCGCAAGCGACACGCTTTCTTGACCTACATCGGTAGCCCACATTTGCCAGTCATTTTTGTCTTCGGGATTTTCTCTCGCGAAACTTACCTTGTCGCCTTTGGTATTGTACATGCAGTGGTCTTGGGTGGTCTCGGAAAAAGTCAACTGCACAGTATTTTTCCCATCCGTATCCGCCACAAAGCAATTGTAAACTCCGGTTTTAGCTCGGTCCGACGTATAAACTATTTTTGTGGTCTGGGGGTTAAAAAAGGCTTCCAGTTCATCGGCGTCCGGAGTGTTGGAGATGTTCATTTCCTGTTTGGTTTGGATATCAAATTTCCAAATGTCGTGCTTGCCGCCGCGCGGACCTCGCCCGAACACTGCATAGCGTCCGTCTTTGGAAAACGCCGGCCAAATTTCTTCTTCAGGACTATTGGTAAGCCGTTTCTGGTTTGAACCGTCCGCGTTCATACTATAGAGCTCGTTGTTGCCGCCGTCGCGATCGCTTACAAAAACAATCGTGCTTTTGTCGCTCTGGTTCCATTGCGGTCCGTAGTTGTTCCCTTGATTTTTTGTGAGCTGCACGAGGTTGCCCCCATCCTTATCCATCAGCCAGACATCCATGCGTCCGCCGTCACGGTTTGAATTGAATACGATACGGTCCTGTGTTGCGCGTACCATCGTCGCGCGTACTGTCTCTTGCGGTTCTTGGTTGGTCGTTTTGGTCGTGCTGAATAGATACACGCCAACCGCGATAAGGACTATAATAATGGCTATGAAAGATTTTTTCATACGAATATAAAATTTAGGTAATCATGCACACCACACCACGAAATGGTATTGATGCATGAAATAGTACTG
>Ga0209399_10001712_pt1 | contig 11146 bp, 12 predicted proteins | sample OV2TP3_FD_184130 | JGI IMG/M metagenome (GOLD analysis project Ga0209399, IMG submission 184130) | Hot spring microbial communities from Beatty, Nevada to study Microbial Dark Matter (Phase II) - OV2 TP3 (SPAdes) (version 3) | ecosystem: Environmental > Aquatic > Thermal springs > Hot (42-90C) ... | reverse complement strand
CAGAGGTTCCCTTCCCCCCGGCGAGGGGGAAGGTCAGGATGGGGGGGACAGGCGGGGCGCTCACCCCCACCCTCCCCCGTCGAAGGGGGAGGGGAATAGATGTCGGCCCGGTGTACCAATCTCTTGTGGACCGATTTAGCGCGCTACGCGTCTGACCAGGAGCGCAGGGAGCGACGATGATCGATCACATGTTTCGTGTGGGTGTGGATGTGGGAGGTACCTTCACCGACATCGTGTGTTTGAGCCAGGACGGCACGCTCCATACCGTGAAGGTGCCCTCTACGGTGGCGGATTATAGCCAGGCGATCCGTGCCGGCTTGCAGGCGTTATTGGCCGAGATCGGCGCCGATGGCAGCCGTGTGGGCGAGCTGATCCACGGCGCCACCGTCGCCAGCAACGCGATCCTCGAGCACAAAGGCGCCGTCACCGGCCTGATCACCACCAGGGGCTTCCGCGATGTGTTGGAGATCCGCCGGCTGCGCATGCCGCGGCTGTACGATATGCACTGGGAAAAACCTCCACCGCTGGTGGAACGCTATCGCCGGCTGGAGGTAGACGAGCGGGTCACCTTTCGGGGCGAGATCCTGCGAGGGCTCGCTCCTCAGGAGGCGCGTGCCGTGGTGGAGCGCCTGCTTGAGCGCGGCGCCGAGTCGATCGCTGTCTGCCTCCTGCATGCCTACGCCAACCCGGAGCACGAAGCGCTCCTCGGGCAGATCATCCGGGAGCGCGCTCCCTCCGTCTCCATCTCCCTCTCCTCCAACGTGCAGCCCGAGATCAAAGAGTACGAGCGCACCAGCACCACGGTGATCAACGCCTATGTCCGGCCGGTGGTGGAGCGGTACCTGGGCGTCCTCGAACAATCCCTGGCCGGCATTGGGATACAGGCGCCCCTGCGCATCATGCAGTCCAACGGCGGGATCATGACCGCCGGGGCGGCGCGCGAGAAGCCGATCCACATGATCGAGTCTGGCCCCGTCGCTGGCGTCATGGGTGCCCTGCACCTGGGCAAGCAGATCGGGGAACGGAATGTAATCACCTTCGACATGGGTGGGACGACCGCGAAAGCGTCCATCATCGAGGAGGGGGAGCTGACGCGGTCGCCCGAGTACGAGGTGGGCGGCGGGATCAATGTCGGCCATCGCCTGCTCAAGGGGGGCGGCTACCTTGTGCGGGTGCCAGCCATCGATGTGGCGGAGGTCGGGGCCGGCGGTGGGAGCATCGCGTGGCTGGATAAGGGGGGCGCCCTGCAGGTGGGCCCCCACAGCGCCGGGGCGATGCCGGGTCCGGTCTGCTATGGCCTGGGCGGCACCGCGCCGACCGTGACCGACGCGAACCTCGTCCTCGGCTACGTGAACCCGGCCTATCTGGTAGGGGGAGCGCTGCGCCTGGATGCCGAGAAGGCGCACGCGGCCATCGACGAGACGATCGCCAGGCCGCTGGGACTCGAGCGCGTCGAGGCAGCCTATGGGATCCATCTGATCGCCAATGCCACGATGATGCGGGCGCTGCGGTCGGTCTCCATCGAGCGGGGACGCGATCCCCGCCGGTATACGCTCATTGTCTTCGGCGGCAATGGCCCCGTCCACGGCGTGGACCTGGCGCGCACGCTCGGGGTGTCGCGCATCGTCGTCCCCCCGGTCCCCGGCCTGTTCAGCTCGCTGGGCCTGTTGTTCGCAGAGCCGGAGCATCATTACTTGCAGACGTGGGTGATGGATATCCGGCAGGTCGAAGTCGCCACGCTCGCTGGCATCTTCGGTCGCCTGGCGCAGGACGCCCTGGCGACGCTGGCAGCGGAAGGCTACCCTCGTGCGCGCGTCGAGGTGCGCCGCTTCGCCGATGTGCGCTACCTCGGGCAAAACTCCGAGCTCACCCTCCCGTTGCAGCCGGGCCCCCTGACACCGCAGCATCTCCAGCAGCTGGGGGAGGACTTTGCACGGGAGCATGAAAAGACATACGGTTACCGCTCGCCACGGGAAACCGTACAAATCGTCAATGTACGCCTGATTGCTCGGGGGCTCGATCCCGTCGGCCGTGTGCCAGCTCGACTCCTCGCCAGTGCCGATGCGGGACGCCCGCCGACCTCTGCTCCCCCGCCGCGGCGCGTCTACTTCGGGCCCGACATCGGTTGGATCGACACCCCTATCATCCAGCGCGCCACGCTCGCTGGCGCCCCACAACCGGGGCCGCTGATCGTGGAAGAGTACGACGCCACCACCGTGGTCCCGCCCGGAGCGACGGCCAGCCTCGATGCGTGGGGGGATATCATTATCGCGCTCGGGTAAGGTCGGAATCTACCGGGTACCACCGCATGGCAAACGTTCTTGGGATCGGGATCGATCTGGAGGAAGTGGAGCGGGTAGCCAAAGTGTTTTCGACGCCCGCAGGGCTCGCGCGCGTCTTCACGCCGCATGAGATCGCCTATTGCCAGCCCAAGCGTCGCCGCTTCGAGCATCTGGCCGCCCGCTTCGCCGCCAAAGAGGCCTTGTTTAAGGCGCTCGGGACAGGGCTGCGGGGCAAACTGCGCTGGACGGATGTGGAGGTGCAGAACGAGCCCTCGGGCAAACCATATCTCACCCTATATGGGGCGGCCAAAGAGCTGGCGGATCAGATGGGCGTGCATACGACCCTGATCTCCCTCTCCCACACCCGCCAGTATGCGATAGCACAGGTGGTTCTACTCAGCGCCTGAGGGGGCTTCCCCCCCACCCTGACCTTCCCCCTCGCCGGGGGGAAGGGTTAAGGAGAAACCTTCACCGAATCACCTCCGCCAGGGCTGAGATGTCTTTTTTGGCCAAGCCCTGTTCGACCGCCTGCTGATACACCGAGATCACCTCGCCCATGCCCAGGGTGGAGACCCCCAGCTCCCTGGCGCTGCTCTCGATGAGGATCAGATCCTTCAGGGCGTGCTCGATGGGGTAGCCCGGGCGATACTCATGGTCAACGGGATTATTGGGCACAACATGCGGAAAGGGGACGCGCGTCCGTGCTGCAACGCAATCGCCGGTGGACTTGAGCCAGATCTCGTGGGTGGTGGCCACATCCAACTGCGCGCGCTGCGCCATGCGCGCCGCCTGGACGACGGTCGCCATGGAGGCCAGATAGATCCAGTTGTTGCTCAGCTTGGCCACGGCGCCGGAGCCGATCGGCCCGCAGTGATAGATGTTCGTGCCCAGGGCGCCCAGGATCGGGCGCGCCCGCGCGAACCCCTCCGGGGTGCTGCCCACCATGATGGTGAGCGCGCCGCGCTCGGCCCCGATGGTCCCGCCGCTCACCGGTGCATCCAGATACTCGACCCCCTTCGCCCGTGCCTCATTTTCCAGGCGCCTGCGCGTCGCCGGGTCGATCGTCTCCATCCCGATGATCAGCCCGCCGCGGGCCATCGTGCTGAGCAACCCCAGGGTGACCTCCGTCGCATCATCCGCGTTCCCCACCATGGTGATGACCACCGCGGCCTGACGCCCAACATCCGCGGGGCTCGGCGCATACGTCGCCCCCGCCTGCAGCAACTGCTCCACCTCCTGGCGGCTCCGCGTGCGGCTATAGATCACCAGGGGATGACCAGCCTTGAGTAAGTTTTGTCCCATGGGGCCGCCCATCGCCCCGACACCGATCAATCCCACCTGTTCTGCCATCGATAGATCTCCTCTGCACACGTGATCTCTCACCGCAGCCTTTAAGCATCTCCCCGCCAAATGCCTGAAACGTGATAGGTGTGAGGCAAGGGGTGATCACCGGCGAGGCGTGCAGCCCAATTAGGGGGTGGGGCGGGCGCGGCGCTTGGCAGCCACGCCCAGACGGCTCAAGGCGCGCTGTAAGGCGATGCTGGCGCGGTCGAAATCGATATCGGCGCCTCGCGTGGACCATTCGGTCACGCGCTCTTCCGCCCGGCGCTTGGCCCGCTCAGCCCGCTCGATATCGATCTCCTCGGCCATCTCCGCCGTCTGGGCCAACATGGTGACCTTGTGGGGCGTGACTTCAGCGTATCCCCAGGTGATGACCAGGTAGTACCACTGCGTCCCGATACGGTAGGCGAGCTGGCCCACCCCGAGGGTCGTGAGAAAAGGGGTGTGGCCCGGGAGCACCCCGAACTCGCCCAGGGCTCCCGGAGCCGTGACTTCATCGACCTCTTCGCTGATCACCAGGCGCTCCGGCGTGACCACTTCTAAGCGGATGCGCCCCCACGCTTCGGCCACGGCCTACGCCCCTCCAGCTCTGAGCCGTTCAGCCTTCTGAACCGCCTCGTCCAGGTTGCCCACCATATAGCAGGCCTGCTCCGGGATGTGGTCCATATTGCCGGCGATGATCTCCTTGAAGCCGGCGATGGTCTCCTTCAGGGGGACATAGCGGCCGGGAGTCCCGGTGAAGGTCTCCGCCACAAAGAACGGTTGCGAGAGGAAGCGCTGAATCTTACGGGCGCGGGCCACGGTCACTTTGTCCTCTTCCGACAACTCTTCCATGCCGAGGATGGCGATGATATCTTGCAGGTCTTTGTAGCGCTGCAGGATGCGCTGCACCGAGCGTGCGACCGTGTAGTGCTCCTCCCCCACGGTGCGGGGATCGAGAATGCGCGAGGTGGAGTCCAGCGGGTCCACAGCCGGATAGATCCCCAGCTCGGCGATCTGCCGCGAGAGCACGGTCGTGGCGTCCAGGTGGGCGAAGGTCGTGGCCGGCGCCGGGTCGGTCAAGTCGTCCGCCGGCACATAGATCGCCTGCACGGAGGTGATCGATCCCTTGCGGGTGGAGGTGATCCGCTCTTGCAATTCACCCATCTCGGTAGCCAGCGTCGGCTGGTAGCCCACCGCACTCGGCATACGGCCCAGCAAGGCCGAGACCTCCGAGCCAGCCTGGGTAAAGCGGAAGATATTATCGATGAAGAGCAGCACATCCTGCCCTTCCACATCCCGGAAGTACTCCGCCACGGTGAGCCCGGTCAGCCCCACCCGCAGACGGGCCCCCGGAGGCTCCGTCATCTGCCCGTAGATCAGGGCCGCCTTATCGATCACGCCCGACTCTTTCATCTCATGCCAGAGGTCGTTCCCCTCGCGGGTGCGTTCACCCACGCCAGCGAACACCGAGACCCCCCCGTGCTCCAGGGCGATATTGCGGATCAGCTCCATGATGATGACCGTCTTGCCGACCCCCGCGCCGCCGAAGAGCCCGGTTTTCCCCCCCTTCATGTAGGGCTCCAGCAGATCGACGACCTTGATGCCCGTCTCCAACACCTCGATCGTGGTCGCCTGCTCGATGAGGGCGGGAGGGTCGCGATGAATGGGCCAGCGCTCTTTGGCACTGACCGGGCCCATTTTATCCACCGGCTCGCCGATGACGTTGATCACCCGCCCCAGGACCGCTTTCCCGACCGGCACGCTGATAGGGCTCCCCAGATCCACCGCTTGCATCCCGCGCACCAGGCCCTCGGTGGGCTCCATGGAGACGCAGCGGACGGTGTTCTCGCCCAGGTGCTGGGCCACCTCCACGATGATCTCATTCCGCCCATCGCCGGACGCATCCCCTTCATCTTTGATGATCTTGAGCGCGTTTGAGATGGGGGGCAAGGCCCCCTCGTCAAACGCCACATCGACCACGACCCCAATCACCTGTGTGATGTGTCCAGCGCTCATGCTTCCTCCCGTCCTACGTTCCTTTCAGCGCCTCCGCTCCGGAGACCACTTCCAGGATCTCTTTGGTGATCGCCGCCTGGCGGGTTTTATTATAGAACAACGTGAGCTGTCGGATCAGCTCTCCCGCATTATCTGTGGCGGCCGCCATGGCGGTCATACGGGCGGCTTGCTCCGCTGCGGAGGTTTCGAGCAGGGCACGAAAGAGCAGAATCTCGAGATACCGGGGCAAAAGTTCCCGTAAAATCCCATTGACCGATGGCTCATAGAGGTAATCGATGACCACATCCTCTGACGCCGTCGGCGGGAGCGGAATCGGCAGCAGGGTCCGCATGACGGGACGTTGCCGCAGCGCCGAGACGAACTCGTTGTACATGAGCAGCACCCGATCCACGGCCTCAACCGGGGCGGTGTATGCGTCGATCAACTCCCTGGCCAGGTCCTGGGCAACCCCAAAGGAGACCTGACGGCCGAAGACATCCACATGCTGGCTTTTCACCTGAAACTGCGGCCGTCGCCTGAGAAAATCGCGTCCCTTCCGGCCCACGACGACCAGCATGCTGGTCCAGTCCGGGTGTTGGCCCACGAAGGCCGTGGCCATGCGCAGCACATTGCTGTTGAAGGCACCGCACAAGCCGCGGTCCGTGGTCACCGTGACGACGAGTGTGTGGGGGCCGTCGCGTCGCTGCAGGAGAGAATGCTGCTGGGGATCGGCCCGCAGCGCCAGACCGCTGATCACCTCGGCCAGCTTGTCCGAGTAGGGGCGGGATGCCAGGAGCCGCTCCTGGGCCCGCTGCAGCTTGGCGGCCGAGACCATCTGCATGGCGCGGGTGATCTGCTGCGTCTTTTTGACGCTGCCGATTTTGCGTCGGATATCCCGCAGGCTGGGCATGCTGTTCCTCTCTCCCTCGCTTCCCCCCCATCCCCACCTTCCCCCTCTAGGGGGGAAGGGACTAGGGGGGACTTCCCCCTCCAGGGGGGAAGGGACCAGGCGGGACTTCCCCCCCGTCGGATGGAAGGGACTATCTTACCCCTTCACACGGCTGACGAAATCGGCTTTGAACTCCTCGATAGTCTTGCGCAATTTCGCCTCCAAATCGGTGTCTAACTGCCGCTTCTCCCGGATGTCCCGTGGGACGTCGGCATAGCGGCTATCGACGAAGGGGTAGAACTCTTCCTCAAAGCGTCGGCAGACATCCACCGAGAGGTCATCCAGGTAGCCGTTGACGCCGGCGTAAATGATCATGACCTGCTTCTCAACCGGCAACGGCTTGAACTGGTCCTGCTTGAGGATCTCGACCATCCGCTCACCGCGGGTGAGCTGGGACTGGGTGGCCGCATCCAGCTCGCTGCCAAATTGCGCGAAGGCCGCCATTTCGCGGTATTGCGCGAGATCGAGCCGCAGGCGCCCTGCGATACGGCGCATGGCCGTGATCTGGGCGGCACCACCCACACGCGAGACCGAGATGCCGACGTTAATGGCGGGCCGCACACCGGCGTAAAAGAGATCGGCCTCCAGGTAGATCTGGCCATCCGTGATCGAGATCACATTGGTGGGAATGTACGCCGAGACGTCGCCAGCCTGGGTTTCGACGATGGGGAGCGCGGTGAGCGAGCCGCCGCCCAACTCGTCGTTCAGCTTCGCCGCGCGCTCCAGCAGGCGGGAGTGCAGGTAGAAGACATCGCCCGGGTATGCCTCGCGTCCCGGGGGGCGCCTCAGTAGCAAGGAGAGCTGGCGGTACGCGACGGCATGCTTCGAGAGATCATCATAGACACAGAGCACGTGCCCGCCGCGATCGCGGAGGTACTCACCCATGGTGCAGCCGGCATAGGGCGCCATATACAGCAGCGGGGCCGGCTCGCTGGCCGTGGCCGCGACCACCGTCGTATACTCCATGGCTCCATACTCTTCCAGAACTCTGACCACCTGTGCGACCGTCGAGCGCTTCTGCCCAATGGCGACATAGATACAGAAGACCGGCTGATCGCCGCGATGGGTGTCTTTTTGGTTGATGATCGCGTCGAGCGCCACCGCGGTTTTCCCCGTCTGGCGGTCGCCAATGATCAGCTCGCGCTGGCCCCGCCCGATCGGGATCATGGCGTCGATGGCTTTGAGGCCCGTCTGCAAGGGCTGATTGACCGAGCGGCGATCCACCACGCCCGGCGCCAACCGCTCGAGGGGCTGGAACTCGCTGGCCTCGATGGGCCCCTTGCCGTCCAGGGGCTGGCCGAGCGGGTTGACCACACGACCCACCAGGGCGGGGCCCACGGGAACGGCCATCACCCGGCCCGTCCGCTTGACCTCGTCCCCTTCCTTGATATGCGTGTCTTCGCCCAGGAGCACGACTCCCACGGTTTCCTCTTCCAGGTTGAGGGCCATGCCATAGATGTCTCCGGGGAAGAGGAGCATCTCACCGTACATCGCGCGCTCGAGCCCATAGACACGCGAGACCCCATCCCCTACGGAGATCACATAGCCGACCTCTTTGAGCTCGATCTTGCCTTCATAGCTCTCGATGCGTTGGCGGATCAGATCGCTGATCTCTTCTGCGCGGATGTGCATCTGCATTACACCAATCCCCCCCGGTGGTCCCCGGTCAAATCGGTTTTGAGGCGCGACAACTCATTGCGAAGCGAGCCGTCCAGGACGAGGCTCCCCATCTGGGCCACCATACCGCCGATAAGCTCAGGGTCGATTTCCTGATCGATGACGATCTCCTTACTCGTATACTGGGCAAAGCGTTGGCGGACCTCCTCCAACAGGGCTGGCGTCAGCGGGAAGGCGGTCTTCACGTGCACGCGCAGCCGGTTCTGCGCCGCTTCCGCGAGTTCCTCGTACAGCGTCACGATGGCGGTCAGATCGGGCAGGCGGCCTTTCTCCAGGAGCAGGCGGAGGACATTCGTCTCCAGGGAGCCCAGGCCGGTGAGTTGCGTCACGTCGGTGAGCAGGTCCTGTTTAAAGCCCTGGCTGACGGAAGGATTATGCAGGAGGGCCTTGAGCTGCGGGGTTTGCTCGATGAGGCGCGCGAAGCGCTGGAGCTGTTCCCCCGTGTCGGCCAGTCGGTTGTGCTCGCGTGCGAGCGCCACCAGCGCCTTGGCGTACCGCTTCGCCACCACCGAGACGATCAATTCAGCTCCCCTATCCGCTCAATGTAGCGCCGCACGAGGGCCTGGTGCTCCGTATCGTGGACCTCCTGCCGCAAGATCTCCTCTGCGATCTGCACCGTCAGCGTCGCCGCCTCCTCACGCAGACTCAGGCGTGCGCGCTCCGTCGCACGCTCGATCTCGATGCGGGCCTGGGCCACGATGCGCGCCGCCAGCTGCTGCGCCTCCGCCTCTATGCGCTGGGCCAACTCCTCGCGCTCCCGGCTGGCCTGCTGTTGCAATTGCGCCAGCTCCTGCTGCACGTTGGCGGTGCGACGCTCATTTTCCTCCAGCAGGCGCGCCGCTTCAGCCCGGCCTGCCCGGGCGTCCTCGATGGCCTGCTGAAGCTTCTGCCGACGGTCCTGCAGCACGCGCGGGATCAGCCTGGCGAGGACTTTGTACAGGACGACGGCCAGCACGATGAAATTGACCCAGCGGAAGAGCTCGTCTTTCCAGTTGAACTCGGCATGGTGGGCTTCTGCCGCCCAGCCGATAGCCCCCAGGCTCCAGAGGAGGGCGCCCACGAGCAGCATCCACATGTGCATACGCCTGCATTCCACCGATATTCCCTTCCGCAATCTTCGATCGGTTTACCGCCCGACGAGTTTGGACGCCACCAACCGTGCCAGCTCACGGGCTTCCGTGGCGAGCCGGGCGCGAGATTCCTCCGCCTCTCGGGCGATCGTGGCCTGGGCATCGGCAACCAGGGTTGATGCTTCCCCACGGGCGCCTTCTACGATTTCGCGCTGCCTCGCCTCCATGGCCCGTTGCGTCGCGGCCAGCTGGTCTGCCGCCTCGCGCCGAGCCGCCGCCACGGCTGTCTGGTAAGTCCTCAGCGCCGCCTCCGCCTGCTGGCGCACGCGTGCGCCTTCGGCCAGGTCGTCGTCGATGCGCTTTTCCCGCTGCTCCATATGGTGACTCAGTGGCTTGAAGAAAATCTTATGCATGAGCACGAGAAAGATGAGCACGCTCAGAAACGCGAGCGGGAAGCTCCAATCGACGTCCAGCACGCTGCATACCTCCTACCGACCGAGATGCGCCGCCTCAGGCGACACTCAAACGACCTTGCGCCACACGCCACTCCCGCTTCGTTGTGCCGCGACGATTGACCGCGCATGGGGCGGGCTCAAGGCGCCCTCTCCCCCTGGGAGAGGGCGGGGGTGAGGGAGGACGAGGGATGTGATAGCACAGAGTGACATAACATAGTTACCCACTCTTGTCAAACTTTTTGCCCGCTTTTCCGAGGACCACGAGCATCCGTTGCCCAGCCGACGAGCCTGTCAGCGGGATCATGCCGGCAAGCGTCCCGCCCCAGGTGGCAAGCGCCGGACCCAGCGCCTGCACCTCCCGCAGCGCCTCTGGGCCTTTCTCCAGGAGGATGCGCCCCTCGCCCTGCAGGAGTGTCAGGGCAGCTGGCAGCCAGCGTCGCAGGCTTCCGACGCCGCGGGAGACGATGACCGCATAGCGCTCCTGCGAGGCTGGATCGTCCGCGAGGGCCTCCACACGGGTCACCAGACAGCGGACATCTCCCAGCCCAAGGGTCCGGCACACGTGCTGCAGGAACGCGGCTTTGCGGTGGGAGCTCTCCACCAGGTCCACGGCTAACTCTGGATGCCAGAGCTTCAAAGGGATCCCTGGAAACCCGGCGCCTGTACCCACATCCAGCAAGGGCAAGCCAGGGAGCGGTGTAAATCCGTGCAAAAAATCGAGCGAGCCCAGGAAATGCTTGTGGATGATGCCCGCTGCATCGGCGATGGAGGTCAGGCTGAGGGTGCGATTCCAGCGTTGCAGCTCGGACAGGTACGTCAGGAATTGCGCACGCCGGGGCGTGTCCAGCGGCCGTCCGGATTCGGCGAAGAGGCGGACGAGGAGGTCTTCACTGGTCCTCGACTCCCCCGCCATCCTTCCCCTGGGCTCTGTCACCGCTCCGCTTCCAATCGCCTGACGCGCGCTTCCAGGTCCACCGTGAGGGTTTCGAGGCGGGTGAGGCGTCGATCGAGCTCCGCATAGGAAAACTTGACCGCCGCCAGAATTTCACGGCCCATCGACTCAATCGCCTCGAACCGCTCGGTAAGAAACTCTCGCAGCTCATCATCCATGCGCGGTTTCCTTTCACGATCGCCGTTACAGACTGACGGGGCTCTTTAACCTGGGGTCCATCTCTGTCAATCCGAAGCGTGTATCGCCTGCCATAACACGACCCGTGCGGCAAAATTCCGATTGCTTCGTGAGCGTCTGCATGCAACCCGCAACCTTCAAGCGAATAGTGGCCATCCTATCCATGCAGGATGAAAGCTGTCAAGGTAGAACCGAGAAGCGGGGGAAGGTGGGGATGGGGGGGGAAAGCAACCGGGGGAACGAGCAGACAGGGCGGTGCTGTTCCC
>Ga0209399_10001711_pt1 | contig 11149 bp, 12 predicted proteins | sample OV2TP3_FD_184130 | JGI IMG/M metagenome (GOLD analysis project Ga0209399, IMG submission 184130) | Hot spring microbial communities from Beatty, Nevada to study Microbial Dark Matter (Phase II) - OV2 TP3 (SPAdes) (version 3) | ecosystem: Environmental > Aquatic > Thermal springs > Hot (42-90C) ... | reverse complement strand
TCTCCGCCGTCGGCGCCGATCACGTTGCCCGTCACCCAATCCGCCCCGGAATTCGCCAGGATGGCGATGGCGCGGGCGACGTCCTCCGGCGTCGTCAGCCGGTGGTGGGGGTTGCGCTGTTTGGCAAACTCCATCATCTGCTCGTTGCCGGGAATCTTGCGAAGGGCGGGGGTGTCCGTCACCCCGGCCCGGATGCAGTTGGCGGTCGCCCCGTACGGGGCGAGCTCCATCGCGAGTTGACGGACGTGCGACTCCAACGCCGCTTTCGCGGCGGAGACGGCGCCGTAGGTGGCCCACACACGAGCCCCGCCGGAGCTTGTCATGGCGATGATCCGCGAGCCTTTCCCGATCAGCTTGCGGGCGAGGAGGTCCTGCACCCAATAGATCAGGCTGTTGGCCATGACATCGAGCGTCATCTCCATCTGGTCCTTCGTCAGTTGCTCCTTCGGGTCGGCGCTCAGGTAGGGCTTGAGCGTCCCGAACGCCAGCGAGTGCATCAGCAGGGCAATCGGCCCGCCGCCGAGCTTGGGGGCGAGCTGATCCAACACCTCCTGCCGCTTGAGCGGATCGGCGGCGTTCACGTTGAAGAAGAGCGCCTGCGCGCCGCCAGCCTGAAGGGAGTTCACGAGCGCCTCGACGCTGGGCAGCGTCGCCCGACGGTCAAGATGGACGCCGGCGATGTGCATGCCGCATCGCGCCAGCTCCTTCGCCGTCGCCGCGCCGAAGCCGCTTGAGGCGCCCAGGATGAGCGCCCACTTGCCTGACAAATCTCCCATCGCTCTCCCCCTCTGTGCCACGTGCATCACACATTAGCATCGCTCCTCGGCCCGCGCAATCATTTTCCACTAGGGAACGTAGTCGACGGCCACGCGAAACCGCACCTCGACGGCCTGCGAGCCTGCCGGGAATGGGGGAAACGGCTGGGCCTGCTGCACCGCCTGCTGTGCCGCCAGGATGAACGGCTGCCCCTGCGGGCTGGTGACCTCCGGCGCCCCCACCAGCGCTCCATCATGGCTCAGGACGAACGAGAGAACCACCGAGCCGGCCGGCAACGCGGCGGCGCGGAACCGGCTGATCAAACGCCCTTGCAAACGTTGGCGGATCACATGGCGATAGGAGACCGGCACCGGCTCGGCAAGGGTCACGACCGGGAACGTCACGTCAACCGACGGCTCAACCGCGGCAGGCGCCGGCACGGTTGAGCCGTCCGGCCCGATGATCTGCGGCGTCAGGAAGAGCACCAGCTCCGTTTTGGTCTTGGTCGTGCCGGAGCTGCGAAACGGCGCCCCGATCACGGGGAGATCGCTCAGCACCGGGATGCGCTGATTCCTCTGCTCCTCCTTCGTCTCGATGAGCCCACCGATGACCAGCGTCACCCCGCTCTTCACCAGGACGGTGGTCTCGGCTTCCGTCGAGGTGACGATGGGGATCCGGTTGGTCTGGAACGTCTCGATGGTCGCCGTGCTCACCTCCGGGCGGATCTTCAACTGAATGTGCCCGTTGGGCTTGATATTGGGCGTGACGAACAGCTTGGTGCCGACGTCCACGTATTGGATCTCCGGAGCGGACACCGTCGAGCCGGTGGCCGGCACCGTCGTCGTCACCGTCACCACCGCCTCCTTCTTGCCCACGAGGATCTTGGCCTCCTGGTTGTTGAACACCAGGATGCGGGGGTTGGCGAGCGTCTCGGTCTTGGTGAGCTTCTTCAGCGCCTCGATGATGATCTGCGTCTTGTCGTTGGAGGCGGTGAACAGCTTCATGGCGCCTCCGGTCGCCGTGCCGCCCACGATGTCGCCCAGGATATCGAAATTCGACCGCGCCTCGAGGTCGGCGCTGAACACCTGCTTCCAATCGATGCCGAGATCCATCTGGTCGGTCAGCTCGACCTTCACGATCTTGGCCTCGATGAGCACTTGGCCCTCCGGGGCGTCAAAGGCCAGGATCATCTCGTCGATCTTCCGCATCGCCTCCGGCAGGTCCGAGACGACCACCTTGTTCGTCCGGGCATCGAAGGTCAACGTCCCGATCGGCGAGAGATGCGTCTGGACCTTCTCTTTGAGCTTCTCCGCATCCGAGTAGTTGAGCGCGTAGACACGGCTCTCGGTGGGCCGGTCAAGCTGCGTCAGGAGGGTCCGCATCCCGGCGACCCGGGCGGGAATGTCCTCGATGATGAGCGTGTTGGTCGCTTCATCGACGATCACCCGGCCGATGGAGGACTTGAGCTGGTTCAGGACGGTGGCCACCTGCTCCACCTTGGCGTGCCGCAGGGGCGTGACGAAGCTCTCCGTGCGCCCCTGAAACCTCTCGCCGTAGAGCAGCTCGTAGTCGCGCCCCATCATGACCGTCACGATGGCGCCTTTGCGCTCGTAGGCGAGGTCGTTGGCGGCGATGATGAGCTCGAAGGCCTCCCACACGTCGACGTCGTTGACGAAGATGGTCACCCGGCCGCTGAGGTTGCGGCCGGCGATGAAGTTCAGGCCGCTCTTCTGCGACAACAGCTTGAGGACGTCGAGGATATCCACCCCCTTCAGATCGAGCGAGATGCGCTGGCTCACCTGCTGGGGCGCGCCGCCCGCGACCGGCGGGCCCTGCGCCCATCCGTGATCCGCCAGTCCCAGGGCCACGCAGATTGCCGCGACCGCGCCCATCGCTCGCGCGCTCATCATCCGTTCCTCCTTGATCCTGACCACTCGTCACTCATCACTCGTCACTCAGTTAGAGCGTGAGCTCAATCTGCTCTCCTTTGAAGCTCAGGATGACGCGGTTGTCGAGCACCTGCTCAAGGACGGCGCCTTCGACGACCGCCTGCCCCACCTGCACGAAGTAGGTCTTCTTCGTCTGGGTATCCTCGATGATCGCCTGCGCCTGTTCCCCTGAGACGATGCCCATCAGCGTCAGGCGGGCGGCCAGCTCGGTCGCGGCTCGACTCGGCCCCGCCTGCTCCACCGGCTGGGCGCTCGGGGTCTCGTCCTTCACCAGGACAAACAACGGCCGGGAGACGCTCGCCGCAAGCGAAGGCAGCTCCTCGCTGGGCCGCTCGGCGTCAGGCGCTGCGGGGCGGGGCGAAGCAGACGGAGGACTGGGGATCTGAAGCATCGGAGGAGGACGCGTCATCTGCGCCACGAGCACGCTGAGCTCAAGCCCCAGGACCAGCCCCAGACCGACGGCCGCCAGGAGAGGCCACCGCCACCGTCGCGTTCCGACGCCGGGCAGCCCGGCCAAGGAAATCGATACGGCCTGGCTCGGCGGGCTTGAGCCCGCTTTGCTGCGAATGAGCTTCAGGAGCTTTTCTTCAGGCGGCGGCTTCGGCGAGCCATCGGGACTCATCGTGGATCAGCTCCTGAATCAACTCCTCCTCGACGATGGAGCGGTCGTGCATCACCAGCGCCTCCAGGGCGTTGTGGCAGACGAGGGCGATCCGCCTCGGGTAGCCTTGGGTGAACCGGTGGATGGCGTGGATCGCCTCCGGCGAAAAGAGCGCGCGTCCGTCCGGCAACCCCGCCGACTGGAGCCGAAACTGGATCATCTGGGCCGTCTCCTCCTCGCTGAGCGGGTTGATGATGTACTTCAGCGCGGCGCGATCAATGAGGTTCCGGATGCGCCGGATCCGCCCCAGGAACTCCATCTGGGCGAAGATCACCACCTGCAGGAGCTTGAATTCGCTGGTCTCGTAGTTCAGCAGCACCCGCAGATTCTCGAGCATGTCCACCGACAGCTTCTGCCCCTCATCGATCATCAGCACCGTCGTCCCCAGCTCGCTCACCCCGCTCTGGAACAGGTGGTGCTCGATCGCCTCTCGGCAATCCAGGGCCGATTTGCCCGGCGTCTGCAGGTGGAACAGCCGCATGAGGTGGACGAGGAACTGGTACTCCGACTCGAAGGAGGGATCCAGGAGCATGGAGAAGGAGAACCCGTCCTCCTGGGGGAAGCTCGCCAGCAGCGTGCGCGCCAGCGTCGTCTTGCCCGTTCCCACGTCGCCGAGGATCAGCGACAGGCCGCGTCGCAGCCGAATCGCGATTTCCAGCCGGGTCAACGCCTGCACGTGAGAGCTGGAGCGGAAGAAAAAGGCGGGGTCCGGGCTGGTGGAGAACGGCTCTTTCGTCAAACCCAGCGCCGGGTAGTAGCTCATAAATGCGCCAACTATGCACTTTCACATTGAGGGGCGCATTTACCCTGAGCGAAGTCGAAGGGTAACCCCTCGACGCGCTTCGCTTGCTCGGCACATTCGACCCAGCTCAGTGCCGAGTCCTGAGCTCTGTCGAAGGACTCGGGGTAAATGGAACCACCTCGAATGTTAAGGTGCATGGGTGGTTCCATTTAGGAGCAGCCGCTTGATCTCGGTGAGATGCTTGCCCTCTTTCCGCCAGGCACGGATGGCGGCGAGTTGGGCAATGGTGGTGTCGTCAAAGTAGCGAAAGCGCGTCTCAGGGCTCCTGCCGGACTCCCTGATCAGACCCAGCTTGATGTAGTACTTGACAGTATAGACTGAGTGCCCGCTTAACCTGGATAAGTCTTTTATTAAATAGAAGTTAGACATATAGAATATAACCACTCTCTATATAGAGAGTGGTTGGTATAGTAACACAATAACTCAGCTTGTCAAGCGGAAGGCTTAGAGCAGGAGGAGTCGTTCGATGACCAGATGGGCGCGGAGGGTGTTGTCCTTGGTGGGCATGCTCGCAATGCGCAGCCGCTCGAGGCTGAGGAGCTTGCGCATGTCGAAGAGGGCGTCGAGGAACGCCAAGAGGCTCTGCTGGGAACCCTCCACCTCAAGCTCCACATCGAAGCGACTGATCTGCCCTTCCCGGCGGATCGGCTTCGGTTTCAGGTGGAGCTGCAGGTGATTCGCCCTGGACAAGGCCTCCAGCTCGCTGAGGAATGCGCCGCGCTCCTCCTCGATGCTCTGCGGCGCCGCGGAGGAGGCGACCTGGCTGGACTCTTCGGCGGTGGGGGGAGCCTGAGCGAGCAACTGGTGAAGCATCGCAAGCTTTTCGGATTGGGTCTGCAGATGCAATCGCAGCTCCTGGACCCGATCCCACAGCGGTTGCACCACCCAGGAGACGACGACCCAACAGCCCACCACCGCGGCCGCCATGAGGGTCAGCCGCCGCTCGCGCGGACGAAAGGCCGCCACTCCTCTCTTGAGGCGCGCGGGCAGAGGGGCCTTGGGATCGTCAGCCATGGGGTGAATCCTCGCGCAGGTGGAGGAGCAGTTGGAAATCGGTCCGTTCCCCTGCGCCCGTCACGCGCGCGGTGGTGTACTGCAACTCCACGCGGCCGACCCCCGCCACCTGCTCCAGTTGCTTGAGATAGCCCAACACATCCTGGGTAGTCAGGGCGTTGCCGCGAAGGATCAGCTCCCGCCGCGCCCGCTCAAACGTCAGCCACTCCAACGTGATAGCGGCCGGGGTGGCGCGGAACAGGTCGGCCAACGCCGCCACGACCTGCCGCTGATTCTGACGCACCGTGGTCACGAGCTGCGCCACGCGGTGCTGCACCTTAAGCTGCTTGGCGACGGGCTCGAGCTCCGCCAACGCGTGGTCGAGTTGCGCGGCGAGCCGTTGCTGTCGGCCGGCCTGAAGGGCCAGGAGCGCCGAGCCGGCTGCCAGCACGCCGGCCAGCAGCGCGCTCACCATGACCAGCTCGCGCACCTGCTGACGGTGCTGCGCGTGGATTCGGATCTCCGGCGGGGTGAGGTTGAGCAGGCGGCCAGGCTCGCTGGAGGCCAGACCCCCGATCACCACAGGCGAGATGGCCGGCGCCTCCACCCCGGCGGGTGGACGGAGCGGGGGAAGCCCCTCCTGCGCGCGCACGGGTAACTGCAACCGCTGGGCAAGCGCACTCCCCCACTGGGTCAGCTCCCCCAGCCCGGTCAACATCAGCGACCGCGCCTCGGTCCCAGGCAGCTCCCGCCGGATGGCGGCCCGGCTGCGTTCCACTTCGAGCGCCAACAGCTCCACGACGTCCCCTGATCGGCTCCAATCGCTCGCCCCTTGCCCCAGGCTTCGACTGGACAGGACCTGCTCGCCGCTCAGGAGCACGAGATCGGTCCGCGTGTCGTCGATGTTCACCACCAGGCTCGGCTCCTCAATTGAACCGCCTGGGACCCCGCGCTCCGCACCCTGTTGCGTCAGGGCCGGCGTTCGGCAAAGCTGCCGGTACCACCCCAGGACCCCCCACGAGCTGACCGTCAGCAGCCGGAGGGGCACCCCCGCCTCGCGAAACACGGAGAGGTGCCGGTCGATCACCTCGCGCTGGCAAGCGACGACCGAGACGGTGCTGAACCCATCCTGCTGCTGCACCACGTGGAAATCGACCACCGTCTGCTCTCGCGGATAGGGGAGCTGCGCCCGCGCATAGAGCTCCACCATCTGGGCAAGCTCGCCGGGGTCCGTCGAGGGAAACCGCACCGCGCGCGTGATGACCTGTTCCCTCGACACCACCCCGATCGCCTGGGCTGTGCCGGCCTTGACCGCCTTGAGCGCCTGCTGAAGGGCCCCGGCCAGCTCGCCCGGGGCGCGCACGGGCTGGCTGTGGATCGCCCGCAGGTGGCTCCCATCCGCCCGGGCCAACCGAAGCGATGAGCGCGTCCACTCCACGATGAGTCGCGTCGGCATGTCGCCTCAGCTTTCCCGCCACGCCACCACGCAGGTCGGCACGTCGCCCTCGCATCCCGAGCGCCGGATGACCGCCTCGATACGAACCCGCATGGCGGGCCGGCCAGTCATCACTCCCTCTGAAACCACGGTAAAAACCTGAGACACCACGCCGAACTGATTCAGCAATAGGCTCTCCTCTTCGGGCGTGAGGCTTCCGCGGGCGCAGGTCTCGGCGGTTGAGACGATCACTGAGGTCTCCTCGAAAATGGTCCCGCGGTCTCGGCAGTCGCGGATCGCCTCCGCCGTCGCCGGCCGGAACCCCAGCGCGACGAGAACCTCCGGAGTCACGGTGTTGATGTTCGGCGTCTCGGAAACCAGGTAGGGGCTGGTGGTGGCGCGCAGGGCGGCGTAGGTGGGCTCATCCATCTCCGGCAGATCTGCCAGTTCCTCCGGCGCGCGGAATGGATAGTTCTTCGCGTAGTAGGGCGGCTCCCATTCGGGTCGGTCTTCCCCCAGCTCGGGCTCATCGCGGTAGTCCACGATCGCCTTCGCGATCGAGGGGGAGGTGCTCGCCACGCTCAACGCGGACTCCGGCGCGGTGTTCAGGTCGAGCTTGCGCTCCTCGTCGGTCACCTCAAGTTCGATGGTCGCGCCAGGCGGTTGCGAGACCTCCACCTGTGAGCCAACCGCCCAATCGTCCCTCAACCAATCGTATGCTTCATAGGTCGCGGCGCCCTCCTGGGCATCCTCCACCAACCGCTGCAGGGCGAGGTAGACGCCACTGCGGGCCAGCCCGCGGGTCTGCTCACGGGCCAGCCGGTACTTCGTCAACCGAAGCTCAATCGACAGGTACCGGGCCATCGCCACGGCGAACACGGAGAGCACCGCAACCAACGACAACGTGATCACCAGCAAAGAGCCAGACCGCGATTGCGCCATCCGGCTACTCAACCGTCCCCAGTACGCCCACCGGCACCGCGGCCACCCGCTGAAGCGCTTGCCCGGACTCCATGCGCGACGTCACCTCCATCAGGCGGGGCAACTGCAGCGTCTCTCCAGAACCCCCCGGCCACTGCGGCCTCCACTCCAGCGGCTGTCCGTCCTCAACCGGCGTATAAGCGTATCGCAGCGACAGCTCGCGACAGCCTTCGAGCAGCAGCTCCGGCGTCGGCGCCGCTTGACGCGCCCGCGCCTCTCCGACGGATTGGCTCGTGCGCCGCAGCCCCCAGACGCCGTCGAGCTCCTCGCAGCGATACGTCACGAAGCGAACCGACGGAGCCGCGCTCCTGCTCAAGGACAAGGAGACGGTGAACCAGTCCATCCCGTCGGGCGCAAACCGCTGGGGCGGCAACGTCCCCGCCTCAGCGCCGTAGGCGTCCTCGCGGTCGTCGTAGATCACGGCGTTGCCCAGATCCCGCGCCAACTGATCGAGCGCCGCGCGCTGCCGCTGGAGCGCTTCCACCGTCTCCGTCGTGCGTCGCCACACGATGCCGCCGCCCCGCAGATGGCTCGTCAGCCCCGTCACCAACACGGAAAAGATGGTGGCGGCGATCAGCAGCTCCACGAATGTGAGCCCGCTACAGGTGGAAGGTGGAAGGTGGAAGGCAAGGAGCTTGCTTCGACCTTCGACCTTCGACCTTCGACCTCTGCGGCCTGGAGCCTGCCCGCCCCGGCGTTCGTGAAAGGCGGGCCGGGGAAGCCTGCCCGCCCCGGCTTTCATGAAAGGCGGGCCGGGGGAGCCTGGAGCAGCCGTGAGCGTCAGAACCATTCAGGCGGGATCCACTCGATGGGCCACACCGCCCGCACCACCACGGCCTCTGAGGGCGCGCGGTCGGGCCGCACCATCAGCCGCACTTCGCCGGCGAACGGCTCATCGGCCTCATCGCGCAAGGCATCCGGCACCGTGGCGCGAATCTCCCACCGATAGCGCGCGGATGAGCCCTCACCCTCCGCGCCCTCGAAGATCCCCTCGCGCGCAGGCGGGAGCGTCCGGTCGAAGAACAGCCCCTGGGCCTCCAGGTCGAGCAGGTGATTCCGGGCCAGCGACACCAGCCGGTCGTAGGCCTCGACGGAGCGCAGCGCCTTCAGTTGGTGGCCGAAACTCTGAGTGATAAAGACCAGCCCCGCCGCGATGACGATCGCGGACAGAACCGCCTCAACGAGCAGCACGCCCCGCTGAGAGCGCCACCTGACTCGTCGTCGCATCCACCGTCACCAGATAGCGAAGCTCCCCGGAGGTTACCGTCACCAGGGTCGGCTCGCGCAACCCTTCCTCCCCGCTCGTCCCATCGGGGGAAAAGCGCACGCAGCGGCAGTCCACCGCTTGGCCTGCGACGCTCAGCTCGACGGACAGGTCGGTTCCCACCGGCGCGCTGTGTGCCATCCGCTCTTGCAGAGGGACGGCGTCGCCGTCATCCTCGATCATCTCGAGGCGAACTTGCCGACTCGCCTCGTCCCACGTCCAGACGACCGCTTGCGCCTCGGCGACCGCGCGCTCGTGGGCGTAGCGCAGCAGTTGTGTCATCTCAAACGCCGCCCGTTCGACCCGCAGGCGCTGCAACGTGCCCTGGAACCGAGGCAGCACCCCCGCCAGGAGAAGCGCCAAGATGACGCACACGAACAGCAGCTCAATGAGCGTAAACCCATGAGGAGGTGTGAGGTGAAAGGTGAGAGGTGTGCGGGATGAGGAATGCGGTGTGAGGACAGATCCCTGATTCCTCTCACCTCGCACCTCGCACCTCGCACCTGTTATTGCCAGTTCGTGACGTCGTCGTTCCCCGGTTGTCCATCCGGGCCTAGAGAGGAGAGGTCGTAATCTTGGTGGTGCTCCGAGGCGGCGGCATAGAGGTAGGCGCGGCCCCACGGATCTTTGGGCAGCCCCTTCTTCAGATACGGGCCGTTCCACTGATGCCCCTCCTCCAGCGCCATGGTGGATGGCGGCTCACGCTGCGTCAACGCATCGAGCGCGTCCGGGTAGCCGCCCGTGTCCAGCTCATAGAGATCCAGGGCCAACCCGATCGACGCGAGGTCCGCCTTCGCCCTGGCCACCTTCGCCTGTTCCGTTCGACCCGTCAGCCGCGGCACGACCATCGCGGCCAGCACCCCGATGATGATGACGACCAGCATCAGCTCCACCAGCGTGAACCCAGCAGGTGAAGGGTGAAGGGTGAAGGGTGAAGGGACTGACCCCCTTGACCCTTGACCCTTGACCCTTGACCCTCTCTTCATTGGACCACCAGGCCGATCTGGAACACCGGCAACAACATCGCCAAGACGATGAACATCACGATCCCTCCCACCACGACCAGCAGCACCGGTTCAAGCACCGCCGTCAGCGTCCGGATCGCCCGGTCGATCTCCCGCTCGTAGGCGGCGGCCACCTTCATCAGCGCCGCATCGATCCGCCCCGCCTCCTCCCCGACCGCCACCATGTTGCTCACGAAGATGGGAAACGCCCCCGAAGCGTTCAATGCGCCGGCGATGCTGGAGCCCTGTCGGACCGCCTCCCGAATCCGGCCGAGGGCGTCCCGCAACACCGCGTTGGAGAGGTGGCGGGCCACGACGTCCAGCGACTGGAGCACCGGAACCCCCTGGCCGGCCATCAACCCCAGCGTGCGCGCAAAGCGCGCCGTCTCGATCTTGCGCACCAGCGCGCCGATCCCCGGCAGCGCGATGAGGAGGCGATCCGCCGCGGCGCGTCCCTGGCGGCTGGCGTACCACCCACGGAGGGCCCACCCCCCCACCACCAGCCCGCCCAGCGCAAGCCACCACCAGCGCGTGCACAGCGCACTCACGCCTAAGAGGAGGCGGGTCGGCAGCGGCAGCACCTGCCCCGACTCGATGAAGACCAGCGACAGCGTGGGAATCACGTACGCCATCAAGAAGATCGTCATCGCCGCGGCCAGCCCCAAGACAAAGAGCGGGTAGACCGACGCCTGGATCAACCGGCTCCTGAGCTCCGCCTCATGCTCGCCCACGTCGGCCAGCCGGACGAGCGCCTGCTCCAGGCCCCCCACCGCCTCGCCGGCCTTGACCATGTTGAGGTAGAGCGGGGTGAAGATCGCCGGGTGCGCGCTCATCGCCTCGCTCAAGGAGCGGCCGTCACGGACCGACGTCGCCAGCGCGTCGATGATCCGGCGCAGCGCCGGCTGCTCCGTCTGTTGCGCCAGCAGCGTCAAGGCGCCGAGCAACGGCAGGCCGCCGCCCAGCAGATCGGCCAGCTGCCGAATGGTGTGCGGGAGGGTCCGCGTCGGGACGCGCCGCCGGAACGTGGCGCGGGGTGTCGGGGCCGCGCCCAGCTCCGCAATGGAGATGGGAAACACCCCCTGGCTCCCCAAGTGGCTGATGGCCGCCGTTTCGCTGTCCGCCTCGATCATCCCTTCGACGACCTGGAGGGCGGCATCTTTCGCGCGATAGAGGAACCTCGGCATCAGGTGACGCGCAGGACTTCGTCCGGGGTGGTGACCCCTTGGAGGATCCTCTGCCCCCCATCCTGCCGAAGCGTCCGCATCCCTTCCTGCTGGGCGGCATGCGCGATGTCGTGGGAGGAG
>Ga0209399_10001710_pt1 | contig 11154 bp, 9 predicted proteins | sample OV2TP3_FD_184130 | JGI IMG/M metagenome (GOLD analysis project Ga0209399, IMG submission 184130) | Hot spring microbial communities from Beatty, Nevada to study Microbial Dark Matter (Phase II) - OV2 TP3 (SPAdes) (version 3) | ecosystem: Environmental > Aquatic > Thermal springs > Hot (42-90C) ... | reverse complement strand
TTATTCGCAAAGATGGCCTTTATGTAAACGACATATCGGACGTATCAACATTCCATATTCCGTCGTTTGTCACTCTGGACAACGAAGAAAAAAATAATATAGAGCTTACCGCCGCTCTCGATTTTGTCGTTCCAAGTATTCTGGATAACGATAAAAACACGGTCGCAATATATACGATTGATACAAAAGGCGTGACTCGTTATTTCCCGAATATCGTACTGGGAGAGCTTGGCCCTCCCGACTATGATCCGAGGTCAGATATTTATTATCTGCCGGCAACTCCGGAGAATAATCCTGAAAAAAAAGTTGTCTGGTCTCCCCTATACGATGATGTGGCCGGCCGAGGGCTTATGATTACCGCGACCGCGCCGGTGTATACGGAAAACGGGTTTGCCGGGATTGCCGCCGCCGACGTCTTGCTGAAAAGCATTATCGAAAGCATTACCGCGTATAGTCCCATAGAGGGGTCGTATGCTTTTTTGATAGATAAAGAAGGAAATACGGTTGCTTTCCCTGATCGAGCTTATGACGATATCTTGGGCAGGTCGCGAGCTTCAGGAGAAGGTCGGATAAATCTTTTCGACCATGCTTCGTCAAAAAATTTCCTTTCTGCCTTAAAAGATATGAGAAGCGGCTCAACCGGATTTAGCGTCTTTTCCAATGAGGAGGGGAAAAATTTGTTCATAGCGTACGCGCCGCTTAAGCAAACCGGGTTTAGCATGGGTGTTGTTGCCGACGAGGATGTTATTTTGAAAGTGGTGGGCACGCTTCGCTCGGATATATCAGACTCAATTCGCGGCACGATTGTGAAGCTGATCTTTCCAGCCAGTTTGTTTATCGTCTTCGTCGCGCTCATTATCGGTATTTTTATCGCAAATCAGGTGGTTAAGCCGGTACAAAAATTGACAGAAGGTGTGCGGGAAATAGGTAAAGGTAATTTGGATTACAGTATAAAAGTCCAAAGCACAAATGAAATCGGCGAGCTCGCGTCATCTTTTAGACAGATGAGCCGCGCTTTGAAAAAATCCAGACAAGAATTATACGAATATAGCCAGGGGCTCGAAGAGCAGGTTAAAGAGAGGACAAAAGAGCTCACCGTCGCGAACTCCCGTCTCCGCGAGCTTGACCGGATGAAATCCGAATTTGTTTCCGTTGCCTCGCATCAATTACGCACACCGCTTACCGCGACCAAGGGCTATATATCTATGATTCTGGAAGGAAGTTATGGCGATCTTTCCGAGAATGTGCGCGTGGCGCTGAACAAAGTATATGCAAGTAACGAACGCCTTGTGCGCATCGTAAATGACCTACTTGATCTCTCTCGTATAGAAAGCGGAAAATTCGAGTATACGTTTTCGAAAATTTCTTTACCTAATTTACTGGAGAGCGCGGTAAGGGAACTCAATATATCCGCGGAGATCAAAAATTTACGCATTCTGTGGAAAATCCCCGCAAACCCCGAGCGTTTTACGGTATCTGCCGACGAAGAAAAACTCCGGCAAACATTTCTGAACCTTTTGGATAATGCCATTAAATACACCCTGAAAGGACACATCGAAATAAAAATTGTCGAAGATTCGAGACCCGGCTATATCCGCATCAGCATAAAGGATACCGGCATCGGTATTTCTCCAGATGAGCAGAAAAAACTCTTTGAGCAATTTGTCCGCGGGAAAGGAGGGTCGCATGTAAGCGCGTCGGGTTCGGGTATCGGCCTCTATATCGCCAAAAAAATAGTAGACGATCATCATGGTCACATTTGGGCGGAAAGCGAAGGACCCGGAAAAGGGAGTACATTTATCGTAACCTTGCCTAGTTCTTCATAAATTTCTTCGTTTTTTTCTAAGTGCTTCTATTACCCAACTAAGCCAGTATCTCCATGATAGTATTAAATCCTGCGCGTGCAGATAATCAGTTTCAAATCCGCCAAATCCAGTTTTGAAAAGTGTAAGCCCAGCCCAAGGATGATCACCAGCTTTTAGCTTTGAGCTTTTAGCTTTTAGGGGCACTATACCCCAGAAATTATAAAATTTATGCCCGCGCCGCTTTGCCTCGCGGATTGCCTCCCATTTCAGTAAATAAGCCGCGGGGATCTTAGGATATTTAGTCGTCGAGCTTGCTCCGTGATGATAAAACGCGCTATTTCCGTAAAAAACTACTATCGCGGATGCCAACGGCTCATTATTGTAGTAAGCTGTGAATACAAGACTACCCCCTCTAACTCCCCCCTGGTAAGGGGGAGAACCTAATATCTTAACTTCATTCTTTAAATATATCAGGCTAAATGGGGTAAAGCTATGTTTTGATACGGTTTCCCGATACAAGCTATTAAATATCTCTGCATCTCGCTCGCTCGCGCCTATTTTTATCTCTACACCCTCTTTTATAGCTCGCCTTATTAAATTTCGCGTAGTTTTACGCATGTCGGCTAAAATCTTTTCCTCGCTGGGATTTAAGTCTAAACTCCACGTAGTTTCCGCGTGCATGTGTATAGGCGCGGGTCTAAAACCCAATTTTCCAAACATAGCGCTGTTTTCTTCTGTATCTCCCATCAGGGGGCTTATACGTATAAAACTAACTTTTTCCTGATGCGCAATTTTTTTTAGTATTTCAACCAGCTGTTTGAAAATTGAAAATTGAAAATTGAAAATTTGCTCGCCTCCGGCGACCACTGGCCCATGAGGTATGAAAAGAAAGCTTCCGCGTCTTGCGTGCACTTTTATAACAAGTGCAGCAGCAATTATTTTACTGTTCTCAAATATACCAAGCCGCCATATCTTATCCCCCATTTGCTCGTTAAATTCTCCCCAGTTCCATGAGTGCAAAAAAGTATGAGATAGCTGGGAAGTTACAAAACTGTCCCAGGTGTTTTTTTCTTTTATCTCTTGACAAATATACATATTGATATATACTTCTATACGAACGTAGGCAAGGAGGGTAGGAGCGTGAAAAAAATATTTCACCGAGACTTTCTGGCAGACTCTGTTTTCTTCGTGGGATTGTCTCAGGGCATATCATACTTTCTTGGGTTTTATGAAGTACCGATATTGCCGTTCTCCATACTTGTAGCTGTTTTATCTGCGTTTTTAATTCGCCTAATAATACCTTTCGGTGAAGCATTTGATGGTCTAATTCCGTCAAGTGTGAGCACAGTACTTTCAGTAAAAAAGAGCGTATATCCATTTGTGATGTATACTCTTATTCTAACGGTAATGCATATTTTAGAACGGGGTAATTTTGGAGCGCTACTCATGGCGCCGGTACTTGCCGCTGGTTTGGTTATCTTTGCTAAGATTCTTGCGAGTACGGTAGCTCGGAAAAAAGATTCGCTTAATCCGTAACAAATGCGTAGCAAAGCTACGCATTTTTATTTTTCAAAAAATCTATAATACTTTGCGCATTTTTGCCCGAAATGTTTATATGGGTTGGTAGGTTTATAGACTCATTTGCGGCTATCTCCGCCTTTGGACAGCTGCCAGGCGTATATCCCATTTTTTCAAAATCAGTGCCAACCGGGTCTATTACATTCTTATACCAATCTCCTAGCAAGACATGATTTTGCTTTGCCTTTTTTATGATTTCTCTGGCGTTGGGATGACGGATGTTAAAACGAAGGTAGATGGCGCCCTCTTTTTCCATTGGCAGAACTATCGGGGTCAGACCCCCCCAACTATCGGGGTCAGACCCCGATAGTTCTTCTAGATATAGCTCAGCAATCTTCTTCCTATGCGCGTTATATTTTTCCAGTTTCCCGAATTGATGCAACGCCAGAGTCGCAAACGCTTCTGGCAATCTTGCCGGAAACATATCGGGCATCTCCCCCATTCTCTCCTCGCGGCTTACCGCGAGGCCTATGCCTCGGGCCACTCTTAAAAAAGCCAAAAAATATTTACCAAATATATAGTAACTCGGAATTATTATAGAAAATAATACCGGGTGCAATAATTGCTTAAATGTCCAAAATTTTGATGGATATGGCAAGTCTTTGTATATAGAGCTTATTTTATCCGCGAGATTTTTGTTATTTGTCGTTATCATTCCGCCCCAGACTGAAGATATTACTTTATCGCGGCCAAAACTAAAAAATGCGATGTCCCCAAAAGCACCAAGTAATCTATTGTTAAATTTGGCTCCAAGCGCGTGCGCGCAATCTTCTATAACCATTAAATTATGCCTACGTGCAATTTCCAAGATTTTGTCTATTTGCGCGGGAACTCCGAAAGTATTTTGTATAATAACGGCACGCAGGAGCTTGCCCTGAGCTTGCCGAAGGGTAATTTTTTTTTCTAAATCAACGGGATCAATGTTAAGCGTATCATCTATATCAACATATACGGGCTTCCCGCCAGCCCAAATTACCGGATTTGGCACGGCATTACACGTAAATGCCTGAAGCAATACTTCATCGCCAGACTTTAGTTCAAGTGCCTTTAATATGACATAAAGCGCAGATCTACCCGAATTAAAGCTAAAAGCATATTTCGTATTCAGGTATTCTCTAAAAACATCTTCCAGGGCAATCCCCCCCCTTACGAAGGGGGGGTGAGGGGGGGTGATCATTCGCGCTAAAAGTTTTAGCGCGAGAAAAATATCATCCCCTTGCATATTCGGCGATAGCGAGATAGAAATCGGCTTTATATTTATCATGCAAATAATGCGTTTTTTATTTCTTCCGCGATCCTATTTTCCAGTAGAACTGTATCCCCTGCCTTTATATTTTTCTTGAGCTTCGCTATTGTAATTTTAGGATCTTTAATAATAAAAACATCCGTATTGGGGGCGTTTTTTTTGATTTCCCGCGAGAAGTCCGACGAGGTAAGAATGCAGACATCACATACTTTGTTTATCTTTACGGCAATTCTTCGATGAATATTGCGTGCGGCCGGTCCCAACTCAATCAATGGATGCATAACTAATATCTTCTTGTTTGATTTTAAGCTCTCTAGCACATCGAGCGCGGCCATGACCCCTCGCGGATTCGCTGAATAGCTATCATCAATAATACTAGATCCGTTAATGCCCGGTTTTAAATCCATCGTATGCGGCGGCGCTTTTAATGTCTTTACTCGCTCCTTAATTTCCTCCAAACTCATCCCTAAATCGCTCGCGACAAGAGTTGCTCCAAGTATATTAAGCGCGTTGTGCCTTCCTAATAATTTAGTTTCGAAAAGTTCCTTTTTCCCCTGAAGCTTCACATAGAATTTCATCTCATCGGATTTAAAATCTATTTTCTCGCATGATATATCGGGACTCGCGTTCACACTAAAACTTCGCAACGCGTATCTACGCTTGGGAATATCTGTCTTCTCGTAGAGAGCGCGTGTATAGTCATTTTCTCCGTTAAATATGGCAAGGCCATTTTGAGGCAACGATTCGATAAGTTCATATTTTGCCTTTATGATGTTCTCGATAGATCCAAAAAGAGATATGTGCTGCTCATTTATTCCCGTTAGAATTCCTATTTGCGGTTTCACGATGTCGCATATATTTTTTACCTCCCCCTCCTTATATGCTCCCATTTCTACTATAAATACATCGTAATCCATAGTTACTTCGCCCAACACAAACTTTGCCACGCCTATTTCCGTGTTCTGATTTTCTTTTGTTTTTATAACCCTTAGTTTCCCCTCCAGTATATGCGCGAGATACTCTTTCATGCTCGTTTTCCCATAACTTCCGGTAACACCTATTACAAGAATGTCTTTCATGCTTTCACGTTTTGCTTTTGCTTTTATAATTGTGCGATTTTTAAAAAATTCGCTCGGAAATTTCATAACGCCAATTATCCCCGCGACTATTACTGGAATTAACATATCAAGTAAAAGAATATTAAAAAGAAAACTGGCCGAAGAAGTTTTGTAATAAGCAAAAAAACTAATAAAAACGACTGGAATTAAAGTAAGCCCCAAAGTTAATATCGCTTTTTTTGTAAAAACCGGCTCCCTGATTTTTTTACGATATATTTCATAAATACTTTTTAGGCCAAGTAAGGCGTAAAGAGCGCCGGCTATGATTTGGAAAAAAAATTTCCATACGTCGATAAACAAAAGCCCCGATCCTAAAAGCAGAATGATTTTCCCGGCGTAAAATTTATTGAAAAAAATACTCTTCGCGCTTGGCAATTCAAAATGCGCCCGCATTCTATCAAGGCGATATTCTTTGAGCTGCCAAAGATATGTCCAAAAAAGTATATCTTTGGAGATTTTTAAAAGCCACAAAATAAAAATTATAAGTAAAATTATTTTCATTGCCTATTTAAAAACTCAATAATTTTTTGTGCCACCTCGCCTGGTTTTTTAATATTTATATCATGCCCCTCATTATCAAAAACGACCATTTTTGATCCGCGTATTCTCTCATTTATTATTTTTCCGTCTCCGAGAGGTGTTACCGGATCACTTTCTCCCCAGATTATTAACGTAGGAATATTTATTTTTTCAAGCCTGTCCCCCACTTTTTCGGCAACAACTTGCTTCATAGTTTCTCGCATAAGCTCCGATGATTCGTAGTAATCCCTTTCTCCGGCTAGTTTGTACCATATTTTTTTTATCAAGGGTTTTAAAAATTTTAATGAAGGAATTTCAAACAGCAAGTTTCCTGCTTTTGTAAGTATCCTGAATATTGTAACTTTTAAAGTTTTGTGATGCGCGATTCGAGCGGCAGACATTAGTATCAAAGCGTTTATGCGAGAGCCCTCGCGTTTAAAATTTGAGCGCGCGGCGTAAGATATAGCGATTTGTCCTCCAAAAGAATGGCCGGCAAGCGCGAAGTTTTTAACACCGAGGTATTCAGTGAAATTTTCCACGAAATTTATATAATCACCTACTTCCCAGGGTTTCGGAGGTTCTTGTGTTTCGCCAAACCCGGGCAAATCCGGCATAAAAACCTTTATGCCGCTTTTTTCAAAATGCTCTATGACTTTTTTCCAGGAATTTATGGAACTTCCCCATCCGTGAAGCATTATGAGGGGAATATCACTCTTCCCCTTTGTTTCAAGATAGCGAACCCTAAGGTTATTTATAACAGCAATTTTCTCTTCCATATAGACGTAAATTAGCACAAAAGTAGCCGTTTTACAACCCAGCTTAGCCGGGTTAAGGCCAGCTAAGCTGGCCAACCTACTTACCTGGGTTAAGACCGAGCTAAGCTCAGCTTGCCAGCTTAGCTGAAAAAGAAAACCCCGCACTGTAACAGTACGGGGCGACGGTTAGTGAGGGTAATGATTCTCGAAACACACCGGGTGTCTACTGATATGTTCTTAACCACCAAGTGCCTCAAAAAGGGGAGCAAAAAAGGTTACTACCCCTGCGGCAATCGCAGGCGCTGCGAGAACAATTCCCCTGTGTTGTTCGGCGACTTCATTTATGCCGCCAAACGAAATTGCAATGGTCATAATTCCTGCCCCAACCCAAATACCTGCTACTGCGAGAGCTTTACCAAGTGTCATTTGTTCCTCCTCGGGGTTTTCAGGATAGTTCAAATATACACTTATTTACTAAACTTGTCAATAGTTTTAATGGCAATTTTTAGATTCTTTGTTTTCAGCCACCTACGCAGGTCTTTGCCAAGTTCCTGCTGGTCCCAGCCGAGGCAGATTATATCCGGTTTTTCGCGCAATATTACTTTATAACTCCCCTGCTCTATATCGCCAGGTATTGCGCGATCAACATATTTAACCGCGCTGACAAAGTTAATGCGATCTTTCAGCGAATATTTCGGCAATTTATTTTTAAACTTGCGAGACGCGGAAGCCCGCCCCACAGCTACAATAAGAAAATCGCCATGCTTTTTTGCATGGCGAAAGAAAAAAATATGCCCTTTGTGCACGCCGTTAAATATTCCGAAAACTAAAACTTTTTTCATTTTTTAAAACTTTCTTAGAGGCTAAATATGTCAGAGCAGGCCCCACGTCTGCAGCCTATCACTATCCGCAAACCACCTTGTGCCTATATCTACCCGATAAAACATATTCTGAACCGTAATATTCGCGACCCTGGAATAAACCTTTCGGCGAGCTTCGGCCACAGTTCTTGCAGACCCGGTGATTACAAGTAAAACTCCAGAAACTCCGGCCACGCGCCATACTCCGTTTTCCATTTTTATATCTTCAATGTGCACTCCCTCCATATTGCGCGGATTTTTAAACATAATAGGCAAGTCCCTGTAAGTATTTATAGTATCCGATGCCTCTCGCTTTGGAACAAAATACGACGGTATCATAATCCGCACGCCTATCTGGAACCCATGTTTTGTTTTAAGTTCAAATTTTTCGCCTTTTGCCAATTTATATAAAAATTCTCCCATGGGAGATATAATCCCCTCTTGTTGAATCTGAATAGTAGGATAGCCAAACCGCGAAGTAAATTCTAGCGGATATATCCCCGAGCCGTTGACGATGCAGTTAATATCTATGTAGCCGACGTATCCAGATTCGCGAAGCGCGGGCAGCATCTTTTCAAGCGTTGCCTGAAAAACTTTATTGGATTTGCTCCAGTACATGCTAGTTCCCATTTCGCCTACAAAAGGGCCGAGATTCCCGGGAAATAATTTTTTATGTTCAAAATTTATATTTACGGGATATATAAAATCTTTTCCGTTGAAAAACGCGCCCACCCCCATCTCAACTCCCTGAACAAATTTTTGCAGAACAAATACGGGCGCCTTCTTTTGCCACACATCTTTGTTTTTTTCTATCATTTCAATAAGATCCCTACTGTCTTCTTCCTGTCCAATAAATAAGAGGCCCTTGCCGCTAGATGGAATATTTCCGCTTGGCTTAAAAACATATCGTGCGGGGTTATTTTTAATAAACTGAATTGCTTCGTCATAACTAGAAAGGTGCCGATGAGGCAATATGGGAACGCCGTGTCTTTTCATTTCGTTCTGGCCAAAATCGCGGTCCATCTCGAGTCGATCGGTGTAAATGCTTCCCCCCACGACCAACTTTCCTTTCTTGCGCAATTTTTCCGCTTCCGCGCCAAACTCCACGTCGTCGAAGACAACGACATCGGCATAGTCAACATGGGCCTTCCAGTCCTCTACCTTATCGATAAAACCCTTATAAACGTCGGAGTCGCTTTTTTCCTTGATATACGCCTTCACATCATGCCCCTCTTTTTTTATAGTCCATGCCAAATCGCCGCTTAAACTTTCGAGCGACACAAAAAGAAATTTAAGTTTCATCGATTCGGTTGTATTCGTTCCGTTATTCATGATTTATTTTTTATCATATTATATGTTTTTAATATAACAAACTAACTAAATAATTTTTTTAACGACGGCGGATTGGAAGTAGCCCGATCGTATAAAAGCAAATTTTTTAACGCGACGATTTTATTTCTTGATTCCATAAGCGGCTTCCATTCCGCATACACTCGCTTTGCAAAAAGAATGACTGCTATAAGAATATACGCGTGGCTATATAAAGCAAATGAGCCAATTATCAAGAAAATAAAAGGCGTTATCCCCGCTAGTCTCAAAATAAAACCGATGGGCAGGCTAAATACGCTTGCAATAAAAGCAATGCGCGCGTCAAATGCCCAAAAAACTCCAATTAAACTAGCGAATCCCCGGCCGCCGCGGAAGTGAAAAAAAATGGGCCAGTTATGCCCGAGGATCACCAGCGCCGCCGAAACCAAAAGCATTGTTCCTTCAAATCCCATCATTTTCCCCAGGGCAAGAGCAAGATAGCCCTTTAAAAAATCAATTGCAAAAACGACAAGGCCGGATTTTTTTCCGATGCTCATCCAGACATTTTGCATGCCGGCATTTTTTGTGCCGATGCGCGTGATATGCGCAGGGAACTTCCGGCGCAAAATATGATGCAATAATTGTGCTCCGTTCAGCGAGCCAAGAAAATACGACGCGAGGAGCAGAAAAAATATATTCGCCATAATTTTATTTTATTCTATAACTTATTCTATCAACATTTTGCTAAAATCTCAAATACTTGTATAACAACACCAAAGATGATAGCATATTAATATTCCCCGGTGGCGCAGCGGTAGCGCGGCTCGCTGTTAACGAGAAGGTCGTAGGTTCGAATCCTACCCGGGGAGCCAGTGTGCACGAACAGAGGCGAGAGCTTCTGTTTTTGCTTTATTCATCGGCATTTTTGTCGGTTCTAACCTTAAGTATTTCTTTTCCAACGCAGGATAGTCATTTCCTATCTCTGCAAACCACTCATTTGGCTCAATAAAGAGTTTTTGGTCTGTAATTATCGGAGTTTTTCCAAGTGCCAGTAAAATCTCCTTCTTCAGTTCTAACCCTGCTTTTCCCATTTTGTTAGCTCGCAAGAAAGCGGCTCGTGCGTAAGTGGCAAAAGCAAAAGTTTTCTCGGTAAGCTCAAGCCATTTCTCGGCTCGTGTTTCTGTCTCTCGCAGATTTTCTTTCATTTGGGCGACTTTACTCTGGAGCGTGTTTTTCTCTTTGATAAAAGTTTCGTCATCAATAAGCTGGCGGTATCTCATTTTGGTAAGCTCATCCAGCTCCTTTTGGGTCTCCACCAAGTTTTTGTGCCGCATTTCATAAACTTTTGTCCTGTCCTCAATCTCGGTGTCGTTCTTTTTATTCAAGCCCTCTAACGCCCATTGCAAGAACTCTGGCAGGATGGTGTATTTTTCTATTTCCTTCTCAATCGCTACTTCCAAATCGTCCACTGGGATATTTTTCTTTTGATTGCACTTAATCTTTGTCGTTTTTCTCGTGCAATGATAATAAGTGTGTTCTCGGATTTCTCCTGATTTAAGAAGTTTCTTTTTTGTCTCGGCGGTATAAAGACAGTTGCATACCCCGCACCGCATAGACCCCGTAAAGGCGAACTCGTGGTGTTTCGGTCTCGGTTTCCCTTTTCTGCCCAAAAGCATTTGCACTCGGTCATATTCTTCAAGCGTAATCATCCGCTCGTGTTGGCCTGCGTATTGCATCCCAGCATTTTCAATAGTCCCTGCGTAAAATAAACTCGTAAAAATCTTGTAAATCCCGCTTTTGGATAATTCGTTGCCGCCTATGCGTTTGAATTTTCTCGTCCGAAAGCCCCACTCTTTGTTTGCCATATCTAAAATCTTCGGCGGGGTGTAATTGCCTGTGAGCATTAAATCCCACATTTTGCGGACGAGATTAAATCGCTCTGGGTCTTTGATGATAGTTTTGTTT
>Ga0209399_10001707_pt1 | contig 11168 bp, 7 predicted proteins | sample OV2TP3_FD_184130 | JGI IMG/M metagenome (GOLD analysis project Ga0209399, IMG submission 184130) | Hot spring microbial communities from Beatty, Nevada to study Microbial Dark Matter (Phase II) - OV2 TP3 (SPAdes) (version 3) | ecosystem: Environmental > Aquatic > Thermal springs > Hot (42-90C) ... | reverse complement strand
CAATGGCTTCCCGGAAACAGCATCAAAAACGCATCCAGCCCCGCTTTACCTTTGAAATCCCAAACGCTGCGTGAGAAAAGATCTGTCAGTCAACCAGGTGTTCGTAGTGTGTGTGCGGGAAGTCTTGTGAGAACCATATCAGATAAATTATACAGATAATTATAAATTAAGACAAGTAGCGTGTCAAGCAAATTCTGTCAAAATTTTTGACAGGGCTGAATGTTCTCGGCCATTTTGTCCTCCCTACCACACCCCCTCCGACTCCGCGAGCCACTCTGCCTCAAAGGCCGCCCAGGAGGCCGCGATGTGAGCCTCTTCCGCCTTGGATGAGCCGATGCGGGAGAAGAGGGGGTCTATCAGATCCCCCTCGTAGAGACGCACGCCGAGATGCAGGGTGGAGGCGGCCCGGATGAAATCGGGGGACTCAAAGGTGACGGTATGCAGATCGGTCCGAGCGGCCCCCGGCAGACCCGCCGCGATGAGGTCGGCGGCCTGGCGGCCTGGAAACCGCATCTCGACGGTCACCGGGCTGGCGGCCGGGTGGAGGCTGGCGATGCGAGACCGCCCGGCGGCCTCCGCGCCCTCCTCCAAGAGACGGTGGGCCTCCTCCGGCGGAAGGACCTCCGCCGTGTCGCGGGAGCGGGCCTGCTTGACGCTCACGGCCGCGGTGTTCGGCAGGATGGCCCTGGACTCCCGGACAGCGGCGGCGTCCCCGGTTATCAGGATGGTCGGCACGCCGTAGGCCGCGGCCAGGGCCGAGAGCACGCCGATCTCGCCCGTGGGCGCGCCGTTGACGCGGACCCTGAGATAGGGCATGAAGGAGTGGCTGAGGAAACCGTCCGGCGCCCCCCCCATCGCGTGCATCCCCACCAGCGCCAGGGCATCCCATCCCCCCTCCTCCAGGGAGCGTCGAAGGGCATGGAGACCGTTCCGGACCTCGCTCCCCCCCTCCACCTCCTCCTCGATCAGGTTGCCCCCCCCGAAATGGTAGTCCACGGCGCGGATGCGCTCGATCCCGGCCCGCCGGAGCCCGCGCAGGACGGCGTTCAGGTCGTCGGTGATCAGGCGCCTGCCGACGGCGTGGTATTCCTCGTGCCAGAGAAAGAGCGCTCGAATGTCGCGGATACCCGCCACGCCTTCCATCTCCAGGCCGATGAGTACATTCATCCCCTGCCCTTTGTCTGGGTCCTCTGCATCGGATTGTCTATCCGTTGCGGTAAAGGTTATTTCTTCATCCCGGCCTGGACGACGATGTCCCCCTTCGTGCTCTCCACAATGGCGATGAGTTCGCCCTGCTCCTTGGCAGGGACCTTGAAGTGGTCCAAGGTCTTCTTGAAGTCCGCCACCATCGCCTGCCACTCCTTCTCCGTGATGTGGAGATGGACATGCGCCTCCTTCATGGAACGCCCCGCGTACTTCTCCGGCCCGCCTGTCACCTGGCAGACCAGGGCGGTCACGCGGAACTTGAGCCCCGCCCTGGGCACCCGGTCCCTGGCCTCCTTGATGGCCGGGTTGGCGTTCAGGGTGTCGTTGACCAGCAGGCGCTCGATGAAGTCGTCCACCACGGTCGCGATGGCGTAGGTGCCGCCCAGCCGCTCGTAGAGCGACTTCTCCATCGGCTTCTCCTGGGCGACGGCGGGACCGCTCCACATCGCGGCCAGCGCAAGGGCCACAAAAGCCCACGCGAAAAAGCGTCGTACATCCATGACTTACCTCCTCTGTTTGTCGGTTTCCTTACGTCAGACCGAGCTGGCGCATCAGGGTGGCCGTGTCGAAGTAGAGTCGGACGCCGGCGACCTTGCCCTCCTTCATCCGGAACACCTCGCAGAACGGCATCTCGATCGCCCGGCCCGTGGGCGGGACCTCCCCGGCCGGCCCCTTCAGCGGGCCGTTGTGGGCGCCCCGGCCGATGAACTCAGCCGCAGCCCCCTCCTCGTCAGCTACCAGGCGGGTGACCTCCACCCTGGCGTCCGGGAAGGCCGTCGCCCACCCCTGGACGAACTGTCTGTAACCCTCCGGCCCCCGGAAGGTCTCGCCGGTGGCCACGTTGACCCACGTCGCGTCCGGGGCGTTGAGGATAGCAGCCTGGTCAAAATCCCGCTTGTTGAACAGCGCATAGTGCGCCCGCACAACCCTGGCGTTTTCCTGCGCAGACATGGTGACCTCCTTAACGAACTAGTGGTCTGTCAAACAAGGTTTGACAGACCACTAGAAGAAATAACTCAATCCCAGCCGTACATTGAACGGATTACCAGGTGTGAAATGGATCTCTGAGGCTGGCTCTATCTCGCCCGGCAACAGGGATCGGGTGTCAAACTGCGCCTCGTTCCACGCCGCGTTGAACAGGTTCTCAACGACCAGATGGATCTTGTACCGGTTTTTGCGATAGGAGGCCGCCAGATCAAACACCGTATATCCTGCTGCCGTGACGCTCCCGTCTTCGTTCGCCGGACGGTCGCCCACACGGCGGTAGCGCAGACTGCCTTCGTAGCCCTTGGGGTGACGTGCGGTCAGGCCGCCGGTCGAGGTGAGCCAGGGTGCGAGGGGGATCTCGTTGGCCCCATCGGGTTGGTCGCGTGCTTCTCCCTTTGACAGGTTGACGTCCACATCGCCCCAGAGCCACGGCAGGACCTGCGCCCGGCCCTCCAGGTCCACCCCAAAACGGCGGGTGCGACCGCTCTCCTCCGTCGTACCCGCGTCCCCTGCGTAGATGAACTCCCGCTCCAGGTCGAGCCACCAGGCCGCAGCGCCGAGGTTCAGGCGGTCGCAAAGACGCGTGCGCAGGCCCAGCTCACCCCCCACCGCGCGCGGCAACGTCCCGGACCCGCGATGCCCTGGATCGAAGTTCTGTTTTTCCAGTTCTGAAGCGATCTGAGCCTCCATCAGACCTTGTCTTTTCAAGCCCTTCTCAACCTCTTTCACCCGCTGGTTGAGGACCACAGCGCGGGCATCGTTGGAGTGAAACCCGGTCCCGAAATTCGCAAAGAAATCCAGATTCTCGCGCGGGTTGAAGGCCAGGTTGACCTTCGGGTTCAAAATGGTCTGCTGGGCGTACCCGGAGGCCCGGGGCAGGCCGGTCGGCGAGCCTTCGAGGTGGTCGTTGACGTCAAACGTGAAATAGTCGCCGCGCAGCCCGACCTGGAGGCGGAGTTGAGGGCCAAAGGCCATCTCTTCCTGGGTCCAGAGGAACAGATTCCGCTCGCCGATGGTCGCATCGACGCGCCTTTCGAGTCGGCGTCGCCCGGGGCTGCGCCAGAGAGAGACCTCGATGTCATCGCTACGGAAACCGCCGCCGAGCGTGGTCGTGGCCATCACCGGACCCAGGCCGTGAAAGAATTTAAACCGGTTGTTCAGGCCGACGATCTGGCGCGCATCAGTCTGTTCGATCATATCGCCGTTGATCGGGTCGTCTCGGAAGAAGGTGAAGTTGGAGAACAGTTTGAAATGGTAACGGCTGAGGTACATCTGAGTCATAAAATCGCTGCTGTCCCCGCCTCTCGATTGATAGGTCAGGTTCACGTTCTGCCGTCCGGTGGCCCCCCCTTCGGCGTCGTCGATGGCCCCCCAGCGGTCGATCAGCCCCTTCTGAACGGCCCGCCGGGGAATCTGCCCCGAGGCGTTCCAGGCCGAGCTGAAGCTGCCCACGTCCACGGCCAGCGTAGAGCCTTCCGACAGGTGAGCGTGGATCTTGGCAAAGAGGTTGAATCGGTGAAAGCCCTGGGGGCTGCGGAACGGACCGTCCGTGCGGTAGAAATCGCCGGCGAGATAGGCGGCCTGGTGCCGGCCAGCGGTGGGGATCTGGTAGAGCATCTTATAGCGGAAGCTGTTAAAGCCGCCCCCCTCCAGGCCGACCGCGTTCTCATCGAGGTGCTCGCGGGTGCGAAAGGCGACCGCCCCCGCCGTGGCCAGGTTGCCGTGTTCGGAGGAATAGGGGCCTTTGAACACGTCGATCCGCTCCACCACCTCCGGGATCACGAAGTGCAGGTCCGCATACCCCTGCCCGTGGCCGTGGGAGACCATATTGACGGGCATCCCGTCCACGGAGATGGCCACGTCCGTGCCGTGGTCCGCGTCGAACCCTCGCAGAAAAACCTGCTCCGCCTTGCCCCCACCGGCGTGCTGGGCGATGACCAGGCCCGGCGTCATCTGCAGCATCTGCTGCGCGGAGCGCCCGGGCCGGGTCCGCAGGTCGAAGTCGCGGACCGTGCGCGAAGACGCGGCTGAAAAAGCGCGATCGGCCTGTACCAGGACTTCATCGAGGGGTATGGATTGAGAGGAGAGCTGGAGGTCCACCCTCACTTCGCTGCCTCCCTGCACAGTGACGATGCGCCGCGCAGAGGCGTAACCGATCAGGCTTGCGACCAGCGTATAGGCGCCGGAGTTCACGCGGAGGATTCTGAATTTTCCACCTGCGTCGGTGACGGCACCCCGGCTCGTCCCTTCGAGCCTCACGCTGACCCCCGGCAGGCCGCCGCCGGTTTCGGCATCAATCGCCTTACCAACAATGGCCCCGAACGATTGTGCCCCTGCCGACGAGGTCGTCAAAGAAAAAGCGATCCACAGCCCGATCCAGACCTGTGTGGGTCGGACAGCACACCTGGTCATAAACACCTCCGCTTCACACGACGATCTGTCTGTCCCGTTTGACGGGGTTCTACTTCCCCTCCAACGCAGAAAACAAAACTATGTCGTGCCGATCTGCCACATCAACCAGAGACCCAACCCGACGCTGAAGCCTCCCGCCAGCGCCTGGACAGCGGCGTTGAGGCGCTCGAAGCGATGGGCCGTGACCGCAAACGGCAGCCCGATCAGGGTGCTCATCACCAGCATCCCGCCCACGGAGCCCAGACCGAACACGCCGATGTAGGCGAACCCGAGCGCACGCGAGGGGATCGTTGCCAGGACCAGCAGCATGAGCGCCGCGCTTCCGGCCAGGCCGTGGACCATGCCGATCAGGAACGGCCGTTTTCCGACGCGCAGGGCGTGGTGCGAGTCAGACGGCGCGTCCGGGCCTCCGTGTCCCCGTGCCTCGTGCAGATGGGGGTGGAGATGCCAGCACCCGCCGTGACGGTGAGGATGGGCGTGAAACGTCGCGCCGCTCAACAGCTTTCTGAGAAGGTTCAGGCCCAAACCCACGAGCATCACGGCTACCCCGAACTCCATCGCCTGCGCGACACGCTCCGGGATCTGCGCGTGAAGGGCGATCACCGCCAGGCCGACGGCGAGCAGAGACGCCGTATGCCCGAGCCCCCACACGGCCCCGACGAGGGATGAGCCTCTGAGCCCCTTCCGTTCGCTGACGATCGTGGAGACCGCGACGAGGTGGTCCGCATCCAGCGCGTGTTTGATCCCAAGCGCAAAACCGAGGGCAAGGACCGAAAAGGTCGTGGTCTTGATAAAGCCCTCCAAAAGTCCCTGTGGGGGCAGACCGATCTGCGAGAGCGCCTGGGCCGCGATCACCGAGCCCACCCCTGCGACGACGAGCGCGCTCACTGCGGGGAGCGCCCTCACGAGGGCGTTGTCCGTGCGGAACCCTTCTAAAAAACGCCTCGCATAAACGAACAACAGCCCGATCCCTGTAAGCACGCCGGCCAGCCCCGCGCTGAACGCGACGATCAGGGCCAGGCCGAACCCCACGCGGCGCAGCGCAATCGCGCTCAGGAGGACGACGAGCGCAGAGGGACACGGCAGCAGACCGCCCGACATCCCGAGCGCAAGAAGGCTTCTCCGGGTGATGGGCGAACCGTCTGCCCCAGGGATCGCGTGTGAGTGCGGGTGAGAATGCTCATGAAGTCCGTCACCGTGATGGTGAACCTCTTCATCTTCACAGGCGCGTGCAGGGTGATGATGCCCCCCGTGACGACGCGAACCCACCCCCCCCGGCCAGACGCTGCGCAGCCGTTTGAAGAAGACCCCCAGCCCGATCCCCACGACGGCGAACCCGGAGGCCAGGCTGAGCCAGGGATACAGCCTCTCCGGGAGGATAAACTGCGAGGCGCAGAGTGTCACCAGGCCCAGGGCGAAGACGCTCAGGGTGTGCGTTGCGGTCACCGTGAGCCCCAGGAAGATCGCGTCCCTGGCCGTGCCCCGCGCCCCGACCAGGTAAGCGGCAACGACGGTCTTGCCGTGTCCCGGAGAAAGCGCGTGAAGCGCGCCCAGGCCAAACGCAATCAGAAGCAAGAAGAGGGTGGTAGGGACGCTCAACTCCTGGTGTGAAATCAACGCGGCGAAGCTGTCTTTGGAACGCTGCACCGCGCTCCGCCCTGCGTCCTCGAACTCTGCCGTGATGTCCTCCCCCGAGCCCGGAACAAACGTGAAATGCGCCTCCCGTTGATTCGGAGGGCTGGCGAGCACGTCTTGCGGATAAGTGCGCAGTTCGTCGCTCTGATCGCGCTCGGGTGCCGTGGACCCCCGCAGAGCGATCCCCCTCCCCGCGCGCACCACGATCTCTTTCCACCCCAGCCGGTCCGCGTAGTTGTCGTCTCGATACTCCGCGCGCTGAACGCTCTCCCCTGCGCCCCCCGGCATCGACGCCTCGAAGTCGCACTCCAGGCGCAGCGTCGAGAGCCCTGCCTGGCCGGGCGGGAAACTCAGCTCCTGCGAGGCGACCCTCAGCGCGGCCAGCGAGCCGTTGAGGAACAGATGAAGATCCTGGCGGAGCGCTGTCACCTTCTGCCCCACATACCGAACCCGCTCGTCGTCGCCGACCCGGCCGTCACGATCCAGGTCGATCGCGGCCATCTCCTGGAAGGTCGGGATCTCGGCCATGTCCAGCACGTAGCGGACCCGGATCCGGTCTTCCGCGACTTCAACCCGGCTGTAGCGGTTGACGCTGAAGTTGCCCAGAGGGTGAGCCTGCGCCGCCGATGAAGCGGCCAGGACGATCAGTGTGATCAGCGCGTATCGTCTCATATTTTATTTTTCTCTGCGTTCTCTGTGCTCTCTTGTGGTAAGAGACTTTTCCGCGCGCAACTCCTTCAGGACGCGCTCCGCCTCGGGGGCGTAGCGCACGGAGAAATAGGGGTTCAACGACAGGGTGCGCTCCAGATCATCTCGCGCCTGCTTTCGTTCGCCCAGACGATACGAGATCATCCCCGCGTGGAAGAACATCAGGGCATCTTTCGTCCCAAGCCGAAGGGCCTGCCGGGCAGACAAAAGGGCTTCACGATACTTGCCTGCCCTGTAGAGCGTCCAGGCCAGCACGTCCGACGCGTGAATGCTCGGGCGACGCTTCACCTCCTGCCGGGCACGTTCCAGGGCGTCGGAGATGTTCCGATCGTGGTCTGCATCGAACAGCGCCATCTCCAAGTCTGTGTCCACGCCGTTGGCCCTGTAGAGGCGCTCCATCGCCCGCACGAGTTCGTACTGACGAACCGCCTCTTCAATGCGTCCGATGTGCTGGTAGACGTCGCCCAGCGCAATCACATATTCGGACAGCGGCATCGCCGCGACGACGCGGCTGTAAAGCGAGATGGCCTCCTCATAGTTGCGCTGTGCAGCGCGCACCCGGCCCAGGCCGGCCAGCGCGTGCGCATAATTCGGCAACCTGGCGAGCGCGCCCCGGTATTGGATCTCGGCCGAGCCCAGGTCGCCCCGCCCGAAATAGAGATTTCCAAGCTGCACCAGACACCAGGAGGTGTTCTCGGCGTTCGGGCCGCCGGCCCTCACGGCCATCCCCATCGCCTGGATCGCCCCTTCGGGGTCGCCCCTCAGCTCGCGGAGGTAGGAGATGCGGGAGTAGGCACTGAGGCCTGGGCGCAGGTCCACCATCCGCTGAACGGCCTCGGCGGCCTTCGCATAGTCCCCCAGCTCGACGCACGCATCCCCTATGATGCCGTAGAGGGTGGCGTTGTAGGGGTTGAGGGCCCTGGCCCGCTCGCCCCAGGCAAGGGCCTCGGCGAACCGGTGGCGCGACAGGCAGAGGGAGCCCATCCCCCCCATCGCCTCCACGTTCTGAGGGTCCAGGTCGAGGGCCTTCTGAAAGCTCACCTCGGCCTTCGCGTAATGAGTCGGATCGCCCGTCTCCCGCGCCCTCTGGAGAAAGGTCTGGCCGATCTGCGCCCATCCCTGCGCCTCCGAGGACGCGACCATCCGCCGGACCTCGGGGGTCTCCGGCGTGGTCCCATAGACAAAGGAGTCCTGGGCGACCGCCCGATCTCCGGCCCCGATGAGGACCGAAGTCAGCAGGGCTGCGCGTATGTAACGGAAAAGGTTCATGGAAGTCTCCGATCCGGCCCTCTCCTACCCCCATTCCCCCTCCCTCTCCCGTACGTACGGGAGAGGGAGGGGGCATCAAGGGCCTTTCTTCAAGGTTGGGGGAGGGCGAGGGCCTGTCACGTCTGCCGTCTGCCATTTGCCATCTGCCATCACTTCAGCAACAGCATCTTCTGCGTCTCCGAGAACCCCGCGGCCTCGAGGCGATAGTAGTAGATCCCGGAGGCCACCCGGCTGCCCCGGTCGTCCCGACCGTCCCAGCGCACGGCCTGAGCGCCGGCCGGGGACGGGCCGTCCATCAGCGTCCGGACCACCTGCCCGTGGACGTTGTAGATCGTCAGCCGGACGTCGGTCGCCTTGGGCAGCTCATACCGGATCGCCGTCTCCGGGTTGAAAGGGTTGGGGACATTCTGACGGAGGGCGAACTCCCCTCCTGTCTCCTCCTCCGCGAGCCCCAGCGTCGCCGCCCCCCCGACGTTCAGCGTCAGGGTGATGCGCCGCCCGGCGTTGATCGGGATGCCGGGCCAGAGCCCGATTCGCTGCCCGGTGGCCGGGTCCACGACCCTGGCATGATACATCCCGTTGACGCTCTCCTGGCCCGACGGCGCAATCGTGACCTCCGCCATCCCCTGGGCGTTCGTCCGTCCCGTCCACGCGTAGACCGGCGTGCGACCGCTGATGGCGCGGGCGAAGCCCACCTCCAGCCCGGCGGCCGCCGGGTTCCCCCCCTGCCTCACCGTCACGGACACGAACGCCTCGGGCCGGCGGGAGGTCTCCCCTCCCGGAGGCTCTATCCGGTGATGGGCGTGCCGGAAGCCCTGATGCGCGGTCGCCACATACGGGAAGACGTTCTGGAACGGCTTATCGTTCTGGTCCACCCCGTCCCCCAAAAGGTTGTTGGGCGCGATGTTGAACCCCTCCACCAGCACCCCGGCCACGACTCGCAGGGCCACGTCCGTCACGTCGTCGGCCAGGCGGCGGCCGTTCGGGAAGCCCGCCACGTCCCCCGCGATCACCCCCAGCCGGTTGGGGCTCGCGCCGGGCGGGATGGCCACGTTCAACCGGATCTGCTCGGAGGGGGTCACATTCGGCGGCTGATTGAGCCCGGCCACCCCCGTCAGAAACACCGCCACCAGGTCGTTGCGCGGCGTCGGGGGAACCCTCAGGCCGTAGAGCAGCCTCAGCAGGCGCGCCGGCTCCGGGTCGGTCACGTAGCTGAGGAACTGCCCGTCGTCCCTGGGCTGGGAGGCGTTCCACTTGTCCTTCATCCCCAGCGGCACCACCACCTCGTTCACCAGCGGCATGCCCATGCGCGACACCTGCACGAACGGCTCGGAGACCGTCCGCCCCCCGTCGTCCCGCAGGACGGTCGTCCTCGGCCGGCCCGACCCCGACCAGACGCCGATGACAGCAGCGGCGCTGCTCGCGCTGGTCGGCCGGGTGCCGTCCCTCGTGAGCTGCTCGATGGGGACCTGCAGGGCGATGGTGTGACAGTTATACCCGGTCAGGTCGTCCAGCCCGCCCCCCTGGTTCCCCGGCGCGCCGGGGCGAATCGTCAGCAGGTCGAACACAGCCCCCAGGTCCACGAAGAAGGGATCGTCGGTCTGCCCTGCGAAGACCCTCACCCCGTTCCCCAGGTCCTGCACGGCCGCGGCGGCCAGCCGGTCGTAGTTCGGGGTGGAGGCCGGCCCGACGTTGTTGGGCGCGGTCGGGAGGTTGCTCCCCAGGACCGTCCGCCCCGCCGTCCCTCTCGCATCCACGCGGGTGACCGTGTAGGTCTGTCGAATGTTGAGGTTGGGGTCCGTCAGGGAGGCGACGGGCCCCACGTTGTAGAGGAACGTGTTCGGGTTCTGCACCGTCGTCTTGAACCGGAACTCATAGGTGATATCGGTCTGGGCGTTCCCATCGTTGTCGACGTAAATGGTGTAGAGCACGTCGTCGTCGAACTTGTAGAAGTTCGGCCCGCCCGCCGGGTCCTCAAACGGGCCCCAGCACGCGATCAGAGTGACCGTGCTGGGCCTGTCCGGGCTGACGAAGGCATACACGTCCGTGTGATCGGCTGCGGGATCGTAGCTGATAAGCGGGGCCTCCCGGTGGCTGGAGGCCTGCGCGGGCTGCGGAGGCCCCCCGGCGAACAGCCAGACCGCCGCGGCAGCTACGAACGTGCAGATCAGCAGAAAGGCTTTGTATCTGGACATAGCTCCCCTCCTTAATTATGGATGTGGCTCATCTTTCAGTGTCCTTCGGAGACCGGCCCGAACGCGCTGCGAAGGGGAAGAGCAAAACCTATACCTCATCGCGCTCTGTTTTCAAAATACATTTTAAGACCTGATAAAATAAAGCTTTACATACGGCATCGGGCGATAGTTCGACCCCGCTTCAGGCTTCTGAAAATGTTGTTACAAGTACACACTTTCTCTAACAGAGGCGCGCTGAAGCCATTTCATCGCGAGAACGGTCGGATCGTTTTGTGAATAGCTTTACACAGTGTATATCTGCATCTCCCTCCGCAAAAATAATAAGGCCCTCGGTGCGTTGCATCGAGGGCCTTATACGTTAAGAAGTGGCGAAGTTCCTCACTGCCAGAAGTAGAATTTGAGTCCTGTGCTCAGGTCGAACAGCTGCAAAGGAAAGACCTTCTGCAACTTCCAGTCCTCAAACGGACGCAACTCCCCGATCACAAAATTATACCGCGTCCGAACGTCCAGCGCCACCGAATTGGTGATGAACGCCTCCATCCCAAACCCCAGATTGGCGCTCAACGCCGTCTGCGTGTCCTGAGAAGGCGTCATCACAACAGCCGGCATCTGTTTGCCCTGGGCGTCCTTGCCCCCTCCCGCCAAAGCCGCCTCCTTCTCCGTCTGAGAGGGATACAACACGTTGACCGACGAGGCGTTGTAGTCGTAGAAGCCTGCCCCCACGGCGATGTAGGGGGAGAAGCTGTGGGCCATCAT
>Ga0209399_10001704_pt1 | contig 11177 bp, 9 predicted proteins | sample OV2TP3_FD_184130 | JGI IMG/M metagenome (GOLD analysis project Ga0209399, IMG submission 184130) | Hot spring microbial communities from Beatty, Nevada to study Microbial Dark Matter (Phase II) - OV2 TP3 (SPAdes) (version 3) | ecosystem: Environmental > Aquatic > Thermal springs > Hot (42-90C) ... | reverse complement strand
AGACAGGCGCTCAACCTGGCGATTAACCGGGAGGAAATTGTCCGATTCATCTTTGCCGGCCAGGCGAAACTCATGGCCATGTACCCTCTAGGCTCCTTTGCTATAGCCGCTGGAGCCGATCCTGAGCTGAAGCCGTATCCGTACGACCCTCAGAAGGCCAGGCAACTCCTGCAGGAAGCCGGATACCCCAATGGCTTTGAAACCACGATATACTCCTATGCACGTGAGGATGTGCCCGAAATGGTCCGCCTGGTCGAGGCCATCGCCGGATACCTGGCCAAGATCGGCGTGAAGCTGAATATCTTTTCCACCGAATACACCGTGGCCAGAACCAAGCGCATGACTGGCAAAATGCCCGGACACATCTCCTGCCTCGGGACGCCCAACCGCGCCAACCCGGGAGATATCTTAACGATCCTGCACGCGCTCCATCACTCCTCCTCCCGCTTCACCGATCATAAAAGCCCGGAGTTGGATGCGATGATCGAGAAAGGGATGGCCGCAACGAGCGTCACAGAGGTGAAAAAGATCATCGGAGACATTCACCGCTGGATGTATGCCGACTACGGGACCATGCCCATTGCCGAAGTGAGTATCCCATTTGTCGCCGATCCCAAGAAGGTCACCCGTTGGGATCTGGGCCGTACGCTTTATGATAATAATGATCGAGATCTCATTCGCAGGTAAAAGCGATGAGCTGCACTGAACGCGTACGAGAGAAGAAGTGAGCGCATAGCCTATGCAACGATACATCGTCAAACGATTCTTGCAATCCGTGATTGCCCTGTTGGCCCTCTCCATGATCATCTTCGTGCTGAGCCGGCTCACGGGCGATCCCACCATGCTCATGCTGCCGGATGATGCATCCCATGAAGACATTCTGCAGTTACAGCGAGCGTTGGGGCTGGATCAGCCCCTCCCCGTTCAATACTGGATCTTTATCAGCCGGGCGGTGCAAGGGGATTTCGGGCGGTCCATCAAGGGCCAGATGCCGGTGATCGACCTCATCAGCGACCGCCTGCCCAACTCGATCAAGCTGGGCGGGGTTGCGATGTTGATCACCGTCGTGCTGGCCTTTCCGCTCGGTGTGATCGCGGCGGTGAAAAAGGGGACCTTCATCGATAGCCTCGCCAATCTCGTCGCCGTGTTAGGCCAATCCCTGCCCCAATTCTGGGTTGGCATCGTACTGATCCAGGTGTTTGCCGTCCACCTGCGGCTGGTCCCGGTGGCCGGCACCGGCAGCCTCGCCCACTACATTCTTCCAGGCTTTACCCTGGGCTGGTTTTTGGTGGCAGGCATCATGCGGCTGTTGCGCTCCAGCATGCTGGATGTGCTGGACTCGGAGTTCATCAAATTGGCTCGCATCAAGGGGGTCTCGGCGCGCGGCGTGATCTGGAAACACGCCCTGAAAAATGCCCTCATCCCCGTCATCACGTTCGGGGCCATCTATCTGGCCATCCTCATCACAGGCGCGATCCTGGTGGAGACGGTCTTCGCCTGGCCGGGCGTCGGACAGTTGATTTACCAGGGGATTGTCTACCGGGATTTTCCGGTTGTCCAGGCGGTCGTGTTGCTGACAGCCGTCATCGTGATCTCGGTGAATCTGCTTGTGGATATCATCTATGCGTATATCGATCCCCGCATTCGCTTTGGGTGAGGCGCCATGTCAACCACCACCGATACCGTTATCAGAAAAGGCTTCCTGTCAACCCGTGTGAGGCCATTCACAGCGGGATTGAGACGCACCCCCATTATCCCCCTGGCCATCATCACCCTCATGGTGGCCACCGCCATCCTGGCGGATGTGCTGACGCCCTATTCCCCGGTCGATATATCCCTCTCGGAGCGGCTGCGGCCCCCGTTCTGGGAAACAGGGGGAAGCCTCTCGCACCCATTGGGGACCGATCCCATGGGTCGAGACCTGCTCACCCGGATGATCTATGGGACGCGCGTCTCGCTGGTCGTTGCGATCCTGAGCCTGATTGTGGGGGGTGGCCTGGGGGCCGCCCTTGGACTCATCTCGGGCTACTATGGGGGCCGGCTGGATGGGTTCCTCATGCGCGCTGCCGATACCACGCTGGCCTTCCCCATCATTCTCTTCGCCATCCTCTTGTCGGTGGTCCTCGGCGGGAGCCTACCCACCGTGGTGATCGCGGTCGCGCTGATCCTGTGGGCGCGCTATGCGCGTGTGATCCGGGGAGAAGTGCTGAGCGTGAAGGAGCGGGATTTTATCGCCCAGGCCCGCATCGCCGGGTCCTCTTCGGCGCGGATCATTCTGCGTCACCTCTTCCCCAATGTGCTCAATACGCTGGTGGTGCTCCTATCGCTGCAGGTGGGTTGGGTGATCATCGTGGAGGCTTCCCTGAGCTTCCTGGGGGCCGGCATCCCGCCCCCGACGCCAACCTGGGGGTCGATGATCGCCGAAGGGCGGGATTACATCGCGAGCGCGTGGTGGGTCTCGTTTTTCCCGGGTCTCGCCATCCTGGCGACCGTGCTCTCGTTTAACCTCTTCGGCGATTGGCTCAGGGACGCCCTGGACCCGAAGCTACGGCAGATGTGAGGAGCGTTCGACGTTCGACGTTAACAACGTAAGGAGCCGTTAAAAAATAACTTCCCGTTTTGGCGCTGTTCCTGGGCGCGCGGGCCTCTGGCCCGCTCCGGAAGCAGGCGAGACGCCTGCGCTCCCAGGGAAAAGCCATGCCACATCGGGCAATAATTGTTTTACAGGCCCTAAGGATACATGTGGTGTGCCTGGTACGCCGTGTGGCAGCTTGCACAGTATCTATGGGATCAAGCCCTAAATCAGTCCACATCAGATTGGTACACAGGCAAACCGCAGATCTCCTCCCCCCGACGAGGGGGAGGATTGAGGTGGGGGGGGCTTGCACCGACGGTCTTCCCCCCCATCCTGACCTTCCCCCTCGCCGGGGGGAAGGGAATTTTTGAGTGCCCGTTGGAGTGTGCCAATGTCGTGTGGTCCGATTTAGTGTGACGCGATAGCTTGCAGTCCAACCTTCGCGATCTGTTCGTCCTCCTCCGCGCTCAAGCCGCTGACGCCGATGCCCCCAAGCACGGTGCCCTCTGGGCCAGGAATCACCACCCCGCCCTGCAGCGCGAGCAGGTTCGGATCGCCGAACTCCGCGGCGGAGCGGCCCTGGCTCTTCAGGCGCTGGGCATAGTCTACCGTGTTGCTCCGTGTCCGCGCCGCGGTGTACGCCTTCTTGCGGGCGATGATGGGCGGCTGCGGCGCGCAGCGGTCCTGCCGCGCGAAGCTCACCAGCTCGCCCTGGTCATCCACAATGGCCATGGCCACCGGGCGGTTCTGAAACTTCTGCTGTGCTTCCTGCAGCATGCGGTCCATGGCGCGACGGGCTTCCTCGAGGCTGAGTACAGGCTTTTGAAATGGCATGGCGAGGTCTCCTTCCCCTATGAGACGGCTGTCCATATCGCTAGATTGTCCTCACTGATGGCTGTTTTGTACAACACCCCGTGCCCCGCTGTCTAGCCTTCTGCGCAAACGTGTGCTGGGTCAAAGGGATACGCGCAGAGTCGGCGTCGGAAATCTTGGGTCGGAAGCAATAGTCGTGTGATACGCGAGAAAAGACAGGTCGGAGCTGGGCCGGAACCTCAACGACAATTACCTCCGCTCCCTCAAGGCTCCACGAGGAAGAGGGTGCAGAGGTTGCTCCGCCATGGGATCTGGGGAAAATGGGATGGGTAAGAGAGGGGGATAAGGCATGGAGCCGTTTGCCGATGCCTTCGCGATTAGCCCGATTGTGCGGGAGGACAAAAGGTGAGCGGCGTTTCAGCTCTTGTGGAAAGCTGCCGCGAAGGTCCTCTTGTCTGCTCTTCCCTAGCTTCCGCAACAGCCTCCCCGACGTGCCTCCTCGGGGGTCTGCAATTTTTCGCGAATCCTCTCGACCGAATCACGGTCCAGATCGATCAGAATCAGTGGGGGATTCTCTAACTGCTCTGCGACGTAGTCGGCATGCTTCTCCAGGGCACGATAAGGTGATAAATCACTCGGGTCAAAGTCCTCAGGAATATTTTGATCGACCCATTCTGGGATAAACTGGATGGCCATGGGGATCCCTCCATCAAAGACCGCATCTTCCGTCAAACCGCCGCGACCCACCAGCGAGAGAAGCCCACGGGAAATCGCGGAGCCGTTTGACCAAATTTGCTCCTATTGTACCGATTTCAACGCCAGGCGTCCAGTGTAAATCCTTCCCAGGGTGCCCGTCAGCGTTTCCCAGTCCACCCCTCATGCACGACGCACGAAAAATCTTTCCGTGTTTGGCACCCCCGTTCCTCACCCTTCCCGCGGCTCGTTCACCCGATCCCTCCTCCAGAGGGAAAGCGAGCGATCCTCTGCCGGCGAACTGGGCACGTCATTCGCGGCACGGCCCAGCAGCCGCACGGCCCCATACATGGCCACGAATTCCCATGCAAAGGGACCAAATCCCAGAAAGCCCGCCAGCGGCATTTCGAAGAACCGAATATCCTGCGTAAACGGCGCCGTGTATACCCATTTGGCCGTCGCCCAGTAATTCCAGAACTCCCATAAGACGCCGCAGATGTATCCGGCTGCGACGATGGCGAGGATGCGCTGCAAGCGTCCCTCGCTCAGGTCGCGGAGGAAGGAAATACCACCGCTGGCATACAAAACAGGCTCAAAGAGGAGGATGAATCCGATCCAGACCAACGCAAATACGTACCGGGCGATGGCCTGAGGCAGCAGGACGGGACCGATGAGGCAGATAAAGCCCAGTAACATCATCGTATAGAGGAGGCGCGTGGTGGGATGGAACGGCGGAACCCGAAACCGGTCAAATACCCCCAATGTGGCCAGCAGCTCCGCCGTGAGAAACATGCCTGGCATGATCGTCGCGTAGGCGAGGATCGCCCCCAGCGCCCCCTCCCACCAGACCACGGGTAAGCCGATGTAGGTCCAATTCTCGAGGTGGAGGTTATAGACTTCGAAAATCAGCCAGAAGACCACCGAGAGCGGCAGTTGCAGCCAGAACTCCCGCCGGCAATCGCTGAGCAAGGAGTGGCCGCGCAGCTTCCAGATGACGGCATCGATGGCCAGAATATACCCCCACCAGCAGAGCGGGGTCGTCCATTGGGTGATGCGCGCGAAGAGATAAGAAGCTACAGTTCCCGGCGGCGCTGCCTGTTTAGCCACCACCGCCACCTCCGCCAGGAGGATCAGCGCCAGTCCCACCCAGCCGTACGCCCGGAAGGGGCGTGTTTCACCCTTGCTCATGCCAGGCCTCAGGTCTGTTCGCCGCTGCCACAGGCTGCCCGCCCATAGAAGCTCATCTGCTCGTGGAAGAGTTCACCCGGACCGCCGCCGAAGCGGCCCATGTTGACCCGATAAGATCGCTTTCCCACTCTAACCCAGGTGAGTTGTGCAAGGCAACTCTCTTCTCGCTCGCGGAACAAGCTGTGACAAGCGCTTCGGAACTTTTCAGGTCATCGTCAATGAGCAACGATTTTTGGAGTTGGCCAAACCATCGCTGGGTGCTACCATGGGGCAGCACATCGGCGAAGAGCTGAGACGACGGCTTGGCGACCGGCCCCAGGGCACGACGCCCAATCCATGGGAAGAGAAACCCGGCAGTAGACCCGACACCCGCGAGAAGCCGTTAGAGCCACTCGAACGTAGCCTCAGGGGTCTCTTGGGGCGATACGGGGCATCGACCTCCTCAGGCGCATTCCCTGAGGTACATAGGGCGGGACCCACACGTGCTAGCGGCGCTCTTGAAGACCTTATCCCAGCTCAGGGAGCGGCATTTCTGGAGCGTCGTGGGGCGAAGCCTTCTGCTGACCTTCGCAACCTTCATTGCCCTCGCAGGGCTTGTCTGGTGGGGTTTGACCCATGTCAGCCTGTTTGATCTCTGGTGGCTCAATGTCATGGTCGAGGTTCTCGGCGGGCTCAGCGTCCTCGTTCTCACCTGGCTGCTATTCCCCTCGGTCGCAAGCCTCATGGTGAGTTTCTTCCTGGAAGGCATGATCGCCGCCGTCGAACGGCGGCATTATCCCCATTTGCCCGCCCCCCATCCACTCCCCTTCGCGCAAAGCCTGGGTGTCGCCCTGAAGTTTGCGGGAGTGACGATTCTGCTGACCCTGGCGACGCTGCCGCTATACCTCATCCCGGTTCTGAACCTTGTCGTGTTTTACGGGGTCGGCGGTTACTTGCTGGGCCATGAATATTTCGAGTTGGTCGCCTTACGCCGGCTTGCTCCCGCCGCAGCGCGGGCGTTGCGGAAAGCACACCAGGGGCGTCTGTTCCTCGCTGGGGTGATGGTCACGTTCCTGTTGACCCTTCCCGTAGTCAATCTGCTGGCGCCACTACTGAGCGCCGTGTTTATGGTCCACTTGTTTGAAGGACTTCGCGGTGAGCGTTGGCCGCGTGTAGGGGAGGGTCGTGACCCGCCCTAAGGTTCGCGAACCGCCCCTACAACGCATCGGGTGGTGTGAGGGGGGGCTGGTCGTTGCGCCCCAGCTCCCCCCAGCGGAGGCGTTTACGCCGCCGTAGGTCCGTGTTGAATCGCAGCATAGGGATACACGGCCACCCTGGCATTTGCTGGATGGGCCGGCATGAGCTGAATCAGGACCTCCGCCCAGGTCTTGCAGACCACCACTTGATCCAGTGGGCCGAAGGATTCGTCATCGGCCTTCACCGGATACTCTGTAAACACGATGATGCGCCGGGCCTTCGGCACGCGCAGGCCCTTCGAGGGGAACCACAACTCTCCGCCGTAATCCGACCCGAATCGCCCAACCAGATAGTGGGGGATGTGTCCCTCCGGACTCTGGACGATGCATACCACGTCTCCGCCCTGCTTCACGGAGGCATTGGCTCCCCACAGGGCTTTTCCCGGTTCGTTTTCGATCGGGTAGGCGTTGGTCACGACGATGTCGCAATCTTTGGGCACTGGGGTGGTATAGACGCCCTGGCCAAACGCGTACCCGGCGCGATGCGCATCCACGACCTCTCCCGCGAAGATATTGATCGGCTGGCGACGGTTATTCATGACGATATTGATGGAAAAATCGAGGCCCACCATGCGGGCCACTTCCTCCATATCCGCTCGCACATCATTGCCGTGTACCTTGGCGAGGCCCACACTGGGATTGGGGGTTCGCCCTGGTCCGCGCCCGGCGATGTGGCCGTGGTTGTAAGCCACCGTTTGAATGCCTGCAACGCCGGGGAGGATCAGCTTCGCCCCGCCCCCATAGCCGGCGGTCAAATGTGGGATGAGCCCGCTGACGGCGATCTTGAGGTCACAGGACATCACCTCACGATTGATGAGCACGGGGGTCCCGCGGCTGGTTTTCCCGAGATCCTCCAAATTTTGGAAGGGATTATGATTAAACACGCGGTAGTGCTCGACGATCGCCTCGCCGATCTTCTTGACATGATCGTGGCGGACCATGGTATTGTGATTCGCAAAGGCTGCGATGAAGCGGATCTGATCGTCTTCGATGCCTACCGCCTTGAGTTCCTCCAGCACGAACGGGATGATGCGCCACGCAGGGGTGGGTCGGGTGAGATCATCGAACAGAATCGCCACCCGCTTGCGTCCCCTGGCGATCTCGCGCAGGGGCTCGGCGCCGATGGGATTGCGAAGGGCCGCGCGAATTCCTTCGTCGCTGAGCGGCTCCGCATCGTGTCCAGCCATGCGGCATTCCTGGACATCCCAAGAGCTCGGAAAATGCAGATCGATCTCTTCGTCTCCAAACCAGGCCTTCGTCGGTACTCGCACAATTTTCGCCGTCGAACCGCTCATAGGTGTTCCTCCCTCACCTCCCGATCATGCCCCGCTGTGCGCCCCCCAGGGGCTTTCCATGGCCAACGCGCGGTTCCACTATACGGAGCCCCTGACGAGCCTGTCAAGCGATTTCCCCGCACCAGCCCCCCGTATTTCTGCATGCCTACCCAGGGGAGGCGACCCAATGCGGGGCGACAAGCGCATAAGACGGCATGGGTCCACCCCACCCCAGGTGGGAAAGGCGCGTCAAGCGGGGACCTCACCAAAAATGTTATTGACAGAGGAATTGGTGGTGTGTTAGAGTGAGACCCAGCTAGCACAGGACTCTACGAGAAATCCCCGTTTAACTTGTCCGTCGCGTTCCCAATGCACTCATCCCTATGAGATGATCAACGCATCAGGGTAGATGCCTTTCCGTTGCTCCCCTGAGCAAAGGGGTGCTAATCTCCTTAAGGACCCGCTTTCAGCCGCAGCAGTCATGTGGCTTCGACCAGAGCTGAAGCATGGCGTTCGAGAGTATCGCTCTGCTCTAATTCCGCGTGCATCTTCTATGCGCCGGTCCAAGCCGTAAGGTCGAAAAGCCCTGAAGAGGGGGCGAAGATCGAATCAGCACCGACACCTCTGGAGGCCGCCGCTCTCAGCGCTACCCAGTGGTCACCCTCCACGGTTTCCCACGATCTGGCGATCGAAGTCCCAGCGAGCTGAAAGAGGGGGCGAAAGTATGCGTGCGGGCGTGCGAGAGACCCCTATGTGTGCGTTGGAACTTGATCCCCCCTGATGGACACGGTGTTGATGGATTTTTAGCAGCTTATTCTGGTAAGGAAGGAGAGGTCGTACGTATGAACATCGCCGAGTTGAAGGATAAAACCGTCGCAGATCTCAGTACGGTGGCGAAAGAGCTGAATGTCTCGGGCACGAGTGGCCTTCGCAAGCAGGAATTGATTTTCAAAATCCTCGAAGCCCAGACCGAGAAAAGTGGGCTGGTCTTCGGGGAGGGCGTCCTGGAGATCCTCCCCGACGGCTTTGGATTCCTCAGAGCGCCTAGCTATAACTACCTGCCGGGGCCTGATGACATCTATGTCTCCCCCTCCCAGATCCGTCGTTTCGACATGCGGACCGGGGATACCATTTCCGGCCAGATCCGGCCACCCAAGGAGGGAGAGCGGTATTTTGCGCTCCTCAAAGTTGAAGCGATCAACTTTGAGAACCCCGAGCTCGCCAAAGACAAACTGCTGTTCGATAACCTGACGCCGCTCTACCCGGACCAGCGGATCGGACTCGAGCGGGCCGATGGCGACCTCTCGACGCGGATCATGGATCTGCTCACCCCGATCGGCAAAGGGCAACGCGGCCTGGTCGTCGCGCAGCCGCGCACCGGCAAGACGATGCTGCTGCAATCGATCGCCAACAGCGTCACGGCCAATCACCCCGAGATTATCCTCATCGTGCTCCTCATCGATGAGCGCCCCGAAGAAGTGACCGACATGCAGCGTTCGGTCAAGGGGGAAGTGGTCAGCTCCACCTTCGATGAGCCGGCCCAGCGCCATGTGCAGGTGGCCGAGATGGTGATCGAAAAGGCCAAGCGTCTCGTGGAGCATAAACGCGACGTGGTCATCCTCCTCGATAGCATCACCCGGCTGGCGCGGGCCTATAACACCATCCAACCCGCCAGCGGCAAGGTCCTCTCCGGGGGCATCGACTCCAATGCCCTGCAGCGCCCCAAGCGCTTCTTCGGCGCAGCCCGCAATATCGAAGAGGGCGGCAGCCTGACGATCATCGCGACCGCCTTGGTCGATACCGGCAGCCGCATGGATGACGTGATCTTCGAGGAGTTCAAGGGCACGGGCAATATGGAGATCCATCTGGACCGCAAGCTCGCCGATAAGCGGGTCTTCCCGGCCATCGATATCACCCGCTCCGGGACACGCAAGGAGGAGCTCCTCCTGTCGGAGAAGGAATTGAACCGGGTGTGGTTGCTCCGCAAAGTGTTGCAACCCATGGGCACCGTGGATGCGATGGAATTTCTCCTGGAAAAGATCCGACAGACCAAAACGAATGGCGACTTTCTCGATTCGATGAATACCTGACGAGTAGCGGTCAGCGATCAGGAAAAGACCGTGCAATGTGCAACGTTCAAGGTTCAACGTTGAACGTCGCACGTTGAACGCTTTTTGCTGAATGCTTCCTGAAGGAGCCCGGTATGAAAACAACGATTCATCCGAAGTACGTCGATTGTACCATTACCTGTGCCTGCGGCGAGGTGGTCCATACGCGTTCGACGCGGGACCAGATTCGCGTCGAAGTGTGTTCGAAATGCCATCCCTTCTTTACGGGGAAACAGAAGCTGGTCGATACCGCCGGCCGCGTTGAGAAGTTCCAGAAGAAATACGGGCTGGAACCAAGCTCCCCGAGGGACTAACGCGAGTGGCGTAGGGGGCTTGTCATGTGGGAAAAACTGGATGCCCTGGAACGGCGCTATCACGAGCTTAACGAGCTGATGAGCCGCTCCGATGTGCTGAGTAAACCCGCGGACTATCAGCGCTATGCGCGCGAACGGGCGGAGATCGCCAAGAGCGTTGAGCTCTACCAACGCTACCGGCGCGTCATGCGGGAGAAAGATGGCGCGGAACGGCTTCTGGAAGAGGCCAAAGATGATCTGGAGATGAGCCAGATGGCCCGCGAAGAGCTGGCGCAACTGGTGGAACAGGAGGAGAAGCTCACCTACGAGATCAAGACGCTCCTCCTGCCGACCGATGTGGACGATGAAAAAAACGTCATCCTGGAGATCCGTGCAGGAACCGGCGGCGAGGAGGCTGCCCTCTTCGTGGCGGACTTATTCCGCATGTATTCGAAGTATGCCGAGCGCCAGGGGTGGCGGGTAGAGATCCTCAATAGCCATACCACCGGGATCGGCGGGTTCAAAGAGATCATCGCCTCGGTGGAAGGGCGGGGCGCCTATAGCAAGTTGAAATTCGAAAGCGGGACGCATCGAGTCCAGCGGGTGCCGGTCACCGAATCCCAGGGCCGCATCCATACGTCCGCCGTGACCGTGGCCATCCTGCCCGAAGCCGAAGACGTGGAGGTGCAGATCAACCCGGAGGAGCTGCGCATCGATGTCTTCCGTTCCTCTGGGCCCGGCGGCCAGAGCGTGAATACCACCGATTCCGCCGTTCGCGTCACCCACCTGCCCACGGGCATCGTCGTCAGCTGTCAGGACGAAAAATCCCAGCATAAGAATCGAGCCAAAGCCATCCGCGTGCTGCGCGCGCGCCTCCTGGACCAGGCCAAGCAGGAGCAACAGGAGAAGATCTCGCGCGAACGCCGGACGCAGATCGGCTCCGGCGACCGGAGCGAGCGGATTCGGACCTATAATTTTCCGCAAAGTCGTGTCACTGA
>Ga0209399_10001700_pt1 | contig 11195 bp, 17 predicted proteins | sample OV2TP3_FD_184130 | JGI IMG/M metagenome (GOLD analysis project Ga0209399, IMG submission 184130) | Hot spring microbial communities from Beatty, Nevada to study Microbial Dark Matter (Phase II) - OV2 TP3 (SPAdes) (version 3) | ecosystem: Environmental > Aquatic > Thermal springs > Hot (42-90C) ... | reverse complement strand
CGTGGGCATCCTGGTGGATGAGGAGGGACGGCTCGCCCGGGCCGTGGGGGGTGTGGATATCGACCGGAAGGAGTTTCGGGCGGAGCTGACCGAGTGGGTAACCAAGGGCGCGATTCCCAAAGCCTGGATGGAGTCCAACCGGGAGGCGGCGCCACGGACCTTGACACCTGCTGAGGCCGAGGCCGATGCGCGGTTTCAACTGGCGGTTGCGCTCCTGGGCCAGGGCAAGCGGGAAGAGGCCATCGCAGAGCTGAAACGGGCCTTTCGGCTCGACCCGGAGAACTGGCTCATCCGCAAGCAGCTCTGGGCCGTGGAGCATCCCGAGGCGTTCTACAGCGGGCCGGTGGACTTCGAGTGGCAGAAGCGCCAGCAGCAACAGGAGGATGCAGAGATAAAGAGATAAGTCGCCGATGGATGAAAATGTCAAAAAAAGGGCTTGACTCCGTGGTGGTTGCCTCACGTCGACGCCGATCGCAGTCCATCGAACCCCAGGGGTTCAGGCCGGGGGAGTTCAAGGAGGCCATCGACCTCTATCTCACACAGGAGATCAAGCCATGATGAGGCGGGCTGCCGTGGGCATGGCCACCTTCCTTCTCGTCGCCGCGCTCGCTGCGCCGGCGAAGTCGCAAGCGCCGGGCAAAGCGGACAACGCAACCTTGATCCCTCTGACCGAATTGGAGAAGGACGAGTACAAGGGGTTCAGAGGGGGGTTGTACCCGAAGGGCAAGAACGAGCGCCCTGCGTCTCACGAAGCGGCAGGGGTGGCCATTTCCAGGCGAATTCAGCCGCTGGACGCGGAGGGCAAACCGAACGGGGACGGGAAGATCGTGTTGTTGTCCGTGGGGATGAGCAACACGACGCAGGAATTTTCGGCGTTCAAGCTGCTTGCCGACGCCGACCGGGGGAAAAACCCGAGGCTGGTGATCGTGGACGGGGCGCAGGGCGGCATGTCGGCGGCCCGGATCGTAGACCCGGAGGACAACGCCAGCGGCGCGAAATACTGGACGACGGTGGAGGACCGCCTGAAGGCCTCGGGTGTGAGCCGGGCGCAGGTTCAGATGGCCTGGATCAAACAGGCCGACGCGCGTCCCTCCCGGGCGTTTCCCGAACACGCTCAGGTCCTGCAGGAGGAACTCGCCCGGATCGTGCGCCTTCTGCACGCGCGTTTTCCCAACCTGCAACTCGTCTATCTGTCCAGCCGCACGTATGGGGGCTACGCCAGGACTCCCCTCAACCCTGAGCCGTATGCGTACGAATCCGGGTTTGCGGTGAAGTGGCTCATCGAACAGCAGCTCAACGGCGACCCTGCGCTCAACTTCGATCCGGGCAAAGGGCCGGTCAACGCGCCGTGGTTGAGCTGGGGGCCGTATCTGTGGGCGAACAGCGCGGCCAGGCGCAAGGATGGGTTGAGCTACGAGGAGAGTGACTTTGCCACAGACGGCACGCACCCGTCGGCCTCCGGGCGTCAGAAGGTGGCCGGGCTGTTGTTGCAGTTTTTCAAGACGGACACGACGGCGCGTGAGTGGTTTCTCGGACCTTGAAGCGCTTTTAAATTTTTCAAAAAAAGGCTTGACTCCGTACCTAAGGCCAGGGTTTATATTTAGGGTCGGAGGTGAAAAACTATGGTGGGATTAACGATCGGGCAGGTGGCGCGTCGGTCTGCGGTCAACGTGGAAACGGTCCGCTATTACGAACGGCGGGCGTTGATCAGCGAACCCCCGCGCAGGGAGTCCGGCTACAGACAATATGACCCCCAGGTGGTCCAGCGCATCCGGTTCATCAGGCGCGCCCAGGAACTCGGCCTTACGCTCAAGGAGATCGGTCAGCTCCTCGCCCTGGCCGACGGCGATGGGTCCGGCTGCGGGGACGTGCTGGAGTTTGCCACGCGAAAGCTCGCGGATATTGAAAGCAAGATCCGTCACCTTCAGAACCTCAAAAAAGTCCTGACACGCCTGGTCCGGCAGTGCTCCGGGGAGGGTCCGCTGGCGGCGTGCCCTATTATCGAGAGTCTGGTCGATGACACAGAGGCAGAGGGCGAGTGTCCTGCCGTGTAAAAAAGTCGGCTGCAAAAATTTTGCGTTACCTTTTTCGGTCTGCGTGGTATGCATGAGTGAAAGAGATCCGTAGATGGGTGAAGAGAGAGGCGCGCACCCGGCGGGACCGTCGGACGAGGCGCTGATGCAGGACTATCAGGCAGGCGACCTGTCGGCGTTCGATGTCCTGTACGTGCGATATGAAAAACGGGTCTTCAGTTATCTCCTGCGGCAGATCGGGGATCCGGAAGCCGCTGCGGATCTGTTTCAGGAGACTTTCCTCAGACTGCACCGCAGCCGGGAGGATTACGATCCCAACAGGTCCTTTTTGGCCTGGATATTCACCATCGCGGGGAACCTGGTCAGGACCGAGTTCAAACGGCGCAGTTCCCGGCTGGACGAACGGGCTGAGACCGATGTCGAGCATATCGGCGGCGGGACGCCAACAGATGCCCGTGCGGAGCAGGCAGAGATGGCGGATCGGATTCGCGCGGCGTTGGATGCGTTGCCTCAGGAACAGCGGCAGGTTATCCTGCTCAACAAGTGCGAAGGGCTGAGTTACCGGGAGATCGCCGAGATCACCAGGAGCACGGAGGCCGCTGTAAAGCAGATGGCCTATCGGGCGCTGCTGGGCCTGCGGAACAGATTAAAGGATGTGGTATAGTGATGGACTGCAAGACTGCACAGATGGAACTCACGGCGATTCTGGCGGGAGAGCGAGTCGCCTACCCGCCGGAGGCGGTGGAATCTCACGTATCGGGCTGTGCCGACTGTCTGAAGGCGCGTCAGGAGATGGAGGCCGTATGGGAGCGGCTGGACCTCCTCGCATATGAGCCTGTCCCCGAGGACCTGCGGGTGCGGACGTTGCGGGCCGTGCACCGGGAGGCAGCGATGGAAGGGACTGTGTCGGCAGGATACTTGACGCTGCGCCGGCTTGGCAGCGCAGTTGGGGCCGGCATCCTCGTGGCGCTGCTCTACACCTATGTGCTGGGGCAGCGTGTGGACTTTGGATACCTGAGCGCAGTACACCTGGCGGTCACGGCCGTGATCTGGAGCGGCCTGCTGGTCGCGGTGTTCTGCTGGATGTTGGGGCAATATCGACAGTGGGGGGTACACCTGGGCGCAGCGTCGGCGCTGGGTCTTGCCGCTATGGGGCTGTCGCTGGTCGGGACGTTGCTGTGTCCAGGTGAGACGTTCTTCGATCTGTGGGAGAGATCGCCACTGGTCAACACGCTGAACGGGGTCGTTGGCGCGGCCAGCGGATATCTGATCTTCGGGTTTGTCTACGCCCTCCTGCCGGCGCTGATCGCCTCGGCGGTCCTGGGGGGACGACTGAAGGGCAGGGTCTGGAGGAACGCTATGGTTGCCGCAGGGGCATTCGTCCTCCTGCTGGCGCCGGCGGCCTATCTCCAGTGCGCATCTCTTGCAGCCGGGCTGCTTGGGACGTGGGTGCTGGGGGCATTGGGAGGGGCCCTGGGAGGCGTGCTCGGCGGCGTAAAGGTCCGTCAGGTGTGGGCCCAGAGAGCGGCTGCTTAGCCGTATCGTGGGCGCGGACGCGGGAAAGAACATTCACCGAAAGGGGGTGAACGGACAGGATGAAGGAGTGGGTATCAGGAGTCGGTTCCGTCGCATCGGCCTTTCTCGCCTCGATCTGCTGCATCGGCCCGGTGCTGGGAGTTGTGCTGGGGATTGGGGGGCTGGGGGCTGCGGCGAGCCTGGAGGTCTATCGTCCCTATTTCCTGGGAGTGACGTTCGTCTTCCTCGGAGTGGCGTTCTACTTCACCTACGGCAGAAAGGAGGCGTGCCGGGATGGAGAGGCGTGTCAGACGGGACAGGGACGCCGGTGGCAGAGGGTGTTCCTCTGGATCGCGACCGCCTTCGCCTTGGTCTTTCTGGCCGCCCCTTATCTGCTGTCGTTGTTCGTCTGATTTTTTCTACCAAGGAGGATTCAAACATGAAGGCTGTGGGCATCGTCCTCGGAATTCTGCTGGTGATCGGGGCGTCCTTTCTGCTGTTCAACAGGTCAGGAGATCGCCCGAATGCGGTAGCCGCGGCAGAGGCCGGGCCGGTCAAGCAGGTGGTTCTGCCCGTGGAGGGGATGACCTGCGGGGGGTGTGCGATCAGCGTGAAGGCGGCGCTGAAGGGGCTGAAGGGGATACGGGACGCGAAGGTGGACGTGGGGAAAGGCGAAGCCGTCATCACCTATATCGAGAGCCAGGTGACCGTGGACCAGATGGTCCAGGCGGTCAACAGCACCGGCTTCACGGCCCGCAGGCCATCTTAACCCTGTATGAATACCCCATGAAAGATGAGCCGACAAAAGAGATATGGGCATTTCTCCCGATTGTCCTGGCGCTGGCCGTCTGTTGTGGTGGGCACCTTCTGGCCTTTGGAGGGCTGGGCGTGCTGGCCGGGCTGATCAGCCGGAACGCGACCTTCCTCGTCGTGGGTCTGGCCGTTGTTCTCGTCGGCGCGCTCTTCTATGCGAGCCGGCGTCGGAGAGGATGTAACCTGCCCGATGCGGATGAGGGGGGTCGTCGCTCTTCTCAACATCACCCCGATGAGGTGATCAAGCTATGAAGCCGTGGATAGTCGCCCTGATCATCGCAGGTGGCGCAGTCGGGTTGGCGCTGGTGTCGCGCTTACTGGGGGCAGCGGGCCTTGCGTGCGGGTGCCCGTGAGGAGGCGTCGGGCAGCATACATAAGGAGGTGGTCGGATGCGAGAGACAGCGACGCTCCGGGGGATCGCCGTATGTGTCGCCCTGATGGTGACCTCTGCGTCGGCGTCAGCGGAGATCAGCAGGGCGGTTGTCTCTATCTCACGGATAACTTGACCGGGCTGAGGCGGCGCGGCCAAAAGCGCCGTATCGCGTCTGGAAGACGTGAATGAGGACTCCGTGACAGTAGACGTGGAAAAGCAACTGCTCATGCTACAGGCGAAGGCAGGCAGGTCGCTCGACCCCTATAAAATCTTCGACGCCATCAAAAACAGCCGTTTCCACGGGCGACTGAACTCCATCGAGATCACCGCAGTAGGTGCGGTTGTCGAGAAGGAAGGGCATCTCGTCCTCGACGTCTCAGGCACGGCGGAGCAGTTTGTGCTGGGGGATGACCCTGACGCAAAGTCAGCGGAAAAGGAGCTCACCCCCTTTCAGAGGTTGCGTGAGGCCCTGAGAAAGGGAGCAAAGGTCACGACTATCACCGGCCGCGCGCACGGCCTCACGCTCCAGCCGAAGCGAGGGTCCGGCGGGGTGGCGGGTGACCCTCAGCAGCCGTCGACGACGGTGGAAGACAAGCCATCTGAGTTAGGAGGCGCGGCGGATCGTCTGCTGGTTGTCACCACGTTTCAATAGCTGCAACCACGGGAGGAGGCTGTTTGTGAGAAAGACAGGCGCACTCATAGGGCTGACCTTGACGATTGGGACAGCCTGCTCTACCGGGGCGTCCCCCTGGACGCTCCCTCAAAAGGGGGTCTATGTCCGGTCGTCCTTCATCGGGACGCGCTCTCAAGCGAGCTTCGACGGGGCATCCCGGCGCGTCCGGTTCCCCAACAACGGGATCAGCCGGATATTCGGGGCCTCCCTCGACGCAGCCTACGGCCTGCGGGACAATCTTATGGCCTCCGTGAGTGTCCCGGTCCTGTTCTACAGGATACAGAACAAAAACACCCTCCAGCGGGGGACCAGCCTCGGCGACGTCCGGCTCTCGGCCCGGTACCGGGTCCTGACGTCCCCTGTCACCACATCCGTGGGGGCCGCGGTCAAGTTCCCCACGGCGGCGGCGGCGGACCCGTCCCGCATTCGGATGGGAGAAGGGCAGTACGACTTCGACTTTGTCGCCGCCGTAGGCAGGCCGTGGCCCTCTCTGCCGGTTTACACCAGCTTAGATGTTGGGTATCGGCTCAGGCGGACGAACAGCCGCACAAGGGTCAAACCCGGAGATGAGATCATCTACCAGTTCGAAAGTGGTTACCGGGTCTCTGACCGTCTCTTCCTCAGTGCAGCGGTGGGCGGTTTTATCAGCCAGGCGGGGCGTTTGTCGGCTTCAGTCGGACCCCTGTTTTTGCGTCATGATTTCGTGTATGTGGATCTGTCAGGCTCTCCGGTGCCTCCTGCCCCTCCGGGCAGGCATCTCTTATCGATCTCGGGAGGTGTCGTCTATAACCTGACGGAGAGGATCGGCCTCGCTTTAAACACCTACATCCCGGTCGCCGGGCGCAATTCCTACGCTGGAAGCTATACCACTGTCGGGCTCTTTTACAATCGCTCAGGCACGCGCATATCGCCTGTAGATGGTTCAGTCGTTCCGCCCTCCGGGGGCGCTCAGGCCCCTGCAAGCGCCTCAACTCCTGCAAGCACCCCAGCCCCAGCGAGTCCCCCAGTCCCTGCAAGCCCCCTGCCTTCCGACGGGGGGTGCTGCGGGATATGACGAGGTCACTATCGGATATCTTTTTGTGAGGCAGCCGGGGCCATAAGGAGGTTGATAGCAATGCGGAGACAATGGCTCGCTATGGCTGTGCTTCTGATAGGGGTCTCCGTTGCGGAGGCGGCCCCCTGGATGTTCCCGAAGGGAGGCGTCTATGCCGGGGCATCTCTTCTGGGCACGCGGTCCCGGTCGCTGTTCAACGATTCCACTGACCGGGTGCGGTTTCTGAATAACGGGCTGAGCCGGGTCGTCGGCGTATCCCTCGACGGGGCCTATGGGGTGACAGACGCCCTGACCGTTTCAGCGACCGTCCCGGTGCTGTTCTACCGGCTCCGGGACGACCTGGTTCAGGAGGAGGGCGCGAGCCTTGGTGACGTTCGTGTCTCGACCCGCTACCGCCTTATCAACCGGACGCTGGCCTCGTCGGTGGAGGCGGCCCTGAAGTTCCCCACGGCCACGGAGGCCGACCCGGCGCGTATCCAGGTGGGGGAGGGACAGTACGACCTCGACCTGGTCTGGTCCCTGGGGGGGAGGTGGGGGCATCTGCCCGGCTATGCCAGCCTGGACTTAGGCTACCGGGTTCGGCGGCGCAACGGGGAGACCGGCTTCAAGCCGGGCGACGAAGTCATCTTCCGGGCCGAGACTGGCTACCGGCTGTCAGACCGGCTCTCAGCGGGCCTGGCTCTGGATGGGTTCTGGGGACGGACAGGAAACGCGAGCGTCTTCAACCTGAATTTCCGGACCTCACGCTCTGCCCGGCGGCTGGTGGGCATCGTGCCTGCAGTGATCTACCGCCTCACGGATCGCATCGGGCTGGATTTTCGGGCGAGCTACCCGGTGGCGGGGCGAAACTCCTACGCGGGCAGCCTGTTTACCGTGGGGCTCTCCTTCAGCAGTTCGGAGGCGGTGGCCTCCAAAGGGGGCGCCTGGGTGCCCACGCCCCGGGGCGGGTCCTGCTGCAGGGTTCAGTAGCGCACTGTGAAAGGAGACACCGATGGCAAGTTGTTGTATCGTACCGCACGCGGGAGATCCACCGACCTGCCCGATGAACGGCCAGGTGACTAAACCTGTCGGGCGGAGGACGGTCGAGGGCCTGATTAAACCGGAGGTCAAGAGCGTGTTGAGGTCCCAGCCCTATTACTTCTGCGACGCTCCCGACTGCGACACCGTCTACGTCTCCGCGCTGGGTGATCACGTCATCACGAAGGACATGCTCACGGTGCGGGTGGGGATCAAGGAGACGGAAGACCCGATTCCGTTGTGCTATTGCTTCGGCTATGACCGCAAGGACGTGTTCGACGACATCCGGCTCAAGGGCAATACGGACGTTCAGAAGGTCATCACGCAGCGCGTGAGGGCCGGGGAATGCCGGTGTGAAGAGACCAACCCGAGCGGAGGCTGCTGCCTGGGGAACATCTCCAGGGCGATCAAGCAAGCTCGCGCCATGAAAGATCAAGGCCTTCTTTAGATACGGTAATAGAAGCTGGTGAGGTTGAGTTACACGGTTGAAATGCTGTATGATGCGAACCGCGTTTTCCTTGATCGTGGTGTTGGCGCTCCTGATAGGGGTGGCGTCGCCCACATCGGCCCAGACATACGATCCGGCCCACCTGCACGCGCTGATTGACGCCGGGCGCGCCCACATGCACCAGCAGCGATACGACGACGCCCTCGCTGTGTTCCGACGCCTCACGCTCGAATTCCCGGCCAGCCCGGTCGGGTATTACTACCTTGCCGCTACCTACCACACGATGATGCGGGACGTGCGGGTTCGCACCCATGAGGCGCAGTTCGACAGCCTCATCCAACGGGCGATCACGATTGGCGAGCAAGCCGTGCGAGCAGACGCGGGGGATGCCCTCGCTCGCCTCTACCTGGGCGGGGCGTACGGCTACCGGGGGATCGCACGGTCCCGTCGGGGACGCTGGATGGCGGCGTTCATGGACGGCCGGAAAGCGCTCGGAAACCTGCGGACGGCGGTTGCGCTGCGGCCGGACCTGGCAGACGCGTACTGTGGGATCGGATTGTACACTTACTGGCGGAGTGTGAAGACCCGGTCGCTGTGGTTCCTTCCATTCATCGGAGACGAGCGCCGGCAAGGGATCGCGCAGGTGCAGCGGGCCGTCCGGGAGGGGCGCCACGTCGCGGAGGAGGGCGCGTTTGGACTGCTGTGTATCTATTATAACGAACAGGATTACGCGCGGACGCTCGCGCTCGGCCAGGATCTGCATCGGAGGTTTCCTGCGGACCTGACGACGCAGTACGTGCTCGGGCTCACCCTGGAAGGCTTGCACCGGTGGGCTGAGGCCGAGGCCGTCTTCCGGTCCCTGCTCAGGCAACTCCACGACCTCCCGTATCAGAGCGCGAGCTACCAGCTTGAATGTCGGTCTCACCTTGCGCGCTGTCTGCTGTCACAGGGCCGTCTCCGAGAAGCCCGGGCGGAGAGCGAGGCGGCGCTCACCCTGCGGGAGCGGATTCGTCTATCTGACGAGCTGAACGGGCCGTTCTACACCATTGACGAGGTCGTGGCGCAGGCAGTCACTTTCCACCGCCAGTTCGCGCAGGTGGAGGATCGGAGGTTGAAGCGGGAAGTCTGGGAGATCTGCTGTGAGATCCCGAAGGAGTAGGAGGATATAAAGGTGTTCACACAGGCTAACTTATGAGGAGGAGGATGAAGCGATGAGAGAGATAAGGATACTGTCCCTGGTGTGTCTGGGATTCATCTCAGCGATCCTGTCCCACCGCGATGCGTGGGCCCAATCGTGCTGCGCCGTCGGCCCTCGTCAGACCTCGACGGCCGTCGATGGGAAGAAGCTCCCGGACTGCGCCCTGAAGGACGCAGAGGGCCGGGAGGTCCGCCTGAGCGACTTCAAAGGCCGCGCCGTGGTGGTCGGCTTCTGGAGGGCCGGCTCTGACGCCTCCCGGAAGCAGGCCCGCTACCTGAATGAGCTGTATATACGCCACAAGGAGGACGGGATAAAAGTGGTGGGCATCGTCCTGAATTCGTCGCAGGTGGACGGGGAGGCCCTCCACGCCCTTAAAGCGTTTGTCAGCGAGAGCGGGCTGGCGTATCCTGTGCTGGCAGGAGACCTGGAGGTCCTGGAGCGCTGCGGCATCCGGGAGGAAGTTACCACCTTCGTCCTCGATCGCGACGGGAAGGTCACAAAGCGATATGCCGGGATGTCGGATGCGAATGATCTCGAGAAACAGACCACCTCGCTGTTATCTTCGGGACGGCGGGGTTGGCGCATCTTTTAACGAAACTCACGCCTGCCCTCGCCCAGGAAGGAGGAGAAAGATATGGCCGGGAGGATCCTCTTGGTAGGCGAATGCGACTGTTCATGCCTGATCGGCGTCAGTCCGGTCCTGCGGGAGATCTGTCAGACGGTGGGGAAGGTTGCCTGCACGCGCAGCCCGGTGCTGATCGTGGGAGAGACCGGCACCGGAAAGGAGCTGATTGCCCGGTCAATACACTACAACGGCCCCCGGCGGGAGCGGCCGATGGTCACGGTGAACTGCGGGTCCATCCCCCCGGACCTGCTGGAGAGCGAGCTGTTCGGGCACGCCAAAGGGGCGTTTACCGGGGCGGTCAGCGCAAAGCGGGGGCTGTTCGAGGAGGCCGACGGGAGCACGCTGTTCCTGGACGAGGTCGGCGAACTCAGCCTCGATATGCAGGTGAAACTCCTCCGGGTGATTGAGGACAGGGAACTCCGGAGGGTGGGGGACAACCGGACGGTAAATCTGGACTTTCGGGTCGTGGCCGCCACCAACAGGGACCTGGAGGCAGAGGTCAGGGCCGGACGCTTCCGGGGCGACCTCTACTACCGGCTCAATGTGGTCTGCATCCGGGCGCCTCCGCTGCGGGAGCGGAGAGAAGACATCCCGGTGCTCGCTCGGCATTTCTTAGAGAAATACGCGCGGATCTACGGCAGGGAGGTCGAAGGGATCTCCGACGCGGCGATGAAGGTACTGATGTCTCAAACCTGGCCGGGGAACGTCCGGGAACTGGAACACGTGATCGAACGGGCGGTGATGCTGGGGGGCGACCGGATCATCCAACCGTGCGACCTGCCGTTTGTAAAGGAGAAGGGCGATACCGTGCGACTGGCTATCCCGCCACAGAGGATGAACCTCAAGGAGACGCTCGAGGAGGTGGTCCGCCTGACGGAGCAGGAGATGATCTGCCGGGCGCTGGGGCAGACTGGCAATAACCATTGCCGGGCCAGCCGGTTGATGGGCATCAGCCGGCGGGCGCTGCTCTACAAGCTGAAACAGTACGGGGGCTGCCCGATGGAGGAGTCGGTGTAACAGAACAGGTGCGCAACGGTAGGATCGATGTGTGAAAAGACGTGCGCATCCATCAAGTTTTATGTTTTCAATGCCTTGAAGGTGAATTTCTGGAGAAGATCCCAACGGCCTGCGCAAGGACATGCGCACCCCCGGTAGAATAAAGGTATCAGGGCCTCGCTCAAAAAAAATCATAAGTCCGTGATAGAACGCCATCTGTCAGGAATTGCAGGTGGCGTTTCTGTTTCTGGTACGGCCTTTGCATTTCCAGAGGAAGGGGGGCAGATGATACTCCGGCTCAGAGGTCTGCATCCAGTCTTTCCAAAGTATAGATTTCGGTGCAGACAGCAGTATCAGTAGATCACGAAATGGCGTAAATGGCCCAAATCAGGCGATTTATCGTTCAGGTGTAGGGGCGACTCTCGCGAGTCGTCCGTCGGCCTTGTGGAA
>Ga0209399_10001699_pt1 | contig 11201 bp, 9 predicted proteins | sample OV2TP3_FD_184130 | JGI IMG/M metagenome (GOLD analysis project Ga0209399, IMG submission 184130) | Hot spring microbial communities from Beatty, Nevada to study Microbial Dark Matter (Phase II) - OV2 TP3 (SPAdes) (version 3) | ecosystem: Environmental > Aquatic > Thermal springs > Hot (42-90C) ... | reverse complement strand
AGAACAAGTCCCGACATGAGGGTGAAGTCAAGCACCCCAATGTACCTCCGTTCCTCTTGCAGGCGGGTCTACGGCTCGAAAACTGGAAGGACAAGCCCCAGGCTTCAGCCGTGGGTACTTGACGTACGTTTCTCTATAGTGGCAGGCATGGCGCCAGAGAATGCCGGCTCATGTTGGCTGAGCGAAGGCATAAGCGCGACGTCCCCCCAAATGTCTGGCGGGCGGTGCATCTAGAGGAGGAAGAGCGATGGCAGGCCAATACCGATGTGAAACGTGCGGCAAGACGTCTTCCACCCCTGCACATTGCTGAGGCGCACCGATGAAAAAAGTGAGCCAGGCTAGCTCACCGCGGAGCCCGAGGCTCCTCTTGAGCCAGGGGTAAGGTGCCAAGCGGCACCTTACCCTGCTGATCGAGATCTCGCGGGCCTCTTCTGCACCGCCAACGTCCTCGACGCATCCACCACCTTCCAGAAATCCTGATACCTCTCGATCAAGGTGCGCAGAAAGCTGTACTCGAGCTGCTTGCCCCGCCATACCACCACCCTCCTCCCACACAGGGCAGGTTGAGGGGACGCGGCAGAACACGCTTGAGTTGTAGAACGCGCCCTGCTATGAAAGACCAGGCTCAGAGGCGAGATTGGCGCACTGTCACTGACACCCGATCTCAGGGGGGACGACCATGCAGTTCAGCAAGCTGTGGTACCTGCAGCGCTTGAATCTCTTCCAGGAATTTACCCAGGCGGAATTGTTGACCGTCACACGCATGCTCGATTTGCAAGAGCTCGAGCAGCACACCCGAGTCTATCAGGCCGGAGATCCCGCGGACCACATCTATTTTTTGAAGGGAGGTCACGTGAAGATCTACCGAAGAGGTCGCTTCGGCCGGAAACTGACGCTGGCCATTCTCAAGCCCGGCGAAGTGTTCGGGGAACTTGCGCTCACGGCCGGCGGGATGCAAGAGCAGGATGTGGAGGCGCTCGAGACCAGCACCCTGTGTTCGATGGCGGCCAGAGACTTTGGAGCGCTCCTCGACCTGAAACCGAGCCTTGCCTTCCGTGTGATCCAAAGCCTGGGCCAGCAGAAGCGGGTGCTTGAGCGGAAGATCGCAAGCCTGGTGTTTAAGGATGTGCCCGCCCGGCTGGCAGAGGCGCTGCTGGAGTTGGGCGAGGACTACGGACAGCCCTGTGCGCACGGCCTTGCCCTGGAGCTGGTGATCACCCAACAGGATCTCGCTGACCTGGTCGGGGCGACGCGGCAGGTCGTGAATGCGACGCTCAAGCAGTTTCAGCGGATGGGCCTGATCTACCCCCGCCGGCATTTCATCTGCTTCGCCGATCGCGACGGGCTCAGACGCGTCGCCGCATCATCCGGGAGCACCATCTAGCCTGCCTCCCTTGGCCCCGGCCAGCACTCCTCTCTTTTTATTTTTTTTATCACATTCTGTCAGGTAGCAGACAGACACCCATTGCCTGGCAAGAGGCGCTTGCCTTATAAGGGCATGTCATGGGTCGCTGGATTCTCCACGAGGGGCAAGACCGTGCGTCCGCTCCGTCGCAGGTTTGAAGAGCAGACAAAAGCGTTCCTCCCCGCACTCTATGGCGCGGCACGTCTCCTGATGCCTGGGTCAGCCGAGGCCGTCGTCATGGAGGTATACTGTCGCGCGTATCGAGCCTTCCAGGAGCACCCCGACACGGGCACCCTGAAACGATGGCTGTTTGAGCTGTTGTGGCAGGTGTGTCTTGACACCTGGCGCAGGCAGCATCAGCACGGCATACCGAGAGCCATCCCTTTGTCTTCTCCCATAGAGGCGTCTGTGACTCCCCTCCCCCGAACCCCCATCGATCTGTCATCAGATGAGGGTCGAACCATCGTCCGTCAGGCGATTGCGAACCTGCCGATCGCTTGGCGCATGCCGGTGATTTTGGCAGACATCGAGGGATTCTCATACCAGGACACCGCAGCCATTGTGGGGTGCCCCGTGGATCTGGTCACAGCCAGGCTCCAGCAGGCGCGGCGCCGCCTGCGTAACCTGCTGAAGCCGGCGGCATCTAACCCCTAGCAGCTCCAGAACCTCTACGGGAATTTTTTCCGCGCTGGCTCCTTCTACTCATGACAGGGCTTGGGTCGGCGCTAAATCGGACCACACGACATTGGCACACTCCAACGGTCACTCAAAAATTCCCTTCCCCCCGGCGAGGGGAAAGCTTTTCCTAATCCCTTCCCCCCTGGAGGGGGAAGGTGGGGATGGGGGGGAAGACCGAAGGCGAAGGCCCCCCCACCTCAATCCTCCCCCTCGTCGGGGGGGAGGAGATTTGAGGCCTGCCCGTGTACCAATCCTATGTGGACTGATTTAGCACTCCCAACCCAGGCGAAGGCTCAACGACCTCCATGACCGTGGATGCTGGCGCGCTCATCCCAGCAGAGAAGCCCGATACGTCACGGAGTCCCTGCACATGCCCCGAGAGCTTCCCCTCGGCAACGGGAGTTTCCAGATCAACTTCGATGGCGCCTACCGCATCATCGACCTGTACTACCCCTATGTTGGGCAAGACAACCATGCCCTGGGCCATCCGTGTCGGGTGGGCCTCTGGGTCGATGGGCAATTCGCGTGGACGGACAGCGACGAGTGGAGGCGGGAGCTCGCGTATATGCCCGATACCCTGGTCACGCAGGTGCACCTCACCCACCCACGCTTGCAGGTCGCGCTCGCGTTCCAGGATGCCATCGACTTCGACCGTCAGATCTTTGTGCGGCGCCTCAGCATCGCCAACCATGCCCGAGCGGACCGGGAGATCAAGCTCTTTTTACAGCACGACTTTCATCTCTCGGGGACCGAGGTGGGGGATACCGCCTACGTCGATCCGACCAGCCGCGGGCTCTTCCACTATAAGGGCAAGGTGTGGGTGTTAAGCAACGCCCTGCGAGGCGACCAGGTGGGTTTCGATGCGGTGGCTACCGGGACGAAGGAGTGGGGCGGACGCGAGGGCACCTGGCGCGATGCCGAGGACGGGGAGCTGAGCGGGAACCCCATCGCCCAGGGCTCGGTGGACTCGGTCGGGGGTCTGCGGTTTGTCGTGCCCGGGGGCTCCTCCCAGGAGGCGTATGCCTGGTTGGCCGTCGGCGACAGCTACGAGGACGTCAGAGCCCTGAACGACTTCGTGGTGCAGCGGACCCCGCAGACCCTCCTGAAACGCACGGCCGACTACTGGCGCCTCTGGGTGAAGAAGGAGTCGCTCCACTTTGGCCCGCTGCCGGCCGCCGTGGTGGAGCTCTACGAGCGGAGCCTCCTGGTGCTGCGCACGCAGATCGACAGCCGGGGCGCGGTGATCGCCAGCACCGACTCGGCCATCCTCCAGTTCGGCCGGGATACCTACAATTACATGTGGCCCCGTGATGGCGCCCTGGTGGCAAGGGCGCTGGATTGGGCAGGGTACAACGATGTGACCCGCGCCTTCTCTCAGTGCTGTGCTCGGGCGATCACGCGGGAGGGCTACTTCCTGCACAAATATCGGCCGGATGGGCCCCCGGGCAGTAGCTGGCATCCCTGGGCGCTCGACGGGCAACGGCAGTTCCCCATTCAAGAGGACGAGACCGCCCTGGTGATCTGGGCCCTGTGGCGGCACTTCGAGGTCCATCGGGACGTCGAGTTCATCAAGCCGCTCTATCGGCCGCTCATTGTAGCGGCCGCCGACTTCATGGTCCGCTATCGCGACGAGCGCACTGGCCTGCCCCTCCCCTCCTACGCCCCGTCTTGGACATACTTGACGCCATGCCGAAGGGAGAATTCGGCTTTGGCTAATTCCTTGCCAAGATAGGCCGCGTGGGATAACTCCGTCACCCACCTGCCGTTGATGATCGCGGCGTAGATGGCTCGTGCGCTTGAACCCTCGATGACTCGCAGTAGTGTATTGTCGTAGGCGTAATGCTCGACGTCAATAACGCCCTTGTCTGGCAATGGTACGATGACGAAGTATCCCGCCTTGTCCAGCTTGACCGCTTCACCGGGTTCAGTGACGACCAGCTTGGGCATGGTCGTGATGGGCACCGGCGACGGTCCACCACCGGCATTGCACCCGCACGGCGCCGCGACGTGCTGCGAGAGTGCCTCGACCCTGGCGCTAATCTCGTCGGCCCTGTCGCACCCGACCATAGTAGACGAGCACCGCCAGGTTGGCGAGATAGACGCCGAGGCTCGGATGCCCCAGTTGGCCCCAGACGGTGGCAAACGCGGCGGGGCTGTCACGCAGCAAGGCCATCACTCCGGAGAGCGACCACGGGGCATGCTCAGTGTCGGCATCGGTGAAAACCAACCAGTCGCCCCGAGCGACTCGGTACCCCTGTGACGGGACCTCCCTAAGGCGTCAGCGACGAGCAGCATTGGATGTGCGAGGTGGAACGATGCCAACCGACAAGACGAAGCGGGCGCGCGATTCGGACACGACCGAGCTCCCGAGCACACTCCAACGCTCGGACAAGAAGGCGCAGGAGATTTGGAGGAAGGCCCACGACAGTGCGGTCAAAACCTACGGCGAAGGCGGAGCGGCGCACCGGGTGGCTTACGCCGCTCTCAAGCCCCAGTACGAAAAGAAGGGCGATCGCTGGGTGAGGAAGGAATGGAAGGGGCCATCGGACCCACAGGCGGCGCGGGGACCCACCACACGTCTGCGATCGACCGACGAGCCGCACGCCCCGACGGCCGGGGGGAAGGTAGCGAAGTCGGAGGCAGAGGCCCGCGAGAAAGCGAAGCAGGCGCGGCAAGAGAACGCCAGGCCCGACGCCAAGAGGGCACACACAGGTGAAATGACTGAGATGCTTCTGACAGCGGTCTCCCAAGACGCTCGCACGGGAGCCCCTCATGCCCCCCTGCGCAGAGCGGCACGTGCGGCAAAGTACCCACCCATCCCATGGACACCCCCACCGGGCGGCGTGGAGGCTGAACAGAGGTAGAGATTGTCGAGCGGGGTGGTATAGGGGACGCGACGGACCGTCGGGCGGAAGAAGAGCTGTCGCAGGTGTTGGGTGCCGCCATTGATATCGCCGCCGACCAGGTTGGCATTGTGACGCTCCAGGGCGGCCGGTGGCATGACGCTCCGCGCCAGAATCAGGTCCCGGAAGCCAGGGGCAAACCGCTCGATCTGCGCTTCGATCCGCGCCGTCATATCCACTCCAGACCCGTATGGCACATGGCAGTAGCCCCAGGCCGTCTGCCTGCCCTCCGGAGCACGGCTGGGGTCGAACAGGCTCGGCTGCACCAGCAAGACGAAGGGTCGTTCAGGATGCTGCCCGTGCCAGGGGGCGTCCTCGGAGGCGATGAGCTCCTCGAGCGTGCCCCCGAGGTGGACCACGCCAGCCCGGGCGCATGCCTGCGCCGTCCATGGAATGGGGCCCGCGAGCGCCCAGTCGAGCTTGAAGGCGGCGGGACCGTACCGATACGCTGCGAGCCTGGCTCGATAGCCAGCCGGCAGACGATGGCCCGCGATCTCCAGCAGCTGCCGCGGGGTGATATCGCAGATGATCGTCCGAACTGCTGGCAGCTCATCGATGGATTTGACCGGCGCATCGGTCATCACCTCACCGCCCAGCGAGCGGAAGTACGAGACCAGGGCATTGGCGAGGCTTTGCGAGCCCCCCTGCGCAAGCGGCCACCCTCGCGCGTGCGCAGCAACCCCCAGGACAAGCCCGAAGGCAGCCGTGGCTGGCTGCGTCAACGGCAGCATGCAATGGGCAGCCAGTCCGGCAAAGAGCGCCCGGGCCTGCGGCCCCTGGAACCGGCTCTTCACCAGCGCACGGGCCGAGCGCAGCGCGTGCAGGCCGAAGCGCGCGAACGCCCAGGGATGGTGGGGCAGATGCAAGGGGGCAAGGATATCCTCCAGCAGGCGATCCCACATGGCCACATAGGGGTCCATGAAGCTCCGGTAAGCCGCAGCATCTCGGCCCAGCGTCTCGCCGGTCGCGACGGTTGACCGCTCCAGCAGGGCCGCCGTGCCATCATCGAAGGGATGCGCCAGGGGGACCGGCGGATGGATCCACGCTAAACCGTGCTCGGCGAGCGGAAGGGAGCGGAAGCAGGGGGAGCTGATGGCGAGCGGGTGCACGGCCGAACAGACATCATGCACGAAGCCCGGCAACGTCAGCTCCGCCGACCGCATCCCGCCGCCAGGCACCGTCTCGCCCTCTCGGACCTGCACCGCGCGGCCGGCGCGAGCCAGTTCGATGGCCGCGGCAAGGCCGTTCGGCCCTGAGCCGATCACAATCGCATCATACCCTGGCATGGGTGCCCTCGTGTAACGACAGTGGATAGTGGATAGTGCATAGTGGTCAGTGACCAGTATTCCGTAGATCAGTGAGCGGCGATGGGATCGAGACCAGTCTTTACTATCCACTATCCACTATCCACTATCCACTGCTTTCTTCAGCGGACCAATGCCTTGACTTTCCAGGGTCAACGGAGTAAGCTGCCCGCAGTGGTGGCAGGCCCCGTGAGACCACGCCCTGGGGGTCATAGAGAGGAGTGAGGGGATGGTAGATCTCGACGATCTTGAGGTCCTCAACGTCGATCGGTCGGGGATGGTGCAACTCCTGCTCGATTTTGCCCAACAGGTGCAGGCGGGAGAGCGCCTCGGCCAGGGCGCTGAGCTCCCCCGGGTGACGCACCCGCGCACCATCGTGGTGAGCGGTCTGGGCGGTTCGGCCATCGGGGGCGACCTGCTGCGGTCTTATCTCAGCCCCGAATGCCGCGTGCCGATCTGGGTGAATCGGCATTACACCCTCCCCGCATTCGTCGGGCCAGAGACGCTGATGTGCGTCGTCAGCTATTCGGGGAATACCGAGGAAACCCTCAGTTCCTTTACCGAGGCGCGCAGTCGTGGGGCGTCACTGCTGGTCGTGACCAGCGGCGGGCAGTTAGCGGAGATGGCCGAACAGGCCCATGTGCCATGTATTCGGGTGGGCGGTGGGCTGCCCCCCCGGGCCACCCTGGGCTATCTCTTCACCCCCCTCCTGGTGATTCTGGCGCGTCTGGGACTGGTCGCCGATCAACGGGCGTCGATCGCCGAGACCGTGGAGCTCCTGCGCGAGCTGGCGGCCCAATACCGGCCTGGGGTCGAGACCTTCCGCAATCCACCCAAAGAGCTCGCCAGGCAGCTCTATGGCCGATGGTCCGCCATCTACGGGGTGCAGGACTTCTCGGATGTGGTCGCCTACCGCTGGCGCACGCAGCTGAACGAAAACAGCAAAGTGCTGGCCACGCACCATGTCTTCCCTGAGCTGAACCATAACGAGGTCGTCGGCTGGAGCGGCCCCTTCTCCCTCCTGGACAATGTCTGGGTGGTGATGTTGCGCGATCGCCAGGAGATGGACAGAATCGGGCAGCGCGTCGAGATCACCAAGACGCTCCTGCAAGAGCAGGCTGCCGGCATCACCGAGGTGTGGTCGCAGGGCTCCTCCCGCCTGGCGCGCGTGTTCTCACTCCTCTACATGGGGGATTTCACCAGCTACTATCTGGCGCTCCTGCACGGCGTAGACCCGAGCCCGGTCCAGATGATCGATATCCTCAAGGAACGATTGGCCACGACTCCATGAAGCCCGCCTTGATCCGCAATTTCTCCATTATCGCGCACGTGGATCACGGCAAATCGACGCTGGCCGACCGGTTGCTGGAGTATACGGGGGCGTTGTCCGCGCGCGAGATGGAAGCCCAGGTCCTCGACCAGATGGACCTGGAACGCGAGCGTGGCATCACCATCAAAGCCCACGCCGTCCGCCTGCACTATCAGGCCGACGACGGCCAGGTCTATGTGCTGAATCTCATCGATACCCCCGGCCATGTGGATTTCTCGTATGAGGTCTCCCGCAGCCTGGCCGCCTGCGAAGGTGCGCTGCTGGTGGTCGATGCGGCCCAGGGTGTGGAGGCGCAAACGGTCGCCAACGCCTACCTGGCGCTGGAACACGACCTGACCCTCGTCCCCATCATCAATAAGATCGACCTGCCCAACGCCGATCCCGACCGCGTCAAGGCCCAGCTGCGCGACCTCATCGGCCTCGATCCCACCCCCGTCATCCTCGCAAGCGCGAAGGAGGGGATCGGGACGCATGAGATCCTGGAGGCGATCGTCACCGAGCTGCCGCCACCCAAGGGATCCCAGGAGGACCCGCTCCAAGCCCTGATCGTCGATTCGTGGTTCGATTCCTATCAGGGGGTCATCGTGCTCATCCGGGTCTTTGCGGGAATGGTCCGTCCAGGCATGCGGATCCGCCTGATGGCAGCGGAGAAGGAATACGAGGTCACGGGCCTGGGTGCCTTCACCCCGAAACCGCATCCCCTGGAGGAGCTGACGGCCGGGGAGGTCGGCTACCTGATGGCCGGGCTCAAGCAAGTGGCAGACACCAGGGTCGGCGACACGATTACGGCGGCGGAGCGTCCCGCCGCGACCCCGCTCCCAGGGTATCGCGATGTCAAACCCATGGTCTTCTGCGGCCTCTATCCCGCTGAAGATAACTCGTATGAAGACTTGCGGGACGCCCTGGAAAAGCTGCGGCTCAACGACTCGGCCTTCACCTTCGAGCCCGAGACCTCTCTGGCGCTGGGCTTTGGCTTTCGCTGCGGCTTCCTGGGCTTGCTGCATATGGAGATCGTGCAGGAGCGGCTGGAGCGCGAATTCGACCTGACCCTCGTCAGCACGGCCCCGACGGTCGTCTACCGGGTCACCCGGACCGATGGCGCCACGGTCATGGTCGATAACCCCGCCAAACTGCCGCCGCTCGCCCAGGTGGCACGCATCGAGGAACCCTACATACTCGGGACGATTCTCACCCCCCCCGAATATCTGGGGGCGGTCCTGCAACTGGCCCAGGATAAGCGCGGGATCCAGCGCAAGCTCCACTATCCCGAGCCCAAGATCGTCATGCTGACCTATGAGTTTCCCCTCAATGAAATGGTGTTCGATTTCTATGACCGCCTCAAATCGATGTCCCGCGGCTACGCCTCCTTCGATTACGAGTTTCTCGGGTATCGAGCGGCTGAACTGGTCAAGCTCGATATCTTGATCAATGGGGAGGTCGTGGATGCCCTCTCCTCGATTCTCCACCGGGAGAACGCCTATAACTATGGCCGCGACCTGGTGAAGAAGATGCGGGAGGTGATCCCGCGGCAGCTGTTCGAGGTCGCCATTCAAGCGGCGATCGGCTCCCGGGTGATCGCGCGCGAGACCGTGGTCCCCTTGCGCAAGAATGTGACGTCGAAGTGCTACGGCGGCGACATCACGCGAAAGCGCAAGCTGCTGGAGCGGCAGAAGGAAGGCAAGAAACGGATGAAGCGCGTGGGACGGGTGGAAATCCCCCAGGAAGCCTTCGTGGCGGTATTGCAAGTAGGACGGTAAGGCCGTGAGAGCGGAAGCCAAACGATCGGAACGACGGAAATCCGTCTTCCGCGAGTACACAGAGTCCATCATCATCGCGGTGATTTTGGCCCTGGTGATTCGCACCTTCGTGGTGCAGGCCTTCAAGATCCCCTCGGGGTCGATGGAAGACACCCTGCTCATCGGTGACCATATTCTGGTGAATAAGTTTGCCTACGGCATTCAGATCCCCTACCTGGACGTCCAGCTCCACCTCTTCGGGCTGTTCAGCGACCCGCAGCGGGGGGAGATCATCGTGTTTCGATATCCCCGGGATCCCGCGCGCGATTTTATCAAGCGAGTGGTGGCGTTACCGGGGGATCGTGTCGAGGTGCACAGCCATCGGGTGTACGTCAACGGGGAGCCCCTCAAAGAGCCGTATATCAAGCTGGAGGAAGAGGTGGCGGCCCGCATGTCCCCGTATCGCAACTGGGGCCCGGAGGTGGTGCCACCGGGCAAGCTCTTCGTCATGGGGGATAACCGGGACAATAGCGCAGATAGCCGTGATTGGGGATTCCTGGACAGCGAAAAGGTGAAGGGGCGCGCCTTCATGATTTACTGGTCCTGGGATAGCACGCCGCCGAAGATCATCTGGCTGGCGAACATCCCGCTACCGAATCCGAAAGCGATTGTGTTGGACGCGATCCGCTGGCGGCGCATCGGGAAACTGTTGCAGTGAACAACAGTGCCAGGTGCTGACCTCAACGTTACACATCGAACGGGGTGTGCGTCATAATTTTGCGCCGCAAACGTGCACCCTTGATTTTCCTCCCCCCTTGAGGGCATAGGCGCCAGGTTAAGGAAATCATGAGCAAAACCAGGTCTTTGTATGCTCCTCCCCCCTTGAGGGGGAGGATTCAGGTGGGGGGTGGGCCCCGGATTTCCCCCCCATCCCCACCTTCCCCCTCCAGGGGGGAAGGAATAAGGAGAGACTTCCCCCTCGCCGGGGGGAAGGGATTGACAGTCCAAAGCGATTGCAAAACTCTGACGCGCACCCCATCGAACGTCGCACGTTGAACGCGTATGATCACCCCCAACACCTGGGTTGAGATCGACGGCGAGGCGCTCCGTTCCAATGTCCAGCAGTGTCGCCGGCTGATTGGGCCACACTGTCGCCTGCTGGCCATGGTCAAAGGCAACGCGTATGGACACGGCCTGCGGGAGACGGCACGGCTGTTCCTCGATGCAGGTGTGGACGTTCTGGGGGTGGGCGCGCTGGAGGAGGCCCTCGCGCTGCGGACGGCGGGCCTGAGCTGCCCGATTCTTCTCACCGGACCCATCCCCCCCGAGCATTTTCCGCTCCTCGTGGCCCAGCAGCTCACGCCCCTGCTGGTGAGCGTTGAGCAGGTGCGGGACCTGGGCGCCTTCACCGACCAGGCGGCCGCTACGATCGAAGCCCACCTCAAGTGTGATACCGGCATGCACCGGCAAGGGATCATGCTGACGGAGCTGCCGCAGCTCATCGATGTCCTGGGCAAATACCCGGGGCTGCGCATCACTGGGGCGGCCACCCATTTTGCGTGCGCCGATGAGGTGGAGCATGCAGACTGGACCCAACAGCAGCTGGCCCGTTTGCATGAGATCATCGCGACCCTGGCTGCGGCGGGCATTCACCCAGCCATCCGGCATGCCGCCAATAGCGCGGCTGCCTTGCTCTGGCCGGAGACCCACTTAGAAATGGTTCGGCTCGGCATCGCCCTCTACGGGCTCGACCCCGGGATCTTCGCGCGCCAGGGCCTTCCGCTCCGCCCGGTCCTGAGCCTCAAGACGCGCGTCGCCTTCCTCAAGTCGGTCCCCGCCGGCGCG